>Ga0068863_100002881_pt1 | contig 17033 bp, 16 predicted proteins | sample KBSSwiS62_FD_66596 | JGI IMG/M metagenome (GOLD analysis project Ga0068863, IMG submission 66596) | Switchgrass rhizosphere microbial communities from Kellogg Biological Station, Michigan, USA - KBS Switchgrass S6-2 | ecosystem: Host-associated > Plants > Roots > Rhizosphere > Soil ...
CTCGACGTCGAGGAACGGGTCCGTGGTCGTCCGGGCGATGTCGACGACGTCCGCGCGGCCGACCACCGCCCCGCAGGGCAGGCCCCCTCCGATGATCTTCCCGAGGCAGCTGAGGTCCGGGCAGACCTCCGCGAGGTGCTGCGCTCCGCCGTAGTGGACCCGGAAGCCGGTCACCACTTCGTCGAAGACCAGGAGCACGCCGGCGCGGGTGCAGACCTCGCGCAGCTCGGCGAGGAAGGCCTGGTCGTAGTCGGACAGGGCGGCCGGCATCGGCTCGATGATGACGCAGGCCAGCTCGCCCGCCTGCTCGGCTATCCGCCGCAGCGAGGCCCGCTCGCCGTACTGTAGGACGACCGTGTCGGTCACGACGGGCGCGTGCGCGCCGGCGGAGCCGCGGACCGGCTCAGGCCGGCTCGCCGCGCCGCTGTAGCGGAACCACGAGCTGACCATGCCCTGGTCGGAGAAGCCGTGATAGTGCCCCTCGAACTTGGCCACCCGGTCCTTCCCGGTGAAGGCCCTGGCCATCCGCAGCGCCATCACCACGGCCTCGGTCCCCGAGTTGCTGAGCACCACCTTCGAGCCGGCGCCGAACGCCGCGGCGATGCCCTCGGCCAGGGCGAGCTCGCCGGTGTTGCCGAGCGCGTTCACCGCGCCGCGCGCGGCCGCCCGCGCGATGGCGTCGACCGCGACCGGATGGGCGTAGCCGAGAATATGCGGCCCGTACCCGCAGGACAGGTCGATGTACTCGTTCCCGTCAAGGTCGCGGATCTTCGAGCCGGTCGCCTCCTCGATGATGAGGGGAAAGGCGCTCGGCAGCACGAACCGGTCGAGATGCGTCGGCGCGACCAGATAGCCGGCGGCGGCCTGCCGCGCCTGGGTCGACCGGGGAAGACGGGTGCCCAGCTCCCGGTCGAAGCGGTCCCGCAGCTCGTCGCTCAGATAGGGCGAGAACCGGTCGGTGAACCGCCGGGCGTTGTCCCAGATGTTGACGTCGGGGTCGACCTGGGAGATGAACCCCTCGCCGGTGAGCAGCCCGAGCGCGAGCAGGGAGAAACCGGTGGAGACCCGCGCGCCGTGCCGCCGCAGCAGCCGGGTCGCGTCCTCGAAGAAGTTCATCGTGGACCAGCGCGCCGTCTCCTCCTCGAAGTGGGCGCGCAGGATCCCGGCGAGCTCCTTGCGGTAGTCCGACGCCGCCGGGCCGAGCGCCTCTGACCGGGCGACGAACGCCCGGGTGAACCGCTCGACCGCCAGCTCCCACTCCTGCCGGACGCAGGCGTAGTAGAAGGCGGAGAGGTTCCACTTGTCGTCCTCCGACAGGGTCCCGACGAGACCGAAGTCGAGGAGCATGAGGCGGCCCTCGGTGCCGAACAGGATGTTCCCCGGATGCGGGTCGACGTGGAACAGGCCGTGGAAGTAAACCATGCAGTAGAAGACGTCCTGCAGGCGCTGCGCCAGCAGCGGCCGCGGGGCGTCGACCAGCTCGACGTCCTGGCCGCGCACGCCGTCCAGGAACTCCATCACCAGCACGTCGGCGGTGCACAGCTCACTGATCGGGAGCGGCACGGTGAGGAACGGGTGCGCCTCGAAGTTCGCGGCGACGCGCGCCTGCCGCGCGGCCTCGGCGACCATGTCGGATTGCCCGACCAGCAGCGGCCGCAGCTCGCGGAAATGCGCGGGCATCTCGTACCGGCGCAGCGCGGGCACGAGCGCGCCCGCCGTCACCAGCAGCTTCTCCAACAGCCAGCTGCTCGCCGCGAGCCGCTCCGGGATGCCCCGCTTGACGACCTTCACCGCCACCGTCCGGCCGTCCGCCAGGACCGCGCGGTGCACCTGCGCGACCGATCCGACCGCGAGTGGGCTGTAGTCGAAGCCGGCGAAGACGTCGCCGACGGGCGCCGGCAGGTTCTCCGCGAGCGTGCGGCGCAGGTCCCGTTCGCTCATCGGCGGGAGGTCCGAGAGGAACGAGCGGAACTCGTCGGTCGCCCGTTTCGACAGCAGGCCGGACTGGGTCGCCAGCACCTGGCCGGCCTTCATGTAGAGCGGCCCCATGCGCAGCAGGTAGTCCCGCAGCAGGACGGCGCGGCGCAGCTGGGCGCCGGTGCCGTTGTGCCGGGTCAACACGTACCGGAGGCCGTACGCCGCCGTCCAGCCGACCGTCCGCATTCCCTCGAAAATCGCCTGGAACGCGATTCGCCGGCGGCGGCCGCGGGCGCCTCCCCTCTTTCGTTGTTCGCCGTCACGGCCAAGCGCCGGATCCGTCACGAGCATCTACGCGTGCACCTCACCGTGGTCGGGAAAAACAGCCGCCGCTGCCGGGCAGGGGCGGCGATGGTGCCGGAAATCGGTCGCCGCGCGGCCGACGAGCCGCGCCTGGCACCGGGCGGCGCGCCGTGGAATTAGCGGTCTATACCAGGCGGCGGAAGCGTCGGGGATAGCGGCTGGCGGCGAGCCGCCTCTTTCGCCGCCGGTGGCCTTGGCGGCGGGAACGCCGGTCCGGCGGCGAGGGCGCAACGGCGGTCTCGGCGCCGCATCCCGTGGCCAACGGAACCGGCCGCGACGGCCGCCCTCGTGCGTCGACAGCGACGGCAGACCACCGATCCCCTCGTCAGTCGACCCGAGCATTACGCCGCGTATTGTCCCGGTAAGGCGGCGGGCAGGTCCGGCCAGACGGGTATCTGACATCCTGGCGGCGGGACCGTGCGCTGTGGCCTTTATCCACCGGTTGTGCGCCGAGTCACTCCGGGCCCAAACGTGCCATCTCGGACCGCATCGCGATGCCGGGACGGAGCGCTTCCGGCTCCCCCGCAAAGCCGGCGCCGGACCCGCGCTCGTCACCGGCCGGACAGCCCGGCGGCGATGGGGAAATCAAAGTAGGTCTGGGGATACGGCTCGTCCACCAGCGTGTAGTGCCACCACTCCCACTCGCAGGGTGTGAAACCGCAGCCCACCATGATCGAGAGGAGGTGCTGGCGATTTCTCGCCGCGGCCTCGGTGATTCCGTCCGAAGATCCGCGCTGCTGCGCGGCAGGCTGGGGCCAGGGTCTACTTCGGCGACGAGGCCTCGGTGCGTATGGATCACAACAGCGGTACAACTTGGGGACCTGTCGGCGAAACCCCGGTCGTACGCAGTTCGGGCGACCGGAAATCGGTCCAGATGCTCTCGGCAGTCAGCGCCCAGGGAAAACTTCATTTCATGCTCCAGAACGGCGGCTCCGTCGACTCCAAGGTCTTCATCGAGTTTCGCCGGAAACTGCTCCACGACGACGGCTGACGGGCAGCTCGGCGTCGTCGATCCGGTTGTGGATGTGCTGGCGGCGTGCCTGGCTAGGGGCGGGGGTAGAGCCGGGTGATGGTGGCGTATCCGGCGTTGAAGGAGCCGACCTCGTCGCCGGGGGTGTTCGTCGAGGTGCAGTGCTGGAGCTGTTGTGCGGCGGCTGGGTCCTGGATCTGTGGTTCGGTGTCCATTTCGAGCAGGCCGCGGACCTTGCCGCCGGCGAAGCAGTTGGGGACGTTGAGGTTGGACACCATGGTCTGGCGGGGCTTGGTGTCGGAGAGCAGGCTCGCACGGTTCTTGGAGATCCAGTTCTGGACCAGTTCGACGGCGGGGGCGTAATCGTAGGTGTCGCCGAGGCCTAGGCTGACGGCCAGGGCGGGGATGCCGCGTTGGGCTGCGGCGCGGGCCGCGCCGATGGTGCCTGACTCGTCGACGTCCGGGCCGAGTGACTGGCCCTCGTGGATGCCGGCGATGACGAGGTCCGGTTTCATGCCCAGGTCGTCGAGGGCGACGTTGACCGCGTCGGCCGGGAATCCGTTCACCGCGGTCACGGGCGGGCCGTTGGACGCGTCGCTCTTGGCGTAGTTGACCGGGCCGTCCGAGGTCCGTCCGCCGGTCCGGCTCTGGTTCGCCGCCGGCGCGACGATCTGTACGGTGCTGCCGTCCCCGAGCACCCTGCCTATGCCTTCGGCAATCGCCTCCATTCCGGCGGAGCCGACCCCGTCGTCGCTGGTGACGAGCACGTCGAGCGCGGTGTCCGCGGGGCTCGCGGTGGGGCCGCCCGTCACGGGACCCGCGCCCGCCCGGCCGTGGCCAGTGGTTCCGTCGGTGGCGGTGCCCGGCGGTGCCGTGGCGCCTGTCGTGGCGGCCGTGTTGGGTGTGGGTGCGGCTGTTCCGGTGTCCTCGGACATACACGCGACGGCGCCGAGCAGCAGCGCGGCGCCGGCGATGGCGACGGACAGGCGGACAGGCTTCCTGGGCACGGGTTCTCCTGATGGGTTGGGTGTGAGGTCGTGTCGCGCGGCGGCGGGAGGCCGCGGCTCCGTGCGCGGCCCCGAGCCCGGTGCCACCTGGATGGGCCGGGCCCGGGATCGCGAGGTGATGGTCAGCTACCGTAGCGGTCGTAGTACTGGGTGCCGGTGGTCGAGCTGGTTCCGTCGGTGTGGTACTCGGTGTTCTTGGCCCTGAGCGTGGAGCCGTTGACCGCGGGAAGGATGTAGACCTTCTCGACCAGGCCGCTCTGGAAGTAGTAGGTCAGCGTCACCGACGTGCCCAGGTAACCCCAGCTGATGTTCTTGGCGTAGCCCCAGTCGACGTAGTCGCTCCCTATTCCCATCCAGGGGCGGGAGACGATCCGGAACCGGGCGGTGCCGAGATTGTCGCAGTCGGTCTGCGAGATTGTGATGCTGGCGATGAACGCGTCCGAGTTGTTCCCCAGCCAGACGCCGGCGTAGCCGTTGCCGCAGTTCGTCGAGGCGCTTCTGGCGAACACCGCTCCGGCCGTCGGGACGGCCTGCTCGATTGGCTGCGGCGTTCCCGGCGTGGTCACGTCCGGCGCCGGGGCGGTGGACGTCGCTGGGGCGGTGGACGTCGCCGCGGCCGGCGCGGCCTCGTCGCTGGTGCTCTCGGCGCTGCACGCGGCGGTGGCCAGGCCCAGCACGAGGGCGCTGAGGGCCAGCGCAGTGCCGACTCGGCGGGACAAAGGACCGAGAATGCTGTTCACGTCTGCTTCTCCTGTCAGTTTCGCTGCGATTTCTGGCAGCGTGAAACGGCTTCGGGGAATACTTTCGGTCCCTGCTGGGAACGGTGATGTCCAGGGTAGATGTTCAGCTGGGGTGACTGGTAAGGTGTCGCTTAGTCGACGGTGACGGGTGCGGTGCTCACCGGGCTCATCCGCGAGACGGTCCGGCGCGGTGCGGCGAGGCAGGGGCGTAAGAGAACGATTCACGATGACGACTCCTGTCAGCTGCGAATGGCGGTAGTCGGTGTCGAGAAAGAAGGGACTTGGCCGGATCGAGCCAGGCCGATATGCGGACCAGGCGGCAGGCAGTCACGTTCTCGCTGGCCGCTGCACACGGCCGGCGTTCTCGCGAACCCGTCGGATTTCTTGCCGCTGATGCTAGGAGCGCGCCGCGGCGAAATGGCCGGTCAGCACCACGGGATTCATCATTCAGGTGCCGGGCGCCGGCACCCCGTGCCAGCACCGGAGGGTCACCGTGCCATCACGGGTACAGGTCGAGTTGGCGACAGGGAAGGGGTGCTCCTGACCCGGCGCGGCCGCGCGCCTAGGGTGTGTGCAGCGAGCCCTGCCCACTTCCTCGCACCGGCGACGGGCACCGGGCATCCGCCATGAAGATGCCAGGAGAAAGCCGTAGGTGCATGGACGACTTCGTGGGCCGGCAGCCGGAGCTGGCCTTCCTGGCCGGTGAGCTCGAGTTCGCCCGCGCCGGTCAGCTTCGAGTCGTCACGGTCGAAGGCGAACAGGGCACCGGGAAGACCTCCCTGGTCCGGCGTTTCCTTGAGGGACTTCGCGCCGGCGGGTCCGGCGAGCGGGTGCTGTACGCGAGCGCGGACGAGGTCGAGCAGGCCGTGTCGTTCGGGGTGGTCAGCCAGTTGCTCGACGGGCTGTCGGCCGACACCGACGAAGGCCTGCTGGCTGCGGCCTCCGCGCCCGCCGAACCCATCCAGGTCGGCGGCGCGCTGGTGTCTCTGGTCGGCCGGCGGGCCGCGGGCGGCCGGCTCACCGTCCTCGTGGTCGACGACATCCCCTGGGCAGATCTCTCCTCCCAGCAGGTTCTGGCGTTCGCGCTGCGCCGGCTGCGGGCAGACCCCGTGCTGTGCCTGTTCACCGTGCCGAGCACCGTGGCGGACCAGCTGTCAGACAACCTGCGTCGGGTCTGCGCTGAGGCGGGACACCGATTGCGCCTGACCGGGCTGACTGTCGAGGAAATCCGGACGCTGGCCGACGCGCTCGGCGCCACGCCCCCCACGGTTCGAGTCGCCCGGCAGATCCACGAGCTCACCGGCGGGAACCCACTGCATGCCCGAGCCCTGCTCGAGGAGCTGTCGCCCGAGGCGCTGGCGGGGAGGGTCGACCCGCTGCCCGCGCCCCGCTCGTTCGGGCTCATGGTGCTCGGACGGCTCGCGGGCTGCCCACCGCCGACGCAGCAACTCGTCGTCGCGGCCGCGGTGCTCGGCCGCTCGTGCCCGCTCGCCTACGCCGCCCGCCTCGCAGACGTCGACGATCCGCTGGCCGCGCTGGAGCCCGCGATCGTCGCGGGCCTGCTCACCGAGCAGCGTGACGAGGGCGGCCCGCGGGTCGCCTTCCCCCACCCGCTCACACGCGCCGCCGTCTACCACGACCTCGGACCGGCGCGGCGCGGCGCGCTGCACCGCCGGGCCGCGGACATCGTCGCCGACCCGTCCGTCCGCCTGCGTCACCGGGTCGAGGGATCCCCGCTCGCCGACGAGCCGATGGCCAGCGAGGTCGCAGACGCCGCCACGGCCGCGGCGATGGCCGGCCGCTGGGCCAATGCAGGCGACCTCTGGTTCGCCGCCGCCCGGCTCACCGCCGACGTCGCCGCCCGGGACCGGTACCTGACCGACGCCGTTGCGATCAGTGTCTACGGTGGCCAGGCCGAGGCTGCGGCGAAGGCACTCGCGGCCAGCGCCGCGGTGCAGGACCCCGCGCGCCGGGCCTTCGTCACCGGGGCGCTCGCGCTCGTGCGTGGTGACTTCGCGAGCGGAACCGCGTCGCTGCGCCGTGCCTGGCAGGAGCTGGAGGACCGGCCCGACCCGGCGCTCGCGGCCGTCGTCGCTGAATCGCTGGCCGCCGCCCTCTGCAGCCCCGGCACCTACGCACAGGCCGCCGACTGGGCCGACCACGCGCTGCGGGCGCAGACGGCTGGCCAACCCCGGCTTGTGCACTACCTCGCCCTGGTCGCCAACTTCTGCTGCGGACGGCCGGACCGCGGCCGTGAGCTCGTCGCCACCGCGGCGGCGACGTTCGCCGGTGCGGCGCACGTCGGCGACGAGGCGGCCGGCATGCTCGCGTTGCTACGCGGCGAACTGCTGTGGATGGATGAGCGGCACCGCGAGGCGCTCGCCGAGCTGCGCACCGCCGCCGCTATGCTGCGGCGCGGCCAGCCGGCCTCGCCCAGCGGGCTGAGCGCCTTGCTGCAGCTGGCCTGGGTGGAGTACCAGCTGGGCCACTGGGACGACGCCATCGCCCACGGGGCGCTGGCCGCATCGCTCGCGGCCGACAGCGACCAGCTCTGGATCGCCGAGAAGCTCGCGGCCGTGACGGTCTGGCCGCTGGCGGGGCGCGGGGCCGCGGAGACGACTACCTACCTGCGCCAGGCCGAGGCCGACTTCACCAGGCTGACCGGTGTCTTCTCGAGCATGTTGCTGCTCGCGAGGGCACGGGTCGCGCATTCCGCCGCCGACGACCACGGGGTCGCCGCCGCGCTGGTCCCGTTCGCTGAGCAGACCAGCGATGACCCGATCGAACCCGCGCCGGTGGGGTGGCAGCCGATGTACGCCGAGGCGCTCGCCCGGTTGGGCCGTACTGACGAGGCCGCGGCCGTGCTAGCCGCGTGGCAGGACGCGGCGGACGCGCGTGGTCATCGGACCGGGCAGTTTCTCGGGTTTCGCGCCCAGGCGGTGGTCGACCAGGCCCGTGGGGAGCCGGCGCGGGCCGCCATCGCCTACCAGCGGGCGCAGGAGGCAGCCCGCGATCTGCCGCTGCCCTTCGAACGAGCCATCCTCGACCACGACCACGGCCTTTTCCTGCTAGCCGAGAGACGACGCACCGAGGCGACCGCGGCGCTGCGCGCCGCCCGCGACCGGTTCGCCGCCCTCGGTGCCGCGCCCTATCTGGCTCGGTGCGAGGTCGCGCTGGCGACGCTTGAACTGTCCCCCACCAACGGGACGGCGCCGCTGGCCACCAGGCTGACCGCCCAGGAGCTCAACGTCGCCCGCCTGGCCGCCGACGGACTGTCGAACAACGAGATCGCCGACCAGATGGTGCTGTCGGTGCGGACGATCGAGTTCCACCTGAGCAACGTCTACGCCAAGACCGGCCTGCGACGCACCCAGCTTGCCTCGGAGCTGAGCCCCCACTAGGCCAGGCGCGCGGGATCCCGGTGGCGACCCTGGTGGATTCCCCAGTGCCAGACGACGGTGCCGGCCGCTACGGTCGGGCCTGCCACATTCCGTCCTGCCCCCGGTGGAGGGAGTCCGCGATGCGGGCAATCGTCATCCTGCGCCGTGCCGACGACGGGCATGTCGACGGCGAGATCAAGGTCGACGGCGACGACGCCACCCGGGCGTTCTCGGGATGGATCGAGCTGCTCGATCTCCTCGACCGTGCCGCGGACCCGCCGACCATTGACAGGCCGTCGGCTGGTTAACCAGCCGAAACGGTCGGATATAACCTGTGCCTGAGAGGGCCTTCTACATCTATGTGTTGGGACAGAGGGTGGGTCTTGGCACGGGGGACGGCGTGACAGAGCTACCTGCGGGTGTGGCACCGCTCGACTCCTCCGACCCTCGGCGGATCGGTGTGTACACGCTGCTCGGCCGGCTGGGCCGCGGCGGGATGGGCAGCGTCTACCTGGCGCGGCGCACCGGCAGCGCCGACGGCCCGTTGCTTGCCGTGAAGGTCATCCGGTCCGACCTGGCTGGGGAAACGGAGTTCCGCCGCCGGTTCGTGCGTGAGGCCGAGGCCGCGCGGCGGGTGGCCCGCTCGTACACCGCCGCCGTGCTCGACGTCGGGACCGACGGGGCGCAGCCCTACCTGGTGACCGAGTACATCGACGGGCCGACCCTGGCGGCGCACGTCCAGGCGCACGGGCCGCTGCCGCCCGCGCAGGTGGAATGGCTGGCCGAGGCGGGCGCGTCGGCCCTGCGCGCCATTCACGCGGCCGGCGTGGTCCACCGCGACCTCAAGCCGTCGAACATCCTGCTGTCCCGGTTCGGGGCGCGGGTCATCGACTTCGGGGTCGCCCGGGCCCTCGACTCGGCGAGCATGATGACGCAGGGCGCGATCGGGACCCCCGCCTACATGGCGCCGGAACAGATGCTCGGCGAGGCCGTCACCGGGGCTGCCGACGTACACGCCCTGGGTGCCGTCCTGGTTTTCGCCGCGACGGGCAAGAGCCCGTTCGGGGCGGACAGCCTGCCGAGGATCATGGGGCGAGTCGCGAGCGAGCCGCCCGACCTGACCGGTGTGCCCGACATGCTGCGGCCGCTCGTCGCCCGGGCCATGGCCAAGGCCCCGACCTACCGCCCGACGCCCGATGACCTGCTGGTCGAGCTGCACCGGCTGCGTACCGGGTCGCTCCCGATCCCGCCGATCCCGACCGACGGTGCCAAGCCGGCGACGCGGATCAGGCCCGCGCGACTGAGCAAGCCGCCGCCGGCCGGGCCCGCGCCGCGCCCGCGTGACGACGCGCCACCGACGCGGACCTTCGGGACGCTTCGGCCGCAGGCCCCCACGCCAGCGCCAGCGCCAGCGCCGGTGCCAGCCCCGGCCGGCCCGCCGCCCTACGGCAGCGGCCCACCCCCGCGCTCCCGCGACGACGGCCGGCCGCCCGGCGCGGCCCGGCGGGGCTTCCCTTGGCGCGTCGCGGCGACGGCCGCGGCCGTGCTAGCCATCCTCGCGATCGCCGTCGCGGCCTATGCGGCGGGCAACAAGGGTGACGACACCGGGCGCGTGGCCGCGGGCCCGGCACCGTCCGTCTCCGCTGTGCCGGCCAGCGCGCAGCGGACGAGCCTGTCTCCGACGCCGACAGGCACCGCGACGACCGCCGTGATGGATCCGACCTCCGCCGCGCCGGCCGCCGCACCCCAGCACACGTCGTCCCCGACGCCGCAGCGCACTACAGCGGGCCCGCAGCCGACCACGACGCCCCCGGCCGGTCCGCCGAGCGCACCGACCGACCTGTTCGTCGCCGAGATTGGCTCGGACGAGCTGTGGGTGACCTGGACGAACACCGCGACCGACGTCCAGAAGATCAACGTCGAGGCGGTCGCCAGCCCGTGCCAGAGCTACAACGGCCGGAAATGCACCGACTTCGTCGCCGACACCCTGTCGGCCAGCGCCACGTCCTACACCTTCACCGGACTGCGGGCCGGGACGGATTACTACATATCCATCTGGGTGGACAACGCGACGGGTAGCTCCGACCGAGTCACCACCGACGCGCGCACGCTCGAGTAGCGCCACCGTCTGGCAGGCGACCGGTGTCTCCCTCGGCCACGCTGTCGGTGACGCGGTGTGCCAGGTTCGGCATCGCCGTGTAGAAGAGCTCGTTCATGTCAGTCATGAAGTCCGGCCCGGTGCCGTTTCCGAACAGCGTCGAGAAGCGACGGCCGGGTCGAGCAGTTTACGGGCGGCGTTCGGCGGCCGTGGCCAACACCCCGCACAGCTCGGCGACGCGGACCGGCTGGCCCCGGGTTCCGTCCGCCACAAGCCGCCTCCCCAGTCTCGGCCGGCCCAATCTCGCCGGACCAAGCCGAGGAATAGGCAGCGCGGGCGGATGACGGTCCCCGCCTCGATATCAGAGCAACGCGTTCTGCATGGCGAAGAGCGCCGCCGCGCCACGGGTCGATACGCCGATCTTGGTGTAGATGTGCTGGATATGGCTGTCGGCGGTCTTCGGTGAGATGACCAGCTCCTCGGCGACGGCCTTGGTGGTCATCCCGCGGGCGATCAGGCGGAGGACTTCGGTCTCGCGCGTGGTCAGCCCGGCGGGGTGGCCGGTGCGCGCCCGCCGCGGTCGATGCCCGGCGGCGGCGAGGACGCACTCCGCGGCGTCGCGGTCGACGTGGTTGTCGCTGGCCATGCGCCGCAGCTCGGCCATGGCGGCGGGCGGGCCGAGCGCTGGTCGGTGGGCCCGCGGTTGCGTCATGGCCTGGTAGCGGTCGGCCGGAGGTTGTCACCGTCGACTGGAAGGACTTCGAGGCCGGCGCCAACGCATGGTCGACGATCTACTTCAGCGAGCTGTGGGACGTCGACCACGCTCTCGTCCAGGCCAACCCCGACGCGGTCGGCGAGGACGTCACAGCCCTCGTCGGCATGGCCGACATGTTCCGCCCCGGCATCGACGACGCCCGCCGGCAGCTCGCCGCCTGGCGGCAGTCGCTGCTCGCGCTGTTCGACCGCGTCGAGCTGCTGGCACTTCCCACCTTGCCGATCTTCCCGCCCCGCCTCGACCAGCTCACCACCGACACCCTCGTCCCGACCGCCATCGAGATCACCAGCCACCTGTCGCCCTTCAACGCGGCGGGCCTCCCGTGCACGGCACAGCCGGTCGTCGCGGACGGCTCGGCCGTGCCCGCCAGCCTGCAGCTGGTCGGGCCCGCCGGCAGCGAAGAGCTGCTCCTGTCCACCGCTCACCTCGTCGAGTCCGCGACCCGCTGACCAACCTCCGCCTCCGGCCGCGGGGGCGCCGCAGTACGCCCGGATCAGCCCTGCGCGGGCCGGAACAGCGGGATCTTCCAGCCGCCCGCGACAGGGAGAAAGAAGACCTCGGCCTGCATACCGATGGCGATGTCCACCGGGGCGACATCGACGATCCCGCTCACCAGCCGCGCGCCCGGCGCTGCACGCCCCGGTCAGCTGATGAGGTGGAACCCGATGATCACGGTGGCGCACCCCACCAGCCAGACGCTGAAGTAACAGCGCAACCACAGCGGGAATGAACGTTCGACCATGTACCGCACGAGGATGATGCGGCCCTTTACGGCCGCGGCCACGATGACGAAGGGGGTCTCGACACCGGCTGAGATTCCCGAGAGCTCAGCTACGGCGAGCGATAGGACGGTGATGGCCACCAGGCCAACCCATGCTCTCCGCAACGCCTGTGAGGTTTGCAGCATCACTTCACCGGGCCAGGTACAACATCGGGAAGATGAACATCCACAGCAGGTCGACGAGGTGCCAGTAGGCGGCACCGCACTCGAGCACGGTGCTATCCAGCGGGCTACGGATGCCGGCGCGTAACCGCAATCCCACGACGACCACGACGACCACAGCGATCAGGAGATGAATCAGATGGATGCCGGTGATCATGAAGTAGTACATGAAGAAGGGGCTGGTCGATACGGTGTGCCCGGAGCGGAGCGCGAGCCCGTACTCGCAGATCTTCACTGCCATAAAGACGAGACCCAACGCCGCGGTGCCCGCGATCAGTCGCAGCCCCGTGCGCACCGAGTGTCGGCGCATGGCACGGACCGCGGCCGCCATCAACCATGAGCTAGTGACCAGCACAAGGGTGTTCGCCGTCCCAAAGAACACCATCAGGTCACGTCGGCCCTCATCGAAGACCGCCGGTCGCGAGGATCGGTCAAGCGAGAACTGGAAGAAGAGCAGCGCGAAGAGCGAGGCATCGGCGACGATGAACGTCCAGAATCCGACGTCGCCCGGCAGCGACCCGCCTTGTGAATCTTGGTTATCGGCCGACGTTGTCGTATCGGTCAGCTGATGTACCCGGTCCATCTCAGCCGGCGGCCGTCTGCCCCGCCCGGGCAAGCTCGGACTGCTCCGCCCGGGCAAGCTCGGACTCGTACTCCTCGTTCAGACGCCTCGAGGCCTTGAGCATGAACCACGACACCGTCACCTGCCAGGCGGCAGGCACGACGAACGGGATCCAGAAGTTGATCAAGCCGCTCCAGGAGAAAGGCCCCGAGCGGAAGTACGGCATGATCAGCTCGGCCAAGAACTCCATGGCGACCCATATCCCAAGCCAGGCAAGCCACTTCGGGAACAGCGGCTCAGTCCTGGTGTCTCTCAGCGCTATGATTCCAAAAGGTATCATGTAGAGCATTGCGACCCCGAATGCGAGGTCTAGCCACAGCCATCCACTGTCGTACAGCAGCTGGATGAGCGAAGGATCCTGCTCCGGCCTGAAGGCCGCTGTGAGCCAGAAGAAGCACGAGAACATGAGGTCGGCGGCGGTGAGCACTCCGCCAATGAGCAGGATGTAGGAGAGAATCCTTCCGCGCTCGATGCGCACCATAATGCGGAACAGCCCGACCGCCCACACGAAGCTGAACGTGGTCGCGAACGCCGCAAGGGAGAACCTATTCTTAATGTCGAGTGGTGTTCCCGGTAGTTCCTTGCGAGCTCCGCGGCCGGCATGCTGGCCGGATAGGGAGGGATCATTCGGCCGAGCACAGCCCAACCGATACCGAACAGAGTGAAAAACAGCGGTGCCGACCACGCACAGATTCGGGCGAGTTTGGCTTCGTTCTCGTTCATACGCTCACCAATACTTGTTCTCTAGTCGTCGAGTCCACTCCGGTGGAATCCGGAGCAGTGTCTGGTTTTCCCGGTAACGCCGATGGCCGGCTCACACGGTGACCCGCATCAACGACTTTGCGGGTCACCCTGCAGGTCAGGTCGCGCGCGGCAGACCGAGATGCCGCTGCCCGACGTTCGTGCGGTTGATCTCCGTCGTGCCGCCCCGGATGGTGCAGACGGGAGAGTGCCGGCCCTCGTATTCGATCCAGCCACCAGCGGCCGCTCCCGGCTCGTCGAACTGCAGCAGACCCTCAGGGCCGGTGATCTCCTGAAACCACCGTACGGCTTTCTGGTACGCGGGGGTGGCGAACAGTTTCGTCATCGAGCCCTCGACGCCCGGCAGGTCGCCCGAGGCCGCGATCCAGGCCGAGCGTTGGGTCAGGAGCTTGGCCACCTCGTTGTCGATCGCCGTCCGGGCCATCTTCTCCCGCACCAGGGGATCGGCGATTCGGCCGGTCTGCTCGGCCCAGCCCCGGAAGTGCCGCAGCAGCGAGACACCCCCGTTGGTATCCCCAACCACGCCGCGTTCGAAGGACAGGCCGACCGTCAGCACGTCCCAGCCACGGTTCTCGCCGCCGAGCAGGCAGTCGTCGCCCACCCTTACATCGTCGTAGAACGTCGCGTTGGTGCGCTCCGTCGCCATCGTCGGCACCGGGCTGATCGAGATCCCCGGAGTGTCCATCGGGAGGATGAACATGGTCAGGCCCTTGTGCTTGGATACCGTCGGGTCCGTCCTGGTCAGCAGCAGCACCCAATCGGCGATGTGGGCCATGGTCGTCCACATCTTGGCCCCGTTGATCACCCATTCCGCCCCGTCGCGCTTGGCGCGGGTCGAGACGGCCGCCAGATCGCTGCCGCAGCCGGGCTCGCTGTAACCGAGACAGGCGAGACTCTCGCCCGCGAGCAGGGACGGCAGGATCCGCTCCCGCTGGGCGCTGGTGCCGACCCGATTGACGATGCCGGCAACGATAATCAGCACCGAGAGCGCGTCGGACGGGGCTGCGGCCTTCTCCATTTCGTTGAAGAGCACCCACAGCTCGATCGGGTCGCCCTTGCCGATGCCAGGCACGGCCCGTTCAATGTAGCCGCGCTCGGCCAAGGCGCGGTAGAGCGGGGCGCAGACGAAGGAGCCGGTGGAGTGCTGGCGGTGACGTTCTGCTGGGGTAACGGTCTCGGCAATGATCCGCCGGATGTCGCGGCGGTATTCCTCGACCTCGGGACCCAAGGAGAAGTCCACGAATCAGCCTCTCTTCTCGGAGCGACGCCCGGTAACGGCAGGTGCGCCGAAGAGGGTATCGGCCAGGTCCAGACACTCCGTTGATGGATCGCCCAGGACGAGGGGCCACCCGCGGGCCCGTCGGTAGAACAATTGGATGGTGCCTTCCTCGGCGAAGCCGTAACCGCCGTGGTAATGGAGGCTGTGGTCGGTGACCTTCGCCGCCACGTCGGCCGCGAACACGAAAGCCATCCGCGCCAACGCCGGGAAGTCGGTAACGTCGTTGTCGTCGACATCGATCACCGGCTCGACGCCGGAGGCGGACCGTTCGGCCGCCCAGGCCGCCTTGCGCACAAGCAGCCGCGCTCCGTCGACGAGCCCGGGCAGATCGGCGAGCCCGTGCTGCACCGCCTGGAAGGATCCGACCGGGCGGCCGAACTGATGCCGCACCGTGACGTACTCGACCGCGAGCTCCAGCGCTCGCGCGGCGATGCCGACCAGCGCCGCCGCGGTCAGGAGCCTCCATTCCGACACAGCCGTGGACCACCCCGCCGCCGTGCCGATGACGGTGCGCTCGCCCTCGCGGGCCGACCGGTCGGCCAAGGGAGCGCTCGCATGATTACGCGGGGCGCTGCCGGGCGGGGCCGACCGAACGGCCACCAGCTGATCCCCGTCGATCCCGATCACCACATCCGCGACGGCGCCGGCCGGTACAAGTCGCCACCGCCCGTCCGACTCGGCCGGCCGCAGGGCGATCGTGGCGATGGCCGTGCCGTCCACAAGGTCGCGCCCGGGCTGGTCCAGCGCCCGGGACGCGACGGCGTGCTCGATCAGGGGCACGGGCGCGAGCACCCGGCCGAGCGCCTCGATCGCGACGACGAGCGTTCCCATCGTCGCGCCGGAGCCGCCCACGTGCTCGGGCAGCGCAAGCCCCTGCGCGTCGATCGCGGCGAGCTTCGACCACAGCTCCCGGTCAAACCCGAGCGGCTCGGAACGCCGCACCAGCTCGATCGGCGCCTCCTTGGCGAAGAACGAGGTGAAGGCATGCTCGATCAGCTGCTCGTCGGCCGACGGTGCCAGGTCAACGCTCATCAGCTCGATCCGATCATCTCTGTCTGCACGACCATGTCGGTCAGGGCGGTGATCGAGCTCCGGTCGAAGGCCGAGCTGCCCTCGATGACGTAGGCCGGGCACATCCGCACGATCGGCAGGGCGTCCAGCGCGGCCATTATGCGGGACGAGTGCGGAGCGTCCGCCCAGCTGGGCGTGTCGAAGTGGATATGCCCAACCCCGCGCCGGATCGCGGTGATGTCGGCGGTCATCTCCAGCCGCGTAGTCTGGTGCAGGCCTCGGCCGCCGGCGATCGCGGGTATGTGCCGTACGCAGAAGGCCGTGGCCTCGGACGCCCGCGCGGCCGCGCGGCGGGCGTCTTGCTCGGGAAGCGGTTCGACCGCCGTGACCTCGCCGCTGAGCAGCCGCGTCCCATACTCGGAAACCGCGAAGGACAGATCCGTACCCTGCTCGGCGACCGGCGTGAATTCAGCGCCGAGTTTCGCGAAGCCGGAGTACTCCCGACCGACGATAAGCGGCATGGCCTGATCGATCCACATGACCGGCCAGAAAGTCCCGCGGATCACCGAGTCACCGTCGGTCTGGCTCACGCGGATGCCGATGCACAGCTCCTCGTAACCGCGTCCCGCCAGGTAGTCGACGTCGGTGAAACTGCGCCGGCTCACGGTGAGTACGGGTTCCGTGGGCAAATCGAGCTCGTACGGCACGAGCGGGCGCAGTGCCTCGTGCGTGGTCACGAAGCTGACGTCGATCGCCCGCATGCGGCCCCAGGTCGAGATGACCGGCAGTTGCGTGGGTCCGAAGACCGCGGGCATGTCGTACCGTTCGCCGGGATCGTGACGGAAGCCTGGGAGCTGAGCTGACATCGGTGGACCTCACTGCCTGGTCTCGTCAGGACTTTTGGAGTGTCAGACAGAATCTACTGGGGAGTCGGTATCCTGGCAAGGTTCGTGTACCGGATCATCCCGTCGAGCCACCCGGCCATGTTCAAAAGCCAGCGGGCGACGTAGGCCGACACGATGTCGGCGCTCACGCTGGCGGTGTGCTCCTCGGGGGAAGCGGGGCGAAGACGGCGGGCCGCTTCGCGGTGCGGGCGGCCAGCGCCTCGGCGAGGTCCGGGCCGTCGAACGAGGCGTCCATACGGGCCAGTGTGTCGGTCAGGGAGT
>Ga0068863_100002884_pt1 | contig 17029 bp, 17 predicted proteins | sample KBSSwiS62_FD_66596 | JGI IMG/M metagenome (GOLD analysis project Ga0068863, IMG submission 66596) | Switchgrass rhizosphere microbial communities from Kellogg Biological Station, Michigan, USA - KBS Switchgrass S6-2 | ecosystem: Host-associated > Plants > Roots > Rhizosphere > Soil ...
CCAGGAATATCCTGGAGGCCGATTCTGCCTTACTAAACAAGCGCTCGCTTCGCCGTGGTTAAGCCCTTTGTGCCACGGCCGCTGAGGCAATCGCCGGGTCGCTCACGCTCGGCCGCCCGGTCTCGACGTGTCCCGCCAGCTGCCGCGCAAAGCCTGCCTCGCTCGCCGCCTTCACCGTCAAGTCGTACCACCCAAATGATTTGTGCAGCTGGGCATACACCGTCGCAGTGTGGCCCGGATGCACTTCGCGTTCCTCCGTCTTGCCAGTATACGCATCGAAGATGTTCACCTTCTCCGCGTCTCGGCCATCGTTTCGAATCGCTAGCTCGATTCCCTCTGCGTTCTTCTCGTAGCTCGCCTTCACCGTCAGGTTTGCACGATCGCCCGCGAATCCTCCCGTGAACGTTCGCAAAAATCCGTTCGGCCCGTACACGGCAAAGTCATACGTCGCCGCGCCGCCTCCCATCATATCCGACGTCCGGTGTCCAGCCGCGACCGTGTACGTCTTCGGCGCGCTTCCATCTTCAAACCGCACGTGAAACGCGGCGCCTGCCTTCCCGCTGTTGCCGAAGTTTAGTTGGACGCCTCCGCCGGTGACCACCCCGTCCACGTGGAGTTCGTACGGTAGCGCTCGTGCCGGCCGAGTTCCCGGCTCCTGTTCCGGCATCACTTGATTGGTCGGCACGGGCGGAACGTAATCCGGATACCGGTTGGTGTTCGGCGGTTCATAAGCTGCCGTGCTCGGCAGCGCAACGACCGCTGCATTCGGCGATGCAAAATCAAAAGCCGACGCGAGATCACCAGCCACCGTCCGTCTCCACTGCGTAATGTTCGGCTCAGCTACGCCAAATCGCTGCTCCACGAAGCGAATTAGCGATGTGTGGTCGAACACTTCGGAATTCACAAAGCCGCCCTTGCTCCACGGTGAAATCACGATCATGGGCACGCGCACACCTAGGCCATAAGGCCCCGGCGTGAATTCCGGCACAGGATAGGTCGGGCTGCCCGCAAAAATCTCGTTCGTTGTTCCCACGGTTGAAATTCCTTCCGTACGCGACCGCGGCGGTGTCGGCGGCACGATGTGGTCAAAGAATCCATCGTTCTCATCGAACATGTAGAACAACACCGTCTTGCTCCACACTGCCGGATTCGCTGTCAGCGCGTCTAGCACCTGCGACACATACCACGCACCGTACCCTGGCGGCCAGTTTCCGTGTTCCGTGTACGCTTCAGGAGCAACGATCCATGACACCTGTGGCAACTGGCCCGACAAAACATCTTGCCGGAAAATGTCAAACAGCGTCCCGCTCTTCGCGATGTTCGTGCCGGTCTTCGCTTTATCCGCCAGTGGCGTCCCGGGAAGTGCGTTCTGATATTGGTGCAAGTATAGCAGCGCATTGTCGCCGTAATTTCCAATGTAAGGCGCGTCGCCAGTCCAGCCCCAAAAATGTGCGGCATCCAATCCTTCCCCGATGTCCTGATACACCTTCCAGGAAATTCCGGCCTTCTCCAATTTTTCCGGATAGCTGCACCAGTCGTAGCCCGCCTCCGCGTTATTGATGACCGGCCCGCCGCCATTCCCGTCATTGCCTACCCAACCGGTCCACATGTGATACCGGTTTGGGTCGGTCGCCCCTAGCAGCGAGCAGAAATACGCGTCGCACACGGTGAACGCGTCCGCCAGCGAATAGTGATACGGAATATCCTTTCGCGTCAGGTAGGTCATTGACGTGGTCCCCTTGTTCGGTATCCACTGGTCATAGGCTCCGCCATTCCAGGCATTGTGCGTGTCATTCCAGTCGTGAATTACATCCTCAATGAAGATTAGCCCGAGGTTCGGCTGGTCCGGGCGGAACGGCAGTACATATCCGTCAGGATTGCTCGCGTCCGGCTGATGCCACACACTCTTTCCCGAAGGCAGCTTGACCGCCCGCGGATCTCCAAATCCACGCACTCCTCGCAGCGCTCCAAAATAGTGATCAAAGGAGCGGTTCTCCTGCATCATGAAAACCACGTGCTCGACATCGTTGATCGATCCCGTTCGGTTGTTCGCCGGAATCGCCAGGGCGCGGCTGATGCTCGCTGGGAAAGCGGCCGAGGCAACTGCCGTGGACATCAGTTTCAAAAACTCGCGACGATCTGTGCTCATGCGGATTCACGCCTCTCCCGATTGCCATGCTGGCGATCGCGAGCTGCAGGTTAGTCCCACGGTGTTGCTCTTCCGTGACGATTCAGTTTTTATTCTGCGATTTGCTTGCCCGAGGGTCCCCGCTTGTGACCGCCGTGTATCTAGGCCGTGCAAGACACACCCTGGCGTTTTCTGATATTTTGTCGCAACGGCTGGGCTTGGTTTCATGCGAAAAACTGAGCGCTGGTCACTTACTGGCGGAAGGATCATTCATGAACAAAACCTTCAATCTCATCATCATGGTTCTCATGTTCGCGCTCGCCGCCCGACAGGTCTACGTCATCTCTCAAGTAGGCGCCAACGCCAGCAACGTCATCTTTCTTCTGCTTTTCCTGGCCTTCGCCGTCCGTCGTCTCTTGATCCACAATAAGCTCAGCAAATAAGCGATCTCCATGCGCTCCATCCCCACCGAACTCGCCGGCATTCCCGTCTGGCTTCTTCTCTTCGTTGCTGCCGGCTTCCTCCTGTTCCTTTTCAAAATCGCCGGCAGCCCCAACGATCGTGAGGAGCTTTCTAAACTCCGCCTCTTCTTCCTCATCGCCACAATTCTTTTCGCCCTGGCCGGCATCGCCGACTTCGTCCTCTGGGCCTCTCCTTCGTCATAGCCTGCTCCTCGCAATGTTCCTTGGCCGCACTTGCGGTATCATCCGAAAGCAATGTCCCAGGTCTTAGAAGGTTCCCAGGTCTCGCACTACCGGATTTTGCGCCATCTCAGTTCCGGCGGCATGGGCGACGTTTACGTCGCCGAAGACCAACAGCTACGCCGTAAAGTCGCCATTAAATTCATTCGCGCCGCGGACGCAGCCGACGTGCCTACGCGCCGTCGCTTCGAACGCGAAGCGCAAGCCGCTTCCGCTCTCAACCATCCGAACATCTGCACCATCTTCGAAATCGACGAGCACGGTGGCCACCCATTCCTCGTTATGGAACTTCTCGAAGGCGCCGACCTTCGCCCATACTGCCGCCCCGGTGGAATGGAAATCTCTCAGCTCCTCAAATGGAGCATCCAGGTCGTCGACGCCCTCGCCGCCGCTCACGCCCAAGGCATCATTCATCGCGACATCAAGCCCGCCAACATCTTTATCACCTCGCGTGGCGACTCCAAAATTCTCGATTTCGGCCTCGCCAAGCGCCACGATCCTTCGTCCGATACTACAATCGCCAACACAACTCTGACCGATACCGCCGTTGAACTCTCCAAGTCCGGCGCGGTCATGGGCACCGCCGCCTATATGTCACCCGAACAAGTCCGCGGCGAGCCACTCGATGCTCGCTCCGACCTTTTCTCTTTTGGCGCGGTGCTCTACGAAATGGCTACCGGCAGACGCGCCTTCGACGGCGCTACACAAACCGCCATTTTCAGTTCTATCCTGACCGCCGAACCTATACCCCCTTCCGACCTTCGCCCCAGCCTCCCGCACGACCTCAGACGCATCCTCGACAAAGTTCTCGCCAAAGATCGCGACCTGCGTTACCAGAGCGCCGCGGAAATCAAATCCGATCTCATCCGCCTCCAACGCGACGTCGAATCCGGCATTGCCAAAGTGGCTGAACGCAACACAACCCAACGTCGCCGCTTGCGCCTGGCCATCGCAACACTCGCCGCGCTCTTTCTTATCGCTGCCGCTGTGGCTTCCGGATTTTTCCTTCGCAAACGCGCCACGCCGTCCGTTTCCGGTTTGTCGCATCAAACCACTGTCGCCGTTCTTCCTTTTCAAAACTCCGCCCATGATGCCAAATTCGACTACCTCGCCACGGCCCTGCCCGACGAAGCTGTCACCACGCTCAGCTACGCGCCAACTCTCAGCGTCCGCCCTTTCAGCATGTCACAGCGCTTCTCGGGCCCCAACTCCGATCCCCAGGCAGCCGCTCATCAGCTTGGCGTCGCGCATATCGTCACCGGCCATTTCCTCTCTCACGACGATCGTCTTCGCGTCACTCTCGAAGCCATGGATGTCGCCAAACAAGAAGTCATCTGGCGCACTTCGCTCGAAGTCCCCTCTGTGGACGTTCTGAAACTTCACGACGACATCAGTACCAGTCTCGAAAAAGGTTTGCTACCTTCGCTGGGAATCGCAGCCGGTGAACTCTCTGCCACCAAACCCAAAAACCAGCAAGCCTATGACCTCTATCTCCGCAGCCAGGATCCCGTCTACGACATTGAACACAACAAACAGGCCATCGCTTTGCTGGAAAAATCCGTTGCACTCGATCCCGGCTACGCTCCCGCCTGGGTTGCCCTCGGCTCCCGTTACTACACCGAAGCCGACGCGGTCGTAGGCGGCAATGCCGTACTCCAGAAATGCATCGCCGCTCTCGAACGCGCACGTCAGCTTGATCCCAATCTGCTCAGCGCCGCCACGTGGCCCATCGGCCTCGGCAGCCGCGTTAATGGCGGTCTCGAATCGAGCTTTGCCCAGCTTCAGGAACTGGCTCGCAGGCGCCCGCGTCGCGCAGAGCTTCACCTACTCCATTCTCAGCTTCTCCGCACGATCGGCGCGCTCGACCGTGCCGCGGAAGAATGCGAAATCTCCCACCGCCTCGACCCCGATTTGGTCGCTGACTGCGCTGTTCCCTACATCTATCTGAACGATCTCCCCAAGGCGCACGTCGAGCTCGACCGCGCTCCCGGCGAATTCAGCTCATTTTTGTCAGGACATGTTCTTCTGCGTGAAGGAAAAGTCGAAGAAGCGCTACCGAAGCTCAAAATTCTTCCCGCTGGAAGCAACTATGAAGTCGTCCGCACTTGCTGGCCAAACGCATCCACGCCGGCCTGCGACCGCAGCATCGCGCATTCCCTATCCGAGTTTCTCCAACTTCCAGATCCCGATGCCTGGTATTTCGGCGCCGCCCTCTTCGCGTGGCTCGACAAAAAAGATGCCGCCCTACGGCTTCTCGAGGCCGACGCCAAACGCAACTTCTGCGTCTATCCCGCTGTAGACAACGACCACATGTTCGACAAAATCCGCAACTCGGCAGAATTTCAAGCCGCCCGGCAATCCGCCGTTGCCTGCCGGCAGCGCTACTCCCACTACGCCAACCTTAAATTCGACTAACCGGTCCTTTTACGACACTTAGGAGGCGAAAGGCTTTCGCCCCACATAACCGCTGCGCCAAAAAAAGGGGCTTCAGCCCCTGAGAAATCTGGTTCTGGCGGGCACTCACGCGATCCTCTTTCATCCCATCCCCGGAATCTCTGTCAACCTCCGGTAAATCCTCAGCCCCAAACTCTCTCCCACCCGCACCATCTCATCCGCCCCCGCCGAAGTCCCTCCCACCCGCAGCACAGCATCACACTTCTCCAACAACCGCACCGCCACTGGATGAAACACTTCGTTGAAAGCCCCGTCCCCAATCTTGCGCGTCCCAGCTAGCGCCGCCAGTGGCAGCGCCAGCCACTCCCCCAGCACAGGAATGTGCCCCGCCCGAAAAATCGGCAACGCATTGGACTCCATCAACTCCACATTCTTCCCAATCAATTCGGGATCATCATTCGTCCCCGACCGATACGGCCCCGCAATCAATATCATCAAAGGCTTACCCACGTTTGGTTCCACAGTTCCTCTCATAAAGTGCTCGTCGCCCTTCCCATCCGATAATCGTGCCTTCACTTCGACTTATCCACTTCTACCGCCCCGCCCTTCATCACCCACTTCACCTTCTCGATCGCCACCCCAATATCCGCTGTAGGATCCCCCTCCACCGCCACCAAATCCGCAAAGTACCCCGGCGCCACCGCTCCCAATTCCGCGCCCTTCCCCAGCAAATCCGCCCCATTCACAGTCGCCGCCCTCAAGGCCTCCTCCGGCGTCATTCCCGCCTTCACAAACCATCCCAGCTCCCGCGTGTTCTGCCCGAACATGCTGTACACCGCGTCCGACCCCATCGCAAACTTCACGCCCGCTTTAAATGCCCTGCGCGCCGTCTCCAGGTTCCGCGCAATAAACGCCTGCGACCGCGGTTCAAAACCCGGTGCGTACCCGATCTTGCTTCCGTTCTCCACGTAGTACCGGTTGTGGTCAATCGTTGGCACATAATACGTTCCACGCCTGGCCATCTCCGCAATGGTCGCGTCGTCCATGTCTGTCGCGTGCTCCAGCGAATCCGTTCCCGCTCGCACCGCATAGCGCGCCCCATCTGGCCCATAGGAATGAACCGCAATCTTCTTCCCAAACTGATGCGCCGCGTCCACTGCCGCTTTGATCTCGTCGTAACTGTAGGTCTGAAATCCGCTCGTGTCGTCGTCCGTCCCCGTCGAAGCAAACATCTTGATCACGTCCGCTCCCGCCGCTACTTGCTGCCGCACCACGCGCAGCACTTCCGGCACGCCATCCGCAATTCCTCCCGCCGGATTCGCCCCCGGCGCCGAATTCGTGCCCCTGTACGCCGTGCTCGTCACCGACAACCCGTACCCGCACACAAACATCCGCGGCCCCACCATCTCACCGCGATTGATCAGGTCCCGCATCGCAATGTCCATGTACTGGTCCGAACCCAGATCCCGCACCGTCGTTACGCCAGCTTCCAGTGTCCGCATCGCGCCCTTGCGCGCCACAAACACTTCCACCGCTGAGGAATTGCTGGCCACCTGCTTCAGCATCGGTACGCCTGGCGTCTCGTCCGTGTACAGCGTCATGTGCGTATGCACATCAATCAGTCCCGGTAACCCGTAATATTTCGTCAGATCCAGCACCTCCGCCCCCGCCGGTATCCGCTTCGCATCCGTAGTCACTTCCCGTACCCGCTCGCCATCCACAATCACAATCGCATTCGTCCACACCTTCCCTTTCCCATCCCACAGCTTTAGAAACTTCACCGCCTTCAGGCTGTTCTTCTCAGACACTCTTTCCTGTCCAAGTACGCACCCGCAGGTCAAAGCCAGCCCACACACTACTGCCGCGATAATTCGCATGTTCATCCGTCCACTCCCTAAGCCTTGCACGGCTCCATTGGCGAGCAAGTGTTCTAACCGACTACGGCTCCCATTGTCACGCAAATTGCCTTCATCACCGCCCTTCCGGTAGTGAGTCTGCTGATTCTTTTGCATGCTGACACAGAGCAATTCGGGTCGCAGGATCGGCTCCGTCGACAGAACTGCCCTGACCGGGCTTGCTTGACTGCCATTCGGTGTTAGACTGGCGGCACTTGAGGCGAACGTTGGTGGAAAGAGCTGTCCATACCTCTCGGTTTGCACGCTTTGGGATCTTCGAAGTTGACCTGCAAACCGGAGGTTGCGCAAGGGCGGCCTAAAGCTAAAACTCGCGGGCCAGCCGTTTCAAGTTCTCGCCATCTTGCTGGAGCGCCCAGGCGACGTGGTGACCCGGGACGAATTGCAGAAGTGGCTTTGGCCGGACACCTTTGTCGGTGTTGATCACAACCTGAACACCGCCATAAACAAGATTCGTGAGGTGCTGGGCGATTCTGCTGAGAGCCCCCGCTTTGTCGAAACTTTAGCTCGCCGTGGCTATCGTTTCGTGGCCGTCGATGTAGGGGCGGGCCTGCGCTCCGCACGGCAAGGGGCCCACAAGCAGTACCCGTACAGCTACGGCCGCAGACTGCTGGCGTGCAAACGGTTCGCGAACACTTGCTAAAAAGGTCCTGGGTCCTGGGCCTAAGTGGTGCAGCTATCATCGTGGTCGCCGTCTTTTCTTACTGGCTAGTGCCGCCAGTGATGCCACCTAGGGTCTTAGGTTACACACGCCTCACAAACGACGGCCGCTCCAAGAGTTTCCGCATTGATGCATTTCCCATTATCGTCACCGACGGTCTGCGGCTCTATTTTGCCGAGGCGGCAAATAGCGGTATGCGGTCCACGCTCAATGAGGCGTCCGCCTCCGGCGGAGAGACATTCTCTGTGCTCACGCCCTTGGGACAGAACGTTGAAGTGGGCGCGCTGCAAATCGGTCTGAACTCTTGCTCCAGACTTTTACGGCGGGGGAATCGGAAATGCCGATCGGGTCGTTTCCTTCAGTTTTTCTGATAACATCCGGTCATGCCCTTTCTACCAACTCAAATTGGCGGCATCCCCGTCTGGGGCGTCCTCTTGGCCATTGCCGGAATCATGATCTTTTTCCTAAGGATGTCCGGCGGCTCGACCGACCAGGACCGCTACCCCACCGCCAGGCTCTTTCTCTACATCGCCGCAATCTTTATCGCGGTCGTAGGCTTCGCCGACCTGGTCCGCTGGGCCAACCTCTGGTAACCTCCCGTTCCGGACCGCCAGGTTTGGACTGTTCGGTGTTCGGATTTCGCTTTCCTCTTTTCCCTTTACCCTTTCCACCCTCCAGGCCCGTCTGATTGGCGCTGCCGCGCTCGCCCGTGTGGCAAATCACGGACCGTGGCTCCTTAGCCCATTCCGCTTCGATCTCCTATCCTGAACAGGCGCCGCTAAGTCTCATAGAATCATCACTTACAGAAATCCACGTAAGCACCTCAGTACACTAGACTTTGACCCCTTTTAGAATCCGCCCGTAAACGCATTAGAATCAGCACGTAGCGACAAACACCGATTGGGGGCACCGTATGCCAACAAATCGGTGTGCGTTCCTCTCGCCCAGTCGCCATGTCGAGCGGATGCAGAAACCGATGTCGGCCAACCATCTGCCATTTCCTCTTCTATCGTACCGGATTGGTGACAAACCACCCTTTCCGTCACTCACCAGTGACGAACGCGAGCGTCCCCTTTTGGTGCGTCGGCCGATCCTATGGATTTCGGGAAAGAATTTTCCGTTTGGTAGATTTCTTTCCTCGCAGTCTTCAGGAGAACTCATGACAATTCACCGAAATGTCCCGGATGCGCCTCGCATTTCGCTCTTTTTGACGCGGAAGACTCTTGCTCTTCCCTCTCTGCAAGCTCTTCCGTTCGGCATTACAATTGCCTTTTGGCCTCTCGAGGTTTTCAAACTTGAACGCCCCGGCCCCGGTTACCCAGCCTTACCGGAACCGCTTTTGGTTCCGCGCTCCGCTGCTACTACTCGTTCCAGCGGTACTATTGGTTACTCTCTTTACGGTCCGCCACTCGCATCGCGCGACGGCAGTTCCGAACGCCGCGATTTCTTCGCTGCAAACTAACTGGCAAACCGCTTTCGACCTTTCCGCCTCCGCCTCTCCCGAATCGCGCCGCGCCGTTTTCCCGTACTCCGTCATCCCCGGCGGGGTTCGCGACGCCAGTGAACTGCGCTCCGCTGCAGCCAAGGATGTCGTCGTCGCTGAGCACTATTCCGACTTCCGTATCGCCCGCGCGCATACCATTCGTCTCGATCATCCCACTGCAATGTTCGTTTCCTATCGCATGAACAACCATGTCTACTGGACGCGAAATCGCATGACCATTCCCGCCGGCGAAACGCTGCTTTCCGATGGCGAAAGCTATGCCCGTGTTCGCTGCGGCAATCGCCTCTCGCCTATCGCGGCTTTGCCGGTCTCAATCGCCGAACCGCCCGCGGAAAAGCTGGAAACTCCCAAATTTATCCCACCGCTGCTCGCTAACCTCATGCCAAGTGAGGAATTCGGCGGCTTCCTGCTGCCCAACACTTTGTCGGGGCCGCCCGCGCCTTCGCCAGACGGGCCCATCGCATCCGGCGCTCCCCCAGTCGGGTTTCCGCCGATTCTCCCGCCCGGTGTGATTCCCCCGAGCGGCACCATCGTTACACCGCCGCCACCGGTAGCTACTCCCGAACCCGGAGCTTTCACTTTGCTCCTTTGCAGCGCATTTCTTTTCGGCGCCCTCTGGATTTTCGTCCGGAAATAAACTTTTGATCGCAAATAATTCTTCAACCCTCCTTTTTCCTGTCCGGAAAATCGGCGATGAGTTCAACTTCCTCGCGAACCATTTCTGAATTTCCTGAAAATCACAGATTCCTAAGCAACAAGTTGCGGTTCGCTGCGTCTATTGAGGCAACGGAGAATCCATCACATGCACCGTTTCCTCGCTGCTTCCCTGCTGCTGTTGTGTCCTATCGCCCAAGCGCAGAATTCCGCAACATTTCGCGCCGATCCCGCGCACACCGGCGTTTACGCTGCGCCAGGCACAGCTGCATTGCACAAGGTGAAATGGCAGTTCCACACCAGGGCGCAAGTCTTGTCGTCGCCGGCCGTCGCTGGGAACACCGTTTATTTCGGCAGCAATGATCACCGTTTGTATGCTGTGGATTTGCAGACAGGCGCGAAGAAATGGGAGTTCAAAACAGATGGGCGAGTCGCATCCAGTCCAGCGGTCGCGAATGGCCTCGTCTATTTCCTGAGCTACGACAGCAACTTCTACGCGGTTGATGCGGCGACTGGAACGCTCAAGTGGAAATTCAAAACTGCAGGCGAACGGCGCTTTATCGCCAAACATCTACACGGCGTTGAACCTGCTTCCGAACCGGTTCCCGATCCGTTCGACTTTTATCTCTCCTCAGCAGTTGTCGCCAACGGTGCGGTTTATTTCGGTTCCGGTGATTCCAATATCTACGCGCTGGAGGCCGCGACTGGCTCGCTGAAATGGAAGTTCAAGACCGGAGACGTGGTTCACGCTTCACCGGCATTCGCCGAGGGCACGATCTTCATCGGGAGTTGGGACACGTATTTGTACGCGCTGGACGGAGAGAGCGGCAAGGAAAAGTGGCGGTTCAAAACCGGCGAAGACCACGAGATCTACAATCAGACCGGACTGCAGGCATCGCCAGCGGTCGCGGACGGAGTAGTTTATTTTGGCTGCAGGGATTCCAAGTTTTATGCCGTCGACAAAAATTCCGGAAAGCAGCTTTGGGCTTACAGCAACAAAGGTTCGTGGGTGATCAACTCGGCTGCAATCAAGGATGGAAAAGTGTATTTCGCTACGTCGGACACGGGTCTGCTTCGCGCGCTCGATGCAAAAACCGGCGCCGAACTTTTCACGCTGGAATTCAACCACTGGCCGATGTTTTCTTCGCCCGCCATCGCGGGGAACATGATGTATCTGGGCTCGCATCAGGGCCGTTTGCTGGCCATCGATCTCACCACGCAAAAAGCGGCCTGGCATTACGAAACTGAAACGGCCAAGAAGAACGGCCCCGCGCTGACCACTGACAAGGGGGCTCCAAATTACGAAGCAGCTTTCGCCGACAATTTTTACGACGACATTGTCGTCGGCCTGCAGAAGATGCTTTCCGTCGGCGCAGTGCTTTCCTCGCCAGCGGTCGCCGGAGACACGGTTCTTTTCGGCTCGACCGACGGCAATCTCTACGCCATCCAGTAGTTCGATGCGGTAAGCGTTTCCGATTTTTCCCGATTGACTCGTATGCGGCTTCGCCTGCATACCTTCTTGCGACGGAAGGTTTTTCGTTTTCAGCATTGTTGGGCGACGCGCGCACGCTGATTTTCTCGCTGGGAGTGTTGGCGGGAAGCGCGCCGATCGGCATCATCGGCTACCTGGCGCTGTTCGCGTTCTTCACGCGCCTGCTGCGAAATTTCACCTCCACGCTTCGGCTGATTAACCGCTCTGGCAGGCGCATTGGTTCCAAACCGGCCAGGAAACCACTGCCTTCCGCGTAGCGGCTGGAAAACTGTCAGCTCGTTTGGCGCTGCTAGTAGCGGTCCTGCATCTCCCAACGCATAACTTCGTCTTCCACGGAAAATCGCGTCTCAGGATCTTCTGCATAGCGCGTGTCCAGCGCAAACGCGTGCGCCTTGAGTGGAACCAAAAAATAGGAGCGCGCCTGCAGGAATCCTGTAACAAACAGTTCCGCGAATCGTTCTTCGCCCATTAGATTCACCTGAGCTACGTGCACCAGACCGTGAAAAAGATCTCGCTGAGTGATTTTCTGGTTGAACACCACCACGTCCAGAAATGTGACTGCGACTTTGTGGGCAATGTCCGGCAGGTTATGGATGCCTTTGGCGCGCGCCTCCTCGTAGAACCAGGGATTGTCGACGCGCCGGTCTTTGAGCTCCACGATACGAACCCGATCGAGCAGCGATTCCGAGTAGAACCCTTGGAGCTTGCTCCTCCATTGCGAATTCAGTGGTACACCGATCGAATAGTAGTGGTCCCTTTGCACTTGCAGATAAAGAGAAACCTTGGCAATGGCGTCTAGGACTTGCGGATCACTACGGCGAGAGAACAACCGCGGCGAGCCTTTCACAAAATGGCCCCCCGGCGAGTCTACACCCGCCGGCCAAAAGGGATCCCCCTCGGTCGCGGCGGTATGCTGGCCTTTGTCGTATCGCGCGGTTTGCCTGGGGAACCGCTTTTTCGCTGCTTCTGAGGTTCCTGCCTCCGTGATGGCTCCCAACTGCTTCAAAATCTCCGAAAGACGAGTTTCACCCTTTTTGATCGACACGTGCTCCCTTTCCCGGTGGACAGCGCAATGGCTATCTTGCTTTGAGGTCGATGGAATACTTTGACATTGTTAAAACTACGTTGTCAAGCTATTAAAAGCAACCACATTTTTCTGGCCAGCATCTGCATAGCTGTAGTGCCTATTCTGTGTGAAGCAAGGCGAGGAATCGCTTTGCTTGCCGCCCCTCCGCGGCTGTGCTATATCTCTTGTACAGTGTAGGTTTTACGCTGTCCTAACGAGGACCCTAATGCCGCCACATGCTGACCAACGGTTGGAAGAACGCATCTTAAAAGCCGCACAGCGCCTGTGGAAAGTGCACGGCCCAGCCAGTCTCACGCTGCGCGCCGTGGCTCGCGAAGCGGACACCACAACGCCAACGGTCTATAAGCGATTCCGAAATAAACAAGCGCTGCACAAAGCGCTAGCGGACCGAGTCCGCTCGCAACTCAACGAATATCTGTTTGCGTCGAAATCCCTGGAAGAGGTTTGTCGACGGTACCTGACATTTGTGGACCAGCACCCGCACGAATACCAACTGTTGCTGCACGCCTGGAGCGACGTTTTTCACCCGGAACAGCCAAGACCAGGAAGAGCATGGCTGATGACGCAGTTCGCAAACAGGTTTGGGGGCAGACCGGAGGACTATTCGCTCGTCGCATACGCACTGATCATGTTGTCGCACGGAGCAGCGACGGTGCTGAGCATTCCGGGCGACGAGATCGCGCGGAAGGAATTGGAGCAAAATTTTCTAGCGATTGCCGACCGGTTGATCCAGCACAATGAAATCCTTGGTGGCTAAATCTCCCGTCATCTATTTGGGGAAGGCAATCACCTGGTAGGCTTTGGCGACATTGGCGCCCACGTCGTTCGGGAAAGTCGCAGTGAACTGTTCGGAATACTTGGCCACGAGCGCGGCCGAAACGTCTTTCTTGGTTTCGTCGAGCGAAGCCCCGCCGGCGTAAGCCGCGGAAGTCAGATCCATCAAGTCCTGAAAATAATGCTTCCACAATTCGAATTTCTGCTTCCCTTTCATGACGGCACCGTGACCACCGATGGCGTAGTCGAAATCCAATTGTTCGGCGGCGTCCAGAGTCTTGATCCAGTCGTAGGGATAGCTGTCGCCCATGAAAGGCGTCCAGCCGTGCATGGCGTCTCCGCACACCAGCACTTTCTCTTTGGGCAGGAAAACCCAGACATCGCCGTCGGTGTGGCCGCGCCCAAGCCAAAGAATTTGCACGGTGCGATTGGCGCGGTGCAAAATGAGGCTGCGGTCGAAGGTAAGCGTGGGCAGCGTGACCTGCATGCTTTTGAGTTCCGCAAAATAGGCTTCCGCTTCCTTAAGCTTGTTGCCATTGGATTCCTTTTCCTGCTGCGTCGAGGCCTTGGCTAGGTCTGCTTTCAGCTGGTCAATTTCCGCGGGCATGGTGATGATTTCATGTCTAACACGGGGAATCCCCAGGCGCTGGATGTTGTTGCGAGTGGCATCCGACGAAATGATTTCGATGCCCGCGGGCCAGGAGCTGGGATAGGCCTCATTGCCCTGATAATGATCCCAGTGAAAGTGCGTGTTCACGACGTAGCGCACCGGCTTGTCGGTGAGCTTTTTGATTTGCGCGATGAGAGCGCGCGCCGCAGAAGGCTTGGAGTGCGTGTCCACCACCAGGACGCTGTCGCCGAGCAAAATGATGACGGCATTGCAGTTCACCTTGTAAGCGGGTTTGGAAATTGCGGCGTAGACGCCATCCGCCACAGGTTTTATGTCGAACAAATCCTGCGCGACCGCGCACCTTGCAGTCAGCAGCACAAGTACCAACGCCGTTACTCTCAGCGCTCGCTTCATGCTAGCCCTCCGTGATGTGGAAATTGTCGAGGAGCCTACCACATTCACCAGCATCGGGCTCATTGCCATTGTGATAGCCTGTTTTTTGCGTTCAGTTATCGGCTGCGGCTCATGGCACCGTCGCGCTGGGCCACATTCGTACCTGCGAACCAATGACTGCTTTTCGACCACTCGCTCTCATCGCCGAACTGACCCACCGCTGCCCCCTCCACTGCGTGTACTGCTCGAACCCGCACGAACTAACGGCTCGGCGCGAAGAGCTTCCCACAGACGTATGGTCGCGCGTTTTCGCCGAAGCCGCCGCAGCCGGAGTCATGCAGGTCGACCTCACAGGTGGTGAGCCGCTGGCCCGTCCCGATCTCACTCAGCTGATTCAATCCGCGCGCACTGCCGGACTCTACGTCAACCTCATTACCTCCGGCCTTCCGCTCGACGAAAAACGCCTTGATGAACTGGTCGTTGCAGGACTGGATCACTTTCAGATCAGCTTTCAGGCCGCCCGCAAAGCCACTGCCGAGGAAATCTCCGACAGCAAATCCCACGCACAAAAACTCAAAGTGCTCGGCTGGCTCAAGTCACGCCGAGTCGCGGTCACCCTGAATTTCGTTTTGCATCGCAACAATCTCGATCAGCTGGCCGAAATGGTAGCCATCGCGGAAAACTCTTCGGCAACGCGTATCGAGTTCGCGCACGTGCAGTATTACGGCTGGGCCTTCGCCAATCGTGAGGCGCTGCTCCCCACTCGCCAACAGCTCACGCAATCACTCGACTTCTTCAAACAAGCCGAAGAACGCCTGCGCGGCAAAATCAAAGTGGAATATGTTGTTCCGGATTACTACGCGAAATTTCCCAAGCCCTGCATGGGCGGCTGGGGACGCAAAGCTATGCTCATTACGCCGCGCGGCGATGCACTGCCCTGCCATGCGGCAAGCACGATCCCCGGCTTGCACTTCGATAATGTGATGGAAAAATCGGTAAACGAAATCTGGAATTCCAGCGAGGCGTTGCAAAAGTTTCGCGGCGAAGACTGGATGCAGGAACCTTGCAAAACCTGCGACCGCCGCACGCAGGATTTTGGCGGCTGCCGCTGCCAGGCCATGCTTCTGGCCGGAGACCCCGCCGCAACCGATCCTGTTTGCTCATTGTCGCCGGAGCGCCCCCGCGTCGACGCCGTCCTCGCCGCAGTTCCCGCCCAGCCGTCTAATCCCGCCGTGCTGCAACCGCAGTGGCTCTACCGCCCTAACCCACAATGAAAATTGGAGATCGAAAATTGCCAATGGAAAACCGCGCCGCTATGTAGCTGCCTCGGCGCGATCGCTCGCCGCCTATTTTCCCTTTTCCACTTTCTATTTCCTCTTTTCGCTACTGCGCGCGCGCTGCCGCTTGTTCACCCGGCCGAACGCGAATCAGCACCCAAGCTGCGAAAATGAGGCTGCCCAACAGGCAGATCGCTCCGAAAATGGCCAGCGTCGCAGGCGCGCCCAGCCGCTTCGCGATTCCCCCCGCCAGCAACGCTCCGATCGGCTGCACGCCCATGAACATGGTCGCGTAAACGGCCATCAGCCGCCCGCGCAGCGCATCCGGCGAACGATTCTGCACCGTAGTATTTGTCGCGGCCATTTGCGACGTTGCCGCGAATCCCACAATGAACAACACCACGATGGAAAGCGAGAAACTTTTCGACTGCGAAAAAATCAGCAGACACACCGAACAAATCACCGACATCGCCGCAATCCATTTCGCCAGGCCCTTGTAAGCAGTTCGCGCCGCAAACTGCAGCGCGCCGAGCACCGCGCCAACTCCCGCCGCACTCATCAGAAACCCCAATCCGCGCGCGCCGGAATGCAAAACGTCTTCCGCGAAAATCGGCATGAACACGGAATACTGCAGGCCAAAAACGCTGAGCATGCTGATCAACAATAAAGTCGATCGTATCGGCCGGTCTTTCATGGCGAAGCGGAATCCTTGCAGCAGATTTTGCAAAGGCGATTCGCCGGAATCTTTGCGCTCCTGCGGCTCGATCTTCATGGCCATCAGCGCGAAGATTACCGCAAGAAAACTCAGGCCGTTCAGGAAGAAGCACCAACCTTCGCCTACCCATGCGATTGCGAATCCTGCAATGGCGGGACCGACCACTCGCGCGCCATTAAAAATCGAAGAGTTCAGCGCGATCGCATTCGGCAGATCTTCCTTGCCCACCATCTGCACAAAAAAAGCCTGACGGATCGGCACGTCGAACGCATTCACGATTCCCACGAGCAACGTGATGGCAATCAAATGCCACACGTGCACGACATTGGTCAGAGTCAACCCTGCAAGCAGGAACGCCAGCAGCATCGAAAAGGTTTGCGTGGCCATCACGCCCCGGTGCCGGCTATACCGGTCGCCGACATATCCACCGACCGAAGCCAGTACCAGCATCGGAATCTGGTTGGCAAAGCCGAATACACCGAGCAACGCCGCGGAACCCGTCAGCCGGTACACCAGCCACAACTGCGCAGTCGTCTGCATCCACGTTCCGATCAGCGAAACGAGCTGGCCTGCAATGAACAACTGAAAATTGCGATGTTTGAGTGCGCGAAAGCGCGTGGTCACGAGGAAACTCTTGCTCTCCAATGATTTGATGCCGCGAATTTCAGCAAGTCACGCTGCAGCGACTCTATTGTCCACGCTTAGGCGCACAACAAGAACAACCAA
>Ga0068863_100002885_pt1 | contig 17026 bp, 12 predicted proteins | sample KBSSwiS62_FD_66596 | JGI IMG/M metagenome (GOLD analysis project Ga0068863, IMG submission 66596) | Switchgrass rhizosphere microbial communities from Kellogg Biological Station, Michigan, USA - KBS Switchgrass S6-2 | ecosystem: Host-associated > Plants > Roots > Rhizosphere > Soil ...
GGACGTCGAAGTGCCGGTTCGGCAGGAACACCGGGATCGTGGTCTCGGTGTCGGCGGAGAGCGCCTCCTTGGCCAGCACGCAGTCCTGCCGCAGCCGCGCGAGGGCGATGGTCGTCTGCGGGTGGCCCAGGTCGAGCTCGGAGAGCACCCCGCCCGAGGCGACGTTGACGTGCGCCAGGATCGCCTCGTCGAAGTCCACCCCGCCGAGGCGCTCGATGCCCTCGGGCACCCCGAGGATCTCGATGCCGTCGCTGCGCCTGCGCAGCACGGTCGCGTCGAACGTGCCGCCGCCGAGGTCGTAGACCGCGACCGTCTCGCCGACCTCGAGCCGCCGGGACGCGGCGTAGTGCGCCGCGGCCGCCTCGGGCTCGGTGACCATCCGCGCGGGGGCGAGGCCCGCGAGCAGCGGCACCTCGTCGAACAGCTCGCGGCGGAACGGTCCCCAGTTCGCCGGGTGCGTCAGCACGAGGGTCTCCGGGGCGGTGCCCTGGGTGGCCGAGACCCGCGCCACGACATCGGACAGCAGGCTCGCGAGCAGCGCGGTGACCGCGTGCGGCGCCCCGCCGAGGATCACCGGGGTCGGGTCGCCGAGCCTGCGCTTGAACTCGCGCCCGACCCGTTCGGGGCTGGTCACCGCCCGTCTGCCCGCCGCGTCGCCGGTGACGACGGTCCCGTCCTCGCGGAGGTAGACCACGGCCGGGGTGACCACGCTGCGGTCGCCGAGGGTGAACATCTCCACGCGCGCGTCATGGGCGACGGCGGCCGCGACGAAGGTCGTGCCGAGGTCGACTCCCAGGCTGTAGGTCACGTGCGCCTCCCGGTCGGCGGAGCCCGCCGGGCTCCGCATCGAGCACACTGCAGTGGGTACGAGTGACAGGTCTGTGCGGCTGATACTCGTCCGGGGCCCGCAGGCATCATCCTCCGATCGGGGCGATCGGACGAGGCAAGGGGGCTGGCCCTACCGCCGGGTGGGGTCGTCCCCCTTCCGGCGCAGCGTCCGCGAGAGGACGATTCCGGCATGAGGCTCGAGCCGGCTCCGTCGGACGATCCGTTGCTCTCCGTCGCGCCGCAGGCCCGCCGCCGCCGTGAGCGCGAGCAGTGGCAGCGCAGGCGTCGGCTGGAGCGGCAGCTGCACGACGGCGCCGCGCTGCGGGCCTCCGCACTGGCGCTGCAGCTGGGGCTGTTCCAGCACCGGGTGCCCGAGGCCGAGCGGGAGCTGCGCACCGCGATCGGGGCGCTGCAGGACGAGCTGCACGCCGTCCTGCAGGAGCTGCGGGACGTCGCGGCCCAGATCTACCCGCCGCTGCTGGACGAGGCGGGTCTCGGACCCGCCCTGCGCGAGCTGGCCGAGCGCCGTGACCTGCCCGTTCGGGTCCGCGACGACGGGGGGCGCTTCGGCGCCGCCGCCGAGGGCGCGGTGTACTTCGCGCTCGTCGAGGCGCTCGGGTCCGACACCGGGCCGCTCGAGGTGACGGTCCGGGGGGAGGACGGGACGCTCGTGGCCACCGTGCGTGGCGCCGGTCCCGCCGTGCGCGAGCTCCTCACGGACCGCGCCCGCCCGCTCGGGGGGACCGTGCGGACCGTCGATCCGGCTGCCGGGGGTGGGCCCGACACGATCGTGGCGAGGATCCCATGCGAGTAGCACTGGCCGAGGACGGGGCGCTCTTCCGCGAGGGCCTCCAGCTGTTGTTGCAGGCCGCGGGGCACGAGGTGGTCGCGGTGGCGGCGGGCGGCGACGAGCTGCTCGGGCTGCTGGCGAGCACACCCGCCGACGTGGCGGTGCTGGACATCCGGATGCCGCCGGAGCCCGACGGCGGCCTGGCCACCGCCGAGCGGATCCGCGGGAAGTGGCCCGAGATGGGCCTGCTCTTCCTCTCGCACTACGCCGAGTCGCACTACCTCATGCGGATCCTCGACATCGGGACGGACGCCATCGGGTACCGGCTCAAGGAGAAGGTCGGCAGCGTCGAGGTGCTCACCGACACCCTCGGTCGGATCGCGGCGGGGGAGATCGTGATCGAACCGGTCCTCGCCAAGCGGCTGGTGGAGCGACCCCGCGGCGAGAAGAAGGACGAGGTGGCGGCCCTCTCGCAGCGCGAGCTCGACGTGCTGCGGCTGATGGCGGAGGGACGGTCCAACGCCGGCATCGCGGGGCAGCTGTACGTGACGCCGAAGGCGGTGGAGAAGCACATCGCGTCGATCTTCACCAAGCTGAACCTGCACACCGACGCCGCGGAGAGCCACCGGCGGGTGCTCGCGGTGCTGACCTACCTGCGGTCCCAGCGTGGGGACGACTGACCGGCCGGCCCGGGTGGGTGCGCCGTGAGCCGGTGGGCGGCCCTGGGGCTGCGCGGTGCCCTCGTCGGGGTGGTCGTGCTGCTGGTCTTCGCGGCCCTGGTCACGCTGCCCTCGACGCTGCTCGGCGCCCGCCTCGGCCCGATCGGGGTGCTGTTGCCGTTCGCGGCGGTGGTCGCCTGCGCGGTGGCCGCCGTGTCCGGGCTGCCCGCGGTGGACCGGCTGGTCGAGCGGGTGACCCACCATCGCGGCGGGACGCCCTACGCCGCTCTCGCCGAGGCCTCCGCGCGGATGCGCAGCGGCACCTCCGAGTCCGCCCTGCCCGGGATCGCGGAGGTCCTCGCCGAAGGCACCCGCGCCGACCGCGCCCGGGTCTGGCTCGCCGTGTCCGACCGGCTGGTGCTGGCCGCCGAGCACCCGGGCGGGACGGGGGGTCCGCCCGCCGAGACCCGGCCGAACCTGGCGGTCCTGCTGGACGACCCGGAGACCGCCCACGCCGTCCCGATCGTCGAGGGCGTCACCCTGCGCGCGGTCCTGACGATCACCAAGCCCGGTTCGGTCACGGCGGACGACCAGCAGCTCATGCGCGACGTCGCGGGGGGTGCGGGGCTGCTGCTGCGGGGCGTCGCGATGAACACCGAGCTGAGCGACCGGGTCCGCCGGGCCGCCGAGCTCGCCGCGGAGCTCGAGCGGTCGCGGGAGCGCCTGGCGGGCGCCCGCGACGTCGAGCGACGCCGACTCGTCGGCGAGCTCTCCCACGCCACCACCGAGCGGCTCGCCGCGCTGCGGCTGGTCCTCGACGGCGCCCGGCAGGACCTCTCGGGTCCCGCCTGCGACCGCGGGCGCGCCGCGCGGGCCCTGGAGCGGGCGCGCACCCAGCTCGACGCGCTGCTGGACCGGTTCCGGCTGATCGCGCGCGGGGTCTACCCGGCGGTGCTGCGTGACCAGGGGCCTGCGGGCGCGCTGGAGGAGGTCGCGGCCGACCTCGACCGCGGGGTGCGGCTCACCGGGTCGGCGGGCTCGCGGCTGTCCTGGGAGGTCGAGTCCGGCGTCTACTACGTGGCGGCGGCCGCGCTGCAGCGGCTGGCTGCGGACCCGGGTCCGGAGCTGGTCGTCGAGCTCAGCCGGGCGCAGGGGCGGCTCGGTGTCCGGGTGGTCGACCGGGACCCGCGGATCACCGCGGCCGAGCTGCGGGCCGCGCTGGCGGGGGAGGCGGAGCGGCTCGCCGCGCTCGGCGGCCTGCTGGAGATCGCCGACGCCGACGGCCCGCTCGTCCTCGTCGCGAGCCTGCCCGACCGGCTCGAACCCGCCGTCGAGGGCGCTCGGGAGGTGCGGCCGTGACCGCAGGCGTGGTGCGCCGGGACCGGGTCGTGCCGGTCCGGGTGGGCGCGCGGCTGCTCGCGGCCTGCTACTGGGTGGTCCTGGTCGGGTGCACCGCCTTCGCGCTGGTCTGGCTGGGTACGGGCGCGTGGGTCGCGCTGGCCCGGTACCTGCCCGGGCTCGCGACGGGTGACGGGGCCTGGGCGCGTGCGGTGGCGGCGGCCGTGCCCGCGAGCGAACCGCTGGACCAGCTCGTGGTCGACTACCTGCTGAGCCTGGTCGCGCTCGGCATCGCCGCGCTGCTGCTGACCAGGGCCGGGCAGAGCTGGCCGATCCGGCTCATGGCGCTGGCGATGGTGGGTGCGGCCGGCGCGTTCAACCTGCAGGCCCATGCGGCGGCGACGGCGGTGGCGACCGCCACCGGCATCGACGCGGGACCCCTCCACCAGGTCGTCCTGCACGGCCTGGCGTGCTCCGCGTACATCGTCGCGCTGCTCGTGTTCCCGACCACCGACGGTCGGCTGCTCCGGGTGGGCGGGGCCGGCCGGGCGGCCCTCGTGGTGGTGGTCCTGGCCCTGGCCGCCGTCGTCGCCTTCGGCACGGCGCTGCTGCAGCACATCCTCAGCTGTGTGCTGTTCTTCGGGGTCCTGGTGCCGCTGGTCGGGCTCGGGGTGCTGCCGCGGCGGATCCGGGAGGAGACGACCGCGGCGGACCGCACCCGGGCCCGGCTGGTGTTCAGCCTGCTCGTGGCCTCGTTCGCCGCGACGCTGGTGCTCGGCGCGGTGACGGCCGTGCTGTGGCTGCTCGGCACACCCGGCCTGACCCTGCTGGACCCGACCGCGCACGGACGGCCGCAGCCGCCGCTCGCGCTGCTGTTCTGGGCGGCGCGGCTGGGCTCGGCGGCCACGGCGGTGGCGGTGCTGGTGGCCGCGGGCGCGCAGCGGCTGTGGGCGGCCGAGCGGGTGTTCAGCAGGCTGCTGGCCGCGGTCCTGACCATCGCGCTGGTCGGTGGCGGGGCGGTGGTGTTGGAGGCCCTCGCCTGGTCGGCCGGGTTCTCCTCGCTCGGGGCGACGCTGGCCGGGGCCGTCCCGGCCGCGCTCGCCTTCCTGCCGGTCCACCGCCTGGTGGAGGGCCTGACCGACCGGCTGCTCTACGGGCGCCGCCCGACGCCGTACAGCGCGCTGGCCCGGGTCGCCGCCCTGTCCCGCACGGCGGGGTCCGACGCCCCGGACCTGGCGCGGGTCGCCGAGGCGGTCGGGCGTGCCCTGGGGGCGTCGTTCTGCCGGCTGTCGGTGGTCCGGCCGGGACTGCGGGACCGCACGTACGCCTGGGGTGGGGCGCCGGCCGCCGACCGGAGTGGGCGGGTGGCGGTGCCGGTGCGCAGCGGCGCGCAGCGGCTCGGCACGCTGGAGGTGGAGCGGGCCGCCGTCGCGGGGCTCGACGCCGAGCGCAGGCACCTGCTCGAGGACATCGCGGACAGCCTCGGCGTGGTGGTCGCGGCGAGCAGGCTGGGGGTCGAGCTCGAGCGGCAGCTGCGGGCGGCCCTGGCGCACGCGGCGGAGATCGCGGTGTCCCGCCGGGAGGCGATCTCCGAGATGGACCGCGAACGGCGGCGCATCGAGCGGGACCTCCACGACGGGGCGCAGCACCAGCTCGTGGCGCTGCGCCTGGTGCTCGGGCTCGTCGAGCACGAGGTGGAGAGCGGCCGCGTCGAGCAGGCCCGCGAGCGGCTCGACGTGCTGGCGGGCCGGCTGGACGCCGCCGAGGCGGTCCTGGCCGAGACGGCCGGCGGGGTGCGGTCGACCGCGCTTGCCGGGCGTGGCCTGGTGGCCGCATTGGAGGTGGAGCTGCAGGGCCCGCCGCGCGTGCCGGTCGAGTCGGGCCTCGCCCCCGACCGGCGGTTCCCGCTGGAGATCGAGGCGGCCGTGTACTTCTGCTGTCTGGAGTCGGTCAACAACGCGCACAAGCACGCGCCGGGCGCGGCGGTGGTGGTGCGCCTCGGCGAGGCCGACGGGCGGCTGCACTTCTCGGTCCAGGACCACGGGCCCGGGTTCGTGGTGCCCGAACCGGCGGTCGTCGGCCCGGGCGCGACGACGGCGGGGCGCGGGCTGCGGAACGTGGCGGCACGCATCGTGGCCGCGGGCGGGCGGGTGGACCTGCGGTCCGCGCCGGGGGAGGGGACGGTGGTCGAGGGCTCGGTCCCGGTGCCGCCGCCCGAGCAGCCCCCCGCGCCCGCAGCGGCTCCCCTGACGAGGCCCGTCGACGGGCCGCTGGTCGCGGCGGTTCGCACCGTCGTACGACGACCGTGCGCCGCCCCCGCCGTGCAGGCCGCGTTGCGCGACGTCGAGGGCCTGCTGGACCGGCCGCTGCGGATCGCCGTCGACGGGCCGCCCGGATCGGGGGTGACGACCCTGGTGGCCGCGCTCGGCAGCGGTATGCCGGACACCGTCGAAGTCCTCGACCGACCCACGGACACCCGTCCGATCGATGCCCGCGTCCTGCTCCTGACCGACGACGCGGCGCCCGGCCCGGAGCGAGCCGGGCCGTCCGCCCTCGGTCTGCTCGCCCGCACCGACCCGCCGGCCACGGACCCGTGGCGACAGGCGGATCGACGCGCGGCCGATCCCGCCGTCCGCAGGCTCTGTCACACCGTGCTCCCGGCGACGGCCGGGCCCGGCGGGATCCCGCAGCTGCGGGAAACCCTGCTCACCGAGCTGACCGGGGCACTCGACGCCCGCCGGGCCCGATCGGCCGTCGAGGCGCTGGAGCGGCTCGTCGCCGGTCTGCCCGCGGGTGCCGACGAGCGGCTGCGCTACGACGTCGAACGCCTCCGGTCCGGGACGCACGAGCTGGCCGAGCTCGACCTGCTCGACGGGATCCGGTCCGGATCCCCGGCGCTCACCGCGGACGACCGGGCCGAGGCCGAGCAGCTCCTCGGCGCCCGCGGCGGGGACGCGCGGGCGCGGCTCGGGCTGCCGCCGGAGGCGGGGGCCGAGGCGGTGCGGGCGGCGGCAGGCGTCCGGTTGTTGCGCTGGCAGCGGCGGGCCGCCCATCCGGCCTCGGGTCGGGACCTGAGCCTCGCGGCCGCGGTGCTGGTGGTGACGTGCGAACGGCTGCTCGCGGACACCGCCGACGCGACCTGACCCGCGACCGGGGCGTCCCGGTCAGGCCCGCAGGCTCGGGGCGCTCTCCACGATCGCCGCCGCGAGTGCCTCCGCGGGCGCCGAGAGCGCGCGCCTGCCCGTCTGCAGGACGAAGTCGAAGGAGCCGAGGGCGGGCAGCCCCTCGATCCGCACCAGGCCGGCGGGGACGAGGGTCTCGGCGTGCGCGACGACGCCGAGCCCGGCCAAGGCGGCCGCGCGCAGGCCGGAGAGCGAGCCGCTGGTGCAGGCCAGCCGCCAGGGTCGGCCCGCCGCCTCGAGGGCGGCGATCGCGGCGGCGCGGGACAGGCTCGGCGGGGGATACGAGACGAGCGGGACGGGATCGGTCGGGCGGAAGCTCGGGGCGGCGACCCAGACGAACCGGTCCCGCCACACCGGCGTGCCCCCCGTCCGCCCCGCGGAGCGCTTCGCGAACAGCAGGTCCAGCTCACCGTGGTCCAGCGCGGCCTCCAGGGTCTCGCTGAGCCCGACCGTCAGCTCGACGTCCACCTCGGGATGCCGGGCGCGGAACTCGGCGAGGATCGTCGGCATCCGGGTCAGGACCAGGTCCTCCGAGACCCCGAACCGGACGCGCCCGCGCACCTGGGCGCCGCGGAAGTGGGCGAGCGCCCGGTCGCCCGCGTCGAGGATCGTGACGGCGAACTCCAGCATGGCCGCACCGTCCGGGGTGAGGGAGACGCTGTGGGTGTCGCGGAGCAGCAGCGTGCGGCCGACGGTCTCCTCCAGCCGTCGGACGTGCTGGCTGACGGTGGACTGCCGCAGCCCCAGCCGGGCGGCGGCGCGCGTGAAGGACAGCGCGCGGGCCACGGCGACGAACGAGCGGAGCAGCACGGGATCCATCGGTCTCCTCTGCTCGCCGCTGAATTCACAGACCATGATGACAGACAGAGCGGTCTGCGTGTTTCCGAATGACCCGCCGGCGTCGGACGATGGACGCGTGCTCGACCGCCTCCGCCGCCTCAGGATCGACAGGTTCCTGCTGCTGATCCTCGCCACCGTGGGCCTCGCCGCGCTGCTGCCCGCGAGCGGGGCGGTCGCGGACGGGTTCTCGGCGGCCACGAGGGTCGCGATCGCGCTGCTGTTCTTCCTCTACGGCGCCCGGCTCTCGACGCGCGAGGCGGTCGGGGGGCTGCGGCACTGGCGGCTGCACGGCACGGTCGTCGCGAGCACCTTCGTGCTGTTCCCGCTGCTCGGGCTGGCGATCCAGCTCGTCCCGGCGAGCATCCTGCCGACCGACCTCAAGCTCGGCGTGCTGTTCCTGTGCTGTCTGCCCTCGACGGTGCAGTCCTCGATCGCGTTCACCTCCGTGGCGCGCGGCAACGTGCCCGCGGCGATCTGCGCGGCGTCGCTGTCCAACCTGCTCGGGATCGTGGTGACGCCGCTGCTCACCGGGCTGCTGCTCGCGACACCGGGCGGGATCTCGGGGAAGGCCCTGCCCGTCGTCGCGCTGCAGCTGCTGGCGCCGTTCGTGCTGGGGCAGCTCCTGCGGCCGTGGATCGGCGCGTGGGTGGCGCGGAACAGGCGGCACCTGCAGGTCGTGGACCGCGGCTCGATCCTGCTCGTGGTCTACGTGGCGTTCAGCGAGGGCATGACGGAGGGGATCTGGGGGCGGCTGACGCTCGGGGCCCTCGCGGCGCTCGTCGTGACGTGCCTGGTGCTGCTCGCAGTGGTGCTCGCGCTGACCTGGTTCGCCCCCGCCCGGTACTTCGACCGCGCCGACCGGATCACCGTCCTGTTCTGCGGCTCGAAGAAGAGCCTGGCCACGGGCCTGCCGATGGCCGGGGTGCTGTTCGCGGGCGGACCGGTCGGGCTGCTCGTGCTGCCGCTCATGCTGTTCCACCAGATCCAGCTGATGGCGTGCGCGGTGATCGCCGGGCGGCTGGCCCGGGAGCGGCGGGTGGCCGTGCCTGCCTGACGGGCAGGGGAAACCCTGCCCGAGGTCGAGTGTCCGCCCGGTGCCGGCGGGACCGCCGTCGGCGGAGCCTCTTGTGCCATGACGACCACACCGAGCACCACCGTGCAGCTGCCCGGCCGCCCGCCACGGCGCCGCGGCCCCCTGATCGCCGGGATCGTCGGGGGTGTCGTGCTCCTGGCCGCCGCCGGGACGGTCGCGGCGATCGCCGTCGGCGTCTCCACCGCCCGTGACCTGCGCACCGACTCCGTGACCGAGACCTTCGGCGGCGTCCGCGAGCTCGTGGTCGACCTCGACGAGGGCGCGGTCCGGCTGACTGCCGGGCCCGCGCTCGAGGTCCGCACGATCCGCTCCTGGACGCCCGGCCACGAGCCCGCCGCCGCGCGGGTGCAAGACGGTGGGACCCTGCGGGTCACCGGGGACTGCCCGAGCCCGAGCGGCGCCTGCGAGGTCGACCAGGAGATCACCGTCCCGCCCGGCACCGCCGTGACGCTGTCCACGGAGGACGGCACCGTCGACGCCACCGACCTCGACGTCGCCCGCTTCTCCGCGCGGACGACGAACGGAGCCGTGGACGCCGGGTTCGTCGGGGCCCCGCGCGCGGTCGCGGTGGAGACGGTCAACGGGGCCGTCACCGTCGTCCTCCCGCCCGGCGGGTACCGGGTCGGTGCCTCCGCGGTCGTCGGGTCGGTCCAGGTGAGCGTGCCGCAGGACCCGGCGGGCGCGCCCGTGGACGTCGAGACCGTCAACGGTGCCGTCGCGGTGCGGCCGCGCTGACCTTCTTCTCGACGTTCACCGACGCTCAGGCGGGGGCGAGGGGGAGCACCGCCCCGACGACCGTGCCGCCGCCGGGGCGGTCCGCCACCCACAGGGCCCCGCCCAGGGCCTCGACCCGGTCGGCGAGGCCGCGCAGGCCCGAGCCGAGGGCGGGATCGGCCCCGCCGATCCCGTCGTCCGCGATCTCGACCAGCAGGGTGCCGTCGCCGTGCGTCACACGCACGGTGGCGGCGCTGGCGTGTGCGTACTTCGCCAGGTTGGTCAGCGCCTCGGACGCCACGAAGTAGGCGGCGAACGCGACGGGCTCCGCGACCGGTCCGGGGTCCACGGCCAGGCTGGTGGGCACGGCCGACCGCAGCATCAGGGACTCGAGCGCCGGGCCCAGACCGCGGTCGAGCGCGGCCGGATGGATGCCCGCCGCGAGCTCGCGCAGCTCGGCCAGCGAGCTCGACAGCTCGTCGCTCGCCGAGGCCGCGAGGAGCTCGGCGTCGGCGGGATCGTCCCGGATCCGGCTGCGGATCGCGGACAGCTGCAGGCCGAGCATGACCAGCCGCTGCTGCGCGCCGTCGTGGAGGTTGCGCTCGATCCGGCGCCGCTCGGCGTCGGCCGCCGTGATCACCCGGCCCCGGGAGGCGGCGAGCTGCGCCCGGGCCTCCTGCAGCATCCGGTTCTCCCGGGCCAGGGCGACCGCCCCGGCGACGGCCTCGACGAGCTCCGGGTCGTCGTCGAGCGACGAGTCGTGGACGAGCACCGCGACCTGGGTGCCGTCGCGCTCGACGCTCGTCACGGACCGGCCGGGCCCGGCCGCGGGCGGCGCGAGGGGCCTGCCCTCGGCGTCGACGAACCCGGTGCCGTCCGGGTAGGCGAGGACCAGGTCGGGGTCGCCGAGCGTGCCGGCCAGCGAGGCGCGCAGCTGCGCAGGCTGCATCCCCGCCATGTCCCGGAACAGGTCGGCGAGGGCCCCGCGCGCGAGCCGGGACCGCAGCAGACCGAGGAGGAAGGCGAGCGGCACCGCCACGATCGAGCAGGCGGCGACCCACAGCAGCACCTGCGACCGCACCCCGCCCACCAGGTCGACCAGCAACAGGGCCGCGAACAGCAACAGGCACAGACAGCCCGCCAGGCTCGGGAGCAGCGCCCGCCGACCGGCCGGCGTGGCCGCGTGCGCGCGGTGGGCGACGAGCGCCACGGTCGCGATCGGGACCGCGGTGAGCACGCACTTCTGCACCGTGTCGACCAGCCCGGACGCGGCCGGGGAGTCGACGACCTGCAGCAGGTTCCCCTCCTTCGGGCTGACGACCAGCCACAACGGCGCCAGGACCGCCAATTCCACGACGAGCGCGCCCACGAGCACGCGGTCCGCGGCCGTCCGCAGCCTGCCCCCGGTCAGGAAGGTCAGCAGCAGCCAGACGAACGGCAGGATCCACAGGTCCGGCAGCCAGAGGGCGACGGTGGTCGCGACGGGGGAGCCGAGCTGGTCGAGCAGCGGCGAGACGTAGAACGCGAAGCCGGTGAGGAGCATCAGCACGCCGACCCGACTGTCCGGTCGGCGTCGCCAGGCGAGCAGCCCGCACGCGGCGAACGAGAACCCGACCAGCCGGAAGACGAGGTCGACCGGCACCACTGGGACGTGCCGGAACAGCACCGGCGCGAGGGTGCCGAGCTCGCCCAGCACGACCGCCGTCCAGAGCACGACCCAGGTCGCGCCTGCGGGCCGGGGCGCGCCGAAACGCCGCAGCAGCCGCGTGCTGCCGTGGCTGAGTACCGCGCCGCCCGAGCCTGCCGTCATGGCGCCCCCCGCCGTCCCGGTCGGACGACGCTAACGCGCATCCGACCGGCACGGCACCGCCTACCGGACCACGGCGGGCACCTGCTCCCGGACCACCGCGGAGGCCGGTGCGGAGCGCCAGGCCGCACGGTCGCCCAGCACGAGCCCGAGGGCGAGCAGCGCCCACAGGCCGCCGGTCAGCCAGTCCATCCGCGCCGCGTCGGCACCGGTGAACCCGAGTGCGGCGTAGGCGACGGTGCCCTGCGCGATGTGGAACACCATCGTCAGCAGCACGCTGCCGCGGGAGCGGTTGAACAGCCACCAGTAGACGATCGTGATCGCGAACGTCACCGGGAGGCCGATCGGCGCGAGCTGCCCGGTCGTGACCAGCGGCAGGTGCCACAGCGCCACGACGACACCCAGCCCGAGGGCGCCGGCCAGCGGCGAGTACCGCGCCTGCAGGCGGGGGACCGCGTAGCCGCGCCAGCCCGGCTCCTCGCCCAGCGGCCCGTCGAGCGGGTTGACGATCCGCACGGCGGCGACGAGCAGCAGGTCACCGAGCGAGAGCGCGGCGAGGTCGGGCACCGGGGCACCCCAGACCACGACGTTGCCTGCCGCCGCGAGCGCGAGCACGGCGAGCGGCACCAGCACGGCGAAGGCCCAGGGCCCCCACCCGACCCGCCAGCGGATCATCCGAGCACCGAGGTCCAGGAAGCCGGCGCGGCCCTCGGTGAGCGCGAGGACGATCAGCGCGGCGAGCAGCGGACCGACGGTCCAGTGCGCGGTCGGGGCCAGCCCGAGCGCCTGGAAGGGCCAGGACCACCAGGTCAGCAGGAAGGTGAGGCCGAAGAAGACGGCGAGTCGATGGCGTCGCACGAAGGTCGTCATGGTGAGCTCCTCTCGAGGTGGCCCACGCTTCGCCGCGGGCCCGTCCGCGGGTAGCGGGCAGGCCCGGCTCCTCGGGCAGGGAGAACCCGGTAGCCGCGGGTCCGCGGGCGCGCCACGATCCCTCCATGCGCGTGGTGCTGGCGGACGACTCGGTGCTCTTCCGGGAGGGCATCGCGCGGGTGCTGCGCGACGGGGGGCTGGAGGTCACCGGCCAGGCCGGGGACGTCGCGGAGCTGCTCGAGCTGGTCCGCGCCCGGCCGCCCGACGCCGTCGTCGTCGACATCCGGATGCCGCCGACCCACACCACCGAGGGGCTCGACGCCGCCGCCCGGCTGCGCGAGGAGTACCCCGGGGTCGGGGTGCTCGTGCTGTCCGCGCACGTCGAGCCCGCGTACGCGCTGGAGCTGGTGGAGAGCGGCGCGCACGGCGCGGGGTACCTGCTCAAGGACCGGATCACCGACGTCGAGGAGCTGGTCGAGGCGGTTCGTCGGGTCGGCGCGGGCGGCCTGGTGATCGATCCCGGCGTGGTGGCGCAGCTGGTCGGCCGGGCCCGCGCGCACAGCCCGCTCGACGACCTCAGCGAGCGGGAGCGCGAGGTCCTCACGCTGATGGCCGAGGGCCGCTCCAACCAGGCGATCTGCCGAGCGCTGTTCCTCAGCCCCAAGACCGTCGAGGCGTACGTGCGGGCGGTCTTCACCAAGCTCGGGCTGCACCAGGGCGCGGACGACAACCGGCGGGTGCTCGCCGTGCTGGCCTTCCTCCGCGGCTGAACCCGGCTCACGAGCAATTACTGTGGTGGCATGCAGACCTGGGCCTCCGTGGACCTCCCGACCCTCGAGGGGAGCGGTCCGCCGCTTCGCCTGTACGACACCTCGACCGCCCGGGTCCGGCCGACCGCCCCCGGCGAGACGGCGACCATGTACGTGTGCGGGATCACCCCGTACGACGCCACGCACCTCGGCCACGCGGCCACCTACCTCGCGTTCGACCTGGTCAACCGGTACTGGCGAGACCGGGGGCACACGGTGCACTACGTCCAGAACGTGACCGACATCGACGAGCCGCTGCTGGAGCGGGCCGAGCGTGACCAGGACGACTGGGTGGTCCTCGGGATGCGCGAGACCGCGCTGTTCCGCGAGGACATGGAGGCCCTGCGGGTGCTGCCGCCGAAGGAGTACGTCGGCGCGGTGGAGGCCATCCCGGAGATCGCCGAGCTGGTCGAGAAGCTGCTGGCGGGCGGGGCGGCCTACCGGATCGACGACCCGGAGTACCCGGACGTCTACTTCGACTCGGCCGCGACCGGCCACTTCGGCTACGAGTCGACCTACGACGAGGAGACGATGGTGCGGCTGTCCCGCGAGCGCGGCGGGGACCCGGACCGGCCCGGCAAGCGGAACCCCGTGGACGCGCTGCTCTGGCGGATGGAGCGGCCGGGCGAGCCCGCGTGGGACTCGGACCTGGGGCGGGGGCGCCCGGGCTGGCACGTCGAGTGCGCGGCGATCGCGCTGAACCGGCTCGGCACCCAGATCGACCTCAACGGCGGCGGCTCCGACCTGATCTTCCCGCACCACGAGTGCGGGGCCGCGCACGCCGAGGCGCTGACCGGGGACCATCCGTTCGCCCGGCACTACACGCACACCGGGATGATCGGGCTGGACGGTGAGAAGATGTCCAAGTCCCGCGGCAACCTGGTGTTCGTCTCGAAGCTGCGGGCGCAGGGCGTCGACCCGAACGCGGTGCGCGCGGCCCTGATCTCCGGCCACTACCGCGAGGACCGGCCCTGGACGGAGGCGCTGCTGGCGACCGCCGAGGCCCGACTGGCCCGCTGGCGCGAGGCGGTGTCGCTCGCGGCGGGCCCGTCGGCGGAGGGCTTGGTCGCGGCGCTGCGGGAGCACATCGCGGACGACCTGGACACCCCCCGCGCGTTGGCCGCGGTCGACGCGTGGGCTGCGCACGCCCTGGAGCGCCGCGGCACCGACACCGAGGCACCGGGCAACGCCCGCGAGGCCGTCGACGCCCTCCTCGGTATCGCCCTGCCGTGAACCCGTTATGGTTCCATGACGGGCTCAGAGCCTGTGCGTGAGCCCGTCATGGAACCATAACGGGCTCGCGGCCTGCGGCTCGCGCAGGCTCAGCTCGCCCCGCCGGGGCCGCCCCGGCGGCGCAGGTACCGCTCGAAGTCCGCGGCGATCTCGTCACCGCTGGTCTCGGTCAGGTCGACGGGCTTCTCCTCCTCGTCGTCCTGCGCCTGCTGCTCGAGCTGGCGGACGTACTCGCGCACCTCGTCGTCCGCCTCGGCCATCTCGTTGACCGTGCGCTCCCACTCCTCGGCCTGCTCCGGCAGCCCGCCGAGCGGGACCTCGACGTCCAGCGCCTCCTCGACCCGCATCAGCAGCGCGATCGCGGCCTTCGGCACGCGCGCCTGCGAGACGTAGTGCGGCACCTCGGCCCAGTAGGACAGCGCGGGCACCCCGGCCGAGATGCACGCGTTGTGCAGCACCCCGACGATCCCGGTCGGCCCCTGGTAGGTCGAGGGCTCGACGCCCATCCGCTTCGCCGACGCCGAGTCGTAGCCCGTCCCCCGCACCGGCGTGGGCCGGGTGTGGGGCACGTCCGTGAGCATGGCGCCGAGGTGGATGACCTTGGTCACGCCCAGCCTGTCGACGTAGTCGAGGATCTCGCCGCAGAAGGACTTCCAGCGCAGGTTGGGCTCGATGCCGTTGACCAGGACGACGTGCCGCTCGCTGCCGGGGAGCTTCGCGTACGAGAGCCGGGTGGTCTGCCACTCGATCCGGCGGGTGACCCCGTCCGTCATCCGGACCAGCGGGCGCGTGACCTGGAAGTCGTAGTACTCCTCGGGGTCGATCGAGCCGAGCGGCTCCGCGTCCCACGTCAGCTCCAGGTGCTCCATGGCGGAGCTGGCGGCCTCTCCGGCGTCGTTCCAGCCCTCGAACGCGGTGATCATCACCGGGTCCACGAGGTCGGGGAGTTCGGAGGGCAGCCCCACACCCTGCTCTCGGTCGGTCATCCGTCCACCCTACGGCGCGCGCGTCTAGCACGGACGTGAGCCGTACTCTGGTGGAGTGTCAGCCGTGAACGCAGCCGCGTCAGATCACAGCTCTGATCGAGGGTTCGACACCACGCTCCTGGAGACGCTGTCCCAGCGCGTGGTGATCGCCGACGGTGCGATGGGCACCATGCTCCAAGCGCACGACCTCACGCTCGACGACTTCGCCGGGCTGGAGGGGTGCAACGAGATCCTCAACGCCACCCGACCGGACGTCGTGCGGGGCATCCACCGCGCGTACTACGAGGCAGGCGCGGACGCCGTCGAGACGAACACCTTCGGCGCCAACCTGCCCAACCTCGCCGACTACGGCATCGCCGACCGCATCCGCGAGCTGTCCGAGCGGGGCGCCCGGCTCGCCCGCGAGGCCGCGGACGAGGTCGGCGGCGAGCGCTTCGTCCTCGGCTCGATCGGCCCCGGCACCAAGCTGCCGACCCTGGGCCACGAGACGTTCGCCACCCTCCGGGACGCCTACACCGAGACGGGGCGGGGCCTGCTCACCGGCGGCGCGGACGCGTTCCTCATCGAGACCTGCCAGGACCTGCTGCAGGTCAAGTCGGCCGTGCTCGGCGTGCAGGAGGCCATGCGCCTCGAGGGCCGCCGCATCCCGATCATCACCAGCGTCACCGTCGAGACCACCGGAACCATGCTGCTGGGGTCGGAGATCGGCGCCGCGCTCACCGCGCTGGAGCCGCTGGGCGTCGACCTGATCGGGCTGAACTGCGCCACCGGCCCGGCCGAGATGAGCGAGCACCTGCGCACGCTCTCCAAGCAGTCCCGCATCCCGCTCTCCGTGATGCCCAACGCCGGCCTGCCGGTCCTGGGCAAGAACGGTGCCGAGTACCCGCTCACCGCCGAGGAGCTGGCCGAGGCGCTGAGCGTGTTCATCCGGGACTACGGGCTGCGGCTGGTCGGCGGCTGCTGCGGCACCACGCCGGCGCACATCCGGGCGGTCGCGGACGCCGTCCCCGCCGTCACTCCCGCCGTCCGGAGGCCGCGTCCGGAGCCGGGCGTGTCGTCGTTGTACGCCCCGGTGCCGTTCCGCCAGGACACGTCGGTGCTCATGGTGGGGGAGCGGACCAACGCCACGGGCTCCAAGAAGTTCCGGGATGCGCTCCTCGAGGAGCGCTGGGAGGACTGCGTCGCGATCGCCCGTGAGCAGACCCGCGAGGGCGCCCACATGATCGACCTCAATGTCGACTATGTGGGGCGCGACGGGGCCGCGGACATGACCGAGGTGGTGTCGCGGCTGGCCACGGCCTCGACCCTGCCCATCATGATCGACTCGACCGAGCCGGAGGTGCTCCGCGCAGGACTGGAGCACCTCGGCGGCCGGTCCATCGTCAACTCCGTGAACTACGAGGACGGGGACGAGCCCGGGTCCCGGTTCCAACGCACGATGGAGATCGTGCGCAAGCACGGAGCCGCCGTCGTGGGGACCTGCATCGACGAGGAGGGCCAGGCCCGGGACCGGGACTGGAAGGTGCGCGTCGCCACCCGGCTGATCACCGACCTCACGACCAGCCACGGCATGCGCGTCGAGGACATCGTCGTCGACACGCTGACCTTCCCGATCACCACCGGGCAGGAGGAGGTCCGCCGGGACGGGCTGGAGACGATCGAGGCGATCCGCGAGCTCAAGCGGCGCTTCCCGGACGTCCAGACGACCCTCGGCGTCTCGAACATCTCCTTCGGCCTCAACGCGGCCGCCCGCCAGGTGCTGAACTCGGTGTTCCTGCACGAGTGCGTCGAGGCGGGGCTGGACACCGCGATCGTGTCGGCGGCGAAGATCCTGCCGATGGCGAAGATCCCGGACGAGCAGCGCGCCGTCGCGCTCG
>Ga0068863_100002888_pt1 | contig 17015 bp, 18 predicted proteins | sample KBSSwiS62_FD_66596 | JGI IMG/M metagenome (GOLD analysis project Ga0068863, IMG submission 66596) | Switchgrass rhizosphere microbial communities from Kellogg Biological Station, Michigan, USA - KBS Switchgrass S6-2 | ecosystem: Host-associated > Plants > Roots > Rhizosphere > Soil ...
CCGCGGATCTCCTCGACGATCGGCGGCAGCACCATCTCCATCGCTTCCGCCAGGCCGAGCCCCTCGCGGCTGACCATGGTCTCGATCGTCAGGTTCAGGTCTTGGGAGTCCGAAGCGCCGGGGCGCACCGGCACCGCCAGCATCTTCGCCTCCTGGCGCAGCTGTTCGATCGTGTTGATCTCGCCGTTGTGGCCGAGGGTCGAGAACGGCTGCACCCGCTTGAACGAGGGCCAGGTGTTGGTCGAGTAGCGGTTGTGGCCGAAGCAGCCGATCGTCTCGAAGCGCTCGTCGCGCAGGTCCGGGTAGTAGTCGCCGAGCACGACCGGCGTGCCCATCACCTTGTAGACGCAGGTGCTGGCGGAGAAGGAGGGGACGTGGACGTCGAGCTGCTTCTCGAGGTCGATCAACAGCTCGAAGAGGACGCGGTCGCGGTGGGCGGAGTCGGGCACGAGGCCGGCGATCTGCCAGAAGTGGGGCTCCTCCTCGCGCGCGGTCGGACCCAGCGCCGGCGAGTTGACAACGCCGATCCGCTCGGCGAGCACGCGGAAGCCGCCTTCGTTGAGCAGCTCGCGAGCGTCGTGCTGGATCTTCGCGAGGTCCTGCTTGCGCTCGACGAAGATGTGGGCGACGGCGAAGGCATCGTCGAGGGTCAGCGACGGGTCATGGCCGCCGGAGCGGACCTCCTCGGCCCAGATCTTTCGCGGCAGGTCGAGCAGCACCCCGCAGCCGTCGCCCTCGCCGTCGACGTTGCCGGCGCGGTGGAGCATCTTCTGCAGAGCCGGGATCGCCAGCTCGATCGGCCGGTGGCTCGGGGTCGCGTCCTTACGCACGGACGCGTAGATCGCGCAGGCGTCGTTGTCTTCGACGCTGGGCGGGGATACCAGTGGCTTGTAGGGCAGCTCGGGCGAGTAGCGCTTGACGCTGGCGCCAGCGGACTGGGGCTTCGACATCTATGACCTCCCGGTTTCCACGCCTTCTTCGAGCGGGCGCGCGACGGGGTTGACGAGTTGGCGGATTATAGGGCCACGGAGAACCCCTGAGCCGAATTTCAGCGGTCGAAAGTCGACCCGATTCGGCGACAATCTCCCGCTTTTAGCGCGCTTTGCGGGCGTTTCGTGTGTGCCGGGAGGAGCGGCTAGCCCCAGGACATCGGCTCGTAACCGCCCTCGGGCTTGACCCCGATCAGCATCGCCGTGACGGGAGCGTCGGAGCGGTTGAGGATCGTGCGGCTGGCGGGCGGCTCGACCGAGGCGAAGGTGCCGGCCGGCGCCGGATGATCCTCGCCCTCGATCCGCAGCACCGCCTCGCCCTCGAGGATCACGTAGAGCTCGACCTGGCCGCTCTCGGCCTCGGTGTGCTCGGGGATGCCGCCGCCGGGGCCGATCTCGACCAGGTTGAAGCCGAAGGCGGAGGTGCCGAGGGCCTTGCGGGCCAGCTTCCAGGTCGCCTCGCCCGAGCCCGCCATCGACTCGAACTCGTCGCGATGCTTGATCGTGTACCCGTCGCCCATTAGGTTCGACCATAGCTGGCGATGACCGATCCGGGCAAGGACTCAGAGCAGGCGTTGACCGTGGCGATCGACCGCTACAACCAGGCCTGGAACGCCCACGACCTCGACGCGATCACGGCGCTGCACGCGCCGGACATGGTCTTCGACAACCACACCGCCGGCGAGTCGGCGCGCGGCGAGGACGTCCGCGCCCACATCGGGGCGATCTTCGAGACCTGGCCCGACATCGAGTTCACGACCCGCCGCCTCTACGTGCGCGAGGGTCTGGTCGTCCAGGAATGGACCGCCGCCGCGACCCACGCGCAGACGATGCGCCGCGGCGACCTCGTCGCCGAGCCGACCGGCAGGCGCGTCACCTGGGACGGGATCGACTCGATCCCCTTCGAGAACGGCCTCGTCAAGCGCAAGGACGTCTACTCCGACAGCGTCTCGATCCTGCGCCAGGTCGGCCTGCTCGACTGACCCGGCGCCCGCTTCGACTCAGCGGCTCCAGTCGGGTTCGGAGGCGTTCTTGACCAGCGTCTTGGGCTTGCCGCCGCCGTAGGGGATCGTCGCGACCGTGTGGTTCGGGCCGGGTTCGAAGCCGCCGGTGAAGCCGAGCACGGTGGTGCCGTCGCCGGAGAGCGCGGTGCCGACGAACCCCTGCTCGCCGTCGCCCATCTTGTCGAGCGGCTTCTGGGCACCCGTCTTCGGGTTGACCGTGACCGCGTAGCTGGTGTCCTGTCCCTCGAACTCGGCCAGCAACTGGTTGCCGCTATCCGACCAGGCGGTCGGGTAGAGCCCCTGCAGAAGTGGATCTACCTTGGTGTGCGTGAGGCGCTTGACCTGGGCGCCGAACTGGTTCATCAGGAAGAGCTCGTTCTTGGGCCCGTACTTGCGGCTCTTGGCGTCGAGCTGCTTGGCGAAGACGATCTTCCCGGCCGGTCCCCAGAGCGGATCCACCGAGATGCCGTCTTTGGTGATCTGGACCGGCTTGCCGGCGGCGACGGTGGCGGTGAAGACATTGGTCTTGGCCGGAAAGTCTTCGCTCTGGGAGACGGAGTAGGCGAGTTCGGTGCTGTCCGGGGAGAAGCTGACGCCGCTGAAGTACCCGCTGGCGACCGCGCGCAGGACGGTGCCGCTGGTGACGTCGATCAGGACCAGCTTGCCCTTGCCGATCTCGGGCCCGCGGACCGCCGCGACCAGCTTCGAGTCGGGCGAGAAGGTGACGTAGAAGCTGTCCTGGAGGTTCGTGAGGACGGTCTTGGAGCCGCCGCCGGCAGCGGCGGCCAGCATCAGCGCCCGCTTACCGCTGGAGCTTTCGCGCTGGTAGGCGATGACGTCGCCGTCGGGCGAGACCCGCGGATTCGATCCCGGCCCGACCTTGAAGGCCCCGCCGCCGCTGTCGTTGGCGGCGAACACGGCCGGGTGCATCGGGTTCTTGACGTAGACCAGCGTCGCATCGGCGGCGACCGGGAGCGCGAGCAGCGCGATTGCGGCGACAAGCGCCCCGAGCAGTGAGAACTTCGGCAGGCTGGGCATGGCGCGATAGTAGCCGCGGTATCGGCCGTTCGAGCCGTTTGTCGCGCGTCTGCATTAGCTCATCTATTGGATGTACTACGGCAGACGCGCCGGCTACGCCGGGCCGACGATCGCCGCCGCGACCAGGCCGCCGCTGACGCCGAGGAAGGAGACGATCGCCAGCGCTCGATACCAGAGGCGCTTGTCGACATCGGGGTCGAAAGCGAGCGGAACGAAGAGGAAGGGGTTGACGAAGGTGCCGAAGACCAGCGCGATGGCGACCCCCGTCGGCAGGTCCGGGACGGCGAGCCCGACCGCGATCAGAATCAGGCCCATCATCACGTAGTCGAGATGGACCTGGCGGATCCGCTGCGGGGCGACGACGCCGATCCGCGTCAGCCACTCCGACTTCTCGGCCCGGATCACCATCGCCCAGCCCAGCAGCCCGCCGAGCGCCAGCTCGATCAGCCCGATCTGGACGACCCAGTCCATTAGAGCTCGGGGACGTCGGCGCCGAGCGGCGAGAACGGCAGCCGCCGCACCTCGGCCCAGCCGGCGCAGCGCCCCTCCAGGGCGGCGGCGACGTTGCCGGCGTCCTGCCAGGTGGTCCAGACGAGCACGGTCGGCCCGGCGCCGGAGATCGTCGCCCCCAGCGCCCCCAGCTCGGCCGCCGCGTCGACGATCTCCATCGAGCGCGGATAGAGGTCGCGGCGACGCGGCTGATGGATCGAGTCGCGCAGGCCGCGCGAGACAAGGTCGAGGTCGGCGCTGCGCAGGCCCAGCACCAGCAACGCCGCTGCGGAGACATTGGCGAGCGCGTCGGCGAGCGGGATCTCGGCCGGGATCGCCTCCCGCGCCAGCTTGGTCGAGACCTCCTCGGGCGGGATCACGACGATCCCCTCCAGCCCCTCGGGCGGGTCGAAGCGCGCCGCCAGCGGCACCCCGTCCTCGCCGGCTCCGCAGACCACGAAGCCGCCGTAGATCGCCGCGGCGACGTTGTCGGGATGCCCCTCCAGCTCGGTCGCCCGGGCCAGCATCTCCTCCTTGCCCAGCGCCAGCTCGAAGAGGTGGTCGGCGGCGAAGAGGCCGGCGACAATCGCGGCGGCGCTGGAGCCGAGCCCGCGGGCCAGCGGAATCTCGCTGCGCAGCCGGAAGGCGATCCCGTCGGCCGGGTGCAGGCTCTCGAAGGCGCGGACGACGAGGTTGTCGCGGCTGGTCGAGACCTCGAGCCCGCCCGGGTCGAGCGAGAACTCACCGGTCTCCTCCACCTCCAGCTCCAGGTGCAGCGAGACGGCCGCCGCCATCGCGTCATAGCCGGGGCCGAGGTTGGCCGAGGAGGCGGGAACGCGGACGAGCCGGTGCCGGGCGGTCAATCGAAGACGGCGCGCTCGACGGCGCTGAGGTCGTTGTCGCAGTTGATCACGGCGGGGGCCTTGCCGAGCGCGGTGTCGGGGTCCTTGAGACCGTGCCCGGTGAGGACGCAGACGACCGACGCGGGCGGCTCGGCGCCCTCGACGACCGGCAGGCCGTGGGCGAGCAGGCCGGCGACCGAGGAGGCCGAGGCGGGCTCGCAGAAGACGCCTTCGGTGTCGGCGAGCCAGTGGTAGGCGTTGAGGATCTGCTCGTCGGAGACGGCGGCGACGCGGCCGCGCGAGGTGGTGAAGGCGGTCATCGCCTCCTCCCAGCGGGCCGGGTTGCCGATCCGGATCGCCGAGGCGACGGTCTCGGGGTTCTCGACCGGCGCGCCTGTGACCAGCGGCGCCGCGCCCTCGGCCTGGAAGCCGTAGAGCACGGGAAGAACTGGGCTCGAACCAGTGACCTCCACCTGTGCGAGCTCCTGGAACCCGCGCCAGTAGGCGGTGACGTTGCCGGCGTTGCCGACCGGGATCGCCAGCGCCCCCGGCATCTCCCCCAGATCCTCGAAGACCTCGAAGGCGGCCGTCTTCTGGCCTTCGATCCGGTGCGGGTTGACCGAGTTGACGAGCTCGATCGGGTACTTCTGGGAGAGCTGGCGGACGATCCGCAGGGCGTCGTCGAAGTTACCCTGCAGGGCGACCACGCGGGCGCCGTGCATCAGCGCTTGGGCGAGCTTGCCAATCGCGATCTTCCCCTCGGGCACGATCACGGCGCCGCGCAGCCCGGCCCGTGCCGCGTAGGCGGCGGCACTGGCGGCGGTGTTGCCGGTCGAGGCGCAGATCACGGCCTCCGCCCCGCGCCCTTTCGCCCGCGACACGGCCACGGTCATCCCCCGGTCCTTGAACGAGCCGGTCGGGTTGGCGCCCTCGAACTTGAGGTAGGCGCGGGCGCCGATCCGCTCCGAGAGCCGCGGCGCCTCGACCAGCGGCGTCGAGCCCTCGTTCAGGGTCACCACCGGGTCGCCGGGCTCCAGCGAGAGCTTGTCCCGGTAGCGGTCGATCAGCCCGGCCGCCACTAGAACTCCTTCTCGATCACGTGGATCGAGCGCGGCGGCGAGCGCAGGTCGTCGAGCTCGCCCAGCGCCGCGACCGCCTCGGCGAAGCGCGACTCCAGGCACTCGTGGACGACCATCACCAGGCGGGCGTCGGCGCCGGCGCCGCGCTGGACCACGCTCTTGACCGAGACGTCGTGGTCGCCGAGCACCGTCGCCACCGTGGCCAGCACCCCTGGCCGGTCGGCGACCTCGAGATAGAGGTAGAAGGAGGAGCTGACGTCGGCAACCAGCGGCAGCTCGACCCGGGTCTCGTGCACCGGGGCGTCGCCGCCGAGAATCGAGACGACATCGCCGAGCACTGCCGAGGCGGTCTGCAGACCACCAGCGCCCGGTCCCGACATCGTCACCTCGGTGATCGCCGGCGCCTCGACCATGACCGCGTTGAACGGGCCCTCAATCGGCGCCAGCGGGTGGCCCGGGTAGAGGAAGCAGGGGAAGACGCGGACGCTGATGCCGCCGTCGCGACGTTCGGCGACGCCGAGCAGCTTCAGCGAGAGGCCGAGCTCCTTGGCGTAGGCGAGGTCGTCGGGCTGGATCGCCTCGATCCCCTCGTAGGGAACCTCGGCCAGCGAGACCGGGGTGTGGAAGGCGAGGCGGGCGAGGATCGCCATCTTCGCCGCCGCGTCGGCGCCGCTGACGTCGTCGCTGGGATCGGCCTCGGCGTAGCCGAGCTCCTGCGCCCGCGCCAGCACCTCGCCGTAGCCGGCCCCGGTCGCCGCCATCTCGCTGAGGATGAAGTTGGTGGTGCCGTTGACGATGCCGAAGACCTTGGCGATCTCGGTGACGCCGAAGCTCTCCTGGATCGTGCGCACGATCGGGATCACGGCGGCGACCGCGGCCTCGAAGCGCAGCTGCACCCCGGCCTCTCGGGCGACGGCGAAGAGCTCGTCGCCGTGCCTGGCCAGCAGCTGCTTGTTGGCGGTGACGACGGGGCGGCCCGCGCGCAGCGCGTCGAGCACGAAGTCGCGGGCGGGGTCGGTCCCCCCCATCAGCTCGACGATCAGGTCCGAGCGCTCGAGGATCGCCCCGAAGTCGCCCTCGGAGCGGGTGAGGACGCCGGCGATCTCCGGCCGCCGCCCGGTCGCGGCCTCGACCGCGTCGGCGCGGTCGGCGAGCAGGTCGGCGAAGGCGGCGCCGACCGTGCCGCGCCCGAGCAGGCCGATGCGGACGGGTTTGGCAGGTTCGCTAGACATCGCGCGCGGTCAGGTCCTCGTAGGTCTCGCGCCGGACCACGATCCGCGCCTCACCGTCGCGGCAGAAGACGACCGGTGGCCGCGGCACGCCGTTGTAGTTGCTGGCCATCGCGTAGCCGTAGGCGCCGGTCGCCGGCGTCACCAGGACGTCGCCGACGGCGGGGTCGTCGAGCATCGCGTCGCGGACGAGGATGTCGCCGGACTCGCAGTGCATGCCGGCGATCGTGACCAGGGTCTGTGGGTCGGCAGCGGCGCGGTCGGCGATCAACGCCTCGTAGCGGGAGCCGTAGAGCATCGGCCGCATGTTGTCGGACATGCCGCCGTCGACGGCGACGTAGGTGCGTACCCCGGGGATCTCCTTGACGGTGCCGACCCGGTAGGCGGTGACGCCGGCGTTGGCGACCAGCGAGCGGCCGGGCTCGACCAGGATCCGCACCCCCTCGCCGAAGACCTCGGCGACGCCGCGAACCTTGACATCGACGTAGGAGTCGATCGCGGGCGGCTCGTCCTCGGCCGTGTAGGCGACGCCGAGGCCGCCGCCGACGTTGACGACCCGGCACCACTCCCCGGCCAGCTCGCCGAGGGCGCGGATCGCCAGCGTGTAGGGCTCGAGCTCGAAGATCTGCGAGCCGATGTGGGCGTGCAGCCCGACCAGCTCCAGCTTGTCGGAGGCCAGAACCCGCTCGATCGCCCGCGCCGCCAGCCCGTCCTCCAACCCGAAGCCGAACTTGGAGTCGAGCTGGCCCGTCTGCACGTAGCTGTGGGTCGAGGGCTTGATCCCGGGGGTGACCCGGATCAGCACCCGCTGCGGCGAGTCGAGCAGCCGCTCGCAGCGCTCGATCTCGTCGAAGGAGTCGAGGATCAGGTGGCGGATGCCGGAGCGGGCGGCGAAGAGGATCTCCTCGTCGGTCTTGTTGTTGCCGTGCATGTGGATGCGGTCGGGGTCGAAGCCGGCGCGCAAGGCCATGTGCAGCTCGCCGCCGGAGGCGACGTCGACCGAGAGGCCCTCCTCGGCGAAGAGCCGGTAGGCGGCGGTGCAGGGAAGCGACTTGCTGGCGAAGAGGACCTCGAAGTCAGCGCCGCGACGCTCGAAGGCCTCGCGGTAGGCGCGGGCGCGGGCGCGGATGTCGTCCTCGGCGTAGACGTAGGCGGGGGTGCCGAGCTCTTCGGCCAGCGCGACGACATCGCAGCCGGCGATCTCGAGATGGCCGCGCTCGTTGACGCGGCTGCCCGTCGGGTAGACCGCCGAGCCCTCGATCGGATCGCTCACGACCGACCCCGCCTGTTCTCGCTCCGCCATCGGATCGCCATTCTGACTGGCGGCGCCAGACCTCGCAGTACGGCGCCGGTTCGGGCTCAGTGTTTGGGGCCGAGCAGGCCGCCGACCGCGCCGACGGTTTCGTCGACGGTTTTGCCGACCACCGATTCCGGGCCGGCGACGCCGTTGACGACGCCTTCGGTTACTCCGGTCACGCCGGTGCTGCCAAGCGTTCCGCCGAGTGCGCCCTGATCGACTCCCGAGACCGTGTTGTTGACGGTTTCGGTGACCTGGCCCGAAGGCGTGGTAGCGGTAGCGGCGCCGCCACCGCCCGTGGGGGCGCCGCCACCTCCGGAACCCGAGCCGCCGCCGGAGCCCGAGCTGGCGGTGCCAGTACCGGGACTGGAGGCGCCGGGGCTCTGCGGAGAGCCGGCCGGCGCGGAGCCGCCACCCCCACCGCCATTGCCGCCGGTCGGGCCGGAGCCGGCGCCGGTTTCCTGGCCGGCCGGGCTCTCGGTCGTTGCCAAAGCGTTTCCAGCGGCCGGCGAGCCGCCGCCGAGATCCGAGCCGCTGCCGGCCTGGCGCGCGTTGCCGCCCGCGGACGCCGTCGCCGATCTGGCGCCAGCCGCCGCGGCCGCGGCATCCGCCGCACTCGCGCGGGCGCTCACCTCCCGCCCCTTCGACACCGCCGCCGAATCCTCACCGCTGCCCCCGAGCGCGGCGATCGGCCAGTCGCTGAAGACCTGGGCGGAAACGAGCACGGCAAAGACGACGATGGCGACGGCGATCAAAGTCGCCCCTCCCACCGCACCTACCAGATAGGTGTGGGCCTGGCGAATCACGGGGAGCTTCTAATTACTAAAGGTAACCCATCGGGTCGGTGACAGAGCCGTTTATACGAACCTCGAAATGCAGGTGCGGGCCGAGGCAGTAGCCCGTGCAGCCGGTGTACCCGATGATGTCCGCCTGCGAAACGGACTGTCCCGCCGAGACCGCGAACGAGCTCTGATGGGCGTAACAGGTGGAGAGCCCGCCGCCGTGATCGATGCAGGTGTAGTTGCCGTAACCGCCGCTGCTCGCCTCGGGCTCGGTGAAGATCACGGTGCCGCTGGCGGCGGCGCGGATCGGCGTGCCTTCCGGCACGGCGATGTCGATGCCCGGGTGGTACTCGTAGCCGGCACCGATGTCGCGACCGCCGAAGGGCGAGACGACCGGCCCGTCGACGGGCCAGATCAGGCCGCCGCTGCCACCCTGGATTGGGCCCGCCGGCAGCGGCACCGAGCCGGTGGCGGAGAGCTGGGCGGCGATCTTCCCCTGGATCGCGGCGACGTCGCCGTCGAGCTCTTCCTCGTGTTCGGCGATCTGGGCCAGCGCCGCGACCCGCTTGCCGCGGGCGGCGACCAGTTCCTGCTGATGACTCTGCAGGGCGGCGCGGGCGCTGGCGAGCGCCTGCTCTTCGCTGGCGATCGCATCGCGGGCGGTTTCGATCTGATCCTTGGTCGTGCGCAGCCGGTCGACAATCCGCCGCACCTGATCTCGCAGTTCGCGAACCCGGCCGACCACGGCCTCGTCCATCCCATGCAGGCGATCGAGGTATTCCGCCCGGGCGGCGAGGTCGTCGACGCCGCTGGCACCGACGATGACGCTGAGCACGTCCGGGGTGCCGGTCTCGTACATCGCGACGAGCCGGTCGCGGAGGGCGCCGAGGGCGCGCTTGAGGCGGGCCCGCAGTTCGACCAGGTGGCCCCTGGCCACATCGAGGTCGGCGACCGCCTTGTTCAGTTCGGCCTGCTTGGCGGCGAGCCGGGTGCGGACCGCTTCCTCACGACCGCGGATGTCGGCGACCTCAGCGGTGAGGCGGTCGATCTGATCGCCGTAGTGGGAGATCGTCGAGGTCAGCACGCCCTTCTTTTCGCGCACCTCTTCCAGCTTCGACTGCTTCGCTTCGAGCTTGGATTCGAGGTCCTGCGCGGGCGCGGAGCCGGCCAGGAGCAGCGTGCTGAGCGCCGCCACGGCAGCGAAGAGCGCCATGGAGACGAGGCGGTTCTTAAGCATCGTCCCGAGGCTAGCCAAGCGCCAAATCCGCCCTGAGACGTTGGTCACACCTGCAACCGGGCTTGCGCTGGGCTCTAGTCGCGGGCGGGAGCGTTCTCGACCTGGAGCAGGCCCTGGTCGGCCTCCTCCTCCATCTGCAGGGTCGTGTGCTCGATCCCGAAGCGCTCGTCCAGCATCAGCTCGAGCCGGCGGCAGATCAGGTCGCGGTCGCGGCCCTGGGCGACGACGACGTGAGCGGAGAGGGCGCCGAAGCCGGCGGTCACGGTCCAGACGTGGAGGTCGTGGACCGAGCGCACCCCCGGCTCGCGGCAGATCGCCGCGCCCATCTCGTCGACGTCGAGATCGACCGGCGCCGCCTCCATCAGCACCTCGAAGGGCTCCTTGATCAGGCGCCAGGAGGAGGCGAGGACGAGGGCAGCGATCAGCAGGCCGACGATCGGGTCGACGATGTCGGAGCCGCCGAGCAGGACGAAAGCCCCGGCGATGACGACGCCGAGCGAGCCGATGGCGTCGGCGAAGCTGTGGCGCAGCACCCCCTCGAGGTTGATGTCCTCGCGCTGGCCGCGGGCCAGGACCCAGGTCGCGGCGAGGTTGCCGGCCAGGCCGAGCAGTCCGAGGGCGAGGACCCCGGCGCCGTCGATCGCCGGCGGGTCGGAGAGCCGCCCGATCGCCGCCCAGGCGATGCCGATGCTGACCGCGACCAGGAGCAGGCCGTTGACCAGCGCCGCCAGCACCTCCGAGCGCTGATAGCCGAAGGTGCGCTGTCCGCTGGCCGGCAACGTGGCGAGGCGCGCCGCGATCAGGGCCAGAACGATCGAGCCGACATCGGAGAGCAGGTGGCCGGCGTCGGCCAGCACCGCCAGCGAGCCGGTGAGCAGCCCGCCGACGAGCTCGGCGACGAGCAGCACACCGTTGATCGCCAGCGCCACCCACATCCGCCGCGAGGAGTCCTCGCGGCGGGCGTCCAGCGCGTGCGAATGGCCGTGCGGTCCGTGCACGGTTCCGAGCTTACGCGGGGACCGGCTCCACCTTCGCCTCCATCGCCTTGGCGGCGACTTCGGCGCCGAAGCCGAGGCGCTCGGCGTACTCGCGGGCCTGCATCCGCGAGATCACCATGCGCTGGATCTCGGCCGTGCCCTCGAACAGCTGGTAGATCTTGGCGTCGCGGAAGAACTTCTCCAGCGGGTAGTCGGTGTTCCAGGCGTCGGGGCCGACCAGGTCCATCAGGGTGGTCGTCGCCCACATCGTCACGTCACCGGCCTTGAGCTTCGACATCGAGCCCTGGCCGCCGGTCATCGGGCGGCCGTTGCGGCCCATCCAGGCGGCGCGCTGGACCAGCAGCCGCGCCGCTTCGAGCTCGGTCGCGACGTCGGCCAGCGTCTGCTGGACGCGCTGCGTCTGCAGCAGCGGCGTGCCGCCTTCGGACTGGCCGTCGAGGTATTCGAGCGTCCACTCGTAGGCGGCCTGGCCGATGCCGAGCGCCGAGGCGCCGACCAGCGGCCGCGTCACCTCGAAGGTGGCAAGGGCATCGGCGCCTGCCGATTTTTTGCCTTCGCGGCCGCGCTGCAGCTTCTTCTCCAGCTTCTCCTCGCCGCCGAGCAGGTTCTCGATCGGGATCCGGCAGTCCTCGAGCACGATCTCGGCCGTGTGCGAGGCGCGGATCCCGAGCTTGGTCTCCTTCTTGCCCTGGGAGAGGCCCGGGGTGTCCTTGCCGATCACGAACGAGGCCTGGCCGCGGGTGCCGAGCGCCGGGTCGACGGTGGCGACGACGACGTGGACGTCGGCGATGCCGCCATTGGTGATGAAGACCTTGGTCCCGTTGAGGACCCACTCGTCACCGTCGCGCCGGGCCGTCGTCTTCAGGCTCTTGACGTCGGAGCCGGCCTGCGGCTCGGTCACCGCGTAGGCACCGAGCTTGATCTGCTCGCTGTCGCCGAAGCACTCCGGCACCCAGCGCATGATCTGCTCGGGCGTGCCCGAGGAGGCGATGCCGGCGGCGGCGAGCCCGGAGCCGGAGATCGCCAGGGCGGTGCCGGCGCAGCCCCAGTGGAACTCTTCGGCCGAGATCACCTGCATCTGGCCCTCGGGGTCTTCAGCCGAGCGCTGGATGCTCTCGAGACCGCCGAAGCCCTGCTTGCGGGCCTCTTTGATGACCTCCCAGGGGATGCTCTCCTCGCGGTCGTGCTTGGCGGCCGCCGGGCGGATCACCTCGCGGGCGAAAGTCCGGCATTTCTCCTTGTGCTCGAGCTGCTCCTCGTTGAGTGCGAAATCCATTGTTCCTCCGTCGCCGTGGACCGATTGACTGGTCAGTCAGCCAGTCTGCGGAAACTTTAGCCGAACGGCCAGCCAGAGCCCCCATGTAGCGTTCGCCGCCGTGAGCGCCGACCGCCCGATCAACGCCGACGTCCCGCCCGCCGGCGACGAGGCGACTCCCCCGCCCGCGAAGAAGCCGGAGACCGCGACCCCGCGGCCGGAGACCACCGCGGGTCAGACCGCAACGCCGCCTCCCGCCGGCCCGAAGCCCGCGCCTGAGAAGGCCGCCCCTGAGCCCAAGGCGCCCAAGCCCGCCAAGGCCAAGCGCCGCCGGCAGCCGATCCCCGGAGCGCTGAAAGGGATCGCGGCCCTGGTCGTCGTCGCGATCGCCTTCATCGTCGCCGCGGTGATCGGCGGCAGCGGCGGCTCCAAGAGCGACTCGGGCTCAGCCGCCCCCGCCGCCGCTCCCGCCCCCGGCGCCGAAAGCCCGGCCGCCGAGGCGCCGGCGAGCCAGACCTCCGAAGAGCTCGGCTACCCCGCCTTCGCGACCGGCAACACGACCCGGGTCGGCGGCTCGGACCCGGCCACCAACGCGGCCGGGGTGGCACTCGCCGTCTTCCCCTCCACCACCCCCGCGCAGCGGCCGGCGGCGGTAACGCTGGTCGCCGAAGACGACTGGGCCGGCGCGATCGCCGCCTCGGTCCTGATGTCCGCCCCGGTCCGCGCGCCCGTCCTCATCTCCAATGCCGACGGCCTGCCCGACCCGACCTCTGAAGCGCTCGACGCGCTCGACCCCCAGGGCGACAAGAGCACCGGCGGCGTCAGCGCCTTTGCGATCGGCGGCGTGGCGACGCCGGACGGCGGCAAGGCACGGGTCGTCAAAGCCGGCGACGCGGCAACCACCGCGGCCGCGATCGCCGAGCTGCGCGACGACCTCTTCGGCTCCGCCCCCGCCCACTTCCTCATCGCCCCCTCCGGCCAGCCCGGGCTGGCGATGCCGGCCGCGGCCTGGGCGGCGCGCTCCGGCGATCCGGTCCTCTACGCCGAAGGCGACGTGCTGCCGGAAGCGACCCTCGCCGTCCTCAAACAACACGAGAAGGTCCCCGTCTACGTGCTCGGGCCCGCCACGGCGATCTCCGCGAAAGCGCTGGCGGCGATCAAGAAGGTCTCGGCCAGCGTCCACCGCGTCGGCGGCAAGGACGCCGTCGCCAACGCGATCGCCTTCGCCCGCTACGCGGACGGCAGCTTCGGCTGGGACATCAACGACCCCGGCCACGGCTTCGTCCTCGCCCGCGACGACTCGCCGCTCGACGCCGCCGTCGCGGCGCCGCTATCGGCCTCCGGCACCTGGGGCCCACTGCTGCTCAGCGACAGCGCCACCACCCTCCCATCGGCGTTACGTGAATACTTCCTCGACGTGAAGCCCGGCTACACGACCAACCCGACCCGCGCCTTCTACAACCACGTGTGGGTGATCGGCGACCAGGAGGCGATCGACGTGAACCAGCAGGCAGAGGTCAACGAACTGGCCGAGCTGGCCAAGATCGGCGGTGGCGAATGAGCGAGTCCGAGAACCCCCAGCTGCTCGGTCAGGCCCACGCGGTCACGCCCGAGGACATCCGCGCCCTCGCCGGCGCCTCCACCCCCCACTTCGCGCTGCAGGTCCGCAACCGCATCCGCCGTCTGATCGAGCCGCTGCCGGCCGACCACCCGGCGCGGCTCGAAGGCGAGCGCAAGATCGCCAAGCTGGAAGAGCTGGCCGAGCACAGCGGCGACCCCCGCGGCACCCTGGGCATAAGCCATTGAAGTACCTGGCCCCCGGTGTCTGGCGCCTGAAGGAGCTGCCGGCTCCGAGCATCAACGTCTACCTGGCCGAGGACGTCCTGATCGACGCCGGCCGGCGCTGGGACCGGCGGCGGATCTTCGCCGAGCTCGAGGGCCGGGAGATCTCGATGGTCGCCCTCACCCACGCCCATCCCGACCACCAGGGTGTGGCCAAGGACGTCTGCGAGGCGCGCGGCGTGCCGCTCGCCTGCCACGCCGACGACGTCGAGGCGATGGAAGGCAAGCGGCCGATGCAGGAGGCGTCCGCGAGCAACCCGGTCAACCGGGTGATCAAGGCGATCTGGCAGGGGCCGCCCTACAAAGTCGAGCGCGTGCTCCAGGAGGGCGACGAGGTCGCCGGCTTCCGCGTCGTCCATGCCCCGGGCCACGCCCGCGGCGAGGTGATCTTCTTCCGCGAGAACGACCGGGTGGCGATCTGCGGCGACGTGATCCGCAACATGAGCTACGCCACCGGCCTGCCCGGGATCAAGGAGCCGCCGCCGATCTTCACCTACGACATGGAGGAGAACCGGCGCTCGATCCGCAAGCTGGCCGGTCTCAACCCCTCGCTGATCCTCCCCGGGCACGGCGCCGCCGTCTCCGACATCGGCGCCTTCGAGCGCTTCGTCGCCGCGCTCCCCGCATAGAAGCGACCGCGGGCGGCAAACTCGCCGCAATTGGGTAGGGGAATCGCACCGCAGCTCGTAAGGGGTTGAGGGGTTACCTAATTTCACCTACGGGAAGGGAGTCCAGACGATGAGCAAGCTCAAGAGCAGGCGTCCGTCGCCAGCGATGGTCGTCGCCCTGATCGCCCTCTTCGTCGCCCTGGCCGGCACGGCCTACGCGGCGCAGTCGATCAACGGCGGCTCGATCAAGAAGCAGACGATCGGGGGCGGCAAGCTGAAGCAGAAGACCCTGACCGGCTTCCAGATCAACCTCAACAAGCTTGGCACCGTGCCCGCGGCCAAGACCGCCAACCGGGCGAGCCACACCTACTGGGCGGTGGTCAACAACCCGGGCAGCCCCGGCAACGCGACGCTCGCCCGGGCCAGTGACGCCGGGATCTCGGCCGCCGAGGGCGGTGGCGCCGTCAACGTGATCTTCCCGGTCAACGTCTCCGGCTGTGCCGACGTCGCTGGGCGCGACAACGCCGGCACCACCGTGCCCAACCCCGGCTACGCGCAGACGAACATCTCGCCCGCCAACCCGAACGCGATCGAAGTCCACACCCGCGACAAAGCCGGCGCCAACGAGGACGCCGACTTCCACCTGATCGTCGTCTGCCCCTAGGGCTCGGGAGTCAGCCGCGCCGTCGCCATGTCGACGCGCTCACCGCGGAAGGGAACCCCCTCCGCGGTGAGCCGCCGGCGCTGGCGCGCGCCCTTGGCCAGCGAGCCGTCGGCGCGCACCACCCGCCACCAGGGCAGATCGGGCTCGTCGGCCCCGAACAGGATCGTGCCGGCGAAGCGCGGCGCTCCCGGCGAGACGTCGCCGTAGGTGCGCACGTAGCCCTCGGGAATCGACCGCACGCGCTCGAGCACTTCCAGTTCACGGTCCCCCGCCTCCGCGGCCACCGGCGGCGATCCCGGCGGGCGGCTCAGCCGCCGGCGCCCGGGCCGAAGGCGTCGATGATGCGGTTCTGGAACTCGCTCAGCTCCTCGGCGGAGATGAAGTAGGTCGGCGGGGTGAGGAAGAGGCCGTCGGCGCGCTCGGCCGTCGCCTCGACCCGGGCCCGAACCTTGTCGAGCGGTCCGGCGGCGCAGTAGGCCTCGACCATCTCGTCGCTGATCGCGGCCGGTACGGCGGCGAGGTCGCCGCGGCGGAAGGCGTCGCCGGCGGCGACGGCGTTGTCGGCGAAGCCGTGCAGCTCCCAGAGCGGCATGTAGGTCTTGACCGTGGCGTAGAAGGAGATCGTGCGGCGGGCCATCTCGATCGCCCGCCCCTCGTCGTCGTCGATCGCGCAGCAGACGGTCGGCAGGTAGTCGAAGTCCGCGCGCTCGCGGCCGGAGCGTTTCAAGCCGGTCTCGAAGGCGTCGACCACCACCTCGTCGATCCAGCGCAGGCTCTGGATCGGGTGCCCGATCAGCCCGTCGGCGACGTCGCCGGCCATCCGTGCCATCCCCGCCTGCACGGCGGCGGTGTAGATCGGCACCGCCTCACGCGGCGCTGGGTGCGGCCGCACCCAGCCCTTGATGTCGATGTCGTAGTACTCGCCCTGGTAGCGGATCGGCTCGCCGGCGCTGGCCTGGCGCATGATCAGCCGGGTCGCCTCGATCGCCTCGCGCAGGTGCGGCGCCGGCTTGCCGTACTCGGCGTTGTGCCAGGTTTCGTTGAGGCGCTTGACCCCGGCCCCCATCCCGAGCCGGAAGCGCCCGCCCGACATCTCGTCGATGTCGAGCGCGGTGACGGCGTGGATGAAGGGGCTGCGGGTGAAGGCCCAGAGGATCCCGGTGGCGACGTCGATCGTCGTCGTCTTCGCCGCCAGATAGGCGGCCTGGGTGGCAGCGCTGCGGAACAGCTCCGGCGCCCAGACGCACTCGACCCCGGCCGCCTCGGCCCGCAGCGTCTCCGCCTCGAGCTCGGCCACCGAGTTGCCGATCGCGGCGACGGAGATGCGGTCGAGGGCGCCCATCCAGCCTGGCTCAGATCGCGGCCGGGGCGTCGGCGCGCGCCAGCACGGCGTCGGCGACGCGTTCGCGGTGCCACTTGGAGTCGCCGAAGATCGCCGCGTTGGAGCGGCCGCGCTTGAGGAAGAAGTGGAGATCGTGCTCCCAGGTGAAACCGATGCCGCCGTGGACCTGGATCGAGGCGTCGGGGACGCGCCAGCCGGCATCGCCGGCGTAGGCCTTGGCCATCGAGGCCGCGAGGTGGAGTGAGCGGGGCTCGGCATCGGCCGCCCAGGCGGCGCCGTAGACGGCGGAGCGGGCGTTCTCGGTCTCCAGCAGCATCTGC
>Ga0068863_100002889_pt1 | contig 17014 bp, 17 predicted proteins | sample KBSSwiS62_FD_66596 | JGI IMG/M metagenome (GOLD analysis project Ga0068863, IMG submission 66596) | Switchgrass rhizosphere microbial communities from Kellogg Biological Station, Michigan, USA - KBS Switchgrass S6-2 | ecosystem: Host-associated > Plants > Roots > Rhizosphere > Soil ...
ACCGCGGTGCGTCAGCATCAGGTTGGCTGGCTTGATGTCACGGTGCGTGATGCCCTTCGCGTGCGCGAGATCCAACGCGTCCGCGGCCTGCACGGCGATATCGACAACCTCGGGCGGTGTCATTCGACGGCTGATCCTCGCCAGAAGTGTCTCTCCTTCCACGTGCTCCATGGCGATGAAGGAGATGCCCTCGCTCTCGCCGACGTCGTAGATGGCGGCCACATTCGGATGGTTCAGCGCGGATGCGGCCTTCGCTTCGCGCGTGAAGCGTTGCATGCGGTCCGCGTCCGCCGCAAGCTCTCCGGGCAGGATTTTCAGCGCGACGGTCCGGTCCAGTCGCGGATCGCGCGCGAGGTAGACCTCCCCCATTCCGCCTGCACCGAGCAACGACAGGACCTGATAGTGACTGATGGTCCTGCCGACCAGCGTCGCCTCATGCGACTCACCCAGCGGCGTGGGCGCGATGTCCACTGCCGGCCGCTCCAGGAATGACTCGGCCTCGGATGCATACGTGAGGAGCGACTGCACCTCGCATCGCAACGTTTCATCACCGCCGCATGATTGGTCAACGAACGCAGCCCGTTCGGACGGCTCTTTGTCGAGAGCAGACTGATGAATGCGTTTGACCGTCGTCCAACGGTCCATCACAGACTGGTTCATATGGATACTCCTGGATCGGGGCCTGGAACCGCGTCGCCGCGGTGTACCATACCGTCCTCTGCTTATAGAAGGCGCCATCCGACTGGAAAAACTGTCATGTCGCCGAATTCCGACAGCGGACCCACCGAGCTCCTCCGAGCGTGGAGCCAGGGCGACGGATCCGCCCTCGACCGACTGGTCCCGCTAGTTTATGAGGAGCTGCACCGTCTCGCACGGCGCTATATGCGCCAGGAGCGGCCCGATCATACGCTGCAGGCGACGTCGCTGGTCAACGAGGCGTACCTGCGGCTGATCGACGTCAATCGAATCGAATGGCGGGATCGCGCGCACTTCCTCGCTGTCGCAGCGCAGATGATGCGACGGATCCTGGTGGAGTTCGCCCGCAACCGGCAGCGCCAGAAACGTGGTGGCGGTGCGGTTCGTGTGAGTCTCGATGACGTACAGGAGCTGCCGGACTCGAAGAACTGCGACGTCGTCGCCCTCAACGATGCACTCGGGGCACTGGCGACGTTTGACGCCCGTATGAGCCAGGTCGTGGAGTTGAGATTCTTTGGCGGCCTGACCGTCGACGAAATAGCAGATGTCTTAAACGTCTCGCCGGAGACCGTCATGCGGGACTGGAAGACCGCGAAGGCTTGGCTCCTCCGTGAGATCAGACGAGGCCACCTTACCGCTTCGAGCTGACGTCGAACCCGCGGATAAGACTGGTAGAGGATTTCGGCGGTGGGCATAACGTCGACGAAGCTCTACTGGACGGTCCCGCGCGTCCGCGACAGTTACTCCCCATAAGTCGCGAAGTGTTTTCCGATGTCGCCCCATTGAGGATCGGGAAGCCATTACGGCGTTTGTCGCTTCCTAATCCTAATTGCCACCGCGTCGAAGGGTAGACCGATTCCCCGGTGGGCCTTCCAGGGAGCCAAACCCGGAATCGGTCGACGCATCGCCGATACAGAGGAACTGGCCTCGTCCAATCCCGTCTCCCACGTATACTCGCGTCACACTTGTCCTTTGCTCCCGGCACTCGCCTCGGCGTCTACGAAGTCACCGCCCAGATCGGCGAAGGCGGCATGGGGCTGGTGTATCGAGCGACCGACACGAAGCTGAAGCGAGAGGTTGCGATCAAGATCCTTCCGGACGCCTTCGCCAGCGATCCCGATCGCCTGGCGCGGTTCACTCGCGAGGCGCAGACGCTCGCTGCACTGAACCATCCGAACATCGCGCACATCCACGGCCTGGAAGATGCGGGCGGCGTACGCGCGCTCGTGATGGAACTCGTCGAAGGCGAGGATCTGGCGCAGCGCATTGCGCGTGGCGCAATCCCCGTCGACGAGGCGCTGCCCATGGCCCGTCAGATTGCCGACGCGCTTGAAGCGGCGCACGAACAGGGGATCATCCATCGCGACCTGAAGCCGGCCAACGTCAGGGTGCGGGCAGACGGGGCCGTCAAGGTTCTGGACTTCGGGCTGGCAAAGGCACTCGATCCAGTCACTGCCGTGCCTGGCGGGGCCAGCCAGGGCGCGCTCCTGACCGCACCGCCGACGATCACTAGCCCGGCGCCGTTGACCGGCTTGGGGATGGTGCTGGGGACTGTGGCCTACATGAGTCCGGAGCAGGCGCGCGGCAGGATCGCCGGTAAGCGGGCGGACATCTGGGGCTTTGGCTGTGTGCTGTACGAGATGCTGGCCGGCCGCCGGGTGTTCGAGGCCGACGAGGTCGCCGATGTCCTGGCTCGTGTCCTGACACAACAGCCGGACTGGGGCCTCCTGCCTCCGACTGTCCCAGCTGGAATCCAGAGGCTCCTCAGCCGCTCCCTGGAAAAGGATCCGAAACACCGGCTCGCCGATATCGCGGATGCGCGGCTCGAAATCGATGACGCGCTCGCCGAGAAGAACGGGGAGGACACACGCGTACCTGCAGCCGCCGCCCGCCCAGTCGGCTCGAGCGGACGAACGAAGGCGGCCTGGGCGGTTGCTGCGCTCTTCGCCGCATCAGCACTGGGGCTCGGCATCGCAATGATGCGTCGGCCTGTAGTGGCCGACGCCCCCGTGTATCGCACCACGATTCTCGTGAACGAAGGTCTCACCCGGACATACTCGCACCGGTTCAGGCTGTCCCCCGACGGGCGTCGTCTCGCATTCATCGCGGCCGATGCGACCGGGCGCACGATGCTGTGGGTGCGCTCGCTCGACAGCTTGGCCGGCCAGCCCCTTGCCGGCACGGACGATGCGAACGCGCCGTTCTGGTCGCCGGACAGCCGCTTCATTGCCTTCTTCGCGGACGCGAAGCTCAAGCGCATCGACGCGGCCGGCGGACCGGTGACGGTCATCTGCGATGCGCCACCATCGACCGGCCGGCGCGTCACGCCGGGATCCTGGAATCGTCAGGATGTCATCGTGATTCCGTCACCAGATTCCGCGACGATTGCCCGCGTCGCGGCCGGCGGCGGGACGCCGTCCGCTGTTACCACCCTCACGGCAGGCGGCGCAGAAACCCAGCATGGCTTTCCGTTCTTCCTTCCCGATGGCAGGCGCTTTCTGTATGTCGCCTACAGCGGGCTCGTCCCTCTGGGTATGTACGTAGGTTCGCTCGCCGGGGAGCCGCCTGTCCGATTGATGGACACCGGGTCGAACGGACAATACGCCAACGGGTCGTTGCTCTTCGTGCGAGGCACGACCTTGATGGCGCAGCGGTTCGATCCCACGACGCTCGCGTTGAGCGGAGAGGCCGTCGCGGTCGGCGACCGCGTGGGGATGAACATCTCGTTCATGCGCGCCGGGGCGTTCTCCGTGGCAGAAACCGGAGCACTCGTCTACCAGGTAAACGGGGACACGGGGACGGCGCGCCTCGTCTGGTCGGACCGGAACGGCAACCGGACGGACGTCCTCGACGAGCGGCTGCCGTATCGGGACCTGCGCCTGTCCCCTGACGGGCTGCGAGCCGCGGTCAGCCTCGCCAACTCCAGGGACAACACGAGCGACGTCTGGATCGTCAGCCCCGTGCGCGGAATGCGGACGCGGTTCACCTTCGATGCTGCCGATGAGTTCTCGCCCATCTGGTCCGCTGACGGTGCGGAAATTGCGTTCAGCTCCCGGCGCAAGGGACATCTGGATCTCTATCGCAAGACCACCAGTGGCGCCGACCGCGAGGACGTCCTGCTGAACGACGCGGTGGACAAGACGCCGACCAGTTGGTCTCCCGACGGGAAGTTCGTCCTATATTCCATCGACGGCGCGATGACGGGACCTGATGTGTGGGTATTGCCGCTCGCCGGCGATCGGAAGCCGTTTCCGTTCCTCGCATCGGACACCATCGAGCGGTTAGCACAGTTCTCGCCGGATGGCCGCTGGGTCGCATACGCGGCCTCGGAATCCGGCCGCATGGCAGTCTACGTCGCGCTCTTCCCCGGCCCGGGCGGGAAGCAGCTGATCTCGAGTGCTGGCGGAAGCTATCCTCGCTGGCGGCCGGATGGGAAGGAATTGTTCTATCAATCCCCCGACAACCGGTTGATGGCCGCGACTGTCAGGCTGAACGAGGCCCGCGTTGAGGTTGATGCCGTCCGGCCGCTCTTCGAGATGCGTGCGCCCGACGGCTCGCCGCGCAACTTCTACGATGTCGCCAGTAACGGACAGCGCTTCATGGTCGTCGTCCCGGACGAGACCGCATCCACTCCGCTCACCCTGGTGAACAACTGGCCGACTCTGGTCAAGAACGGCAGGTAGTCACTTCGTCGGCACCAGCCGCTTCAGTTCTTCACCCCAGTGCTGCGTAGCGACCTGTTTGTGCGTGGTAGACGCCATGCTCCACAGCACAAATCTATGCGCTCACGGCCGCGAACGTCGGCGCCCTCCTCGCGCTCATCGTCGTGATCGGATCGGCGAGGAGCCGAGGAGGCCTACTCGACGCGCGTAAGCGTCCAGACGGTGCCCCGTTCAACCGGACCTCTGACGTTGCGGCGCTGCGTCAAAGTCAACGTGTTGCCTTCGATCTTGAACTCGTACACCTCGTACGCCCCCGGCTTCATAACGACCGGAATTTTGGCAACGACCGGCCGGATGGTGACTTGGTTGCCGGACATTTCGTACGCGCCAGCGTTGCCGATCATAGGCCCGTAGAGCGCCCGCACCTCGTCGGCCGTTGCCTTCGACAAATCGGTGATTTCGGGACGCTCGGTGCTTGCTGCCATCATGCTGTAGTGTTTGGTAGAGAAGATGAAGATGCCAGCAAATCCGTTGGCATTCGTCACCTGCCATGCGCCCTGCAGTGCGTCGTCCGCCGCCCTTACGATGCTGAGGCGCGACGCCGCCAGCACTGACGTCCCGATAAACGTGACGACGATGATGCGTTTCAGCATGAGCACCTCGCCAGCACTCTAACCTAATTGCCAAGTTCAGCATCGCTCTGATTTCGGGTGCTAGTTGATTGGAATATGAGCCCCCTCGGGGCATTACGACGGCTCAGCCAGCCAGAAGGCTGTTGATGCACCATGATGCCCTGAGAATACCCGGGATTAGGCGGCCTCTCCGCGGCTCGCTGGAGACCCCATAGGGGCCTCGCTCGGCCGTCGGTAGACTCTTGGATGTCTTGCGTTATGCTGCGATCCGCGCACGTCGTGGCGAAATGGGCAGGTCGGCCTACTGCCAGTTAGGCAGCTGAAACAGCAACGTGGCGATTCGTGCGATTCTGTTCGATCTCGGAAACACACTGGTCGGCTATTTCACCTCGAGCGAGTTTCCGCTGGTGCTGCGCCGATGTTTACGGGAGTGTGCATCGGCGCTGGGCCACACAGAGGATCGTGCTCGAGACGAGGACCTGTTCGAGCGTGCGCTACTTCTCAATCGGGAGCGATCCGATTACGCCGTTCGGCCGCTGTCGACCCGCCTTCAGGAATTGTTCGGCGCGGATGAGGCATCAGCGAGGGCACTCGGTACAGCGTTCCTGAAGCCAATCTTCGCCATGGCGAGGCCGGATCCGCAAGCCGTTCCTCTTCTGGAAGTGCTGCGTGGCCGCGGCATCAAGACCGCCATCGTGTCGAACACACCTTGGGGCAGTCCAGCCGACGCCTGGCGTGCGGAGCTGATTCGCCACGGGCTGCTCGACAAGGTCGATGCCACGGTGTTTTGCATGGATGTCGGGTGGCGCAAACCTCATCGCGCGCCGTTTGATCGAGCCTTATCGTTGCTTGAAGTGGCGCCCGCCGATGCGCTCTTCGTGGGCGATGACCACCGATGGGACATCATCGGTGCTCAGAACGCCGGGCTCCGTCCGGTTCTTCTCGAGTCGGTTGTGCCGAAGCCCCGGCACGATCATCTGACGATTCCGAATCTTGCTGGCATCATTGCGCTGTTAACCGAGGCATCCGTATAGATGAACGAGACTCTATGCCGTCCGTTCTACACCGAATACGCATGGGCGTTCGACCTGCTCATTGACCGGCCTGTCGGGAAGGAATGCGGCGTGATCGCCGCCTGGCTTGTGGGTCGGCAGATTCTGCCGGGAGCGGCGGTCCTCGATGCCGGCTGCGGGACGGGACGATACTCCCGCGAACTCGCACGCCGCGGCTACATTGTCCATGGTGTGGACCTCTCGCCGGAGCTCATAGAGGTTGCCAAAGGGACGGCCGGAGATCGGACCGGCGGCGTGTCGTTTGCGGTCGCGGACATCACGGTCCCGCCCACCGCTCGATACGCCGCAATACTGTGCCGGGGCGTCCTCAACGACATCATTGACGACGACCGACGCGACGCAGTCTTCGGCGCATTTGCCCGTGCGCTTCGACCACACGGCGCGCTGATTTTGGACGTACGAGAGTGGGGCGCCTCAGCGGAACGGAAGACACGTGAGCCCCTCTTCAGAAAAAGGGTCTCAACTGATCACGGGGAGCTGACCTTCACAAGCATCACCGGGCTCGATGCTCAGCGCCGGCTCCTGTTGATATCCGAGCGCCACGAACTTGTCGGGCGGGGCGATGAGCGCGTCATCGATTATCAATTCGTGATGCGCTGTTGGGAGCGTAAAGAGCTCGGTCTGTTGTTCGCGCGCCACGGCTTCGGCAACATCCAGTACTTCGGTGCGTACGATCACGGCGTCGAACTCGGCGCCACCGATCGGATCGTCGCCGTGGCGCAGCTCTCGGACAGTCTGGACAAACTATGAACCTTGGAGTTCTCGCCTCGCACGGGGGAACGACGCTTCAAAGTCTGATCGATGCGTTCGTGCGTGGGCGCATACGGGGGCGGGTCAGACCCTACAAATTCATTTCCGAAACACACCCGGGACATACCAACGGACGTAGCTTGCCAACCCCAATAGGAGCACAAGCCACCAGAGCGCAAGGACGCTGCGCATCCATAACTTGTAGTTCGTCATTCGAAATCGTTGCGGCACAACATTCGTGCCCGCAGCAAACAGAATGTACAATCCTGCGATTTCGGTAATACTTCCCAGCGTCGCGTGCGCCGTCGGCAGAGCATAATACGCCTTGCCAAGTTTGGCTGGTATGTTCCGACTCACGTGAACATAAAATGAGGGAATCATCAGCAGTACGACGATGGCAAGGTTGAGGAGCACGACGGCGGATTGGCACCATGCGTGTACCCGAAACTTCCCCTTTCGCGCGAGCACCGCACCGATGAGCAGCGCCAATCCCATAGCGATCTCGAGGAGCAGCACCAGATCGGCGTGGCGAGGAGCCGCCGTTCCGAGGAACCCTTCGCTCGCCACGCTTGTCTCCAGGCTGGATTCCTGCCTTTTAGTGCACCACGACCTGGCCCGTCATCTTCGGGTGGATCGAGCAGTGATAGGGAAATGTCCCCACCTTGTCAAACGTGTAGGAGAACTGTTCGTCTGTATCCCGAGCTTTGGACTTGAATACACCGTCGTCGCTGACCACCGTATGTGGAATGTCATCACCGTTCGTCCAGGTAACTATCGTTCCGACGGCTACCGTGAGCGTCTGCGGCCGAAAACTGAAGTTATCGATTGTCACTTTCGCGGTTGCCGTTGAGGACTGCTCTCGATTCGCCGTGACAGTCGGCATTGCCAACAACAGCAACGCCGCGATCACTATCGGCGTAGCCGCACCCGCAATCCACACACCTCTCCTCGGCATCTGCTGTTTCCTTTCCAGACCTAATCTTGTGTAAGCCCGATCGATCGGGGGTCTATTCAAGCGTCGAGTCAACGATTGCGAGGGAATGGTGACCCCGCACGTAACTCACATCCGTGATTCCCAGCAGGCTCCTCAACTGTTCAGCGGGCACTTTCAACGGCCCCGGAGAATCTGCCTTGCCTGGCTGCGGTTGCGGAAATGCGGTTGACATCGCTGTATGAAAGGTCACGTGTCCCTCAACCTTTTGCATCGTCTGGTGAATGTGTCCGTTCAGCACCGTCACAGACCCGAACTTCTTCAGGTAGGCCAGGGCTTGAGCGCTGTCGTCCGTGCCCCAGCCCCATTCCGGATAAACCGACCAGAGCGGGATGTGAGCGAACACGACGATTGGTGTGCTGGATGTAAGGGACTTCACGTCATTACCCATCCATTCGAGCTGCTCCTGGCCTAGCGAGCCGAGTCCTCCAGCCTTCAGATTCATCACGTTCACGAGCCCGATGAAATGCACGCCTCTCTTGTCAAAGCTGTACCATCCCGACCCTTTGGCACTCTTTCCGTACCGTTCGAGGTACGACTTCCCGTCATCGTCGAGCACGTCGTGTTCGCCCGGCACGAAGAATACGTCCTTCGCGCTCGCGCCCTTCAAAATCTGATCGACGTTGTCGAACTCGTCCGGTCGTGAGAGGTGGCTGATGTCGCCCGTGTGTAGCAGAAACTCTGGCTGTTTTGCCAGTCCATTGATCTTGTTGACCGCCGCCTGCAGAGTCGTTGCGACATCTGGATTGGCCGGCTTGTTGAATCCCATGTGGCTGTCGCTGATCTGAACAAAGCTGAAGTCCCCACCTGTGCCGGCATTGCGCACCGCGTTTTTTGCGAATGCGCGAGACACCGGTATGCCGCCGCTGAAGGTCCAGACCAAACCTGTACCCGCCCATGCCATGCACTTCAGGAACCCTCGACGGTCGATGCCATCGTTGTTCAGGTCTTGCAGCGTCTGATCGATGACATCTTGCTTCTTGTCCCGCATGTGCCCCTCGTTTGCAACGTTCTCAGTGGACAACGACACGAGTCACTTATAAGGTTCATTTCCGCGTACTTGAAGAGGTCAAGCCAGCATTTTGCGGCCGTTGTACCTAGCGCACACCGGGAGCACGCGCCGTGCCACCGAAGAGGGTGAGTCAGCGATTCCACGTAGCTCTGAAATCGCGCGATCTTCGCGTTTTGCAATGGCGCTAATGTCCCGAGTTCGGCTCGCTAACAAAATCTCGCCACGCTGGCGAGGATCTTGTCCACAGGTTTATGACATACAAACGGCACGCGATCGGACTAGCCCGTCCGTCGGCTCAGGTCCGAGAGGGACAGACAACTCGGGAACAATCCTCAGGGCCATTAGAACCACTGCTGCTTTCTTTACGCGCTCTGGCATCGTCCGCGGTTCCTACCGTTTTTCGTTACAAACTGGCAGTCATCGCTAAAGGTCCAGGATTGCCCGAGGACTTCTTTCCATTTGTGATCGAGGGCCGTCGGATCGAGCGCGTCATGTAGTCACGTCTGAGCGTCCGCCGCAAGCAGCGGGGAAACTTCTATTTCCACGTCGTCCCGCTCTCGCGGTCCCTTCGAAATTGTCGCGACGCTGAATCTCTGGCGCGAAGTAGGTAGCCCATCCGGGCTAGACATTGATTCAATGCTCGGCTCCTTTACATCTTTTTTCGGTACAACTCCTGCCACTTTCGAATCGCGTGAGGATTCTGCGTTTGACTTTCCTGAGCGAATCTTTAGTTGTCAATCGGCGTGAGTGACGGCCCGTTGTAACGGTTCCCGTGATCAAACGCGCCTCAGCTGTGACTCGACAAGCCCGCTACCCCTCTCGATCTTGAGGATCGCAGCCAAACAGAAAGAAGGTCATATGACTCCAACTAGTGCTACACAAGAGCGCAGCGAGCAGGCAACTGACAAGAATGCGATTCGTCCGTTTCATGTGAGTATTCCGGAAGCGGAACTCACGGAATTGCGCAGGCGCGTCAACGCGACAAAGTGGCCTGAACGGGAAACAGTCACGGATGCCTCACAAGGCGTGCAGCTCGCGACGATTCAGAAACTCGCGCGCTATTGGGCGACGGATTACGACTGGCGCAAGTGTGAAGCGCGGCTAAACGCCTTGCCGCAATTCACCACCGAGATTGACGGGCTGGACATCCATTTCATCCACGTCCGTTCCAAACATTCCAATGCGCTGCCGCTCATCGTCACGCACGGGTGGCCCGGCTCGATCGTCGAACTGCTGAAGATCATCGATCCGCTGACAAACCCTACGGCACAGGGCGGGAGTGCTTCGGACGCTTTTGACCTCGTGATTCCGTCCCTGCCGGGCTACGGCTTCTCAGGGAAGCCCACCAGCACCGGCTGGGATCCCGCCCGCATCGCACGTGCCTGGGTTGTGCTGATGAAGCGCCTTGGCTACACGCAATTTGTGGCGCAAGGCGGCGATTGGGGTGCGATGGTCACGGATGTGATGGGTACGCAGGCGCCTCCGGAATTGCTCGGGATTCACCTCAACTGGCCGTTCACGGTTCCACCAGACATCGACAAGGCGGTCCAGACCGGCAACCCGCCGCCGGCCGGCCTCTCCGCCGACGAGAAGCGTGCGTACGATCAGCTCGATTCTTTCTACAAGCACGACGTGGGCTACGCCCAGGAGATGGCGAGCCGCCCGCAGACCCTATACGGCATCGCGGATTCGCCGGTCGGGCTTGCCGCCTGGGTCCTCGACCACGACCCGCGCAGTTACGCGCTCATTGCGCGCGTCTTCGACGGCCAGCCTGAGGGGCTTACGCGAGACGACGTCCTCGACAACATCACGCTGTACTGGCTGACGAACACGACGGCCTCTTCGGCGCGCATTTATTGGGAGAACAAGTTCGCCTTCTTTGCACCGAAACACGTCGCCATCCCGGTCGCGGTGAGCGCCTTCCCCGACGAGGTCGTTCAAACCCCGCGGAGTTGGGCAGAACGGGCGTATCCCAAACTCATTTACTACAACAAGCACGACAAAGGCGGGCACTTCGCGGCGTGGGAACAGCCACAACTCCTGTCAGAGGACGTGCGAGCCGGCTTCAGACCACTGCGCAAATAGTGGAGGCTGGTGCATGGCGCGTTGGAAGAGGGACGGCGTGGCAGGACGTCGTCTCTATCCCCAACCGCTATCGAACGGCGCTCGTTCGCAGCTTCGTCGCTTGTCCCCGCCGCCGTTCTAACAGAAGGAGCGTTCAATGAAGCCCTTGAATCGTGGACATCATGCGCGCCCGTACATGTTTTTGGGCGTCGCGGCCGCGAGTCTGATTTGCCCTAGCAGGAGTGTTCTTCGACAACTACATCGATCGCGTTGCACTCGCGTGCGTGAATCAGTTGACGCCGAAGTGGTCGAAACATTGGCGGCGTACGACGTGTACATCTGGGACCAGTGCTTTGCGATGGAGCAGCGTCTCCGGATCGATTGAATCGCCCCACGCCGCCGACGCGCGCGCCTAACGTTTCGCGCCGACCGCCGGATGATCTCGAAGCAAGGAGAGGTTGCACTCGATGGAGGCACTGATGCAAGCGATCCGCGTACACGACTTCGGTGGTCTCGACTCTCTTGTGGAGGAGGACGTGCCTGAACCCGTTCCTGGCGACGGCGAGGTGTTGCTGCGCGTGAAGGCAGCAGGCGTTGGCCCATGGGACGCATTGATCAGGTCCGGGCGGAGCGTCCTTCCTCAGCCACTTCCGTTGACACTCGGGTCCGATGTGGCCGGGCTTGTCGAGTCCGTCGGTCCAGGGGTCCCGCAGTTCAAGGCTGGCGATGCGGTGTTCGGTGCCACGAATGCCCGATTCACCGGTGGATACGCTGAGTACGCAGTGGCATCAGCGACCAAGCTCGCGAAGATGCCCCGGCAGATGGGATTCATCGAAGCGGCTTCAGTACCAGTCGTCGCGTGCACCGCATGGCAGATGGTCTTTGAGCACGGGCGCATCGACCCGACGAAGCGCGTCCTCGTCCATGGCGCAGCGGGCAATGTCGGAGCGTACGCTGTGCAGCTGGCGAGGCGCGTGACGCACGACGTGATCGCTACCGCTCATACGAATGACGTCGCCTACGTCCAAACACTCGGCGCTGACCGAGTGCTGGATGTCCAGAAGTCACGGTTCGACGAGACACTAACCGGAGTTGACGTCGTGCTTGACACGGTCGGGGGCGATGCGCAGGACCTGTTGTTCGCTGTTCTGAAGCGCGGTGGCGTTCTCGTCTCGATTGTGACGGCGCCGGATCAACAGAAAGCTGCTGAGCACAACGTACGGGCGCTGTACTTTCTCGTCGAAGTCTCATCAAGGCTCCTCGAACAGATTGCGTCTCTCATCGAGGCAGGCGAGTTGGTCACGCGCGTAGGCGATGTGCTGCCGCTTTCTGACGCACGCATTGCACACGAAATGCTTTCAGGCAAGCCGCACAAACCCGGAAAGATAGTTCTCCGTGTGGATGGGTCTACTGGCGCGTCGGCCGCTGCTAGCACATGACGCATGACACGAACACGGGAAGCGACAGTTCTCCGGCGAGCGCTTCGCGGATCTCACAAAGATCCACCAGCCCACACTCGTCTTCAACGGCATTCACGACGGGATGATTCCCGTCTCGAATTCTCACGCTCTCGGTGAGCACTAGCCGAATGCGGTGGTGCTGACCTATCCCGAATCCGGACATGGTTCGTTGTTCCAGTTCCACGAGTCCTTCGCGCGCCAAGCCGTTTCTTGCGTCGGACTCTCCATTTTGCGCCCTACTAAGCCGCCAAGGAGATTGTCATGAGCCCAACTAGAGAGGACCTACTGATGTCGACCACAAGCAACGCGCTTCCCCAATATCTCGGTAGCGGCGATCCCGCTCTCAAAGACTACTACCCGGCGTGGGTGAACAACATCGCCGACGACGCCACCGTGGAGGGATCGATGTTGAACGGCGCCGTGCAGGGCGCGGACGCCGTCCGATCCGTCGTGCTCACCATCCGCTCGCTGTACGAGCACCAGGAATTCAAGTTCGCCGGCCCCTACGGCGACAACGGCTTCCTCGAGCACTACGTCGCCAAGGTCAACGGTGAGCCCATTGGCTGTGTCGTCCTGGTCACGCGTAACGCCGCCGGGCAGACCCAGCATGTCGTCGCGAGTTATCGGCCACTCAACTCACTGCTACTTTTTGCCCGCATGCTGCGCGAGAAGTTCGCCGGCACGCCGATTGCCGAACACTTCGCCGCCAGCGAGTCCTCAAAACCGAAGTAAGAAGACTGCGATGAGAGTTACGAAAGCCGCCGCGGTCCAGCTGAGCCCGGTGCATCAGGCCCTGAACGACTCGGTGCGCGCGGCCGACGCCGCACGAGCCAGGTCAGGCAGCGGCCGGCAGCTTGGCGCCGAGCACATCGAGCGGCTCGATCGCCGGAGGCGCCGCGAAGAGTTCCGGCGCCTTCGCCATCATCGTTTTTGCCATGCTCATTTCGGTGCTGGCACTGGAGAATGTCTTCGACACCGGTCTTGCGACAGTCCTCGACGCCTTCCAGACCGCCAACGAGCTGGCGGGCCTGTCAGGTCTTTCGTCATCTCGGTTCGACGTGACCGTGGTGGGCGTGCGCAAGAGCGTGAGGACTTCGCTGGGGTTCACGGTGCCGGTGCACCCTGCTGCAAAGCGGGCTCCGGACTGCGTGGTCGTACCGGCGATTGGCTTCAAGATGCCGGATGCGCTGCAGCGAGCACTCGTCAGGCCAGACATCCGCGATGCCACCGCGCTCCTCCGCCAGTGGGCCGACCGTGGCTCGACGATGGCCGCCGCGTGTATCGGGACCTTCGTACTCGCCGAGACAGGCCTGCTTGACGATCATGATGCGACCACTACGTGGTGGCTCGCTCCGCTTTTTCGCAGCCGCTACCCGGCGGTGCGGCTCGACGAATCACACATGCTGGTGAAATCGGGAAACGTGGTGACCGCCGGAGCGGCGTTGAGTCACATGGATCTAGCGCTCTGGCTGATTCGGCAGCACAGTCCAAAGCTCGCGGCCATGACGGCGAAATACCTGATCGTCGACTCGCGGCCGTCGCAGTCCGCGTATGTCCTGAGCGATCATTTGATTCACAACGATCCGCTGGTGGAACGTTTCGAGCGATGGGCTCGCACGAGGCTCGCGCAGGGGTTCTCACTGGATGATGCGGCACGAGCGGTCGCATCGAGCAAGCGGACGCTGGCTCGGCGAATGCACGCGGTGCTGGGAAAGTCGCCGTTGTCCTATTTTCAGAGTCTCCGTGTGGAACGAGCGGTCCATTTGCTCAAGACGGGCAATGAGAGCGTCGATGAGATCGCCGCGCGCGTCGGCTACGCTGACGGCGTCACCCTGCGGACACTTCTCCGACGCCACTTGGGTTATGGAATCCGGGAGATTCGCAGAGCAGATTGATCCCTGGGTCGTCCCTGAGACTGTCGCGTCGCGGGGCGCCGCCGGATCGCTGCAGGAGGAACCCGACAGCGAGGCCCTCTTACTCGCAACGGATCGGATGTCGCAGAGTCACCGGGTTGCAGCCTTGAGTGACGGAATCGCGAGCCGCCGGAACATTGCATCCACATCGTCAACGGCCATTCGCATCTTACCGTTGCCCCACCACATCAATAGTCCGAACAAACCGCCGCCGATGAATTGCGAGACCGCTTCGATGGGCGTCTCGTTTTCCTTCTCGGCCCAAGTCTTTTTGACTTCCTCTCGCACGAGATCGACGAGCATCTTCTGCAGCAGCTGCTGCACGACCGCACCGCTTCGTTTCCCGACCATGGCTCGAAAGACGGTTCTGTGCTCGTTTGCGTGAATGAAGAGTTCGCGGCTGAACGCAAAAAGCCTCTCGTCCGATCCGCCTGCCGATCGCTCCTGCCGTTGCCGTTCCCTCAGTGATTCGCGCAGGTTTTCGATGCCGCTCGCGAGCAGATCTTCCTTGCTGTCGAAATGGGCGTAGAACGTCGCCCGACCGACGTTGGCCCGGTCGATGATGTCCTGCACCGACAGCGCTTCGAACCCCTTCTCCTGAATCAGCGCCATCAGCGAGCCGTGGAGCAGTTGCCGCGTTCGCTGAATGCGCCGATCGACGGCTCTCGCCTTCACCGCACCCTCACATTTCCGAACATCGAACGGTCACTTGTTCAGTAACAGACGTCACGCCGTCTGGCGTCTGATTCCGCGTCCTCTGAAAGTGAACATTATGTTCCGAAACGAACGTCCATCCATCATGAACACGTCGTTCGCCAGCAAGGAGGGTTTGGCGATGGACTCACAGAACGAAATCCGGCGGGCCAGTTGGCAGTCGCTGGTCGCCGTCGCGCTGACGGCGGTCGTCATCACGTTCAATCACGTATTCACGCTCGGCAGCGGTGCGTTCGTCCTGGGAGCCACGCTACTCGCTGTTCCGCCAGCCCTGTGGATCTGGTTTCGCCGGACCGCGAACATCTGGGCACTCGCGGCCTACGGCGCCATGAATGCCTGGATCGTCGTCGGCTTCGGTTTGATCAAAGGGCTGTGGGACATCACGCTTCCGATCTTCGCGGGAACCTTTCTGTCCTCGGTGTCCACGGCGTACCCGAAACCCGTGTTCGGCGCCTTCGAGTTCGAGATCAGCGGCGTCGCGATGTTCCTCGGCAGTCTCTTCGTCCTCTACTACGGCCTGCAGCTCATTCCGAGTCGCGGACGACGTGGCGCGCTCTCGAGCGTTGCTGCAGTCGGAGTGACGGCAATCCTGCTCGCCTTTGTCGCGCTCGACCATGACGTCTGGACGCCGCCGAAGCAGGGTGTCGTCAAGATCGGCGTGATTGTGCCGACCACTGGACCCTACGCGATGTTGGGGAATTCGTTCGTCAAGGCGGTCCAAATGGCACGCGACGATCTGAGGGATACGAAATACCGGTACGAGTTGGTGATCAGGGACAGCGGACCCGATCCCGAGAAGGCCAAGCAGGTGATTCGCCGAGTCGTGAACGACGACGAGGTCGACGCGATCGTTGGCGGCATTTCTCTCATCGGTCAGGAAACGAAGCCGTATGCGACGGCCGCTCGTATTCCGCACCTGTGCGTGTGCACGGTCAGCTGGATTGGGGATGGCGCCTACAACTTCACGAACATTCCGTCACCGGAGGCCGAAGGTGAACTGTGGGCGCGGGAGGCGCAGCGTCGCGGCATCACGCGCGTCGCACTGCTGACGCAGGACTACCCGAGCATCAACAACCACGTGAAGGCGCTGAAGATCGAGATCGCGCGCCTTGGGCTCACCGTCGCTGACGACCAGCGGTTCGACGGCTCCGTCAGAGACTTTCGCTCGCTGATCAGACGGGCTGCGGCGTCGCTCCCCGATGTGTACTACGTCGAAGCGTTGGAACCTGGGCTCGATCTGCTGGGTCAGCAGCTCGGTGACGCCCGGATTCACAACGTGTCAGCCGTCGTCGCCCCATCACTTAGCGACAATCCGGCGTTGTTCGAAGGCGCGTGGTACACCGACAGCAACCTGAAAGACATCGGGTTCAAGCGGCGATTCGAAGAGAAATATCCGGACACTCGCTTCGCCACGCACATGATGCCGTATGCGTACGACTCGGTGAACATGATCGTCAGCGCGTTCGAGACAGGCCAGAATCCGGCCGTCTACCTCCGCAACCTGCGCAGCTACGACGGAACGGCCGGTCTGCTGACCAAGGCTGCGGCCAGCGGGAATTTCGCGTCGCGTCCTGCGGTCTGGACGATCGCAAACGGAAAGCCGGCGTTACTCAATCAGTAGGCAACCACGAGGTCTTGAACGAGAGGCACCCCTATGACGCGCAACACGTTCGTCTGGCTACTCATTATTGTCGCGGTCACGGTCGTCCTTGGCGGAGCTTCGCTGATTGTCGCAAACAATCCGGTCCAGGCTGCCGCTGGCGCACCAGTCGGATTCATTCATTGACGCTTCATTGTCGGGGCATCTTGTCAGTGCCGCGAACGACGACGCGGTCGCCATCACGAAGTCCGTTCGTGACCTGCACCAAGTTGCCGAAGGTCTGTCCGACGGCGACCTGACGGGTGTCGAAGCGTTCTGGTGTGTGTTGGACGTAGATGGAAGTGCTCGTGCCGTCGCGCACGATTGCGGTCGAGGGGACGAGCAGCATTCGTCCTTGATAGCGCAGGTAACTGGTGCCGTCGCGAGGTCCTCGCTCCACGACCGTTC
>Ga0068863_100002891_pt1 | contig 17011 bp, 14 predicted proteins | sample KBSSwiS62_FD_66596 | JGI IMG/M metagenome (GOLD analysis project Ga0068863, IMG submission 66596) | Switchgrass rhizosphere microbial communities from Kellogg Biological Station, Michigan, USA - KBS Switchgrass S6-2 | ecosystem: Host-associated > Plants > Roots > Rhizosphere > Soil ...
TCGGGCAACGCGGTCACCAACGCGGCTGGTAATGCTTCGGGCAACGCGGTCACCAACGCGGCTGGTAATGCTTCGGGCAACGCGGTCACCAACGCGGCCGGTAATGCTTCGGGCAATGCCGTGACTAACGCAGCCCAGCAGAAGTAATCGCTCCGCACTGCGGCGATCGCAAACGGCAAAGCCGCCGGCCTGAGGTCGGCGGTTTTGCTTTTGGGCGTCGAGTCCGTATCCTTCCGGATTCGTTGTCGGGGAGGGACTCGTGCTCGCTCGCGCATTGAGCTTGCTGTTGGCTTTTGCACCAATCGCAGCGGCCGCCGACGGCAATCCCCTCGGAATGTCCTACGTCGAGACGCAGGATCTCAAGCTCATCTACTTCGACCCACTGGGTTACCTGGTGCCGCACGCCGTGCGCACCTTCACCAACTCGCTTCAGTTCCAGCGCCGGATGTTCGGCTGGCAACCCTCCGAATCGACGACGATCCTGCTCAAGGATCTGTCGGATTACGGTAACGCTTACCAGCTGTCGGCCCCTCACAGCAGGCTCGTGTTCGACATCGCGCCGCTGTCCCACGCATTCGAAACTTTCCCGGCAAGCGAGCGCATGTTCTTGCTCATGAACCATGAGCTCGTTCACGTCGCGACCGGCGATATCGGTTCCGACCCGGAGCGCCGCTGGCGCCGGTTCTTTGCGGGTAAGGTCGCTCCGCAGTCGACCAATCCGGAAACCCTGCTCTACAGCTACTTGACGATTCCGCGTTTCACGGCCCCACGATGGCTGAACGAGGGGATCGCCGTCTTCATGGAGACCTGGATGGGTGGCGGCGTCGGGCGCGCGCAGGGTGGCTACGACGAGATGGTTTTCCGGGCAATGGTCAAGGATGACGCTCACTTCTACGATCCACTCGGCCTCGCCTCACGCGGCGTTCGCGTGAGCTTCCAGGGCGTCGGCAATGCCTACCTTTACGGCACGCGGTTCATCACCTACCTCGCTTACACCTATTCGCCAGAGAAGGTCGTCAGCTGGCTCCGGCGCGACGAGGGCAGCGAGCGCTATTACTCCGACCAGTTCGAAAAGATCTTCGGCAAGTCTCTCGAACAGGGCTGGGAAGAGTGGATAGCGTTCGAACGCGAATTCCAGCGCCACAACCTGGCGGAAATCAGAAAGTTTCCCATCACGCCGCACAAGGACCTCGTCGCCAGCGCGGTCGGTTCGATCTCACGCGTGTACTACGACGAGTCGACCGGCATGTTGTACGGGGGTTTTCGATATCCCGGCATCGTCGAGCACATCGGCGCGGTGAACACGCGGGACGGCAGCGTTCACCGCCTCGCCGACATCAAGCGCGCAATGCAGTTCCGGGTGACGTCGTTTGCCTTCGACCCGACGAGCGGCACGGCGTTCTACACGAACGACAATCTCGCCTTGCGCGACCTGATGGCAGTCGACGTAAACACCGGCGAGGTGAAGATGCTGTTCGAGGATTCGCGGATCGGCGAAATCGTCGTTCATCCAATCGACCGCTCGTTGTGGGGAGTGCGGCACGAAAACGGATTGGCGACGTTGGTGCGCGTGCCCCCGCCGTACAACGTCTGGTACCGCGTGCGCGACTTTCCGTACGAATACGTGCCCACGGACCTCGACATTTCGCCTGACGGCAAACTGCTCTCCGCATCGATGAGCGAGGTCAACGGCGAGCAATACCTTCGCGTGTGGGAGATTGCGAAGCTCGAGGCCGGCGATTTCAAACCGCTCTCCGAATTCGGATTCGGCCAATCGGTGCCGGAGAGCTTTCTGTTCTCGCGCGACGGTCGCTACCTCTATGGCAGCAGCTACTACACGGGTGTGTCCAACATCTTTCGCTACGAGGTGTCGACCGGCGCCGTCGAAGCCGTGTCTAACGCCGAATCGGGCTATTTTCGTCCCGTACCCCTCGCGGATGGCAATCTGCTGGTGCTGTCTTACACGAGCGAGGGCTTCGTGCCGGCGATCATCGATCCGCGCCCATTGCAGGACGTCAGCGCCATCAAATTCCTTGGAGCCGAGGTCGCCGCGAAATACCCCATAGTGACCACGTGGAGGGCGGAGCGGCCGAGCGCCGTCGACGACGAAAAGCTCATCACCGCGAAGGGCCCGTGGATCCCCTGGCGCGACTTGTCGCTCATCAACGCATTCCCAGTGCTGCAGGGCTACAAGAATTACGTCGGCCTTGGCTACCACGCGAACATTGAGGATTCGCTGGGGTTCGCGAAGATCGGCATCACGGCTGCCTACACGCCGACCACCTCCCTTCCGAATAACGAGCGCCCGCACGTCGAGTTAACCGGCGAGTATCTAGGCTGGCATGCATTGCTCTCCTACAACCGGTCGGACTTCTACGACCTGTTCGGTCCGACAAAGAAAAGCCGCAAGGGCTACGCAGCGAAGGTCGGCTACGACGACTTGCTGATCTACGACGATCCGCGACGCTTCGACGTTACTTACGACTTGGCGTACTACGACAAGATTGACACGCTGCCCAACGCGCAAAACGTCGCGACCACGTTTACGCGGCTTCTCACCGGCCAGGTGGGAATGCATTACACCGATGTGCGCCGCTCGATCGGTGCTGTCGACGACGAGAAGGGCGTCGCATGGTCGCTCGTCGCGAAAGGCAGTCAGGCAACGGGACAAGTCACGCCGCAGATTTACGGGACCTTCAACTTAGGTTTCCAGTTGCCGATGCCGCATTCGTCGGTTTGGCTGAGGAGCGCCGCCGGCGGATCCAACGGCGACCGGAGCAACTCGCTCGCCAACTTCTATTTTGGCGGTTTCGGCAACAACTACGTCGACAACGGGCCGGTCCAGCGCTACCGCGAGTATTACTCGCTGCCAGGCTTTGAGATCGACCAGGTGAGCGGCCAAAACTTCGTGCGTCAGATGGTCGAATGGAGTATGCCGCCGGCGATCTTCGAGTCCATGGGTATGCCGGGCTTTCACCTGGCATGGCTGCGGCCCGCTATCTTCGCAACAGCGCTGTGGACCGATGTGGCCAATCCGTCACGTCGACAGAACTACGCGAGCATCGGCGCCCAGGGCGATCTGCGTTTCAGTGTGCTCCATTACTACGACATGACGCTGTCAGCCGGGTACGCGATCGGCCTGCAGAGCGGAAAGCGCGCCGGCACGGAATGGATGATCTCGCTCAAGATCATGTAGAAGGGCCGGTGTGAGTGAATCCCTGCTTCCCGCGGCCGTCGGGCTGCTGCCGGTCGCTATTTTCCTATCGACGCTGCTCTGGCTCGACAGCTACAAACTCGTGCGGATGCGCACCGTGCTCGCGGTCGTCGCGGCCGGCGCCGTCGTGGCGGTCGCGTGTTACTTCGCGAATGCGGCCATCCTGTATCTGACCCGTATCGACTTCGCCAACTATTCGCGGTATGTCGCTCCGGTCGTCGAGGAGTTGCTGAAAGCCGTCGTGATCGCTTGGCTGATTCACGCCAACCGCGTCGGATTCCTCGTGGACGCCGCGATCTTCGGCTTTGCCGTCGGCACGGGCTTCGCCGTCGTTGAGAACGTCTATTTCCTTGAGATCGCGAAAAGCAGTGGGATTGGATTGTGGCTGGTCCGCGGCTTCGGCACGGCGATCATGCATGGAGGCGCCACGGCGATCTTCGCCGTGATGGGCACATCGATACTCGAAGCATCGCCCGCAAACGAACTCAGGTTCCGGGCGTTCTTGCCGGGGCTCGGCATCGCGATCGTCCTGCACTCGGCGTTCAACCACCTGCTTATGTCGCCGAGACTGGCCATGGCGGCCGCGCTCTTCTCCGTGCCGCTCGTCTTGTACATCGTTTTCGAGCGAAGCGAGAAGGCGGTCGGCGAATGGCTGGGAAAGGGTTTCGATGCCGACGCCGAAATGCTCGAGCTCATCAACTCGGGGCGGCTGTCGGATTCACCGGTCGGCCGCTATCTGCACACGATGAAGGACAAGTTTCGCGGACCCGTTGTCGCTGACCTTCTTTGTTATCTGCGCATCTACACGGAGCTCGCGCTGCGGGCGAAGGGCATCCTGATGATGCGCGAGAACGGTTTCCAGGTGTCCATGGACGAGCCGACGCAGGCCAAGTTCGCAGAGCTTTCCTATCTTGAGTCCAGCATCGGCAGAACCGGACTTCTCGCCATCCAGCCGATGTGCCACATGAGCCGCAAGGACCTGTGGCAGCTCTATATGCTCGGCATGTAGATCACGTTGCCGCGCGACGACGGGTTTAGCGAGGTAACCGGCCGACGTCGGGTGATATATTCGAGCACGTTCACAAGGTCTGTTCGCCCATGGGACACTCGATACCTCTCACCGTCGTCGCTCTGTCGCTCCTTGCCTGCATGCTGGTCGCCGCTCCAGCCCGCGCCGACTTCGAATTGACGGCACCGGACGGCCGCCGCATTCTGCTCAAGGACGACGGCACTTGGCAGTATGTGGACAAGGGCCAACCGGCCGACGCCCCCAAGTCGGATGACGAGGCGATTCTGGTGCTGGAACGCATCAGTCCACGCGGCAACGGCTGCCAACTCGCGGTGCGCCTCGAGAACAAGCTGGCGTATGAAATCCGCAGCCTCGTTCCGTATTATTCCGTCTATCGCGCCGGCGGCGTGCTTTACGACACTTCGTCAGGCGGCCAAGGTTTCAGCGCCATCCGACCCGGGGACGTGCAGCGACGCGAGATCGAATTCCAAGGCATCCTATGCGACGCGATCAGCCGGATTCGAGTCGTCGGAGGCGGCCGCTGCCAGATGGGCGATCTCGACAGATTCTCCGCGACGCCGGAACAGTGCCTCGCACGCGTGCGCGTCGTGGGCAGCGACCTGGTGCGCTTCGAAAAGTAGCACGGCACCCGCTCGGCAATCTTGAGAATGGCTGGGGAGGAAGGATTCGAACCCTCGAATGCCGGAATCAAAATCCGGTGCCTTAACCAACTTGGCGACTCCCCAGCAGACAACTCCTGACGCGTCGTGAACGTGAGTCTTCGTCCCGACGCGGAATTCCTGTCTCGCCTCCGCTGACGCCGCCTCAGCTTCGCGCGAACTCTGCCAGCGGGTGCCGCGCGAGCGTCCGTGCGACGAACCCCTGCATCCGCGGTGGCTTCGCACTGATCGCCGCGCATGCTTCGGCTTCGCGGGCGAACGGCGCAAACACACAACTGCCCGAACCCGTCATGCGCGCTGCCGGGGACCGCTCGCGCAGATACTCGAGCGCTCCCATGATTTCCGGAAATCGTGCGGAGGCGACTTTTTCGAGGTCGTTGTGACCATAACCCTCGGAAAAGACGTCCATTTTCGCCGAGGGGGAGTTTCGTGTCAATTCCGGCGCGGCGAAAACGGTGGCCGTGGCGACGGTAACGGACGGCACGATCACCGCGATCCACATCGGGGGCACCGACACGGGCGTCAGTGCCTCGCCGATTCCTCGCGCGACAGCCGGCTCGCCCTGAAGAAAGAACGGCACATCGGCGCCCAAGGCCAACCCGATCCGCATCAGCTCCTCGCGTCGCAACGAAGTTTCCCAAAGCCGGTTGAGCGCGAGCAACGCGCTTGCCGCGTCGGAACTGCCGCCGCCAAGGCCGGCGCCGAGCGGCACTCGCTTCGCGAGCCCGATGTCGACGCCGAACGTCGAACCGGTAGCTTTCTTGAGCGCCGCCGCCGCTCGAATCGCAAGATCGCTGTCGACAGCCACTCCGGGCACTTCCGTCGTGCGTGCAATTTCGCCATCGTCTCGCCGGGTGAGCGTGATCGTGTCGCCGGTGTCGATCGCGACGAGCAACGTCTCGAGCAGGTGATAACCGTCGGCACGACGCCCGGTCACGTGCAGGAACAGATTCACCTTGGCCGGAGCGGGCACGCAAAGTCGAACCATGCCGTCTACGCTCGCGTCCGCCTGTCGATGACGATGCGCAGCTCGAAGTCGTTGCACGTCAGACGTAGCTGCGACGGCAGCGGCGTCGCATTTTCGCCGTACGTATAGACGATCTCGCAGCCATCCTGGCGCAGCACATGCAGGCGGCCGGCGTCATCCGCTTCGGCTATCTGCGCCGCTCCCGGCCGCGGGGAACCTTGCGCCCAGAATGCGAGGCCTTCGACGGGAAGAGGAAAGCCAACGAAGCGCTCCGTGAGCGCCGGCCAATCGCTTGCGGCGTCGGTGCGTCCATCCGCGGCCCGAACTTCGACACGGCGTGTCGACGAGTCACCCGACAGCTCGGCGACGGTTGCGCCCAGCGGATTCGCAACGACGAACTCATCCTTCGGCGGCTTGTGATTCCAGACGAAGCTCACCGAAACCGCATCGTTGCCGCGGCGCGCGGAGAGGCGACCTTCCATGGCGAAGGGCTCGTCCGCGCGCGAGGGAAACGTCTGCGTAGGCGCAAGCGGCGTGATCGCGCAGCCGGCGAGCAGGAACGCGAGCGCTGCGGCGATCAGCGGCGCGCCAAAGGTGCGGCCGCGAACGACGGCGTTACCGCGTGAGCCGGCGGACCGTTTCGAGCAGCACGGCATTGTCCGGCGCATTCCTGAGCTGCGACTGCCAGACGTCCTGCGCCAATGCCCGCTCGCCTTTCGCCCAAAGCACTTCGCCGAGATGCGCGGCGATCTCGGGATCGGGCCGCTGTTCCATCGCCTGCCGCAGCGACTTTTCGGCGTCGTCCAGCTTGCCGAGGCGGAATTGCGCCCAGCCGACGCTGTCGAGGATGAACGGATCGTCGGGCGAGAGCGCAAGCGCGCGTTGGATCAGCGCGTAGCCCTCGGCCACGCGCGTGGTCCGGTCGACGAGCGTGTAGCCCAGCGCATTGAGCGCCTGTGCGCTCGACGGCTTGAGCTCCACCAGGCGCGAAAGCTTGGCCTCGACGATGTCGATGCGGTCGAACTTCTCCGCGACCATCGCGGCGTCATAGAGGAGGTCCGGATCGTCGGGATATTGCGTGAGCGCCTTTTCGAGGATCTCGTAAGCAACCTTGTAGTTGCCGCCGTCGCGATAGAGCTGCGCCGTCGCCTGGATCACCTGGATCTTCTGATCGTGGGTGACGGCCGGAAGGTCGGCGAGATATTGGCGAGCCTCGTCCAGGCGATTGAGCTTCGCGAGCATTGCCGCGGCACGAAGCCGAGCAAACCATCCGCGCTCGCCGTCGGGAACGGCCTTGAAGCGCTCGAGCGCAAGCTCATAGCGCCCGGTCTCCTCGGCGACCTGTGCCAGATAAGACTCCACGACGCCGTCGTCGCCGTACCCGGCCTTGTTCAACTCCTGGAGCAGCTTCTCTGCCTTCGCCCAGTCCTTCGTCTGCATCGCGAGCATCGCGAGGCCGAATTCGTACTCGTGGTTGCCCGGATCGCTCTCGAGCAGCTTTTGCAGCATCAGCGCCGCTTCGCCGTAGCGCCGCTGCTGGATGCGAACCTGGACGAGCGCCGACTGAAGGCTCTTCGCGTCCGGCGACGTGCGCAGCACCTCGACCAGGTAGTCGGCCGCCCGATCCATCGACTGCTTGCCGAGAATTTCGACTTTGAGCAGCACCGCCTGCTCCCAGCCGGGCTTGAGCGTCAGCGCGCGATCGATCGACTGCAGCGCAACCTTCGACGATTCGAAATCGGAAAGTCCCGCGTTGTACGCCGCGAGCGCGACCGCGAACTGGGCTTCGGCGTTGTCCGGATAGGGTTGCGCGAGCGCCTGGACCAGCTTGAGCGTCGCGAGCTTGTCCGGCTCCGACGCGAGTGCGCGGTTGAGCTCGAGGAAGGCTTCGCCCAGGCGAGGTCCATCCTTCGCCGCTTCGGCGAGCACGCGCTCGAGCTCGCCTTTGAGGTCGTTGCCGCGAAAGTCGCCGCCGGCCTTGATCCCCGCGATGACCTGCTTCGGCCGATCGGCCATCGGCTCGAGCTCTGCCCACAACGTCGCGGCGTCGAGCGCAAGCGTGCGCTGCCGCGCGGCGAGCGCGATCTCGGTCGCACGGCGCGCGAATCGCGGATCACGCGCATCTTTCGCAACCTCGTAGTAGGCGCGCGCGGCAAGCGCGGGGTCGCCCCGCTGCAACGCGATGTCGCCCACCAGCAGGCGATACATGATTTCGGCCGAGAGCTCGCCCGTCTCCTTGGGAGCGGCCGGCGCCTTGCTTTCCGGCTTGTCCGCAGCGCGCGTCTGCGCCTGTCCGGGCGGCGCAGCGACGACGAGAGCGGCGAGCGCAAGGGCGCCCAGAAAGGGAGATGCGTGAAGTCGATCCATCGTCGTTGTCCGTGACCTTCGGGCAGGCGAAGCGCCGCTGGGCGTCACTTCCTGCCGGGAAGGAGAGCTATCTTAGGATATATTCGGCGGTCCACCAAACCGGCGTAGCGGTTTCCTGCGGCCTCGGGCCGTACGATTCAGCGCGAGGGTCCTGTGCCGGAACTGCCCGAAGTCGAAACCACGCTCCGCGGAATCCTCCCTCTCGTTGTTGGGCGCCGCATTGCGGTGATGAGGATGTACGACCACCGCTTGCGTTGGTCAGTTCCACGCTCGCTCCCGGCGCGCGTCGCGGGCCGCACGATCGATGCGCTGGAACGGCGCAGCAAATACCTGCTGTTTCGCTTATCCACGGACACGTTGCTCGTTCATTTCGGAATGACGGGCAGCCTGCGGGCATTCATGACGCCCCCGCCGCGACGGCCGCACGATCACGTCGACATCGTCCTCGACTCCGGCCTGACGCTTCGCTACCACGACCCTCGGCGATTCGGCGCGATGCTCTGGCTTCCCGGTCCAGCCGAGACGCATCCACTGCTTGCCGGCCTCGGTCCGGAGCCGTTCGACGCCGCCTGCAATGCGGACTACCTGTGGGGCGCGAGCCGCCGGCGCAAGGCGGCGATCAAGCTTGCGTTGATGGACAATCATCTCGTGGTCGGCATTGGCAATATCTACGCCAACGAATCGCTGTTTCGCGCCGGAATCCGTCCGACCACGCCGGCATTTCGCGTCTCGCGTGTCCGCTGGGCGCGGCTCGTCGAAGCATTTCGCGCCACACTGCGCGATGCGATCGAAAAAGGAGGCTCGACGCTGCGCGACTACGTGGACAGCCGCGGCGAGCCCGGCTACTTTCAGCTCGATTACAACGTTTACGGACGCGCAGGCCTGCCGTGTCGGCGCTGCGGCACCGTCATTCGCGAAATCCGGCAAGGCGGCCGCGCAACGTACTACTGTCCAAGCTGCCAGCGCTGAAGGCGGGCGCGGGACCGGGCCGGCTTTTGCCGTGGTAGATTGATTCGCCGCCAAGACCGTCCGGCAAAACGCCCGGCGTTGCACAACTTCGATATGCCCACCTCACGCGAGCTCGCCACCCGTTTCGAAGCCTACGGAGAATGGCGCAACCGCCTCGAAGCCGGCGTTGCGGATCTCCATCGTTGGCTGCACGAGCACGAACTCGCCGATGCGCAAGTCGACCAGCGGATCGACGACGTGCGGCAGCGCCTGCGAGAGGACCGGCTCGTCGTCGCGTTCGTCGCCGAATACTCGCGTGGCAAGTCCGAGCTCATCAACGCGATCTTCTTCGCCGATTTCGGCGCACGCCTGCTGCCCGCGGCTGCCGGGCGCACGACGATGTGTCCCACCGAGCTCCTGTACGATCCCGCGCGCTCGCCGTCGCTGCAGCTGCTTCCGATCGAAACGCGCCTCAAGGACGAGACGATCGACGCGTTCCGAAGCTTTCCCGACGAATGGACGACGTTTCCGCTCGATCTGTCGGACGCGGCGGGGATGGGGGCGGTCCTCGCGCACATATCGGAAGTAAAGCGCGTTCCGTTGGCGCTTGCGCGCGCGCTTGGCCTCGAAGCCGTTGCCGATTCGCCGCCCGCGCATCGTTTGCGCGGCGTCCACGAGCTCACCGACGTTCCCGCGTGGCGCCACGCGATCATCAACTTTCCGCATCCGCTGCTGCAGCAGGGGCTGGTCATTCTCGACACGCCCGGGCTCAATGCGATCGGCGCGGAACCCGAGCTCACGCTCAACCTTCTGCCGTCCGCCCACGTCATCCTGTTCGTGCTCGCAGCCGACGCCGGCGTCACCCGGAGCGATCTCGACGTCTGGTTGCGCGATCTCGCGGGCAACGATCCCGCGCAAAGGACGACGCGGCTCGTCGCCCTCAACAAGGTCGACAGCCTCTGGGACGAGCTCAAGCCGGCCGTGGCGGTCGCTGCGGAGATCCAACGACAGGTCGAGGCATCCGCCACCCTTCTCGCGCTTTCTCCCGAGCAGGTGTTTCCGGTCTCGGCGCAGAAGGGACTGCTGGCAAAGGTCAATGGAGACGACGCGCTGCTCGAAAGGAGCGGGTTGCTTGCGCTCGAGGACGCGCTATCGGCACGACTCATTCCGGCGAAGCGGGACCTCGTCGCGGAGGCGACGCGGACCGCGGTCGACGCGCTCGGAAAAGACGTGACCGACGTCCTCGAAGCGCGCCAGAGGAGCATCGCGGAGCAGCTCGCCGATCTGCGCGAGCTCCGCGGCAAGAACCAGGACGTCGTCGCACACATGATGACGCGCGTCAACGAGGACAAGGATGTCTTCGAGCGAAGCGCGCATCGTTTCGGTGCCGTTCGCACCGTGTTCGCCCAGCAGACGAGCGGGCTTTTCGACGTGATCGGCCTCGAACGGCTCCGCGAGCACGCCGGGAAGACGCGCCGCGGCATCGAGCGCAGCCCGTTCACGAAGGGCGTGCGCAACGCGATGGCGGAGTTCTTCACCACGATCCGCCACGACTTCGGCGACGCCGGGCGCCGCGGGAACGAAATACACGACATGATGCAGGCGATGTACACGCGATTCGCGGCGGAGAGCCGCACGACGCCCTACAGTCCGCCGCCGTTCTCGATGCTCAAGTACCAAAAGGAGATCGACCGCCTCGAGCGCGCGTACAACGAGCACTTCAATACGCTTTGGAACATGCTGAGCAAGGCGAAGTTTTCGCTGACGCAAGGCTTCTTCGAGACGGTCGCCTCCCGCGTGAAGCACGTTTACGACGTCGCGAACGCGGACGTCGAGACGTGGCTCCGCGCGGTGATGTCGCCGCTCGAATCGCACGTGCGCGAGCACCACCTGCAGCTCCTGCGGCGCCTCGAAAGCGTGAAGCGGATCCATGTGGCGACCGGCGAACTCGAGGTCCGCATCGCCGAGCTCGAGCAGCAGCACGAGGGATTCTCGGCGCAGGTCCGCGATGTGAATCGGCTCGTTGACGCGATAGACGCGATCTTGCTCGCGCCCGATTGCCTGCCGGCGGCCGCGAACGCTTAGCTGGCTAACGCTGAGTCAGAAAAGCTTGGTGCCCCGGAGCCAAGCTCAGCGCGGACCGACGGCGCCTTCCTTCGCGGCCATCAGGCCCTGGTATTTCACCATGAGCGTTGCGCGGCTTTCGACACGATCGGGGTTCACGGGAATGCAATTCACCGGGCAGACCTCGACGCACTGCGGCTGGTCGAAGTGGCCGACGCACTCGGTGCACTTCTCCGGATCGATGACATAGATCTCCGCGCCCTGCGAGATCGCATCGTTCGGGCATTCGGGTTCGCAGACGTCGCAGTTGATGCACTCGTCCGTGATCATCAAGGCCATGAGCTGACCTGGTTTTCAGTGTGAAGCAAACTTGGCCTTGAGGCGAGCCAGCACCGAAGGGTGCACGAATGAGGAAACGTCGCCGCCGAATTTTGCGATCTCGCGCACGATCGTAGCGGAGAGGAATGTGTACTGCTCGGACGGCGTCAGAAACAGCGTTTCGACCTCCGGAAACAGGTTGCGGTTCATCCCCGCCATCTGAAATTCGTATTCGAAATCGGACACCGCGCGAATTCCGCGCAGGACCACGCGAGATTTCTGCGTGTGCACGAAGTCCATCAGCAGCCCGGAAAACGGCTTCACGACCACGTTGGCGAGCGGCTGCAGCACCTCGCGCGCCATTTCGACACGGTCGGCCGTTGTGAAAAAGGGCTGTTTCGACGCGCTGTCGGCGACCCCGATGATGACGTGGTCGAAGAGCCTGGCTGCGCGGCGAGCGAGATCCTCGTGTCCGCGGGTGAACGGGTCGAACGTACCGGGGTAGACGACGGTCAGCATGAGTTCGGCTCGGAGTCTCGCGACGCCCTACGCGGTCGGCGCGCTGGCGCGAGTGAAGAGATGATAGTGCACGCGTCCCGCCTTGTCGCGGCGCCACTCGATGAGTCCGCTGGGTGGCGCAAGCGCATGGCCGGCTTCGGCGTACAGAAAGCCGTCGATCGCGAGGCGAGCTGCGCAGGCAGGCAGGAGCCACGCCCATGGGTCGTCGCTGAACGGTGGGTCGAGAAAGATCACGTCGAACTCGCGGCGTTCACTCGCGACGAACGCGCGCGCCTCGCCCACGTTCGCCTCGACCGAGGCCGCGCCCAGCAGCGAGCTGGTGGCACGCAGCGCCTCGATGAGCGCTCGGTCGCGATCGACAGCCACGGCGAGGGCCGCGCCGCGTGATGCGGCCTCGAGCGTCAAGGCGCCGGAGCCGGCATAAAGATCGAGACAGCGCTTGCCTGCCAGGTCCTGACCGAGCCAGTTGAAAAGCGTCTCCCGAACGCGATCCGGCGTCGGCCTCACCCCAGGCACCGATGGAAAGCGGATCACGCGCCGGCGAAAGGCGCCTCCGATGATGCGAACTCGGTGGGCGTCGGCGATCGGCACGGTCATCAATCTGTGAAATGTCGGGCTCGCGCATTATCGTCGGCTTACGCCGCCGAAAAGGTAAAATTACAGGCTGACTCGAAGTTCGCGGTGCACTCCTGCTCACCCGGCAGAGCCATTTCGGCGCGAGATCTCAAGATGTTCGATATCTTCAAGCGAAAGACCGACCCGGAAGAAGCTCGCCCGCCATGGAGCGAGCGGCTCGCTGCCGGCCTCGCCCGCTCTCGTGAAAAGCTGGCAGGCGCCCTCGGGGGCGTCTTCACCCGTCGCAAGCTCGACGCCGAGACGCTCGAGGAGCTCGAGACGGCACTGATCACCGCGGATGTCGGCGTTTCGGCGACTCAGCATCTGCTCGACGACCTCTCGTCGCGCTGGAAGCGCGTCGGCGGCGACGCCGAACCGAAGGCGCTGCTCAAGGCGGCTTTCGTCGACCTCCTCGCGCCGCTCGAGCGGCCGCTCGAGATCGGGGCGGCGCGACCGTTCGTCATCATGCTCGCGGGAGTCAATGGCGCGGGCAAGACCACGTCGATCGGCAAGCTCGCTAAGCACTTCCAATCGCAGGGTCATTCGGTACTGCTCGCAGCGGGCGATACCTTTCGTGCAGCCGCGCGCGAGCAGCTTGCGATCTGGGGTGAGCGCAACGGCGTGACGGTCATCTCGCAGGTGGGCGGCGACGCCGGCGCGGTCATGTTCGACGCGATCAGCGCTGCTACTGCGCGCGGCATCGACGTCGTTCTGGCGGACACGGCCGGACGGTTGCCGACTCAGCTCCACCTGATGGAGGAAATCCGCAAGGTGCAGCGCGTCATCGGCAAGGCCGATCCCACTGCCCCCCACGAGACGCTGCTGGTCCTGGACGCCAACACCGGGCAGAACGCGGTCGCGCAGGTGAAGGCTTTCGACGACGCCCTCGGTCTCACGGGCCTGGTGCTCACGAAGCTCGACGGCACCGCCAAGGGCGGGGTGGTTGCCGCGATCGCCAAGGAACGCCCCATTCCACTCCGCTTCATAGGGGTGGGAGAAGGTGTGGACGACCTAAGGCCCTTCGTCGCGACCGAGTTCGTCGACGCGCTGGTCGGATAGGCGTCACCCAACCGTTCGTTCCGCGGTTCCCCTACGGCAGAATCAGCCTAACCCGACTAAAACACTCGGGAACTTTTCCCCCGTTTTAGCACTCTGATCGCACGAGTGCTAACATAACGGCCGAAGGAGCGAGGATGTCCAGCTCTTTCCGCCGTTTCTCGAGGAAAACGACAGATGACCGGTACCGCCTTGACGTTCCCGACGCCTGCCTCTCTGGGCAATCTGGATCATTACATCCAGGCCGTCAACCGCTTCCCACTGCTCACGCCCGAGCAGGAGCTGGCGCTCGGCCGTCGCTTGGTGGCGGACAACGACCTCGAGGCGGCGCAGCAGCTCGTGCTGTCGCACCTGCGCCTCGTCGTTGCCGTCAGTCGCAAATACCTGGGGTACGGCTTGCCGCAGGCCGACCTGATCCAGGAGGGCAACATTGGGCTCATGAAAGCAGTCCGCCGCTTCGACCCTGAGCGCGGTGTGCGGCTCGTGTCGTTCGCTCTTCACTGGATTCGGGCCGAGATTCACGAATACGTGCTGCGCAACTGGCGGCTCGTGAAGGTGGCGACGACCAAAGCCCAGCGCAAGCTGTTCTTCAACCTTCGCCGGTTGAAGGTGCGTTCGGCCGCGCTGTCGACGAAAGAGGCGTACGACATCGCGAGGGACCTGGGCGTGAAGCCCGAGGAGGTCTTCGAGATGGAGACGCGTCTGTCGGGCCGCGACATCGCGCTCGAGCCGCAGCCGGGTGAAGACGAGGATTCGGTGGCGCCGATCGCCTATCTCGCCGACAACGAGAACGAACCGTCGGAGTTGCTGGAGCGCGCCGAGATCGAGCATAACCAGGCGGCGGGACTGAAGCGAGCGCTCGCCAAGCTCGACGACCGAAGCCGCCGCATCATCGAAGCGCGCTGGCTTGTGGAAAGCGATGCCGCGACGCTGCAGGAGCTCGCCGACGAGTACGGCGTGTCTGCCGAGCGCATCCGCCAGATCGAGGGCAAGGCGTTGAAGGCGATGCGCAGCGAAATCGCCGCCTGACCGGCAAATGACGTGTCCCGGTGACCCTCCATTCGGAGGGGAGGCGCCGTTCCGTGGGACCGCTCTGTCGGCAGATCTGCAGACCTACAGTTCCACCTGCGTTCCTAGCTCGACCACCCGATTGGTGGGGATGTGGAAAAAGTCGGTCGCCTTGACGGCGAGCTTCGACATCGAGACGAACAGCCGTTCGCGCCACAGCGCCATTCCGGGCGCTACGCTCGCAATGAGCGTTTCGCGCGAGACAAAGAAGGACGTCTCCATCATGTCGAACTCGAAGCCGTCCTTCGCAATCGCCTCCAGGAGCTCCGGCACGTCCGGGTCTTCCGCAAAGCCGTAATAGGCGTCCATTCGGGCGAACGCGCACCCGAGCTCCGACACCCGCACGCGCTCCTTGGCAGCGACCCGCGGAAAGTCCTGCGTGTGGATGGTGAGGAAGACCACCCGTTCGTGCAGCACCTTGTTGTGCTTGAGGTTGTGCAGCAGCGCGTGCGGGACGCGATCCGCCGTTGACGTGAGGAATATGGCGGTTCCCGACACGCGCGCGGGCGGGCTCGCCTCGATGCTGTCGATGAAAAGGCTGAGCGGCATCGAGTCTTCCGAGAGGCGCTCCATCAGCAGTGCACGTCCGCGCTTCCACGTCGTGAGCAGCGTGAACACGATGCCGCCGATCAAAAGCGGGAACCAGCCGCCGGCCGGTACTTTGAGCGAATTGGACGCCAAAAAGGCGACATCGATGAGGACGAGCGGCACCGCGATCGCGAGCGCCACCAGATGGTTCCAGCCCCAGATTCGTCGCATCACGACGAAGATCAGCACGGAGTCGATCAGCATCGCCAGAGTTACCGCGATGCCATATGCCCCGCCGAGCTCGTCGGAGCTTCGGAAACCGACGACGAGCAGAACGACGGCGATCAGGAGCGTCCAGTTGATGAAGGGAACGTAGATCTGCCCGATCTGCCGGTCGGACGTATGCAGGAGCTTGAGCCGCGGGCAATACCCCATCTGGATCGCCGCGCGCGTGAGCGAGAACGCTCCCGAGATCACCGCCTGCGAGGCAATCACCGCGGCGCAGGTCGCGAGAATCACGAGCGGGATGAGGGCCCATTGCGGCGCCAGCAGATAGAACGGGTTCTTGATGGCGGCGGGGTCTTCGAGCAGCAATGCGCCCTGCCCGAAATAATTGAGCACGAGCGCCGGCATCACGAACGCGAGCCACGCGCGCCGGATGGGCGCCGGTCCGAAGTGGCCCATGTCCGCGTAGAGCGCTTCGGTGCCGGTGACGGCCAGGACGACCGCGCCGAGTGCGAGGAACGCGAGGCGCGGATCCGACGCGACGAACGTGTACGCATGCCGCGGATCGATCGCTCCGAGCACGGCGGGATGTGCGTAGAGCTGCAGCGCGCCCAGGATCGCGAGCACGACGAACCACGCGCACATCACTGGCCCGAACAAACGGCCCACGCTGGCCGTGCCGCGTTTCTGGATCGCGAACAGCGCCAGCACGATGACGAGGGTCACCGGGACGATGAACGGATGGAGCTCCGGCGCGATGATCTCCAGTCCCTCGACAGCGCCCAGCACCGAGATGGCGGGCGTGATCATCCCGTCGCCGTAGAACATCGCGGCGCCGAAGATGCCGAACCCGACGAGCCACCAGCGGCGGCGGCCGCGATTGCCGAGACCGCGCGAGACGAGAGCCGTCAGCGCGAGGATGCCGCCTTCGCCGCGATTGTCGGCGCGCATGATGAGCGTCACGTACTTCACGGTGACGATGATCATCAGCGCCCAGAAGATGACCGAAAGAATTCCGAACACGTTTTCGCGCGTGAGCGGCACGAGGTGCTCGCCCCCGAAGCACTGACGCAGGGTGTAGAGGGGCGACGTGCCGATGTCGCCGAACACCACGCCGATGGCGCCGACGATCATCGGCGCCATGCGTTTCGACGAACCGGCCGGGTCGTTCACTGCCGAAGCCTTCGAGGCGGGCGGCCGCGCGAAAACTTCGCGTCAGCCGCCGCCGTTTCCATCGTCGCCGCGGCGGGCGAAACGAATGGAGAGCTGCTTCAGCTTGCGGTAGAGATGAGTACGCTCCAGGCCGGCTCGCTCCGCGACGCGGCTCATGTTGCTCTGCTCGCGGCCCAGCAATTGCTCGAAATAGATGCGCTCGAACGCCTCGCGGGCCTCGCGCAGCGGAAGCTCGAAGAAGCGAGCCGTGATTTCCGGCG
>Ga0068863_100002893_pt1 | contig 17006 bp, 12 predicted proteins | sample KBSSwiS62_FD_66596 | JGI IMG/M metagenome (GOLD analysis project Ga0068863, IMG submission 66596) | Switchgrass rhizosphere microbial communities from Kellogg Biological Station, Michigan, USA - KBS Switchgrass S6-2 | ecosystem: Host-associated > Plants > Roots > Rhizosphere > Soil ...
CGGTAGCCCGGCGGGCTGGCCGCGGGCGGAGAAGGACGCCGCGAACAACGCGCTGCTGCTCGCCCAGCTCGACGACGTCCCCCAGGAGCGCCGGGGCGCGGCGTTCGTCTGCGCGGCGGCGTTCGTCGGCGTCGACGGAACCGAGCGGGTCGTCCACGGCGAGATGCGCGGTCGCCTGCTGTCCGCGCCGCGTGGCGTGAACGGCTTCGGCTACGACCCGTTGTTCCTGCCCGACGGCGAGACGCGGACCAGCGCCGAGCTGACCGCCGAACAGAAGGACGCGATCAGCCACCGGGGCCGGGCCTTCCGAGCGCTGGCCGCGGCGCTGCCCGAGCTGCTGGGCTCCGGGTGAGAGCCCTCCGACGCGGGTAAGGGGAGTCCGGGCGGCGCGTTGCGTCCATCGGCCGTCGATCGGCGCGACGCATAATTGGAAGAGGTTCAATGGCGGCGAGGTAGCGGAAAGGTACGGCGACCGGTGACTGCCGGGAAAATCAAAGTCATTTTTGGTGCGGATGACACCAACGAATGTGTCGCCGCGGTGCGGGATTACCTGCTGACGATGCACGACACCAGCGTCGTGGACCCGACCGCTTGGCCGGATCTCTCGGAGGCCGTGGCCCGGGGGGTCGCGAGCGGCGAGTACCGCTACGGCGTGCTGATGTGCTGGACGGGGACGGGGACGGCGATGGCCGCGAACAAGGTCCCGGGAGTGCGGGCCGCCCTGGCCTGGGACCCTTGGATCGCCACCAACGCCCGCCTCTGGAACGACGCGAACGTCCTCACCATGAGCCTGAAGAGAACGGCCCCGGACGTCGCCCTCGACTGCGTGAAGGCCTTCCTCGCCGTCGAGAACCCGGACCCGGAGGAAGCCGTCAACATCGACCGGCTACGCGGCCGCTGAAGGATTTATGCGACGACGAGACGCTTGCGCAGCGAGTCCAGAGATTCGTCGGGGACACCGGCCGAGCGGGCCCAGCCGGCCGCGTCGCCCCAGATCTCCCGGACCCGCTCGAGGACGCCGGCCATCACCTCGGGCCGGACGCGCAGCTGGTCGGCGTCCGCGCGGGTACGGATGCCGCTCTCGTAGGAGGGCAGCGCCGCGAGGCGGGTCTCGATGCGGCCGATCCGCTCGTTGGTGGCGAGGTAGTCGTCGATGATCGCCTCCGACTCGACGCCGACGATCGACAACACGATCGCGGCGAGCACGCCGGTGCGGTCCTTGCCCGCGGCGCAGTGGAACAGCGTCGGGCCGCTCGCCTCGTCGGCGATCAGGCGGACGGCGGTCGAGACCGCGTCGGGAGCGAGCCGCAGGTAGTCCAGGTAGTGCTCGACCCGGTCCTTGGTGTCGCGGAGGCGGACCAGCTCCCGCGCCGCCTCCTGTTCGTTCGGCATGATCCAGCGGGACCGCAGGAACGACAGGTTGTGGTAGGCGATCGGCTCGGCACCCAGCGGGCCGCGGCCCTCTCGGGTCGCCTCCTCCGGGGTACGCAGGTCCAGAATCGTCCGCAGCCCGTACTCGTCGCGCAGCCGCACCACGTCGGCCGGGCTCGCGTGCTGAAGGGTGCCGCTGCGTAGCAGCACTCCGTACCGGGTCTGGTCCCCGTCCACGGTGGGCAGCCCACCGAGATCGCGGACGTTGTCGCATTCTTCGAGCTCGTACCAGCGATCCACGGCTCTGATGCTAGGTGGCGACGACCCCCGGATGCCCCAGTTATGCCGCCCGGGCCAGGCCAGCGGGGAACTGTTCATCTCCGGACAAGCGCGGGCGTCAGACGGTAGGCCTTCGCGATCTCCCCGGACCTCGGCGAGTCACGCCTTGGCCAACGGCGAGGTCCCAAAAGGTTCAGGATCGGCCTGCTTGGCGAACCGCGTGCGAGCGGTGGCCGACCCGTGCCGGGCCGGCTCGTGACGCGGCGGTGGTGGCCAGGACGGCGGGCGGACGTCGTCGGGCGGCAGGCCGGCGACGTCGGGCGCCGCGACGCCAGCGGGATCCGTCTCGGAGCCGGCCGGGCCGAGCACGCACCCGGCGGCAATCGGGCGGGCCGGGACGCCCGCGACCACCAGGTCGTCCGGCACGTCCTCGACGACGACCGCGCCCGCCCCGACGACGGCGCCGGCGCCGACCGTGCGCTGGCGGACCACGGCGGCCTGGCTGCCGACCCAGGCCCGGGCGCCGATCTCCACGCGGCCGGACACCCGGGCGCCGGGCGCGACCGTCGCGTAGTCGCCGAGGCGGCAGTCGTGCGCGACGCTGGCGCCGACGTCGACGAGCACGTGCCGGCCGGTCGCGACGTTGGTCGTCAGGCTGGCGAGGGCGCAGATGACCGTGCCGGGACCGAGCTTGACGTCGCCGCCGAGAATGGCGCGCGGGTGGATGAGGGTTGCCGGCCGGCGTCCGACGGCGCTGGCGTACCGGTCGATGCGCGCCCGCGCGCCGGCGGAGCCGACGCCGATGAGGTAGTCGGCGTCGAGGCTGGCCAGCAGGTCGAGGCCGCCGAGGAGACTCGCGCCTCGCCTGGCCAGCAGGTCGGCGTCGCCGTCGCGTTCCTCTCGGGTCCTGCCGTCGGACTCGTCGTCGAGGAATCCGAGGAAGCGGAAGGCAGGCGCGCCGGGTCCGGCCGCGTCGGCGGCATCGAGGACGGCCTCGACGACGTCGAGCAACTCGCGGCCGAAACCTCCGGTCCCCACGATGACTAGCTGCCGAAAGTGGCGGCGTGTTGACACAACGTGACCGTAGAACGCCTGGCCGGGGAGTTCAACATCTGCGGACCCGGCCGGCCGAAGCGCGCTGCCGGCACCGTCCCGCCGCTGGAGCGGCTGCGGACGATTCGCGGCGAAGGGGGCGTCCGCGGACGTCATCCGCTCCGGATCCACGGCGGAGGCTGATCGTCGCTCCGACTAGGCGCCGACCTACTACTGTTGGCACCTGGTCGACTCCGGAGGGTGATGAGCGATGAAGGTCATGGTGACCGGTGGAGCCGGGTTCCTTGGCTCCCATCTGACCAGGGCGTTGCTCGTCGCGGGCTGTGAGGTCGTCGTCGTCGACGACCTCAGCACGGGAGCGGTCAACAACCTGTCCGGCCTGCCCATCAAGCTGGTCGTCGGCAGCGTCACCGACCGGGCCCTGCTCGAGGAGGCCGCCGCGGGGGTGGACAGCATCGTTCACCTCGCGGCCCGCCCCAGCATCGAGCGCTCGCTGCTCGACCCGATGGCCAGCCACGACGTCAACGTCACCGGCACCCTGACCGTGCTCGACGTCGCCCAGCGCGCCGAGGCCCATGTGATCGTCGCGTCGAGCGCCGCGGTCTACGGCGACGCCGGCGCGGGGCCCTGCCGAGAGGACGGGCCGATCGACCCGCGCAGCCCGTACGCGGCGAGCAAGCTCGCGGCCGAGGCGTACGCGCTCGGGTTCCAGGCGAGCGTCGGGCTGCCGGTGCTGGTCGTCCGGCTGTTCACCGTGTTCGGCCCCTTCCAGGCAGCCGGGCAGGCCTACCCGGCCGTCGTACCGTCGTTCATCGACGCGGCTCTCGCCGGCCGCCCGCTGACGGTCTACGGGGACGGCCGCCAGACCAGGGATGTCGGCTACGTCGACCCGATCACGGCCATGCTCGTCGACGCGACCACCCGCAGGCTCACCCATCCGCGCCCGGTGAACCTCGCGTTCGGCACCCCGGTCGACCTGCTCACCCTGGTGGCCGCGCTGGAGGACATCCTCGGCTACCAGTTGCCGGTCGCGTTCGGGCCGGCCCGGGCGGGCGACGTGCGGCATCGGCGGGCCGACCCGACGACCGCCAGGATGCTGTTCCCCTGGGCCGAGGGAGGCGATCTCGCGAGCGCGCTGGACGCGACCGTCGCCTGGTACGCGGCCCGCGCCGGCCACCCGCTGAGCGCCCCGCGCCGGCCCGCCGTGCGCGGCAACGCCGGCTGACGTCCGGCGCGCCAGGCGGCCGCGGGGCGCCGTTCACCACCACCGCTGCCACTCCGTCGGCTGCCTGCTGCGTCTAAGTACCACCGCTGCCACTCCGTCGGCTGCGTGCTGCGGCCTCGCCCTCGCTGCCCTACCTCCCAGATCACGACCTCCGAGATCACGACCTCCGAGATCACGACCTCCGGGATCGACTTCGTCGATCCCGCAGGGACCCCGTTCGTCGATCCCGCAGGGACCCCGTTCGCCGGTCCGGCAGGGACCCTGCCGGCGAGACCTCCGCACGCCGCCTCCTGCGTGTCAGGACCTGGCGTCCGCGCCGCTGGGCTGGCGGGGAATGCGGGTGAGGCCGGCGGTGACGGCGGCAAGGTCGGTGTCGCGGCCGAGCTCCAGCAGCGCGGCGTGGATTTTCGCCTCGTCCGCCCACGGGTCCAGCTCGACGACGAGGGCCGGGTCCAGCGCCGGCACGGGCACCTCGGAGATCAGCGGGTGGTGCGGCCGGTCGTCCGTCTCGCCCATGCCGAACAGTGCCTCGTGCATCTTCTCGCCCACACCGAGCCCGGTGTAGACGATCTCAACCTTGCGGCCGCCGGACTTGACCGCCGCGCGGGTGGCCAGCCGCTCGGCGACGTCAGCGATCCGCACCGGCTCACCCATGTCGAGCACCAGCGCGTCGCCGCCGGAGCCGAGCGCTCCCGCCTGCAGCACCAGCTCGACCGCCTCCTGGACGGTCATGAAGTACCGGGTGACCTCCGGGTCGGTGACGGTGAGCGGGCCGCCGGCGGCCAGCTGGCTGGTGAAGATGGTCAGGACCGAGCCGTTGCTGCCCAGCACGTTGCCGAACCGCACGCTGACGTAGGGCAGCCCGTGCTCGGCGGCGACGTAGGACGTCAGCCGCTCGGTGATCCGCTTCGAGTAGCCGAGCACGGACGACGGGTCCGCAGCCTTGTCGGTGGAGATGTTGACCAGGCGCTGGACGCCGCTGGCCGCGGCGGCCTCCAGCACCGACAGCGTCCCCCACACGTTCGTCTTGACGGACTCGCCGGGATAGCGCTCCAGCAGCGGCAGGTGCTTGAGCGCCGCCGCGTGGAATACGACCTCGGGCTGCCGCTCGGCGAACAGCCGAGTGACCATGTCGACGTCGCGGATGTCGCCGAGCACGACCGAGTCGTCGTCCAGCCCGGTATGGCCGTGCAGCGACAGCTGGACGGCCCGCAGCGCCGACTCGTCCCGGTCGAGCATGACCAGCTCGGCGGGGCGGTAGCGGTGCACCTGCCGGCACAGTTCGGAGCCGATCGACCCGCCGGCGCCGGTGACGAGCACCCGCCGGCCCGTCAGGTAGCCGGCGGTGGTGGCGACGTCGGTGCGGATCTGCCGGCGGCCGAGCAGGTCGTTGATGTCGATCTCGCGGATGTCGGTGACGTCGACGTTGCCGCCGATCAGGTCGGCGACCCGGGGGAGCACCTTGACGGTCAGCGCCGCCTCCTCGGCGAGGCCGCTGATCTCGCGCAGCAGCGTGGCGTCCGCGCTAGGGATCGCGATGAGCAGTGTCGCGGCGCCGGACGACCGGGCGACCGCCGCGATGGCCTCCCGGCCGCCGCGGACCCGGACGCCGTGCAGCTGCAGGTTCCAGCAGCGCGGATCGTCGTCGAGCAGCGCGACGGGGTAGTAGGGGCTGTCGGGGGTGCGCAGCATGGCGGCGACCACCTGCTCGGCGCCCTCGCCGGCCCCGAAGACGATCAGTGGCTCGCTGCCCTCGGGGCCCGGCCGGCGCAGCCGCTCCTCGGTCAGGCGGTAGAGGTAACGGACCCCGAACATGATCGAAAGTGTCACGGTGCCGCCGAGCGGCGGCACCGACAGCGGGATCGGCCTGGGCTGGCCGAACGCGAAGACGGCGACCTCCACGCCGATGACGGTCAACGTGACCGACGCGAGGATGCTCAGCACCTCCTCGAACCCGCCGAACCGGTAGCGGCCGAGGTACAGGTGCAGCGCTGTCCCGAGGAAATGCAGTAGGCAGACAGCCAGCAGCACGATCACCCAGAAGCCGGGGTCGCGCAGCGTGCTCACCTGGAAGTTGGAGCGGCCGGCCTGCGCGGCGGCCAGACCGCCGACCAGCGCGAGGCTGTCCAGGGTGATCTGGAGACCGACCCGCTGACGCAGTTCGAGTCGCGACACGAGCCGCGCGACCATCGCGGTCCACATCCCCTCACGCGCGCCGTCTACTCTACGTCTCCACATGACGCCATAGAGTAAGCGCAACCAAGGGTGGATCCGTCGCTAAGAGTGAGCGCCTGTGCTACGGGCGTGGCGGGCCCGCCGCGACGGGCCCCGGGCCCGCCAATCGCGTGCCCGGACGGACGGCCAACAGGCCTCCACCGATGACACACGAGACGAAGAGGGCGGACGACGGGTGAACCTACGTGAGTGTGTGTGCGTCCTGCGCCGTGGCTGGCAGCTCACCCTCATCTGTGCGGCGCTCGGCCTGCTGTTCGCGGGGATGGTGACCCTGCGGGCTACCAGGATGTACGCGGCGACCGTGACGATGGTCGTGTCCCCCGCGGCCGGCGCCGCGGCCGAAACGGCCGACGGTCCGGCGGGCGGCGCGTCCGCTGGCGCGCCCGTGTCCGAACAGGGGGTCAGGTCGTACGCGAACCTGGTCGCCAGCGACCGGATCGCGGCCGCGGCGCTGAGCCGCCTGCGCGTTACCGAGAGCGTTGACACTCTGCGTGATCGGATCGTTGCTCAGGTTGTGCCGCACACGCTACTGCTGCGGGTCAGCGTCCGCGACCCGAACGCCGCGCGCGCCGAGCGGCTCGCCGACGCCGTCGGCACCGTGTTCTCCGCCGCGGTCGCGCAGCTCGAGGCACCCGGGAAGGGTCAGCGCCCGGCCACCCGGGTCAGCGTCTGGGAGGGGGCGAAGCTGCCCGCCGGCCCGGTCGCGCCGCGGCCCGTCCGCGACCTCGCGCTCGGCGGAGTCCTCGGGCTGCTCGCCGGCCTCGGCGTCACCCTGGCGCGCCACCGGTTCGACAGCACGCTCGCCGACGAGCAGGCTGCCAGCGCGATCATCGGCGGCCCGGCTCTCGGTTCGATCACCTTCGAGGCCTCGGCCGGCCGGCGTCCGCTGATCGTGCACGGAAGCCCGCATTCTCCCCGCGCCGAGGCGTTCCGCCGGCTGCGCGCCAACCTGCGCTATCTCGACGTCGACGGCGGGCCGCGCTCGATCGTCGTCACCAGCGCGGTCGGCGCCGAGGGAAGATCGACCACAAGCTGCAACCTGGCGATCACGCTCGCCCGCAGCGGCAGCCGGGTCTGCCTGGTCGAGGGTGACCTGCGCCGCCCGTCCTTCGCCGAATACCTCGGCGTCGAGCGGACCGTCGGGCTCACCTCGGTGCTCATCGGTGCCGCCCCGCTTGACGGCGCGCTGGCGCCGTGGGGCGCGGGCCGACTCGGCGACGGGAGCCTGGACGTGCTGCCGGGCGGCCCGACCCCACCGAATCCCGGCGAACTGATCGGCTCCCGCGCCATGGCCGACCTCATCCATCAGCTGACCGACCGCTACGACGTGGTGCTCATCGACGCGCCCCCGCTGCTGGCGACGCCCGACGCGGCGGTACTCGCCGGCCAGGCGGGCGGCGCACTGCTCGTCTGCCGGGCGGGCCGGACCCGCCGCGCGCAGGTCCGCCGGGCGGTAAAGGCGCTGCGCAACGCCGACGGCCGGATTCTCGGCACCGTCCTGACCATGGCTGGGTCCCCTGAGCAGGCCGACGACGGCCTCGGGGCGCGCTACCGCGGCTGTCTTCCACGGGGCCGGCGTGTCCCCGATTCTCTTGCCGCCGATCCGTTCGCCGCTACCCCATCCGGCGGATGGGCCGCCGACCCCGGGGACGGTGATCTGTCCGACGGCGTCCTCGCTGACCCGAGCGAGCCGGTCAGCCTCACCACCGGCGCCCTCGCCGCGACCCCCGCCGCGCGGCGATGACGCCCGACCAGGGCGCCGGCGCCCGCCGGAGCGCCGGCGCGAACGAGGACGCGTCGAGCGCCGGCCTCGCCGACGCCGTGCCCGTGCCCGCGCAGCGCACGCCCCCACCAAACGCGCCGAGCACCGACCCCGGCGGTCCCGCCGCGCCCGCGATTCCGGCCGAGGCGGCGGACCGCGACGGCGAGGCGCAGGAGACTGAGAAAGCCCCGTCCCACGGCGGCGCGCCCAAGAAGGTCTCGCCATCCGCCGGGCCGTCCCACGGCGCGCGAAAGACGGCAAGGTCCCGCGGCGGCCCCACCGGCGGCGGGCGCACGAGGGCACCGTCACCTGCCCGTCCGTCCGCCGGCCGGGCGGGGGACCGCCGGGCGACTGGTCGGCGACGCGCGCTGGCGGCGGCGGTGCGGCTGATCCCGTGGCCCGGCCGGGTGGTGTTCTCACCGCGCCGGCCCAGTCGGCGGACGCTGCTGGTGGCGGGCTGCGTGGCACTGCCGGTGCTGGCGCTGGCCGGGTGGGTGGGGGTGCGCGGGCTGCTCGCCTACCACGAGCTGTCGCAGGCCCGGTCCGCGCTGACAGCGCTGCAGAGCCAGCTGCTCGCCGGGGACGTTCCCGCCGCCGACCAGCTGACCACCGAGGTGCGCCGGATCAATGACAGGACCGCGTCGGCCAAGGGGCTGACCGGCGATCCCGTGTGGTCGGCGGCCGCGCACCTGCCCGTGGTCGGCTGTCCGATGCATGCCGCGCACACGATGGTCGCCGCCCTCGACGGGCTCGCGACCAGTGGTCTGCCGCCGATGGCCCAGGCGGCCGGCACACTGAACCCGGCGTCGCTGCGGTCGGGCCTGACGATCGACCTGCCGGCACTCACCCGTGGCAAGGAGCCGGTCAACCGGGCCGCCGCCGCGATCGGGAGGTTCCGCTCGGCGCTTGGCACCGTGCCTGACTGCGGCTGGACGGGGAGCCTGCTCGGTCTCGACTCGGCCCGCGACACGGCGGCGACGCAGGGCCGCAAGGCGGCCCAGGCGCTCACCGGGCTGAAGCTCGCGATCCAGCTCGCCCCGCCGATGCTCGGCGGCGACGGCTCGCCCCGCCGCTATCTGCTGATCGTGCAGAACCCCGCCGAATCGCGGGCGAACGGCGGCATCATCGGCGGGTTCGGGCTGCTCACCGCGCGGAACGGGAAGCTCAGCCTCGACGACATCTCCGGCAACGGCAAGCTGCCGCAGCTGCGGATGGACTCGCCGCTGCGGAAGAACCCGATGGTGCCGAACGACCTGACGGCGCGTTACGGCCCCTACGAGCCGACCAGGATCTGGGCCAACGCGAACCTGACCCCCGACTACCCGAGGGCCGGGCAGTTCTACTCGGGCCAGTACCTCGCCGGCACCGGGGTCAGCATCGACGGGACGATCAGCATCGACCCGACGGCGCTCTCCTATCTGCTCGCGACGGCGAGGCCGGCCGTGCTGCCCGACGGGCGGGTGGTCACGTCCGGCAACCTCGTGAAGCTGGTGGAGTCGGACGCGTACTCGCTGATCGACGACCAGACCGACCGCGACCAGTTCTTCGCCGACGTCGGCAAGGCCGTGTACACGTCGGTGACGGCCGGTGGCGGCGACACCTCGGGGCTGTTGCGGGCCTTCGGCCGCGCCGTCAGCGAGGGCCGCCTCGAGGTGTCAAGCAACCACGCCGACGAGGAAAAGGTGCTGGCCACGACCCCGATCGGCGGCGCGCTGCCTACCGCGCCCGGGCCTTTCCTGGCGGTGCTCACCCAGAACGCCGCGGCGAGCAAGCTCGACTACTGGACCCGCCGGGCCGTCGACTACCACTGGCGGCCACGGCCCGACGGCAGCGGCATCGCCACCATCACCGTCCAGGTGCTCAACGCGGCTCCGGACGGCCTGCCCGACTACGTGCGTTACCGGCTGGACCTCGGCGGGCCGGGGGGAAACCCGGACGGGCAGAACGAAGTCTGGCTGTCGGTCTACACGGGAGTAGGCAGTCAGCTGCTTGGTGCCGCCCTGGACGGCCGGCCGACGACGCTCGTGCGGGACACCGAGAAGGGCCATCCCATCGCGTCCACGTATCTGTCGCTGGACCGCGGGAAGCCCCGGACGCTGGTGCTCCAGGTCTGGGAGCCGCCGGCCAGGAACGTGCTGACCGTGCGCCGCCAGCCGCTGGTGAATCCGGAGCAGTTCAGTGTCGAAGGGCTTCCGGAGCGCAGTCCATGGTCACTCTCCGCTGACAAGTAAGGCGCTCGCCAGATCGACTTCTCTTCGGGGCCAGGCACTCCGTGTAGGTGCGTGACACTCAGCGTCACGCTGCGTAACCTCCGCGTAGTCAAACCTCCGACTGCCTGCCGGACCCTTCCAGGTCGACGGCCCTGTCGGATCGGCTTCGTCGATCCGACGGGATACCGGTCCGCCGATGCGGAAGGCACCCGGATCACCCCTTGGGGAGTGCCTCGATGAAACTCCGCGCGCTAGGAGTCGCGCTGCTCGCCAGCTGCGGGCTCGCGCTCGCCGTACTGCCGGCGTCCGTGGCCGCCGCGGTCGACGACCCGACGGCCGTCACCAGCCCGGCGGCGCCCGATCCCAGCCTGGCGACCGATCCTGACCTGGCTACTGATCCCGATCTGGCCGCCGATCCCGATCTTGCCACCGATCCCGATCTTGCTACCGATGCCGATCTTGCCACCGATGCCGACCCGGCTCCCGATGCCGACCCGGCGGCGCTGAACGGCGGCGGCTCGGACTCGTTCCCGGACGATCCGACGCTGGCCGACCCGTCGGGTGATCACCATGACCGCCACCCGTACCCGCCTTCGAGGAAGTGCGGGGGCGTCACCGGGAAGCTCTCCGTGAACCGGTGGGTCGTCGTCGTCGGCCAGTCGGTCGTGTTCAGCGCCTGTGGCTTCGTCCCCGGTGCGTCCGTGACCATCGCGGTCAACGGCACCTTCGTCAAGAACGTGACCGCCGACAGCAACGGCAACATCGTCGGCGAGGTGAAGCTGACCAAGCTCGGCAAGACGACCATCACCGCGACCGGACCGGGCGTGCAGAAGCTGGGCATCCTCGGCAACGTGGAGCCCAACGCCGGCGTCGACGACATCTCGATCCTCGACGCCCCGATGGACCCAGGCAGCGGCGCGATCACTCGTGTCGTCTCGGCCGTGGTCGATGTCGTGACCAAGGACGGCATTGGTGCCGGCCTCGGTGGCGTCATCCCGATCCCGATCCCGATCCCGATCTTCCTCGGTAACGATGGCAAGAGGGACAACTGCTTTGGCAACGGCAGGGACGGCAAGGACGGGCTGGCCGCCTTCGACGACAGGGACGGCCGGGACGGCTTCGACAAGGACCGCCGCCGGGACGGCTTCAACTGCGTCGGCGTCGTCGGTGTTGGCGTGGGCGGCGGCTTCGGTGGTCCCGGTGGTCCCGGTGGCCCCGGTGGCGCCACCCCGGCTGGCGGCGCGCTGCCCTTCACCGGTGTCGAGACCGGCGCCATGGCGTCGATCGCGGGTGCCCTGCTCGGTGGCGGCCTGCTGCTGCGGGTCGCGGCTCGCCGGCGGCGCAACACCCTCGGCGTGCAGACCGAGGGCTGATCCAGGCCGCTGACCAAGGCGGCTGATCCAGGCTTCTGAGCAAGGTCGGAGTGCTTTCCCGGCGATCCGCGCAGGCGGGTCGCCGGGGAGGCCCCGCATCGCCCAGAACCTGACGGGCCGGCTGTCGGTCCAGGACCGAGCAGCCGGCTCGCCACACGGGCCGCTCCCGCGAACGCGGGGGGCGGCCCGTGTGTGTCGTGAGCCCGACCGCGGTCCTCGCTCCGCCGGTCGGCTGGCGCTGCCGTCAGCCGGCTGCGCCCGCCTCGCCGTCGGACCGGCGCCGCAGCCGGCGGCCGAGGGCGGTGAGTGGGTCGTAGGACGCGTCGACGACCCGCTCCTTGAGCGGGATGATGCCATTGTCGGTGATCTTGATGTGTTCCGGGCAGACCTCGGTGCAGCACTTGGTGATGTTGCAGTAGCCGACGCCGGCCGCCTCCCGCAGCAGGTCGCGGCGGTCGCCGGTGTCCAGCGGGTGCATCTCCAGCTCGGCGTACCGGATCATCAGCCGTGGGCCGGCGAAGACCTGCTTCTTGTCCTCGTGGTCCCGGATCACGTGGCAGACGTTCTGGCACATGAAGCACTCGATGCACTTGCGGAACTCCTGGACGCGATCGACGTCCACCTGCGCCATCCGGTGGTGCCCGTCGTCGCCCGTCGGCCGCCCGGGGGCGAACGTCGGTACCTCCTCGGCCTTCTCGTAGTTGAACGTCACGTCGGTGACCAGGTCGCGCACGATCGGGAAGGTGCGCAGCGGTGTGATGGTCACCGTCTCGCCGGGGGCGAAGAGGTTCAGCCGGGTCATGCACATCAGCCGCGGCTTCCCGTTCACCTCGGCCGAGCACGACCCGCACTTGCCGGCCTTGCAGTTCCATCGGACGGCCAGGTCGCCCGCCTGGGTCGCCTGCAGCCGGTGCACCGCGTCGAGGACGACCATGCCCTCCTCAACCTCGACGGTGAAGTCCCGCAGCTCGCCGCTGTCCGCGTCGCCGCGCCACACCCGCATCGCGAGCTGGTAGCCCATCTCAGCCGTTCCCTTCGTTGTTCGCCCTGGCGGCGGTGGGCGCCGCGGGCGGGCCGGCCGCGGCCGGCGCCGGCACGGCCGCCGGCGACCCGGAGGCCGGCGCCGGGTCGAACAGCTCGGCGAGGTCCGCCGGCATCTCGGGCAGTGCCTCGGCCGTGAGCTCCAGCTGGCCATCGCGCAGCCGCAGCACATGGTTGATCTTTGCGAATGCCGGGTCGGGCCCGGGGAAGTCGTCGCGGGTGTGCCCGCCACGGCTCTCCTGCCTGGCCAGCGCGGCGGTCGCGACGCACTCGGCCACCAGCAGCATCGAGCGCAGGTCCAGCGCCAGGTGCCAGCCGGGGTTGTACTGGCGGTGCCCCTCGACGGCGACCCGCTCGGCCCGCTGGCGCAGCTCGCCGAGCTCCTTGAGCGCCTCGGTCAGCTCATGCTCGGTCCGGATGATCCCGACCAGCGACTGCATGATCGCCTGAAGGTCCGACTGCAGGGTGTACGGATTCTCGGCGCCGTCGGTGCCGAACCGGTCGAACGGCGCGAGCGCGGTCGCGGAGGTCTCGGCAATCTGCGTCTCGTCGGCCACGGGACGCCCGTCTGGCGGGAGCGCGGCCGCGTAGCTCGCGGCGGCGAGGCCCGCGCGCCGGCCGAACACCACCAGGTCCGACAGCGAGTTGCCGCCGAGCCGGTTCGAGCCGTGCAGCCCGGCCGCGCACTCACCCGCGGCGAACAGGCCCGGCAGCGTCGTCGCCTGGGTCTCCGGGTCGACCTTGATGCCGCCCATCACGTAGTGGCAGGTCGGACCGACCTCCATCGGCTCCCGCGTGATGTCGACGTCCGCCAGCTCCTTGAACTGGTGGTACATCGACGGCAGCCGGCGGCGGATCGTCTCGGCGTCCCGGCGGGAGGCGATGTCGAGGAAGACGCCGCCGTGCGGGGTGCCGCGCCCGGCCTTCACCTCGGAGTTGATCGCCCGGGCCACCTCGTCGCGGGGCAGCAGTTCCGGTGGCCGTCGGGCCGTTCTCTTGTCGGTGTACCAGCGGTCAGCCTCCTCCTCGGTGTCGGCCGTGTCCGCGGCGAACACCTCGGGGATGTAGTCGAACATGAAGCGGCGGCCCTCGGAGTTGCGCAGCACCCCACCGTCGCCGCGCACCCCCTCGGTGACGAGGATGCCCTTCACCGACGGCGGCCAGACCATGCCGGTCGGGTGGAACTGCACGAACTCCATGTCCATCAGCGCGGCGCCGGCCCGCAGCGCGAGCGCCTGCCCGTCGCCGGTGTACTCCCACGAGTTCGACGTGACCTGCCAGGACTTGCCGATGCCGCCGGTGGCGAGCACGACGGCCGGAGCGTCGAACCGGACGAACGTCCCGGTCTCGCGCCAGTAGGCGAACACACCGGCGATCCGCTCGCCGCCGCTCGCCGGGTCCGGTGCCGTCAGCAGCCGCTGCACGGTGCATTCCATGAAGACGTCGAGCTTCTTCGCGACGACCCGGTTCTGCAGCGTGCGGATCAGCTCCAGGCCGGTCCGGTCGCCGACGTGCGCGAGCCGCGCGTAGCGGTGGCCGCCGAAGTCGCGCTGCAGGATCTTGCCGTCCGGAGTTCGGTCGAAGACCGCGCCCCATTCCTCCAGCTCCCAGACCCGGTCCGGGGCCTCCTGCGCGTGAATCTGCGCCATCCGCCACTGGTTGAGCATCTTCCCGCCGCGCATGGTGTCGCGGAAATGCACCCGCCAGTTGTCCTCGGGCCACACGTTGGCCATCGCCGCGGCCATGCCGCCCTCGGCCATCACGGTGTGTGCCTTGCCCAGCAGGCTCTTGCAGACGATGGCGACACGGGCGCCCTGCTCGTGCGCCTCGATCGCCGCGCGCAGCCCGGCTCCGCCGGCACCGACTACCACGACGTCGTAGCTGTGTGTCTCGGCTGTCACAGAGGTTCCTTCTCTTCTCCTGAACCGGGGGCCGGTCAGGCGATCCAGTGCGGGTCGGTGAGGGTGCCGGAGGCGACGAGCCAGACGTAGAAGTCGGCGACCATGATCCAGAGCAGGCTCGCCCAGGCGAACCACAGGTGGTTGCGGTTGAGCACCGACAGACGGGCCCATACTCGCCGGCGCACCGGCGCGGCCGACAGGCGTTTCAGCCCGCCTCCGCACAGATGGCGGCAGGAATGGCAGGACAGCGTGTAGAGCCAGATCAGCGCCGAGTTCACGACCAACACCGCGGTGCCGACCCCGATCCCGAACCGGCCGCCGGGGAAGATGAAAGCGAGCACCGCGTCGTACGTGAGCAGCCCGGCGAAGACGAGCGCGACGTAGAAGAAGTAACGGTGCGCGTTCTGCAGCAGCAGCGGGAACTTCGTCTCGCCCGAGTAGCCGCGCCGCGCGTCGGGCACGGCGCAGGCCGGCGGCGCCCACCAGAACGACCGGTAGTACGCGCGTCGGTAGTAGTAGCAGGTCAGCCGGAAGCCGAGCGGGAACACCAGGATGAGCAGCGCCGGCGAGACCGGGTCGATGTCGCCGAACAGGTGCGGCGTCGCGTGGTCGGCGCAGTTGGCCGTCAGGCATGGCGAGTAGAACGGCGACAGGTACGGCTTGGCGAAGTAGTCGCCGTTGCGCAGCGCGGCCCACAGTCCGTAGGCGGTGAAGCCGGCCAGGACGACCACCGTGATGACCGGGCTGACCCACCAGCGGTCCTGCCGCAGTGTCCGCGCGGCGACCGCTGCGCGCGGTCGGGGAACGGTGCCCGGGCTGGCGGCGCCGGCCGGGCGGGGCGTCGCCACGCGGCCGGTGGGCGTTCGCTCCCCGGCCTGGGCGGCCGGCGGGGCCGGGGCGGCGGTCGGGACAGCGGCCGGCGCGGGTCTGGTCCGAACGGGCATCCTGTCGTCTCCTTGGCTGGTCAGTGTGCTGCGCATCACAGCCCACGGCGCAGTCTCGCCGATCTCCGATCGGATGGCCAGAGTCTGAACGAAACGTGTTCTCGTTTCTTGCTGACCAGCAAGTAATGTCGCCAGCCGTCGCCGCCGGACGGCGCCCGTCAGCCAGGCCCGAGTGGGCGGGCGCGACCTTCTCCCCGGACGGCGCCTGCCTCTACGCCAACATCCAGGAAGACGGCGTCACCGTCGCGATCAGGGGACCCTGGCGCGGCGACCTCAACTGATCGCCACAAGCGTCCCGGGGTGGCCTGGCCGCCGGGTAACCCGGCGGCCAGGCCACCCCGTTCATGGCATCAACGGCGGCGCTGTGCGGGGTCCGTCAGCGACGGCGGCACCCAGCCGGCGTCGAGCGGGTTGACGTTCGTGCCAGGTGGGACGAGCTCGTCGATGCGGTCCAGCGTCGCGTCATCGAGCGTGACGTCGACGGCGGTCAGCTGGCTTTCCAGGTGCTCCATCGTGCGCGGACCGATGATCGCGGACGTTACCGCCGGATGGCGGATCACGAACGCGAGCGCCAGCTCGATCAGGGTGATCCCCGCCTCGGCCGCCACGTCGGCCAGTTCGACGGCGAGCTCAGCCTTGCGGCGGTTCGCCGACAGCGACATGTCGTACCGCTGCGGAAGCCGCTGCGCCCGGCTGCTCTTCACGTCCAGCCCGCCACCGCGCCGGTATCGACCGGACAGGTAGCCGCCGGCCAGCGGGCTCCACGGCAGCACGCCCAGGCCGTACTTCCGCGCCACCGGCAGCAGGTCGGCCTCGATGCCGCGCACCAGGATCGAGTACGGCGGCTGCTCGGTGACGAACCGCTCCCGGCCGCGCTTCTCGGCCACCCACTGCGCCTCGACGACCTCGTGCGCGGGGAACGTCGAGCTGCCGAAGTAGCGGATCTTGCCGGCGCGGACGAGGTCGGTGAGCGCGCCGAGCGTCTCGTCGAGGTCGGTCGTCGGATCGGGCCGGTGCACCTGGTAGAGGTCGATGTAGTCGGTGCCGAGCCGGCGCAGGCTGTTCTCGCACTCCTGGATGAGCCACCGCCGGGACAGGCCGCCCCGGTTCGGGCCGGGGCCCATCGGCATGAACGCCTTGGTCGCCAGCACGACGTCGTCGCGGCGGCCGGCGAGCGCCTTCCCGACAATCGTTTCGGACTCACCGGCCGAGTAGACGTCGGCGGTGTCGATGAAGTTGATTCCCGCGTCCAGCGCGCGATGAATGATCTTTATGGATCCGTCGTGGTCGGGGTTGCCCCAGGCGCCGAACATCATCGCGCCGAGGCACAGGGGTGTTACCCGCACCCCGGTGCGGCCGAGTACTCGATAATCCACAGTCACGTGTAATAAGCATGGTCCGGTGGTGACCTCATCGCAATCAGCGGGCCGGAAGCCCGATGTGCTCCATGTCCTCGGCGAGGTGCTGACAGGGCCCGACGAGGTGCGCGACGAGCTGTGGGTCGTCGGCGGGCGGATCACCTTCGACCGGCCGTCCGGCGGGGCCGACGTCCAGACGGTGCGCGGCTTCGCACTGCCCGGGCTGGTCGACGCGCACTGCCACGTCGGGCTCG
>Ga0068863_100002902_pt1 | contig 16986 bp, 14 predicted proteins | sample KBSSwiS62_FD_66596 | JGI IMG/M metagenome (GOLD analysis project Ga0068863, IMG submission 66596) | Switchgrass rhizosphere microbial communities from Kellogg Biological Station, Michigan, USA - KBS Switchgrass S6-2 | ecosystem: Host-associated > Plants > Roots > Rhizosphere > Soil ...
GACGTTCTTCGAGATCTCCGCCGGGTCGACGTCGATGTGGATCACCTTCGCGTGCGGGGCGAACTCGTCGAGCTTGCCGGTGATGCGGTCGTCGAAGCGGGCGCCGATGGCGACGATCAGGTCGGCTTTGTCCATCGCGTAGTTGGCGGTGACGGTGCCGTGCATCCCCAGCATCCCCAGCCAGCTCTCGCCCGAGGCCGGGTAGGCGCCGAGGCCCATCAGGGTCGAGGTGATCGGAAAGCGGTCGGCCGCGGCGAGCTCGCGCAGCTCCTCGGAGGCGTTGCCGTTGATCACGCCGCCGCCGCTGTAGAGGATCGGCCGGCGCGCGTTGGCCAGCGCCTTGGCGGCGATGCGGATCTGTTTGATGTTGCCGTCGGTCGAGGGCCTGTAGCCGGGCAGCTCGACCGGCTCGGTCCGCGGCGCGTAGTCGATGTCGGCGCGCGAGAGGTCCTGCGGGATGTCGAGCAGGACCGGTCCCGGCCGCCCGGTCGAGGCGATGTGGAAGGCCTCGTGCACGTACTCGGGGATCTGGCGGGCGTCGGTGACCTGGAAGGAGTGCTTCACGAACGGCAGCGTGGCGCCGAGGATGTCGGCCTCCTGGAAGCCGTCGGTGCCGATCAGGTCGGTGCGGACCTGGCCGGTGATGAAGACGGTCGGAACCGAGTCCAGCATCGCGTCGGCGATCGCCGTGACCAGGTTGGTGGCGCCGGGGCCGGAGGTGGCGAAGGCGACCCCGACCTTGCCAGAGGCCTTGGCGTAGCCCTCGGCCGCGTGGCCGCCGCCCTGCTCGTGGCGCACCTGGACGTGGCGGAAGTCGGCGTCGACCATGGCGTCGTAGGTCGGCAGGTTCGCCCCACCGGGGATCCCGAAAACCTCTTTGACGCCCTCGGCGTTGAGGGACTCCATAAGCGTGTCCGCGGCTCGCATCGGACTGGCGATGCTACCAGCGCGCAGGCACGGCCCGGGCGGCCGGGCGAGCCCTGGTCAGGCCTGGCCAGCCGGCGATTTCGCCGGGTTCCAGCGGGTGCGGGGGTCGATCGCGATCTCCAGCGCGTTCCCCTTGTAGCGCTCGATGATGTGGATCATCGACTCGACCAGCTCCTCCCCCAGCAGGGTCGGCTCGAGGCCGAGGTCGAGCAGCTTGGTGTGGATCGCGTTGTAGTAGTGCTCTTCCTTCTCCACCCGCGGGTTCTCGTAGTGCTGGATCTCGACCGAGTAGCCGAGGTGCTCCCCCGCCTGCTTGACCAGCCCGGCCAGCTCCAGCACCGAGAACTGCTCGGTGAACTGGTTGAAGACGCGGAAGTCGCCGCGCTCGGCCGGGTTGGCGACGGCCAGCTCGACGCAGGCGATCGTGTCGCGGATGTTGAGGAAGCCGCGGGTCTGGTGGCCGGCGCCGTAGACGGTCAGCGGGTGCCCGATCACCGCCTGCAGGCAGAAGCGGTTGAGCACGGTGCCGAAGATCTCGTCGTAGTCGAAGCGGGTGATCAGGCGCTCGTCGCCGCTGGTCTCGTCGGTGTCGATGCCGTAGACGACGCCCTGGTTGAGGTCGGTGGCGCGCAGCCCCCAGACCCGGCAGGCGAAGTGGATGTTGGTCGAGTCGTGGACCTTGGAGCAGTGGTAGAGCGAGGCCGGCAGCTTCGGGAAGGGCAGGGTGTCCTTGCGGCCCTTGTGCTCGATCTCGATGTAGCCCTCCTCGATGTCGATGTCGGGCTGGCCGTACTCGCCCATCGTCCCCAGCTTGACCAGGTGGCAGTCGGGGACGTGGTCGCGGATCGAGAAGAGCAGGTTGAGGTTGCCGATCACGTTGGCATGCTGGGTCTCGACCGCCTTCTGGCGCGAGGCCATCGAGTACGGCGCCGAGGCCTGCTGGCCGTAGTGGACGACCGCCTCCGGCATCGTCTCGGCGACGATCGAGTCGAGGAAGTCGCCGTCCTCGATCGCGCCGACGTAGCTGCGGATCTCCCTACCGGAGATCTCCTTCCAGGCGGCGAGCCGCGGCTCGAGATCGGCGATCGGCGTCAGCGAGCCGGTTCCGGCTTCCTCGTGCCAGCGCCGGCGCGAGAAGTTGTCGACGACGGAGACCTCGTGGCCGCGAGCCGAGAAGTGCAACGCCGTCGGCCAGCCCAGGTAACCGTCACCCCCGAGGATGAGGATTCGCATAGGACGCGGCAGCTTAAAGGGTTGGGCGGGCGCCAGACCAACCGTCCTAGTTGAATCAGCCCGATGGAAAACGGACTGGCGGCGCGAAACGGGGGTCGGGTCGGCCTCGCCGCCCTCGTCGCGATCCTGCTGATCGGGCTCGGGCTGCGCGTCGGCGAGGCCTGGGACGGGCGGGCACCGGTCTACGACGCGACGGCCTACGCGGCGATCGCCGCCAACCTCGACCGCGGCGACGGCTTCACGGTTGGCGCGGCGGCGACGCAGCCCTCGAGCAACTACTCCCCCGGCCTGCCCCTGCTCGTCGCCGGTCTCTACGAGGTGACGGGCGGGGTCCACGAACGCGGCGCCCGCGTCCTCCTCACCCTGATCGGCTCCCTCGCCGTCCTCTTCACGTACCTCCTGGCCCGCCGCCTCGCGCTTCTGTCGATTAATGGACCCCAGAGGGTCACTAACTCGACAGTTGCGGTCGTCGCGGGGTTGATCGGCGCGGGAGCGGTGGCGATCTACCCGGCGTTGCTCGAGTACCAGGGGATGTTGATGAGCGAGCCGCTGGCGGCAACCCTGCTGTCCGGTGCGGTGCTCGCGATGTTCTGGGCAAGCGACGCGGGACGCAGCGTCGCGGCGACCGAGCGACCCGGGGAGGGAGGCCTGCGGGCGGGCAGGTGTGTCCGTTCTCGACCTCCCTCCCCGGGTCGCTCGGTCGTGCGGTGGTTGCTCCCGGGTGGGCTGCTCGGAGGGTTGGCGATGGTGCGGCCGGAGTATCTGGGGGTCGCCTTGCTGCTTGGGGTGGTGGTGTTCGTTGCCGGGGTGAGGGACGGGTGGCGCGGGGCGCTGGCGCGGGGCGCGGTGCTGCTGGCCGGTGTGGTGGTGATCGTCGCGCCTTGGACGATCCGCAATGCGGTGGCGCTCGACCGGGCGGTGCCGATCTCGACCGGGGGTGGCCAGGTTCTCTTTGCCGGTACCTACCTGCCGTCGGACGGGGATCCGGAAAAGGTCGGGGCCGAGGTCGTCGCCCATCACCCGGAGTTGTTCTCTCCGGCGGACGCGCGGAAGCTGCGGTTGGAGCAGATCCTCGCCCGGCTGGCCGCCGCCCGTTATCCCGACCTTGAAACCGACCAAGCGCTGTCGAAGATGGGCAAGGAGCAGCTCTGGGACGACGTCTCCGAAGAGCCGCTCGAATACGCCGGCTTCGTCGCCACCAAGGTCGGGCGGATCTGGTCGCACGGGCCGCGGGCGGTGATGCGCGAGCCCGGTTGGGAGGCGCTGCACTGGGCCCTCGTCGGCTTCGGCCTGCTCGGCTTCTGCCTGCTCGCCTGGCGCCGCCGCTGGGAGGCGCTGGTCCTCGGCACCGTCTTCGTCGGCATCACCGCCCTCAGCGCCCTGCTCGTCGCCTCTCCCCGCCGGGTGCTGGTGATGCTGCCGTTGGTCGCGGCGCTCGCAGGAGTCGCCGCGACCTGGCTCTGGGCCCGGCTCAGTCCTGGTCGTACTTGACCTGGAAGGTGAGCTTGATGAAGGTCGCCGTGTCGGCGCCTTTGAAGGTGCACTTGTAGGCGACGACGTCGGGGTCGGTCGACTTCACCGTCGGCACGCAGTAGAAGGCCTTGGTCGAGCGCGGCTCCTCGATCCGCAGTTCGGTCGTCTTCGCCATCACCTTCTTGGCCTGGGCGCAGGTGGCGAAGCGAGCCTGCGACGGATCGACGTTGCTCGAGGTGAGCGTGCCCCTGACGGTCTTGCCGATCACGTTCGGCGAGGTGGTGGTGCAGGTCTTGGCCGGCGTCATCGCACTGGCGCCCGCGGAGGCCGGCAGCGCACAGACAGCGACAGCGGCAAGAAGGAGGACGGTTCGGCGCATAGGGAAATCTCCTGGGTCGGGTTGGCTTGCCAGCCCGTTTTCGCCGCCGCGGCCCAACGCCCTTCCGCCGGGATAGCCTGAGCCGGCCTTGAACGCCCTCGCCAACCGCTGTCGCGCGCTGCCCACCCGCTACGGGAAGACGACGCTGATCTTGCTGGCGCTGATCGCCGTCCTCGGCCTCGGCGCCCGCGCCTACGTCGTCGTCAAGCCGGTCGCCAACCCGGCCGACGACTCGCACGCCTACTACGCGCTCGCCAAGGCTCTCTATGAGGAAGGCAGCTTCGGCGGCCCCGAATTCCACGACTCCAGCGACTGGTCGCCGGGCGCGCCGCTGCTCTACGCGGCCAGCTTCTACGCAACGGGCGGCGCCCGCGAAGGGACGGCGCGAATCGTCGAGGCCCTGCTCGGGGTCGCCGCGATCTTCGCCGTCTTCCTGCTCGGGCACCGGCTCGGGGAAACCGGGGGACCGCGGGCCGGGCCGCGCCTAGGATCCGTCGTCGGCCTGCTGGCGGCCTTCGCCGTCGCCGTCTACCCACCGTTCATCCACTCGACCGGGGAGCTGATGAGCGAGCCGCCGGCGATCCTCACCCTGCCGGCGGCGGTGCTCGCCTTTCTCTGGGCGAGCGACCCTGGGCGATCCCGCTGGACCTGGTTCCTCCCCGGTTTCCTCTTCGGCCTGACCGCGATGTTCCGGCCCGAGTACCTCTTCGTCGGCGCCGCCTTCGTCGTCCTGGCGGCGATTCGCGCGGCTACAAGGCCTCCGTTCGTCGCTTCTCGGGATATAGCCGACAAACGACGAACGGAGGGACGGGAGCGCGGCTGGAAGTCCGGCCTGGCCGCCGGCGCGGCGCTGTTCGCCGCCCTGCTGCTGCCGATCGTGCCCTGGACGATCCGCAACGTCGACGTCCTCGACCGCGTGGTGCCGATCTCGACCGGCAGTGGCAAGGCTCTCTACGTCGGCACCTTCCTCCCCGCCGACGGCGAATACCAGCGGGTCAAGGCGCTCCTGGTCAAGCGCTATGAACATCGCGACCTGGCCCCGGACTCGGCGGCGCTCGACGCCGTCGACCCCACCCCCCTCTTCAACCGCGTCGCCGCGCGCTATCCCGACCTCCCGCGCGACTCCGCGCTCGGCAAGATCGGCAAGCAGAACTTCTCCACCTATTTCGGTGAAGACCCCGGCGGCTACCTGGCGATGACCGCGCGAAAGGTCGGGCGGATGTGGAGCAGCGGGGTCGGCGAGGCGATGAGCAGCGGGGTCGGGCGGGCGGTCCAGATCCTCCTGGTCGCGCTTGGGCTGGCCGGCTTCGTCCTGCTCGGAAGGGACCGGCGCTGGTGGGATCTGGTCGCGCTGGCGACGCCGATCGCGCTCGTCACCGTGATCGGCGCCGCCTCGCTGGCGGCCCCTCGCCGCAACGAGGTGCTGATGACGCTGGTCTTCCCACTTGCCGCCCTGGCGCTGTCACGGGGGGTCGCGGCCATATCCTCCGGTCGCGAATGGTCCCCAGAGCAGGCATCTTCCCCGCCGAACTGACGGCGCTCCGCGCCGGCGGGCTGATCTTCGCGATCGGCCTGATCGCCTACGCGATCGCCCGCCGCCGCTCCCTGCGCAACGTCGACGTGCTGCTCCTGCTCTCCGCCGGACTCGGGCTGGCCCTGGTCTCGGGGACCGAAGTCGTCGACGGCCTGCTCTCCGCCTTCTCCTTCGAAAAGGGCAACGGCGGCCGCATCCTCGGCCTCGCCGTCTTCGCCATCTTCATCCTCTTCTTCCTGATCCTGCGGGCGCTCTCGGTGGCGGCCCGCAACTCGCGCCAGCTCTCGGCCGCGCTCGAGGGGCTGGCCTGGGAGGAGTTCCGCCAGGCGGGCCTGCCGGAGCGCTTCCGCGGCAAGATCGCGATCCTCGTCCCCGCCTACAACGAGGCCGAGAACATCGGCCACGTGCTCGACCAGATGCCGGCCGCGGTCTGCGGCGTCGGCACCGAGGTCCTGGTCGTCGACGACGGCTCCCGCGACGGCACCGGCGACGTCGCCGCCGAGCACGGCGCCGCGGTCGCCCGCCACGTCACCAACCGCGGCGGCGGCGCGGCCCTGCGCACCGGCTACCGGCTGATGGTCGAATCCGGAGCCGAGATCGTCGTCACCCTCGACGCCGACGGCCAGCACCTGCCCTCGGAGATGGAGCGCCTGGTCAAGCCGGTGCTCGACGGCGAAGTCGACATGGCCCACGGCTCCCGCGTGCTCGGCCACGCAGACCGCAACCACTTCGCCCGCGAGCTCGGCATCGTCTTCTTCAACCGCCTCGTCTCCTTCATCACCCGCACCCACGTCACCGACTGCTCCAACGGCTACCGCGCCGTCCGCACCACCGTCCTTCCCCAACTGGTCCTGCGCCAGGAGCAGTTCCACACCTCCGAGTTCATGATCGAGGCGATCAAGCGGGGCATCCCCGCCAAGGAGATCCCGATCACGGTCGAACAGCGGTTGCACGGGCACAGCAAGAAGCCGGCGGTGTTTCGCTACGGGGTTGGGTTCGCGAACGCGATCGTGCGCACCTGGCTGCGCTAGACCTTCCGCGGAGGGGTCCGGTCACCCTCAACCGAACCTCCCCGCTGTTGTGAGGGCGAGGGTGACCGGACCCCTCCCCCGCAAGCCCTACTCAACCCCCGGATGCCGCACCGCCGCCGGATCCGGCAAGTAGAGGTCCGTCCCACACCGAGGACAGACCTGCACGTACAGCTTCAGCTCCTTGTGGCAGTTCGGGCACTGCCGTTCCGGTTCGTTGTTCTCGACCCGGTAGAGGATCGCGGCGACGAGGCCGAGCAGCGGGATCACCGCGCCGACCACGAACCAGATCCAGAAGGAGCTGCCCTTGCCCTTGGCGACGAAGCCGGTGGCGAGGCCGAAGCAGAAGGCGATGACGAGGTACTCCATGCCGTCATTTTGACGGTTCGGCCCGCTGGGTCGTCCGTCCAGACGGGCAAACCCGCTTAAAGGGACCCCGCCCCGGGCCGACAAACCCCGGAGAGCCCACCCGGGTCCCTTGCGCATGGCGATTCCACGCACTCCAGAGAAGGCGGCGAAACCGAAGCGGCACCATCGCCGCCACCGGCCGCATGTCTGGAAGGACAAGCACTACCGCTGGGTGCCGGACGGGAACGGCGACTGGCGGGTGCAGAGCTACATATACCGCCACCATCACAAGCCCAAGCGGGGGCACTACCGCGGCCCCGGCAAGAAACCGGCGGCCCGCGCCAGGGCGGCGATCGTCCCGGTCAACCCCGACCCGCGGCCGGCCGGCGCCTACCAGGGCCCGTTCGGGGTCGAACAGGCGGTGCGCCTGCTCAATCGCGCCGGCTTCGGACCGGTCCCGGGCCAGGCCGAGCACCTCGCCTCGTTGGGCCTGGTCGGCGCCGTGCAGTCGCTGACCCGCCCCAGCGGCGCCGCCACCCTCACCGGCCCGCCGCCGGTCGACGACGACGGCGCCCCGATCGCCCCTGCCGACGTCTGGGGCCACGACCACATCTGGTGGCTCGACCGCATGGTCAGGACCGACCAGCCGCTGGTCGAGCGGATGGCCCTGGTCTTCCACGACTGGTTCGCGACCTCGATCGACGGCGTCTCCAAACCACAGCAGATGATCGACCAGTCCAACCTCTTCCGCTCCGCCTGCTTCGGCTCCTTCCTCGACCTGTTCAAGGCGGTGACGGTCGATCCGGCGATGCTGCAGTGGCTGAACGGCGCCGAAAACCGCAAGGGGGCGCCGAACGAGAACTACGCCCGCGAGATGATGGAGCTGTTCAGCCTCGGTGCCGACCGCGGCGCCTACAGCGAGGACGACATCCGCGAACAGGCGCGGGCGCTGACCGGCTGGCGCAACGACTGGTCCGGGGAGCTGGGCGCTCACAACTTCCGCTTCGACTCCAGGCTCCACGACGCCAACAACAAGACGGTCTTCGGCCAGACCGGTAACTGGGGTTGGGAAGACGCCTGCTGGCTCTGTGTCGAGAACCCCCTCCACCCCTCCTTCTTCGTCGCCAAGCTCTGGAGCTACTTCGTCCCGCAGCCGCCGTCGGCCGCCGTCCAGGACGGCCTGATCGGCACCTACCGCGGCTCCGGCTGGCAGATCCGCCCGGTACTGGAGACCATCCTCATGAGCCCGGACCTCTACGAAGGTCCGGCGATGGTGAAACCGCCGGTGGTCCAGCTGGCCGGGATGCTGCGGGCGCTCGGCCGCTACATCGACACCGACGCCTGGACCTGGCTCTGCGAACCGGCCGGGCAGGTCCTGTTCCGGCCGCCCAACGTCTCCGGCTGGGACGACACCCACTGGCTCGACACCTCGCGCATGCGGGCCCGCTGGAACATCGTCGACTACGCCCTCGACGGGATCTCCGTCGACGCCTGGGGCGACAGCTACAGCACCACCGAGACCGCCGACGAAGCCCTCGCCCGCGCCGTCGCCTCCTGGAGCTCGCCGGCGCTGCGGCCCGAGCACCGGGCGGAGCTGCTCGACTTCGCCCAGCGGGCGGAGAAAACCGTCGTCGCCAGCTGGCAGCGCGGGCCCTACCGGGCGATGCGCCAAAACGCCCTGCTGCAGCTGATCGGCATCAGCCCGGACACGATCCTGCAATGAGCTCCCGCCCCCACAACTGCTGCGGCGACTACACCCGCTCCCAGCTGCTGCGCTCGGCCGCCGCCGAAGCCGGCAAGGGGCTGCCGGTGATCGAGCCGGGGATGCCGGAGCCGGCCGGGACCGGGCTCTCGCGGCGCAAGTTCCTCTCCCGCAGCGCCGGGCTGGCGCTGGCCGTCTACGGCGCCTCGAAGATCCCGCTCTCGGCCTTCGAGACCGGGATCGCGCAAGCGGCGAGCGGCGACAAAGTCCTCGTCTCGGTCTTCTTCGACGGCGGCATCGACGCGCTCAGCGTGCTCGCTCCGGTCGGCGACCCCCGCTACTCGCAGCTGCGGCCCAACCTCGCCCTCTCGCCGGAAACCGGCACCCCGTTCAGCGAGGACACCCGGCTCAACTGGCACCCGGCGGCGGCGAGCCTGGCGACCCTCCACGCCGAGGGCAAGGTCAGCGCCTTCCCGGCGATCGGCTACGACCACCCGGACCAGTCGCACTTCACCTCGCGCCACTTCTACGAGGTCGGCGAGCTCGCGGTCGGCTTCCGCACCGGCTGGCTCGGCCGCTACATCGACATCGTCGGCGATGCCGAGAACCCGTTGCAGGGCCTCTCGATGGACGGCTCACTCTCGCCGATGATCGCCACCGCCGAGAAGCCGGTGGCGGCGATCGACAGCGTCGACGGCTACGACCTCTGGGCGCCGGTCAGCGACCCGATCGAGAGCGAGATGTACCGCAGCTTCGCCCGGTTCGGCGCCCTGCCGGCGAACTCGCCGGCGCTGGCCCAGGTCCGCAAAGCCACCGCCCAGACCGACAAGCTGCGCGAGGATCTCGGCGGGATCGGCGGCTTCACCAGCCCGGTCGCCTACCCCGACACCTACTTCGCCCACAAGCTCGCCGGGCTCGCCGCCTTCATCGCCGCCGGCCTGCCGATGCGGGCGGTGACGATCCGCGCCGCCGGCGGCTACGACACCCACTCCGACCAGGCCACCGACCTCGAAGCCAATCTGCGCGAGACCTGCGAGGGCCTGCTCGCCTTCCAGCGCGACCTCGAGGCGCGCGGCCTCGCCGACCGGGTGATGACCGAGATGTGGAGCGAGTTCGGGCGCCGGCCGGAGGAGAACGGCTCGGCCGGGACCGACCATGGGGCCGCCGGCTGCGCCTTCGTGATCGGCTCCAAGGCGAAGGGCGAGATGGTCGGCGAGTTCCCCGGGCTGGGGAGCCTCGACGCCAACGAAAACCTCCGCGTGACCAGTGACTTCCGGGCGATGTACTGCGCCCTGCTCGAGCAGTGGCTGGGCCAGGACGCCGGCCCGATCATCCCCGGCGCCTCCGGCTTCGCCCGGCCGACGCTGGTGAAGGCGTGAGCAGGACAGCGGCGGCCGTAGGGTTGGCGCTGGCCCTGATCGTCACCGCCGGCCTGGCTCCGGGGATCGACCCGGTCGGCCATCGCGCCGCGGCGGCGGACTGCGCCTGGCAGCGCCACCCGCAGCGGACCGTCAAGCACGTCAAGCGGCACGGGCACATGCGGAGGATCGTCCGCAAGACGAACCGCTGGACCTGCGATCCGCTGGCTGAACCTCCCGCGGCCGGCATCCCACCGGCCTCACTCCCGGGCCCGGTGCCCACCCCCGAAGCCGAACCGCCACCCCGGGCGGTCAGCGCCAAAGCCGACGACGACACCCCGGAAGCGTTCAGCTTCACTCTCTCCCGCCACTACGTCGTCGCCGGCGAGGTCACCATCGAGCTCAACAACCGGGAGGGCCAGGACGCGCACAACCTCAAGGTGCGGCCCGAGGGCAGCGAAGAATCCGGGCTGGAGGTGGGCGAAGCCGAACCGGGCGAGAGTCGGGTCGGGCATCTCGAGCTGGCCCCCGGCACCTACCAGCTCTACTGCAGCCTCCCCCAACACGAGGAATGGGGCATGAGCGTCGACCTCGAAGTGCAGGCCGGCTAGCCGAGTCGCTTCGGGTGGCCGATCTGGCCGAGCTCGGCGAGGTCGCGGCCGAACGGCAGACTGGTGGTCCAGTCGATCACCGCGTGGGTCTTGCGGGCGACGCCCGGGATCTGGCTCATGTGGTAGGTCCGGGCCATCCACCAGGCGGGGAAGCCGCGGAAGGTGCGGTCGCCGACCTTGCCGACGGCCTTGTAGCGGCCGAGGTTGACGAAGGAGGCGCCGCTGCGGTACTCGAACGGCGCGGAACTGCCGATCCCCAGCTCGGCGGCGATGTTGCGCGCCGCCACCGGGCCCTGGCGCACGGCGTGCTGGGCGGTCGGCGGGCAGGTGCCGCCGCGCGGGTCCGGAGCCGCCGCGCAGTCGCCGATCGCCCAGACGCCTTCCATGCCCTCGACCCGCAAGTGGTCGTCGACCGGGACCCGGCCGCGCTCGTCGAGCGGCACGCTGAGCTGGCGCAGGCTCGGGTGCGGGGTGACGCCGGCGGTCCAGACGACGGTCTTGGTCGCCAGCGTCTCGCCACTGGAGAGGCGGGCGCTGTCGGCCGTCACCTCCTCCAGGGTGGTGCCGAGGCGGATGTCGATGCCGCGACCGCGCAGCTCGCGCAGGGCGTAGTCGGCGAGCTCGATGTCGATCTCCGGCAGCACCCGGTCGCTGGCCTCGACCAGCATCCAGCGCATCCCGTGCAGGCGGGCGCGCGGATAGCTCTCCATCGCCTCGGCGGCGAAGTCCTGCAGCTCGGCCAGGGCCTCGAGGCCGGCGTAGCCGCCGCCGACGAAGACGTAGGTCAGCAGCTCGTCGCGGCGGGCCGGGTCCTCGCTCGCGTTGGCCGCCTCCAGCGTCTCGATCACGTGGTTGCGCAGCCAGATCGCGTCGGCGAGCCCCTTGAAGCCGATCGCGTGCTCGGCCAGGCCGGGCACCGGCAGCGTCCGCGAGACCGAGCCGAGGGCGAGCAGCAGCTGGTCGTAAGGGATGTCCTCGTCGGCGCCCTCGTGGCTGTGCACCCGCACCGTCTTCGCCTCCGGATCGTGGCCGGTGACCTCGCCGAGGCGCAGGTAGGTGCGCTTGAGGATCTCCCGCAGCGGCGTCACCACGTGCCGCGGCTCCAGCGTCCCCGCCGCCGCCTCCGGCAGGAACGGCGTGTAGAGCATGTAGTTGACGTCGTTGACGAGGCTGAGCCGGGCCGACTGCCGCGGCATCACCTTCTCCAGCTCCCGCGCCGCCGCCGCCCCTCCGAATCCACCACCGACGATGACGACGTTCCAGGCCATGCCTTGAACCTAGCACTTTGTAACAACGTGTTACAAAGTGCCTGAGAGCACAAGCGCGGACGGCGGAGGCGGTTTGACCCGCGCCCGACGCTCCGTCTACTCTGCGCCTGCGAACCGCGCCAAGCAGCGGTGGACGAGTCCAAGGATCTGACCAACCCCATGCGAACCCCAAGTCCAGAGCGCCGGAGCCGGACCCGCCCGATCGGGGCGGTCATCGCCCTGCTCCTCCTGCTCCCCATCCTGGGTGCCACCAGCGCCTCGGCCCAGACCGCTTACGTCACCAATCTCAGCGCAGCCAGCGTGACGCCGTTCGACACCGAAACGGGGCTGGTCGGCACGCCGATCCCGGTCGGCAGCTCACCGCGGGCGGTGGCGATCAGCCCCTACGGGTCGATCGCCTATGTCGTCAACCTCGAATCCGACGACGTCACCCCGATCGACACGGCGACCGGCACCGCCGAAAGCCCGATCGAAGTCGGAGACGCGCCGGTGGCGATCGCGGTTTCCCCCGGCGGGCAGACCGTCTACGTGGTCGACGACGGCTCCGACACGGTCACCCCGATCGACGTCGCGGGCGGGGTCGCCGAAGCTCCGATCGCGGTCGGCGACTCACCGTCCGGGATCGCGATCACGCCCGACGGCTCCACCGCTTACGTGACCGACCTCGGCGACGACACGGTCACTCCGATCGACCTCTCGACGCGAACGGCCGGCCCGCCGATCGCGGTCGGCGACGCGCCCTCCGGGATCGCGATCAGCCCCGACGGCTCCACGGTCTACGTCGCCAACCTCGGCGACGACACGGTCTCACCGATCGACGTCGCGACCGGGGTCGTGGGACCCGCGATCGAAGTCGGGGACGGGCCCCAGGAAATCGCGATCACCCCGGATGGGAGCAAGGCCTACGCGCTCGACATCATCGCCAACGAAGTGACCCCGATCGACCTCGCCACCGACACGGCGCTGCCGAGCATCATCACCGGCGCCGCTCCGTTCGCGGTGGCGATGGCTCCAGACGGCCACACCCTCTACATCACCAACGCCGAATCGAGCACGGTCACGCCGGTCGACACCGCGACGGATACGGTCGGCGCGGCGGTCGAAATCCCGGTCGCCGCCGGGATCGCCCTCGTTCCCTACCAGTCACCGGTCGCCGCCCTCCACGCCGAGTCGAACGAGGCCGGGGGCGCGGCCCATTTCGATGCTTCCCAATCGTCCGAACTTGGCGGCCCGGGAGCAACCTACTCTTGGGACTTCGGTGACGGCAGCGATGCCACGACGTCGACCCCGCTGGTCAGCCATATCTATGCCTCGCCGGGCACCTACGACTCCACGCTCACCATCACCAACGCCGGCGGCTGCTCGACCAAGCTCGTGTTCACCGGCCAGACGGCCTTTTGCAACGGCAGCCACGAAGCTCAGGCCCACCTGGACCTGACGATCTATCCGGTCTTCCCGCGACCCGTGTCATCGGAGCGCCGCTGCCCGCCGCGCGCCGCCGTCTGGAGCTCGCCGACTCGTCCCAGCCGCGCGGTTCCAGGGGTGCGCACGCAGATCGCAACCGACCCGCGCGCGGTCTCGACCGTGACCGCGACGCTGGCCTACCGGCGCAACGGCCATGCCCACCAGGCCGCCCTCGGCCACCTGGTGCTGCCCGAATCGGGACGCGTCGCGGCGCCGTTGCCGGCGAAGCTGCGCGGAGTCCTAGCTCCCGGCTCCCGGGTGCGGCTGGTGCTGACGATCAGGCTCGAACGCAGTTGCGAGCCACCGGCGCTGAGCCAGCGCAGCATCCGCACCCGGGTGGTGACGCTCAGCCTCCCAGCTGCTCCTTGATCAAGCGGTTGACCTCGCCGCCGTCGGCGCGGCCTTTGGTCTCCTTCATCACGGCGCCAACGATGGCGCCGATCGCCTTCGGGTTGCCGGCCTTGATCTGCTCGGCGGCCTCCGGGTTGGCCGTGACAGCGGCAGCGACGATCGCCTCGAGCTCGCCGCTGTCGGCGATCTGGGCGAGGCCCTCGCGCTCGACGATCGCGGCCGGGTCGCCGCCCTCGGCGACCAGCGCCGCCAGCACGGTCTTGCCGCTGCCGTGGGAGATCTTCTTCGCCTGAACCAGTTCGATCAGCGCGGCCAGCGATGCGATCGTGACCTGCGGTTTCACATCGTTTTCCTCGGCCTGGCGAAGCGCCGCTGCAAGCTCGCCGGTGACCCAGTTCGCCACCGGCACCGCGCCGGCGTCCCCCGCTGCCAAGGTCTCCTCGAAGAAGGTCGCTTTTTCGGGGTCGGTTGCCAGCGTCATCGCGATATCGCGGGAGAGGCCCAAATCGCCTTCGTAGCGCTCGATCCGCGCCGCCGGCAGCTCCGGCAGCGCCTCGCGGGCCTCGCGCAGCATCCGCTCGGTCGGCGCCAGCGGCACCAGGTCGGGCTCGGGGAAGTAGCGGTAGTCATGCGACTCCTCCTTCGAGCGCAGCGAGGTGAGGCTGCCACTGACCGGGTCGAAGTGGAGCGTCTCCTGGGTCACCGTCCCCCCCGCGCCGATCAGCTCGCGCTGGCGCTCGAGCTCGGCTTCGACCCCGCGCTGGAGGAAGCGGAAGCTGTTCATGTTCTTCAGCTCGGTCTTGGTCCCGAGCGTGTCGGAGCCGGCGGGACGCACGGAGACGTTGGCGTCGACGCGCAGGCTCCCCTCCTCCATGTTGACGTCGGAAACGCCGAGCTGGCGCACCGTCTCGCGCAGCAGACGCGCCCACTGGGCCGCTTCGGCGGCGCTGCGGAGGTCGGGCTCGGTGACGATCTCGACCAGCGGCGTGCCGCCGCGGTTGAAGTCGACCAGCGAGGCGCCGGAGCCGTGGATCCGGCCCGAGCCGCCGACATGGATCATCTTCGCCGCGTCCTCCTCGAGGTGGGCGCGGTGAATGCGGACCTCCCCGAGCCGGCCGTTGCTGGCGATCGGAATGTCGAACTGGCTGATCTGGTACGCCTTGGGGCTGTCGGGATAGAAGTAGTTCTTGCGGTGAAAGATCGAGTGCGGGGCGATCTCGCAGCCCAGCGCCAGGCCGATCTGCAGCGCATAGAGGATCGCCTGCTCGTTGGGGACCGGCAGCACCCCCGGGTGGGCGAGGCAGACCGGGCAGGTGTGGACGTTCGGCTCGTCCCCGAAGGAGAGCGCGCAGCCGCAGAACATCTTCGTCCTCGTCGCCAGCTGGACGTGGATCTCCAGTCCGATCACCGCTTCCAGCTCGTGCGCGCCCTCAGCCATCGACGCCCTCCGGCCGCGCCTCGAAGCCGATCCCCCGCTCGAGCGCGTAGGCGGCCTCCAGCAGCTTCTGCTCGGCGAAGGCCGGGGCGGCGATCTGGAAGCCGACCGGCAACTCCGGCCCGCCGCCTTCGGGCTCGGCCAGCCCGGAGGGGATCGAGATCGCCGGGATCCCGGCCAGGCTCATCGGCACCGTGAAGAAGTCGTTGAGGTACATCGAGAGCGGGTCGTCGGTCTTCTCGCCGAGGCCGAAGGCGACCGAGGGCGAGGTCGGGGTGACGACGAAGTCAACCGCGGCGAAGGCCTCGTTGAAGTCCTCGGCGATCCGGGTCCGGACCTTCTGCGCCTGCCCGTAGTACGCGTCGTAGTAGCCGGAGGAAAGCGCATAGGTGCCGAGCATGATCCGCCGCTTCACCTCGGGCCCGAAGCCCTCGGCCCGCGTGTTCTCGTACATCTCCAGCAGGTCGCCGGAGCTCTCGGAGCGCATCCCGTAGCGGACGCCGTCGTAGCGGGCCAGGTTGGAGGAGGCCTCGGCCGGGGCGAGCACGTAGTAGGCGGAGATCCCGTGCTCGGCGCTGGGCAGCGTCACCTCGGCGATCTCACCGCCGAGGCTCTCGATCCGCGCCAGCGTCGCCTCGAAGTTGGCGCGCACGCCGGCGTCGAAGTCGTCGCCGGAGAGCTCCGCCGGCACCCCGAAGCGCAGCCCCTTCAGGTCCTCGCGGCTGGGGGCGACGATGCCGCCCTCGATCCCGACCGAGGTCGAGTCACAGGGGTCGCGGCCCTGCAGCGCCGCCAGCAGCAGCGCCGCGTCGGTGACGTCGCGGGTCAGCGGGCCGCACTGGTCGAGCGAGGAGGCGAAGGCGATCATCCCGTAGCGCGAGATCGAGCCGTAGGTGGGCTTGAGGCCGACGATCCCGCAGAGCGAGGCGGGCTGGCGGATCGAGCCGCCGGTGTCGGTGCCGATCGCGCAGGGCGCGAGGCCGCCGGCGACCACCGCGGCCGAGCCGCCCGAAGAGCCGCCGGGCACGCGGCCGCGGTCCCAGGGATTGAGCACCGGCCCGTAGGCCGAATTCTCGTTCGAGGAGCCCATCGCGAACTCGTCCATGTTGGTCTTGCCGAGGACGCGGGCGCCGGCGGCGTCGAGCCGCCGCACCGCCGTTGCCGTGTACGGCGGGCGGTAGCCCTCGAGGATGCGGGAGCCAGCCGTGGTCGGCGCGCCCTCGGTGCAGAAGATGTCCTTGACCGCGACCGGGATGCCGCTCAGCGGGCCCTCCTCGACCTCGTAGTTGGAGGGGTCCTCGACCTGCCACAGGTAGGCGTTGAGATCGTCGCCGGCGGCCGCTGCGCGCCAGGCCTCGAAGTACTCGGCGGCGGAGACCTCCCCGGACGCGATCTTCGCCGTCGCCGCGGCGACGGTCAGGTCGAGTAGGCCGGCCATCAAGCGTCAGCCTGCGGCGAGGGCACGCGGAAGGCCCCGTCGACCGCTTCCGGCGCTGGCGCCAGGGCGACCTCGGGCGGCAGGCTCGGCCGCGGATCGTCGGCGCGGAGGACGTTCTCCAGGGCGACGACGTGCGTGGTCGGCTCGACCCCCTCCAGATCCAGCTTGGCGATCCGGTCGACGTGCTCGAGGATCCCCGACAGCTCCCCCGTCATCGTCGCGACTTCCTCCTCGGAGAGCCTCAGCCGCGCCAATCTCGCCACGTGGAGTACCTGGTCCCGGTCGATCATCGCGGGGATTCTAGGCGGCGGGCAACTGGCTGCCCAGCCAGTTAGAGTCACGCCTGATGCAGGGGCCGCGGGCAGAGAGATTCGTCGTCGTCAGTCTGCGCCTGCTCGCGCTCAGCTTCGCCGTCGTCGGCATCCTCTTCATCGCCG
>Ga0068863_100002906_pt1 | contig 16981 bp, 17 predicted proteins | sample KBSSwiS62_FD_66596 | JGI IMG/M metagenome (GOLD analysis project Ga0068863, IMG submission 66596) | Switchgrass rhizosphere microbial communities from Kellogg Biological Station, Michigan, USA - KBS Switchgrass S6-2 | ecosystem: Host-associated > Plants > Roots > Rhizosphere > Soil ...
GGGCAACCCCGTGCTGGTTGTCGTCGACATTCAACAGGGCGGCGCAATGCCCGTGGCAGACGTGGGAATTCCGCATATGCCCGGGCATGCCGAGCGCGTCGAGCGAGCCGAGAAGCTGGTGGCCGCAGCGCGCACTGCCGGCATTCCGGTGGTGTTCTTTCAGGAGGTGCACAGGCCCAGCGGTGTGGACTTCGGCCGCGAACTGGACGGCACCGAGGGCGTGCACTGCGTCGAAGGACAGCCGGGCACCGACCTCGAACCGTCGCTGCGGCCCCTACCCGATGAGTTTCACATCGTGAAGCGGCGCTATTCGGGTTTCATCGGAACAGATTTCGAGATCGTGCTGCGCGGGCTGCGCGCGTCGACGCTGATCCTGATCGGCGGCCTGACCGACGTGTGCGTGCACTACACCTTCGCCGACGCGCACCAGCGCGACTATTACGTGCGCGTCGTTACCGATTGCGTCGGCGGGTCGTCTGAGTACTTGCATGACGCGGCGCTGGCCGCCATGGAGTACCTGCAGACCGGCGCCATGCGCACCACCGAGGAGATCCTCACCGCCTTTGCCGAATGTCGCCGCCTCCGCGGCTCCGAAGCCGAACTAGCACAACCCGCCCTCGAAGGAGCAACACGATGAAGATACGACTACTGGCGGCGGGTGCCGTCGCGATGCTGACCCTATCGGCATGCGGCGGTTCGGATTCCGGGTCGAGCACCCCCAATGCGGCACCCACCGACAAGGTGTTGCACCTGTCGTTCCTACAGGACCCCGGCCAGCCGCCCGACCCGGACATCTACTACGCCGGACAGGGACTGCTGCTGACCACGAACCTGTATGAGGGTCTGCTGCAGTTCAAGGGCGGTCAGGCCAAGGCAGAACTCGAACCGCTGCTGGCCACCGAGTACACCGCGTCACCCGACAACAAGGTTTTCACGCTCAAGCTGCGCGAGGGCGTGAAGTTCCATGACGGAACGCCGTTCAAGTCGGACGCTGTCAAAGCGTCGTTCGATCGCCGGTTGGCCGTCAACGGTGGGCCCGCATACATGGTCAAGGACATCGATTCGATCACCACGCAAGGCGATTACGGCGTCACGATCACCCTGAAGAGCCCGAACTCGGAGTTCCTCGACTACCTTGCGTCGCCGTACGGTCCGCGAATGATGAGCCCGACCGGTCTGCAGAAGAACGGCGGCACCGACTTCGCTCAGAACTACCTCACCACGCACGACCTCGGCACCGGACCGTACACACTGACCGACGCGCAGGTCGGTTCGCACTACGCGATGGCATCGTTCCCGGATTATTGGGGCGCCAAGCCGTATTTCGAGAAGGTCGAGATGCCCGTCATCACCGACACCTCGGCGCAGCAGCTGCAGTTCAACAACGGTCAGCTGTCGGCGATCCTGCATGACCTGCCGTCGTCAGCCGTCGAGCAGTATCTGAACAACCCGAAGTACTCGCACTACTCGCTGCCGACGATGATGTCGAACTTCCTCTACGTCAACCCGAACAAAGGCATCACGAAGGACCAGGCCACCCGGACCGCGTTGATCGACACCATCGACGTCGATCAGGTGGTCAAGCAGACCTTCTTCGGTCGCGGCAAGGTCGGCGCGCAGATGTACCCGCCTTACGTGCTGGCCGCCGAATATGGGAAACAGAATCTGACCCATGACCCCGCGGCGCTGACGAAGATCGTCGCCGGCCTGCCAGCCGATCAGAAGACGATCACGATCGGGTACGACACCAGCAACCCCGATATGCAGTTGGTCAGCAACCTGGTTCAGACGCAGCTGGCCGCGGCGGGTGTCACCGCGAAGGTGCAGGGCTATCCCACCTCGGAGATCTACGGCTGGATCGGCACGGACATGCAGGCGGCTCCCGAGATCCTGGCCAACACGGTGTGGCCTGATGCGCCGTCTCCGTACACCTGGGGCCACATCTCGTGGGACAAGGACGGCGGGATCAACTACCTGGGTTGCTCGTCGCCGCGGGTCACCGACGCGTTGGCGAAGGGGCTGCCGACCGGCGCGCCGCAACCATATTCGGACGCAGGGGCCGCCGCTGAGGAGACGGGCTGCTGGTTGAACGTCGCCGACATCGACGACTTCGTGGTCGCCCAGCCGTGGCTGAAGGGAGTCGAGCAGGCGCACGCGGTGTCGAATCCGAACTCGCTTCGAATCGCCGCGCTGTCCGTAGGTTAGGCCGATGGGCAAAGTACATCGGATCGTTCTGCTGACACTGGGCTGGGAGGAGCTGCCGAAGGCCGTATCGGTCTACGGCACTCCACCCGAAGAGCGGCTGCGTGAACCGGTACCGGGGGTGCTGCTGCAGACCGACGGTGGCTGGGTGCTGCTGGACACCGGTTTCAACACCGCGCTGATCCGGGATCCCGCGCTGTACCGGCGGTTCTACCCGACAGTGGAATACATCCCGGTGCTGCCCGGACCAGGAGAGCCGATCGAACAGTCGCTGCACGACATCGGCGTCGACATCGACGATATCCACACGGTCGCGGTCAGCCACCTGCACCACGACCACGCGGGCGGGCTGAAGTTGTTCGCAGGGAAGGTTCCGGTGCACGCGCAGCGACGCGAGCTCGAATACGGGCTGTCCAACCATCCCGAACCCGAACACCACGCGATCGCCAGGATCGACTTCGACGACCCGCGCATCGAGTGGCGGCTGGCCGAAGGCGAAGCGGAGATCGCCCCGGGAATCACCGCGGTGCCGACGTACGGGCACACACCTGGGCACCAGAGTTTCGTGGTCGAACTCGACGAATCGGTCGGTGGCGACGGCTTCGTGTTCGCGTTCGACGCCGCCGACCTCACGGAGAACATCGAGCACGAGTTGGCCATTGGCGGCTTCATCGGGGTGGAGCCGGAGGAGACCATCGAGCCGATCCGCAAACTGAAGAAGCTGGCCAAAGAGAAGGGCTACCAACTGATTCCAGGGCACGATCCACACGTGTGGCCGGAATTGACTCGTCACTTTCACGACAGATTCGCGTAGTGGATCTGGTCATCCGCGCCGAGAAGGCGGTGATCGACGGCCAGGTCCGGGCAGCCACCGTCGCCGTATCCGACGGCGTGATCCGCTCCGTCGATGTGGATTATCCAGAAGCAGAAGATGTCGTCCTCGACGGCTCGACGGTGCTGATGCCGGGATTCGTCGACACCCACGTGCACATCAACGATCCCGGCACCGAGTGGGAGGGGTTCGCAACGGCGACCGCGGCAGCGGCGACGGCGGGCATCACCACACTGGTGGACATGCCATTGGACAGCTACCCAGTGACCACTAACGTTGCCGCTCTGCAACGCAAATACCAAGCGGCGCAGGGCAACTGCGCGGTTGATGTCGGGTTCTGGGGCGGCGTGATCCCTGGCAATCTCGAGGACCTCGCCGACCTTGCCGACGCGGGCGTGCGCGGCTTCAAGTGCTTTCTCAGCGAATCGGGCAACCCGAACTTCCCACCCCTGAACGGCGATGAGTTCCGTCGCGCCGCCTTGCGCATCGCCGAAATGGATGCGGTGCTGCTGGTGCACGCGGAAAGCGATCACGTCATCGCGGACAGTCCCGCGCCATCCGGCCGAAGCTACGCGTCGTTTCTGTCTTCACGGCCAGACGCATCCGAGGAGGACGCCGTCGCGCTCGTCGTCAACACGGCCAGGGAGACCGGCGCACGGATGCACATCGTGCATGTTTCCAGCGACCGGGTATTGCCGATGCTGGCTGAGGCCAAGCGTTCTGGTGTTCGCGTCACCGCCGAAACATGCCCGCACTACCTGACGTTCGCAGCCGAGGACATCCCGGACGGTGCAACACAGTTCGCGGCGTGTCCGCCGATACGCGACCACGACAATCGTGAAGTGCTGTGGCGGGGGCTGGCCGACGGCACGCTGGACATGATCGTTTCGGATCACTCGCCGTGCGCGCCGCCGATGAAGGCAGGCGGTGACTTCGGCAGTGCGTTCGGCGGCATCAGCAGCCTCGAGGTTGGGCCACGCGCCGCGTGGACGCAGGCCGCCGCGCGTGGTTTCGGGCTCGCGCAACTGTGTGCCTGGATGGCGGAACGCCCTGCGGCGCTTGCCGGTTTCGCCGATCGCGGACGGATCCGTGTCGGCCAACGCGCGGATCTGTGCGCATTCGAGCCCGACGTCGAGCAGACGGTGCACGCGGCCGCGCTGCGGCACCGCCACGCAGTCACACCCTACGACGGTGCCGTACTGCGCGGTTCGGTCGCACAGACGTGGCTGGCGGGCAGGCCGATCTACGAACGAGTGAGCCAGCCAGCATGAAAATTCTTGTCCTCAACCCGAATACCTCGGAAACGATGACGGCCGAGATCGCCGCAGCGGCAGCGTCTGCAGCCACCGCGGACACCGAAATCGTCGCGCTGCACCCGCGCTTCGGCGCGGCGGCCATCGACTCCGCCGCCGAAAGCTACCTCTCCGCGGTCGGGGTGATGGACGTGGTGGCGACCATGCTTGCGGCAGGCGAATTCGAGTATGACGCGGTGGTGCTGGCGGGTTTCGGCGAACACGGCAAGGACGCGCTGCAGGAGATGTTGACGGTGCCCGTGCTGGACATCGCAGAAGCTGCCGCACACGTCGCGCATCTGATCGGCAGGCGCTTCTCGGTGGTGACCACACTGGGTCGCTCGATACCGCCGATCGAGGACAGGCTGGCACTCGCGGGCCTCGATCGGCACTGCGCCTCGGTGCGGGCCTGCGGGCTCAGTACGGCGGAGGTGGATGCCGATCCCGCGGGCGCGATCCAGGCGATCGTCGAGGAAGCGGCGAAGGCGGTCGCCGAGGACGGCGCCGACGTGATCTGCCTTGGCTGCGCCGGAATGGCCGGTGCCACCGCGGCAGTCACGGCCAAGCTCGGCGTGCCGGCCGTCGACGGGGTGGCTGCCGCGGTCGGGTTGGCGCAGGCGCTGGTCGGTTTGCGGTTGAGCACCAGCAAGGCCGGCGCGTATGCGGCGGGCCCCGACAACCCGCGCAGTCACTGGCCGCTGTCGACGTCTTTGGGCCTGTGACGCATGAGTGTGGATCTGGCTTCGCGCAGCGTCGGCGGCACTGTGGTCGCCGCCAGCGACGAATCGTTCGGGTTCAAGGAGTATTTGATCGAACCGAGCGAACCCGCCTTCGTGCCGGGCACCTACGACTTGCGGGGTGAGGTCGTCGACGGCTGGGAGACCCGGCGACACACCGGCGGCGACTGGGCTATCGTTCGGCTCGGGGTCGGCGGCAGGCTGCACGCGATCGACGTCGACACGCGCTTCTTCACTGGGAACCACCCGACGGGTTGCCGTATCGACGCGTGCGTCCTGGATCCGGTCGCAGAGGCCACGGCCGCAACCGTGCCGTGGACGACGGTCGTCGAGACCGTCGCGCTGAAGTCCGACTCCCACAACGTGTTTGCCGTCGACGATCCTCGCCGCTACACGCATGTCCGACTGCACCTTGAATCAGACGGGGGAGTCGCGCGCCTGCGGGTATACGGCGATGTCATTGCCGATCCCGTGCTGTGGGCGGGCGTCACCGTCGAGGTGTCGGGCGTCGAGCAGGGTGGTCGCGTCGAATGGTCTTCTGACGATTTCTATTCCGATGCATCGGCGCTGATTGCGCCGGACCGGCCGCGCACCATGGGCGACGGCTGGGAGACCCGGCGCCGCCGAGACATCGGTCCAGACACCCACGACGCGGCGGTCATCTCGTTCGCGGTGCCCGCAGATCTGGCGCGTCTCGAGATCGACACCAGCCGTTTCGTGTTCAACGCCTCGCGAGAAGTGGCGGTGCTCGGCACCCGGGCCTGGCCGATTGACAGACACGCGCCGTTCGACGTCGAGGTGCTGGCCCGCACCCGTATCGCAGCCGACGCCCGGCAGGTGTTCGTGGTGAACGCCAAGGACATCGCCGCGCTGCGGGTGCAGGCGTATCCGGACGGCGGTCTTGCCAGGGTCCGGGCGTTCGGCACACCCACCGCCGACGGAATGGTCCAGCTGCAAACCAGATGGGAGGCATCGGCATGACAGTGCTGATGGCCGAATGCACCGGTCTGTGGCGACGCACCCTGTTGATCACGGCCGACGGCGCACGCGACACCGGCACCGAAGTCGTTTGGTTGCAAGGCATCACCGGCTACGTCGACACGCGCGGTTTCGCCGGCCGACTCGGCCAGGCCGACGACGTGTTCGAATGGCAACGCCTCATCGACGTCGAGCCGCCCGGGCCGTTTCCAGATGCGGGGCGAATGCATTGGGAGGCAGGCGTATTGATCGAAGTCGGCGTGCACGAGGACTACGTCGAACACTGGGTCCGCCGGGACGGCCCGGCTGAGCCTTGCTGGGCGCTGTTCGCGACGGAGGCGATCCTGCTGCGCGCCGGCGCGCAGTTCGGCTGGGCAGATCGGCGCGGTGTGGTCATCGGCACAATCGGCGACCCGCAATGGACGGCGCTCGATCCGCAGTTCGACGGTAGTGACCTGACGGCCAACGGTGTCCGATGGAGCATTGAGGATAGCGAAGGAGAAGTGGATCTATGAGTGGCACAACGTCATTCACGTCAGTGCCGATTGTCGACATCAGCGGACTGAGCTCGCCTGAGCAGGGTGAGCGCGAGCGGGTGGCCAGTGAGATCGGCAAGGCGGCAGCCGAAGTCGGATTCCTCTACATCAGCGGCGCCGGCGTCGAGGACACACTGTTCGAGCGCATGCTCGCGGCGACGAAGCAGTTCTTCGCGTTACCGCTCGAGGAGAAGATGCGGTACTACATCGGGCTGTCGAAATGTCATCGCGGTTATGTGCCCGCCGGCGAAGAGGGCCTCGCGACCGGAATGCCGGAGATGAAAGAGGCATTCGACACCGCGCTGGATCTGTCGGCCGACGACCCCGACTATGTCGCGGGCAACCCGATGCTCGGCCCCAACACCTGGCCGGACCTGCCGGGGTTCGCCGAAGCGGTCACCGCCTACTACCAAGCCGTGCTCGATGTCGGCCACCGATTGTTGTGGGCATTCGCGGTGGCGCTCGGTGAGGACCCCGACACGTTCGCCAAGCACGCGACCAAGACGCCGAGCCAGCTGCGGCTCATTCATTACCCGTACAACCCCGACGCCGTCGACGGCGAGGGGATCGGCGCGCACACCGACTACGAATGCTTCACGCTGCTCAAACCCACCGCGCCGGGCCTGGAGGTGCTCAATGGCGCCGGCGAGTGGATCGATGTGCCACCGGTGCCCGGCACGTTCGTCGTCAACATCGGCGACATGCTGGAACTGTGGACCAACGGTGCCTACGTGGCGACCAGCCACCGGGTCCGCAAGGTGGCAGAGGAGCGTTACTCGTTCCCGCTGTTCTTCAACGTCGACTACCACACCGAGGTCAAACCGTTGCCGCAGTTCGCTTCTCGTGACGGCAAGGCCCGGCCCACCCTGCGCGCCGGTGAGCACCTGTTCGCTCAGACCGCGCAGACGTTCGCCTATCTGCGCAACCGCGTCGAGGCGGGCGAGCTGGTGTTGCCCGACGGCTCACTGACAGTCGGACAGTTTGGTCAGGAAGCGCTGCAGAAACGGGCCTAGCGTTCGGTAGGTTCGCCATGTGCCTGAGCTGACGAACCGCCAGATCCTGCTGCGCCGCCGCCCGTCCGGTCTGGTACAGCCCGACGACACCGAGCTGGTCGCCACACCCGCACCCGAGCCTGCCGACGGCGAGGCGCTGCTGCGCACCACGTACGTCGGGATCGATGCGGCCGCACGTACCTGGCTCGACGGGCAACCGGGCTACCTGCCCGCGCTACAACTCGGCGATGTGATCCGCGCGGCGGGCATCGGCGAGGTGGTGGCGTCACGCTGCGACGCGTTCGCCGTCGGCGACGTCGTCACCACCCTGACCGGGTTCCAGGAATACGTGATCATCCGCGACGACGTCTTCGCAACACCCATCCCAGGCGAGACCGACCAACTCGCGATCATGTCCGTTTACGGCCCGACCGGAGCCACCGCCTACTTCGGCATGACCGACATCGGCAGGCCCCAGCCGGGGGAGACCGTGGTGGTGTCGGCAGCCGCGGGCGCCACGGGGTCGGTGGCCGGGCAGATCGCCAAGATCGCGGGCGCGCGGGTGGTCGGCATCGCGGGCGGACCGCACAAGTGCAAGGCGGTTGTGGAGGACTTCGGGTTCGACGCGTGCATCGACTACAAGGCAGGCGATGTCGCTGCCGCGCTCAAGGAGCACTGCCCGAAAGGCGTCAACGTGTACTTCGACAACGTCGGCGGGCCGATCCTCGACGCGGTGCTTGGCCGGCTGGCGCCCAAGGCGCGGGTCGTCCTGTGCGGCGTCATCTCCAGCTATTTGACCGGAGAGCACCCCGGTCCGGCCAACTACGTCAACCTGCTCTCGAGGACGGCGACCATGCAGGGGTTCAACGCGCTCGACGAGTGGGGCCGCTTCGACGAGGCGTTCGCCTCGCTGCGCCAGTGGGAGGCCGACGGCAAGCTCGTGCACCGCCAGACCATCTTCGACGGCATCGAATCGTGCGTCGACGCGCTGAACGGGTTGTTCACCGGCGCCAACATCGGCAAGACGCTGGTCAAGATCAGCGAACCGACGCCTGCCTGATGCCGAAGCTGAGCGCGGGACTGCTGCTGTACCGGATCACCGACGGCCAGGTCGAGGTGCTGATCGGCCATCCGGGCGGGCCGTTCTGGGCACGCAAAGACGAAGGGGCATGGTCGATTCCGAAGGGCGAGTACGTCGAAGGCGAGGATCCGTGGACCGTCGCGCAACGCGAGTTCGAGGAGGAACTCGGCAAGAGGCCACCCGACGGAGAGCGCATCGAGTTCGCACCGCTGAAGCAACCGAGCGGCAAGGTGATCACTGCGTTCGCGGTGCGCGGCGACCTCGACCTCGACGGCACCTTCAGCAACACGTTCGAGCTCGAGTGGCCGAAGGGGTCGGGCAACATCCGCGAATTTCCCGAAATCGACCGTGTCGGTTGGTTTTCCATCGCCGAGGCCAACGTGAAGCTGTTGAAGGGTCAGCGGCCGCTTCTTGAGCGCCTCACGGCTGCCCTCGAAGACGGCGCACCGGGCGGGTCTCGATAGCGTTGATGGTCAGGGCTCGGCCATGGATGCGCCACCCCGCGCGGGTACGCAGATACTCGTCGTCGTAGCGCAGATGCCAGACCAGGTCGGTGATCTGCTCCCCGGCGACCGACCAATGATGAGCGATACAGGTGATCCGCCCCAGCGCGTAGTCGCTGTCGTCATCCCTTGCTGCGTACACCTCGCCGACGATGGCATGCTCTGTTCGGGTCACCGCCGCCAGTGCGGCCATCGCTGCGCGCACACCGTCGCGCCCGTGATGACGGAGCACCGGCTCAAGCGATCGGGGTGGGTCGGGCAGCCGCAGTTCCGCGGTGTCGGTGAACAGTTCGACGACATCGTCGAAACGCCGGTCGTCGACGGCCGACGCGTACAGGTGCACGAGATCGGCCAGTGCGAGCCGGTCGAAAGCGTTGAGGCTCAAGGGATCAGCCCCAGCCGCTGCGCGCATGCCGACAGCGCGTCACACGCTTCGCCGAGATCGCTCGCGGGCGGCGTGGCCAACACGATCCTGTCGGCTCCGAGTCCCGCCAGTTTCGCGGCGCGGTCGGCATCGATCTTGGTCACCAGATGGCCGAGTGAGAGCTCGAGCGCATTCGGGTCGCGGTCGGCCCGGTTCGCCGCGTCGCGCATGATCCCGATCAGCTCGGTCAACCTGGCACCGCCGACGCCCAGCGGCTGAAAGCCGTCACCGAGCCGGCCGGCCCTGCGGGCCGCCGCGGCGCTGTGCCCGCCGACGTGAATCGGTATCCGCCCGACGGGCTTGGGATAGCAAGCGGCGTGGTCGAATTCGAAGAACTCGCCATGAAAGTCCGCGCCCTCTGGTCGGTCGTCCCACAACAGCCGCATCACCGCGACCTGTTCATCGGCGCGACGGCCGCGACTGGCAAACTCCGCGCCGCACGCCTCGACCTCCTCCTTGAGCCAGCCCATTCCCACGCACAGCCGAACCCGCCCGCCCGACAACGCATCCACGGTGGCCACTCGCTTGGCCAGCACCACCGGATGATGGTTGGGCAACACCAGTACCCCGGTCGCCAGCCCGAGCCGCTCAGTGCGTGCGGCCAGAAAGGCAAGCAGGTCAAGGGGATCGGGTACCGGGCAGTCGGCGGACAACTCGACGCGGCCGGATTCGTCGTACGGGTACACGCTGCTGTACTCGGTCATCAGCACCGTGTGCTCGACCACGACGATCGACTCGAAACCGCACGCTTCGACCTGCCGGGCGAAGGCGGACATCCATTCCGGATCCGCGGTGACCCCCGCGGCGACGGGCGCGATGACGGCGAACTTCACGGCACCGGCCAACGACATGGGCGAATAGTACAGAGGCGGCTACAGATCCAGCGTCAGATGGTCATTGGCGCGCGATATGCAGATCAGCATCATGCCGTCCTCGCGTTCGGGATCGGTGAGCAGCGTGTCGCGGTGGTCGACGGCGCCGTCCAGCACCCTGGTGCGGCAGGTTCCGCAGAAGCCCTGCTGACAGGAGTACGGTGCGTGCACGCCTGCCCGATTGAGCGCCGCGAGCAGGGTTTCGTCGGCGCCCACGCGCACAGTGTCGCCCGTCGAGGCGACCGAAACCGCGAACTCCTTGCCGTCAACGACCGGCGGCGCGGCGAACCGTTCGAAGTGCAACTCGACGTCGTCGCGGCCGACGAGCGCGGACCTGATCGCAGTCAGCATCGGCGCGGGCCCGCACGCGTACACCGCGGTGCCGTCGGCACAGTCGCCGAGTAACTCGTCGGCCGTTGGCAGCCCATCGATGTCGTCCGTGCGGATCGCCACCCGATCGCCGTAAGCGCTCACCTCGTCCACGAACGGCAGGCTGTCGCGACTGCGTCCGGCATAGACCATCGACCACTCGATGCCGCGTCGCCGCGCCAGGCCCAGCATCGGCAGGATCGGCGTGATGCCGATGCCGCCCGCGATGAAGCGGAACTGGCGCGCGGGAGACCCGTAGCCGGGAACTGTGAGCGGGAAGGCGTTGCGTGGGCCGTGCGTCGTGACCGCAGTGCCGAGGGTCAGCCCGTGCATCTCGATGGAGCCGCCGCCACCGTCGGGAATCCGTCGCACGGCTATGCGATAGGCGTCGCGCGTGTCGGGGTCACCGCACAGCGAGTACTGGCGCACCAAGCCGCTGGCCAGGTGAACGTCGATGTGCGAGCCGGGATGCCAGCGCGGCAGCTCATGGCCGACGAGCGTCAGTGCGACGACGTCCTGGTCATGGGCGACCACCTGTCGGTCGGCGACCGTCAGAGCGATGGTCCGGTCCGTCTCGGCGGGCGGGCTCGGTCGCCTGATGGCGGCCGCCATCGCCTCCATGCCGGAGATCGCGGCGTCGGCGACGCCGATCAACACGTCCCGGTGCCGCGGCCTGAATGGATTGGCCGGCAGCTGGCGGTAGTGCTCGCGCAGTCCCATCAAAGGTGCGCCGCGCGCGCTGCAGGAGAGGTGGCCAGGTAGGCGACGGCCTGCGCCGTGGAGCCCATTTCGTCAGGGGAGTACCCGGGCCGGAAGTAGGACAGGGTGTTCGACCCGAACAGCGTGCGGAACCTGGGCAGCAAGCCCAGCTTGGAGTCGCGCATCCGCAGGCGCTGCATCTCGCGCCATCCGATGTCGTTGGCGGGGTCGGACTTGAGCAGATACCACGTGCCGCGCTGAAAGAAGACGAAGATCGCCGTCGCAGCAAGGGCCATCGTGCGGATGCGGTCGAGATAGCTGTTGTGGAAATAGGACGCGACGTCGTAGGCGACGCTGCGGTGTTCGACTTCCTCGCTGCCGTGCCACCGGAACAGATCAACCATGGTCGGGTCGGCGCCGTGGTCGTCCCAGGTGGAGTTCAGCGCGAAGTCGCCGAGCACCGCCGTGTAGTGCTCGATGGCCGCGATCAGCCACAGCCGTTCGCACAGGTTGTTCAGTCTGCGCGTGGGATCAGTGGAAGTTGTTGGCGCCAAGACATTTTCGAAGACGTAGTTGATCATGTCGAGAATCGGCGACGGGTCGACGCCGTTGCCGACGAGGAACTTGCGCACGACTTCGTCATGGGTGGCGGCGTGGGTGGCCTCCTGCCCGATGAACCCCCGCATGTCCTCGGCCAGATGCGGATCCCTCACCAGCGGCAGCGCCTCGTTGAACGCCTTGACAAACCAATACTCGCCGGCGGGCAGCACGACATTGAAAAGGTTGATCATCGTCGACGCCACGGGGTGGCCGGGAATCCACTCGAGCGGAATATCGGACAGATCGAAGTGCACCTTGCGGGCCTGAATCTGCACAGGACCAGGATCGATTTCCTCATCGAAACGATGCGGTCGCAGCATGGCCCGCAGTCTATCGAAGTATGTGGGAACGCCGGTATCGGCTTGCCCGGCGCGATGGGTGGGTATACGTCTGCCTCATGGCGGGGATTGCCGACGTTCTCGATTGGGCCAAGCAGCAGGTCGCGTCGCGGGTGCCGAAGGCCGACCTGGATCAACGCGACCCGGATTACATTCGCGAGCAGCTACCGGGCCTCTGGCTGCTGGCATCGCTGTATTTCCGCGCCGACGTGCGCGGTCTTGACCGCATTCCACGCGAGGGACCGGTGTTGCTGGTCGGCAATCACAGCGGTGGCAACCTTCCGCCCGACACCTTCGTCTTCACGCTGGCGTTCTGTTCGTACTTCGGCGTCGAGAGGCCCTTCTACCAACTCGCACATAATCTGGTCGTATCGATGCCCGGCCTCGGCTCGCTGCGCAAGTTCGGCACCGTGGCCGCCAATCATGAAAACGCCATGCTGGCATTGCAATCCGGCGGTGCGTTGCTGGTGTATCCGGGCGGTGACTACGAGGTGTTCCGGCCGTCGTGGGAGCGGCACGAGGTCGACTTCGGTGGCCGCAAGGGCTACGTGCGGTTGGCCCGCGACGCCGGCGTCCCGATCGTGCCGATCGCCAGCGTCGGCGGCCAGGAAGCGGCCCTTTTTCTCGACCGCGGGCAGTGGCTGGCCAAGCTGCTGATGGTCGACAAGCTCGCGCGCCTGAAGAGTGTCCCGATTCTGTTGGCGCCGCCGTGGGGACTGGTCGTCAGTGACATGGTGCCGCGGCTACCCCTGCCGACGAAGATCGCGATCGAGGTGCAGGAACCGATTGACGTGAGTGTTGAAGCCGGCGACGACGACGTCGTTCACAAGCAGGTGATGGAGAGTTTGCAGGCAGGTGTCGACCGGTTGGCGGCCGAACGTCGATTCCCGGTGATCGGCTAATGCGCGTCCAACGGCACTGCGTCATCGACGCCGACCGCGACACCGTGTGGAAGGCGGTCAGCGACCCGGACTGCTATCCGGAGTTCATGGCCAGCCTCGAGCGCTGGGAGCACGTCACCGAAGGTCCGGCCGACAAGGGCGCGCGGTACACCGTGCATTGGAAGATCGGCTCGGTGCCGATCGGCGGCGTCGTCGAAGTCTCGGAGTTCGACCCGGCCCATGACCTGGCGTGGATCGGGGTCTCAGGTGTCTCGCTGCGCGGCCGGTTCCGGATCCGCGACACCGGCGACGGTCGCACCAAGGTCGTCTTCCGGTTGGCCTACGAATCGGCAGGAAACCTCCTCGGCATCATCGCCGACCGCGTGGCGGCGCGTCAGGTCGGGCGCAACATGACCCAGACGCTGAAAAACCTGAAGAAGCTGGTCGAGCCTTAACCCGGCGGAGTACCCGCGCCGGGAGCGCCTTGGATCGGCACCACCGGAGTCGGGGTCACCGTGGTGACGCCGTTGGCGCCGACGGTCGGCCCACCGGATGGGCCCATGGCAGCGAGCTCGTCGGCGGCCTTCTGGCTGCAGTCGAGCATCAAGAGCATCCGGCCGCCCGCGGTGACCTTCTGCTGATCCACCAGGCACTGCGCCTGCGGGAGCACGCTGCCGAATGAACCGCCGAAGTACGCCTTCACACCCTGGCTCTTCAGGACCTGCAATGCCTTGTTGTAGGGCTCACCGACCACGTTGAGCGAGCTGCCGTCCGGTTGCCCCGGCTGTGAGAGGGCCACCCCGGCGCCGATCAGAGCGACCGAGCCTGCGGCCACGAGGCCACCGCTGAGCGCAACGAGCTTCTTCACGTGATCTCTCCCTAAGTCGGTGCGGTGCGAACATATCGCAGCCGTGACAATTGTGAAACCGGTGACGGACCGCCCAGCGTTACACCGGCGGGTGCACGATGTGTTTCATCGCCCCGGCGAGCGTCGCTGCCCGGGAGTCGGTGAAAACGTCTTCCAGCTGCAGTTTCCGGCCGTTGGGGCCCCGCAGCGGCACCCGCCAATTCGGATATTCGTCGGTGGTGCCGGGCTGGTTCTGGGTGCGCAGATCGCCGACCGCGTCGGCGAGCGACAGGGCCAACAGCTTGGACGGGGTGCGGCCCAGATACCGGTGCAGAGCGAGCACGACGTCATCGACGCTGGGGGCGACGCTCGGGTCGTCGCCGAGCAGCCCAACCCGGCGCAATTCGGCCAGCCAGGCCGCCTGTTGAGCCTGGTCAGCGGCCAGTTCCTCGGCGGCGGGCCGGGTCAGCAGGCCGAGCTCTTCGCGTAGCCGCACATGCTCGCCCGCCAGATAGCCCGGGGTCGGCGGCAGGTCGTGGGTCGTCACCGCCGACAAACAGAACTCGCGCCACTTCTCGGCGGGCAGCGGTCCGCCCGCACCGTCGCGGTCAGCCTCGAACCACAGGATCGACGTGCCGAACAGTCCTCTTTCGCGCAGGTAGTCGCGGACCCAGGGTTCGACCGTGCCGAGATCCTCGCCGACGACGACCGCGCCGGCCCTGTGTGCCTCCAGCGCGACGACGCCGATCATCGCCTCGTGGTCGTAGCGGACGTAGGTGCCCTCGGTCGGGGGAGCGCCCTTGGGGATCCACCACAGCCGGAACAGGCCGATGATGTGGTCGATGCGAACACCGCCCGCATGCCGCAACACGGCGTTGACCAGCGCACGGAACGGCTCGTAGGCGTGGTCGATCAGTTGGTCGGGCCGCCACGGCGGCTGCGACCAGTCCTGGCCGAGCTGATTGAACTCATCGGGCGGCGCACCAGCGGTCACACCCAGCGCGAGCACATCCTGAAGCGCCCATGCGTCGGCGCCATTGGGGTCGACGCCGACCGCGAGGTCGTGCATGATGCCGAGTTCCATCCCGGTCTGGACCGCGGTGGCCTGGGCGGCGGTCAGCTGGTCGTCGAGCTGCCACTGCAGCCAGCGGTGGAAGTCGACGGTCCTGGCGTACTTGGCGGCGAACTCGGCGACCGAAGGGCTCGAAGGATGCTGTAGCTCCTCGGGCCACTGGTGCCAGTCGTTGCCGTGATGCTCTGCCAGCGCGCACCACGTGGCGAAGTCGTCGAGGCTGCGGCCCTCGCGCCTGCGAAACGCGGCGTACGCGAGTTCGCGCCCGGCCGAGCGTTCGACTTTGTACACGGTTTGCAGCGCGGCGCGTTTGGCCTTCCATGCGGCGTCGCGATCGATCAGCTTGGCCTTCTTGGCCAGCGCCTGAACCTCGATGCGGGCCTTGCGGATGCTGCCGCGCTGCCGGACATAGGCGAACTCGTCGATCGCCTCGACACGCAGATACAGCGGGTTGATGAACCGGCGCGACGTCGGCAGGTAGGGCGACGGCTCCATCGGCGGGGTAGGAGCCGCCGCGTGCAACGGGTTGACGAGAACAAAGCCCGCGCCGTGCTGCGACGCCGACCACACGGCAAGGTCAGTCAGATCGGTCAAATCGCCTATGCCCCATGATCTTTGCGAGCGGACGCTGTAGAGCTGTGTGGCGAGTCCCCAGGCCCGGCTCTGGCCGAGCTTTGCGGGCAGCTCCAGCGTCGCGGGGGAGACGATGACCAGGGTGCTGATATCAGCTCCCCCGACCTGCAGGTGCAGCTGGTGATAGCCGAGCGGCAGATCGGCCGGCAGTTCGAAGGTGGCCTCGCCAACCATTCGGCCGCCGAGATCGTAAGGTGCCCTGTTGTTTTCGAGCTGCCGAAGACCGGTCCGTACACTGCCGTCCTCGAGTCGCAGCCACAGGCCGACGGAGTCGCCGTGCGTGACGTGCACCCAGAAAGACGAGGCCGTCCCCGAACGGGCGATGATGGTCGGCGGCAGCGCGCGCTGCCAGTAGTCGCGGTCGTGTGCGGCCAGTGCGGCGGTGCGCTCGTCCTCGGTGGCGGCGGGCACGCCGAGGGCGTCGAGGACCGCGATCAGCGTGGTGTCGGCGACGGCCGTGTGGCTGCCGGTCCAGTTCTCGTATTCGGTCGCCACGCCGTAGCGGCGCGCCAATTCGACGAGCGAGGCAGGCAGCTCAGTCATGCCGCCATCCTGCCCGCTACTGATCGACATCGCGCATCAACAGGTCGTCCCACGTGTCACGTCGCACCACGAGGCGGGCATACCCATTGCGGGCGAAGACAACCGGGACCCGACGGGCGCCGTTGTACTGATTGGACATCGTGTAGCAGTAGGCCCCCGTGACAGGCACGGCAAGCAGATCGCCGATCGCGGGCCGCTGCAGCGGGACACCGTCGACGAGCTGATCGCCGGATTCGCAGTGTCTGCCGACCACACTCACCATCTCGCCACCGCCAACCCGGTTGACGATCGCGGCCTCGAATCGCTGCCCCGTCAGCGACACTTCCAGGTTGTCACCCATGCCGCCGTCCACCGCCACATGCGTCACCACACCCCGCTTGATCGTGGTGATCCGGTACACCGTGCACGCGCTGTTGGCGACCATGCTGCGGCCTGGCTCGACGATGATGCGTGCGCCCGCGGGCAGAAGCGCCTTGGCCTGCGTCACCATCGCGTCGGCGTAGTCGTCGAGGCTGGGCGGGTGTTCGTCGTAGGTGTAGCGCACGCCGAG
>Ga0068863_100002909_pt1 | contig 16975 bp, 15 predicted proteins | sample KBSSwiS62_FD_66596 | JGI IMG/M metagenome (GOLD analysis project Ga0068863, IMG submission 66596) | Switchgrass rhizosphere microbial communities from Kellogg Biological Station, Michigan, USA - KBS Switchgrass S6-2 | ecosystem: Host-associated > Plants > Roots > Rhizosphere > Soil ...
CCGAGCGTGCGGAACTTGCTGATGAGCCGCAGGACGAGCACCTGCTTTCTCATCGTCGACGCGTCGATCATCGCGCCCGCCACCTTGCGGTGCTTGCCGAGCTCGATGAACGACTGGATCACCGGCGCGTGGGCGACGTCGGCCGCTTCGCCGCGCAGCGAATCGAAGTACGTTCGCCACTCCCCGGACACGTCGGCCGGATTGGCGAGGTAGCGCTCGTATTGCTCCTCGATGTAGGGAACGTTGCCGCCGAACAGCGTGCTGCCCGATGCGAATTCCTGCATGTTGCTCATCGTCGAAACCTCGTGATTCGTCCGCACGCTCGCGGCGCGGACGGGAACATCCCTGAGCGACCGCCTACTTCGCGCGCTGGCCCGACCCCTGCGAGGATCGCTCGCTGATCGGCCGCACCGACCGCCGCGTCGCGCCGGTGAAGAGCTGCCGCGGCCGCCCGATCTTGTACTCGGGATCCGCGATCATCTCGTTCAACTGCGCGATCCAGCCGGACGTGCGCGCGAGCGCGAAGATCGCGGTGAAGAGCGGGACCGGAATGCCGATCGCCTTCTGCACGATGCCGGAATAGAAGTCGACGTTGGGGTACAGCTTGCGCGAGACGAAGTAGTCGTCCTCGAGCGCGATCTTCTCGAGCGCCATCGCGAGCTTGAACAGCGGATCGTCGCCGAGCCCGAGCTCGCCCAGCACCTCGTGGCAGGTCTCGCGCATCAGCTTCGCGCGCGGGTCGTAGTTCTTGTAGACGCGATGGCCGAAGCCCATCAGCTTCACGCCGGCGTTCTTGTCCTTCACCTTGTCGATGAACTCGCCGATCTTGGCCACGCCGCCCATCGCCTGGATCTGGCCCAGCATGTTGAGGCACGCCTCGTTCGCGCCGCCGTGCGCCGGGCCCCAGAGACAGGCAACGCCCGCGGCGATGGCCGCAAACGGGTTGGTGCCGGAAGACGCGCACATGCGCACCGTCGACGTCGACGCGTTCTGCTCGTGGTCCGCGTGCAGGATGAAGATGCGGTCGACGGCGCGCACCAGCACGTCGTTCACCTTGTAATCCTCGCACGGCGTCGCGAACATCATCCGCATGAAATTCGCCGCGTAAGAAAGCTCGTTGCGCGGATACATGTACGGCTGGCCAACCGAGTACTTGAACGCCATGGCCACGAGCGTCGGCAGCTTGGCGATCAGGCGGATCGCCGAGATGTCCCGCTCGCGCGCGTCGTGCAGGTTCATGGAGTCCGGGTAGAACGCCGACAGCGCGCCGACGAGGCCCGTCATCACCGCCATCGGATGAGCGTCGCGCCGGAAGCCGCGCAGGAAGAACTGCATCTGCTCGTTGACCATCGTGTGCTTGATCACGCGGCCGTTGAAGTCCTCCTTCTGCGCGGCGTCGGGCAGGTCGCCGTACAGCAAGAGGTGGCACACCTCGAGATAATCGCACTTGGTGGCGAGCTCCTCGATCGGGTAGCCTCGGTAGAGAAGCTCGCCTTTGTCGCCGTCGATGTAGGTGATCGTCGAGTTGCATGCCGCGGTCGACATGAAACCCGGGTCGTAGGTGAACTTGCCCGTCTTGCCATACAGCGTGCGGATGTCGATGACGTCCGGCCCGATCGTCCCTTCGAGGATCGGGAAGGTGACGCTCGGCGATGCATCGGAGAAGCTAAGGGTGGCGGTTCGGTCGGTCATGATGTCGGCTCCATCCAGGGCACATTCGTGCGCCGGTTTCGAAGCGGCGCACCCCACTCACTCCTTCAGCCGATCGAGACCGCTGTCGGCTCTCTACGTGATACCGGCGGAACTGCCTTTCAAGCCGAGCGTAGCTGCGCAACCACGGGCAGGAGCCCCGTGTCGGCCGGCTCGGATCTTCCGGCGATGAGATCCCACAACTCGCCATCGGGCAGGTCGAGCAGCCGGTCGAGCGCCGCCACTTCCTCGGCGGATATTGCTTGTCCCCGCGCGTCGAGGTAGCGCGCGAGGATCAGGTCGTTCTCCAGCAGACCCCGCCGGCAGCGCCAGCGCAGGCGGTTGAGTTCGGTCGCATCCATGAAGGGTTCGGATCGGTGCGTAATGCGGGCATGTCGGTTCGAGACGCGAAGCCGAGCAGCGGAGCATAGTCGGATTCTATGTGAGCAGGTTAACGCGAGCGTCGACAACGTATCGGACGGAAAGGCCACGCCTTACACGGCCCGCTTCACCATGATGTCCTTGATCTTGCTGATGGCCTTCGTCGGGTTGAGTCCCTTCGGGCAGACGTCGACGCAATTCATGATCGTGTGGCACCGAAAGAGCCGGTAAGGATCTTCCAGATCGTCGAGGCGCGCGCCGAGCGCCTCGTCGCGCGTGTCGGCGATGAAGCGGTAGGCGGCGAGCAGCCCGGCGGGACCGACGAATTTGTCTGGATTCCACCAGAACGACGGGCAGGCGGTCGAGCAGCAGGCGCACAGGATGCACTCGTACAGCCCGTCGAGCTCCTCGCGATCCTCGGGAGACTGCAGCCGCTCTTTCTCCGGTGGCGGCGAATCGTTGACGAGATACGGCTTGATCGAGTGGTACTGCTTGAAGAACTGGCTCATGTCGACGATCAGGTCGCGGATCACCGGCAAGCCCGGGAGCGGCCGGATCTCGACCGGCTCCTTCACGTCGTTGAGGTTGGTGATGCAGGCGAGGCCGTTCTTGCCGTTGATGTTCATCGCGTCGGAGCCGCAGACCCCCTCGCGGCAGCTCCGGCGGAACGACAGCGTGTCGTCGACCGCCTTTACGCGGATGAGGGCGTCGAGCAGCATGCGGTCGTGCGGATCGAGCGCGACGTCGTAGTCCTGGACGTACGGCTTCGCGTCCTTCTCGGGGTCGTAGCGGTAGATGCGGAATTTCATCGTGCGCCGATTCAATAGGTTCGCGTCTTGGGCGGGAATGCGTCCACCGACAGCGGCTTCATGTTGACGGGCTTGTACGCGAGGCGGTTGCCTTCCCGGTACCACAGGGAATGCTTGAGCCAGTCGACGTCGTCGCGGTTCGGGTAATCGCTGCGCGCCTGGGCGCCGCGGGACTCGCGCCGCGCTTCGGCGGAAACGATCGTCGCCTTCGCCGTCTCGATCAGATTGTCGAGCTCGAGCGCCTCGACCCTCGCCGTGTTGAACGTCTTGCTCTTGTCCCTGATCGCGCTGCGCAGCACGCGCTGCTCGAGCTCGCTCACCTTGCGCACGCCTTCGGCGAGAAGCTCCTGGTTCCGGAACACGCCGCAGTGCGCCTGCATCGCGCGTCGCAGGTCGTGCGCGATTTCGGGCACCGACTCGCCCGACGTCGCGCCGTCGAGGCGCGCGAGCCGCGCCCGCGACCCGTCGGCGGCATCCGCCGGCAGCGCCTTGTGCGGCACGCCCGAAAGATTCTGCGCGACGATGAAATTCCCGGCGGCGCGACCGAACACGACGAGATCGGTCAGCGAATTGGTGCCGAGCCGGTTGGCCCCGTGGACGGACACGCAAGAGCACTCGCCGACCGCGTACAGACCCTGCACGACGGCATTGGGATCGCCATCCTTCGGCGCCACGACTTGTCCGTGGACGTTCGTCGGCACGCCGCCCATCTGGTAGTGAATCGTCGGGACGACCGGAATCGGCTCGCGCGTGCAGTCGACGTTCGCGAACTTGAGCGCGATCTCGTGGATCGACGGCAGGCGTTTCATGATGACGTCGGGGCCGAGGTGATCGAGCTTCAGCAGCACGTAGTCCTTGTGCGGGCCGCAGCCGCGCCCTTCCTTGATCTCCTGGTCCATCGACCGGCTCACGACGTCGCGCGATGCGAGATCCTTGAGGTTCGGCGCATAGCGCTCCATGAACCGCTCGCCGTTGCAGTTGAGCAGGATCCCGCCCTCGCCGCGCACGCCTTCGGTGATGAGCACGCCTGCGCCGGCGACACCGGTCGGGTGGAACTGCCAGAACTCCATGTCCTCGAGCGGAATGCCGGCGCGGGCAGCCATGCCGAGGCCGTCGCCGGTGTTGATGAAGGCGTTCGTCGAGGCCGCAAAGATGCGTCCGGCGCCGCCCGTGGCGAGCATCGTCGCCTTGGCCTGCAGGATGGCGATCTCGCCCGTCTCCATTTCCAGGGCGACCACGCCGAGGACGTCGCCGTCGGCGTCGCGAACGAGGTCGAGCGCCATCCATTCGACGAAAAAGTTCGTGCGGGCGCGGACATTGCGCTGGTAAAGGGTGTGCAGCAGTGCGTGGCCCGTCCGGTCGGCGGCGGCGCACGAGCGCTGCACGGCCTTTTCGCCAAAGTTGGCGGAGTGGCCTCCAAACGGCCGCTGGTAGATCGTGCCGTCGGCGTTGCGGTCGAACGGCATCCCGAAGTGCTCGAGCTCGTAGACGACCTGCGGCGCGATGCGGCACATGTACTCGATCGCATCCTGATCGCCCAGCCAGTCCGAGCCCTTGATGGTGTCGTACATGTGCCAGAGCCAGTTGTCCTCCGACATGTTGCCGAGCGCGGCGCCGATGCCGCCCTGGGCGGCGACGGTGTGCGAGCGCGTCGGGAACACTTTCGAGAGGACGGCAACGGACAGCCCCGCCTCGGCAAGCTGCAGCGAGGCGCGCATGCCCGAACCGCCGGCGCCGACCACGATCGCGTCGAACTTGCGGACGGGAATCGTCATGCCTCGGCCTTAGCCCGGTCGCGTGCCCTGGCTTCGCCCCGGCCGCTCATGCGCTGCCCCACAGAATCTGCAGCGTCCAGCCGAGGTAGACGATGAGCAGCACGACGATGATGGTTTCGAGCAGCAGCCTGATCCCCGCGGGCTTGATGTAGTCCATGAGAATGTCGCGAGCGCCGATCCACGCGTGATAGAGCAGCGACACCATGAACAGGAACGACGCGAGCCTGAACCCGTCGTGCGCGAACAGGTTGGTCCACAGCGCGTAATCGAGGCCGCCGTTCCACAGCACGATCGCGAGGAGCAGCACCGTATAGAGCGCCATGACGACGGCCGAAAGGCGCTGGACGAGCCAGTCCATCAGGCCGTAATGCGCCCCGACCGCGTACCGGCGTGTCACCACAGCCGCGCCCCCAGGATGAGTGTCAGCGCGAGGCTCACGACGAGCACGATGGCGCTCGAACGACGCGCGGGCGCGAGCTCGATCCCGCGGTGGATGTCGAGCAGCAGATAACGGATCCCCGCGCAGAAGTGATGAAGATACGACCACAGGAGCGACAGCAACACGAGCTTCCACAGCGGGTGCGAGACGGTCGCCTTCATCGCTGCATATGTTTCGGGTGACGCGAGGCTGCGCGAGACGGCGTACAGCAGCACCGGTATCCCGGCCACGAGCAGCCAGGCGCCGGACACGCGGTGCAGGATGGAGACGATCCCCGGCAATGGCAGCCGAATCCGCGGCAAGTCGAGGTAGACGGGGCGCTTTTTCACGTGTCAGAGGACTGACGGAGCGTCGGGAAGCGTTGCCAAGGATGTAAGACGTACTCTTATGGGGCGCGCTGTGGCGTTAGCTGCCCGCCGGCTTTTGTGCATAGCAACAACCGAATTATAGCGCGACGCGTGCACTTCCAGCGACCGAAAGCAGGGGGATTTTCGTGCCGACCGGGCGCTTCACCCGATTTCATTGAAATAGTGGTATCGCTTCGTGGTGCAGAGGCCGCGCCGCCACTCGACCGGCCGCCCCCCGTAAGTTGAGGTGACGCGGTCGACCGCAAGCACCGGCTCGCCCGTCTTCACCCCGAGGAGCTTCGCGCTCGCCGCGTCGGCGGCCACTGCGCGGAGCTTCTCCCGCGCCTTCACCATCCGGACCCCGAACTGCGTCTCGAAGAAGCTGTACATCGACCCTTGGTACGCGTCCAGCTTCGCCTTGGTGATTCCGCGAAAGAGCCCGGCCGGAAGCGTGATTTCGTCCAGCACGGCGGGCTCGCCACCGTACTCGAGCACCCGCCGGATGACGTGCACGGGATCGCCGGCCTTGAGTTCGAGCACGCGCGCCGCCTCGGCGGAGGCCCGGGTTCGCCGGAGGTCGATGACGCGGCTCGCCGGGTATTCGCTCGCCTCGTCGTTGCGGCGGATGCGCAGGAAGCGGAAAAGAGAGGTCGCTTCCTCGGTGTGCGTCGCGACGAAGGTTCCCTTGCCCTGGCGCCTCACGACGAGGTTCTCGGAGGCGAGCGCGGCGATGGCCTTCCGGACCGTGCCCTGGGACGCACCGAAGCGGCGGGCGAGATCGCTTTCGCTCGGAATCGCGGCCCCGGGTGCCCACTCGCCGGCATCGAGGCTCCGCTCGAGCAGCGCCTTGATCTGCCGGTACAGGGGCTGGAACGTCGGGGTGGACGTGGCCATGGGGCATTATCGGCCGGGGCCCCTGAGTTGTCTATCTCATGTCATATATAAGATATAAGACTTGGTTGACATGACCCTCGCTGCAGGTCTAGAATTCGAACGATGTCGTAACCGATGCCGGGTTGATGCGTCGCAACAGACGACGCCTCGCGTTTGGCATAATCGGCATCGGCAGCACGTCGGGGTTCCCGGTCGTGCAGCTGTCGCACCGTTTGCTAGGCCCACCCACTGGCCCCCAACCGGCCCTCCTCCGAAGGCTTCGCGATGAAAAATCCCGTACGAGTTGCCGTCACCGGCGCCGCCGGCCAGATCGGCTATGCCCTCCTGTTCCGCATCGCCGCCGGCGAGATGCTCGGCCGCGACCAGCCGGTCATCCTCCAACTCCTGGAGCTGCCGATCGAAAAGCCGCAGGCCGCGCTCAAGGGCGTGATGATGGAGCTCGAGGATTGTGCCTTTCCGCTGCTCGCCGGGATGATCGGCACCGGCGATCCGAACGTCGCCTTCAAGGATGCCGACTACGCGCTGCTCGTGGGTGCAAGGCCGCGCGGCCCCGGGATGGAGCGCAAGGACCTGCTGCTCGAGAACGCCAAGATCTTCATCGAGCAGGGCAAGGCCCTGGACGCCGTCGCGAAGCGGGACATCCGCGTGCTGGTCGTCGGCAATCCTGCGAACACGAATGCGTACATCGCGATGCGCTCCGCGCCCTCGCTGCCGAAGAAGAACTTCACGGCGATGCTGCGCCTCGACCACAACCGCGCGCTCTCGCAGCTCGCGGCGAAGACGGGCAAGCCCGTCGGCGCCATCGAGAAGTTGATCGTCTGGGGCAACCACTCGCCGACGATGTACGCCGACTACCGGTTCGCGACCGTCGGCGGTCAATCGGTCAAGGACCTCATCAACGACGACAACTGGAACCGCAACGTCTTCCTGCCGACCGTCGGCAAGCGCGGCGCCGCGATCATCGAGGCCCGCGGCATGTCGTCCGCCGCATCCGCAGCCAACGCCGCGGTCGATCACGTCCGCGACTGGACGCAGGGTACGAGCGGAAAATGGGTGACCATGGGCGTCGCCTCCGACGGCAGCTACGGCATCCCGCAGGACGTGATGTACGGCGTGCCGGTCACCACCGCCGGCGGCGAGTACACGCGCGTCACGGGGCTTCCAATCGACGACTTCTCGCGCGAGAAGATGAACGCGACGCTCAAGGAGCTCGAGGAAGAGCGCGCCGGCGTGGCGTCGCTGCTAGGCGGCTGATGACTGCACCGTCGGCAGGCGCCCGGTTCCGCGCGGCCGTTGCGGCGGAGAAGCCGCTGCAGGTCCCCGGCGCCATCTGCGCGTATCACGCGATCCTCGCCGAGCGCTCGGGCTTCAAGGCGATCTACCTTTCTGGCGGTGGCGTAGCCGCCGGATCGCTGGGTGTGCCCGATCTCGGCATCAGCAACCTGGACGACGTGCTGACCGACGTGCGGCGGATCACCGACGCGTGCTCTCTGCCGCTCCTGGTCGACGTCGACACGGGTTTCGGCGCCTCCGCGTTCAACATCGCGCGCACGGTGAAGTCGCTGATCAAGTTCGGCGCGGGCGCCATGCACATCGAGGACCAGGTTGGCGCCAAGCGCTGCGGTCATCGCCCCGGCAAGGAGCTCGTCTCGCGGGACGAGATGGTGGACCGGATCAAGGCGGCCGTCGACGCGCGCACCGATCCCGAGTTCGTGGTCATGGCCCGCACCGATGCGCTGGCCGTCGAAGGGCTCGAGGCGGCAATCGATCGTGCGGGCGCGTGCGTCGCTGCGGGCGCCGACATGATCTTTCCGGAAGCGATGACCGAGCTGCCGATGTATAAGGCGTTCGCCGCAGCGGTCAAGGTGCCGGTCCTCGCCAACATTACGGAGTTCGGCTCGACGCCGCTCTTCACGCTCGACGAGCTTCGCGGCGCCGATGTTGCCGTGGCGCTGTACCCGCTCTCGGCGTTTCGGGCGATGAACAAGGCGGCGCTCGACGTCTACACGGCGCTGCGCCGCGACGGGACGCAGAAGTCCGCCTTGGACAGGATGCAGTCGCGCACCCAGCTCTACGACTATCTCGGTTACCACGCGTACGAGCGGAGCCTGGACGCGCTGTTCGCGACACGCAAGTGACCGCGCGTCGCGCCTGGCCTCGTTTGCGTCTCATTTGCGTCTCATTTGGGTGACTGCAGGGAGGAACCGATGAACGACACGACCGCCGCGCCCAAGCCGAAGAAATCGGTCGCGCTTTCCGGCGTCACCGCGGGCAACACGGCGCTTTGCACCGTGGGGCGCTCGGGCAACGACCTTCACTACCGGGGCTACGACATCCTCGACATCGCGGACACCTGCGAGTTCGAGGAAATCGCTTACCTTCTCATCCACGGACGCCTGCCGTCGCGGCCCGAGCTCACCGCCTACAAATCGCGGCTGCGCTCGCTGCGCGGTCTGCCGGAGCCCGTGAAGGAAATTCTCGAGCGCATCCCCGCCGCCGCACACCCGATGGACGTGCTGCGGACCGGCGTGTCCGCGCTTGGCGCCGTGCTGCCCGAGAAGGAGGATCACGGCGCGCCCGGCGCCCGGGACGCCGCGGACCGGCTGGTGGCCTCGCAGGGGTCGATGCTCCTCTACTGGTATCACTGGAGTCACAACGGCAAGCGCATCGACGTCGAGACCGACGACGATTCGATCGGCGGCCACTTTCTGCACCTGCTCCACGGCCGCGCGCCCAAGCCGCTGTGGGTTCGCGCGATGCACACCTCGCTCAATCTTTATGCCGAGCACGAGTTCAACGCGTCGACGTTCGCGGCCCGCGTGATCGCCGGAACCGGCTCGGACTTCCATTCCTGCATCGCCGGCGCCATAGGCGCGCTGCGCGGGCCGAAGCACGGCGGCGCCAACGAATTCTCATTCGAGACGCAGAAGCGCTACGACTCGCTCGACGAGGCCGAAGCCGACATTCGCCGCCGCGTCGCGGGCAAGGAAGTGATCATCGGGTTCGGCCATCCCGTCTATACGATCGCCGACCCCCGGAACAACGTGATCAAGGAGCTGGCGCGCAAGCTGTCGCAGGATGCCGGCAGTCTCAAGATGTTCGCGATCGCGGAGCGGATCGAGGACGTGATGATGGACGCGAAGAAGATGTTCGCGAACCTCGACTGGTTCTCGGCAGTCTCATATCACATGATGGGCGTCCCCACGGCGATGTTCACGCCGCTCTTCGTCATCTCGCGAGTCACCGGATGGTCCGCGCACGTCATCGAGCAGCGCAACGATGGCAAGATCATCCGGCCGTCCGCCAACTACATCGGCCCCGACGACCAGAAGTTCATCCCCATCGAGCAACGCACCTGAAACCGGAACTTCGCCGACGCACACCATGTCCGCCCCGATCAGCAACGTCCGCCCCAAGCCCGACCGCGTCCTCACGGACATCGCCGAATACGTCACGACGTTCAAGATCACGAGCAAGGAGGCGCTCGCGACGGCCCGGCACTGCCTGATCGACACGCTCGGTTGCGGCTTCGAGGCGCTCGCCTACCCTGCGTGCACCAAGCTCATGGGCCCGATCGTTCCGGGCACCGTCGTGCCCAACGGCGCGAAGGTGCCGGGCACCCCCTTCCAGCTCGACCCGGTGCAGGCTGCATTCAACATCGGCACGATGATTCGTTGGCTCGATTTCAACGACACGTGGCTCGCCGCCGAGTGGGGTCATCCTTCCGACAACCTGGGAGGCATCCTGGCGACTGCCGACTGGCTGTCGCGGACGGCCGTTGCCGCGGGCAAGGCGCCGCTCACGATGAAGGATGTGCTCGTCGCGATGATCAAGGCGCACGAGATCCAGGGGGTGATCGCGCTCGAGAACAGCTTCAACCGGGTCGGCCTCGACCACGTCGTGCTCGTCAAGGTAGCGTCCACCGCGGTCGTCGCGGACATGCTGGGTCTTTCGCGCGATGAGGTGATCAACGCGGTGTCGCTCGCCTGGGTCGACGGGCAAAGTCTTCGCACTTATCGCCACGCGCCGAACACGGGGTCGCGCAAGAGCTGGGCGGCGGGCGATGCTACGTCGCGCGCCGTGCGGCTCGCGCTCATCGCCAGGACGGGCGAGATGGGCTACCCGTCTGTGTTGTCCGCCAAGACCTGGGGCTTCTACGACGTGCTGTTCAAGGGCAAGCCGTTCGAGTTCCAGCGCCCTTACGGCAGCTACGTGATGGAGAACGTGCTGTTCAAGATCAGCTTTCCCGCGGAGTTTCACGCGCAGACGGCGGTCGAGTGCGCGATGCAGCTGCACCCGCGCGTCAAGGAGCGCCTGGGCGACATCGCCAGGATCACGATCCGCACGCACGAATCGGCCATTCGCATCATCGACAAGCAGGGCCCGCTCGCCAACCCCGCCGACCGTGACCACTGCATCCAGTACATGGTTGCCGTCCCGCTGATCCACGGCCGGCTGACGGCGGCCGACTACGAGGACAACGTTGCGGCCGACCCGCGCATCGACGAGCTCCGCGCGAAGATGACGTGCGTCGAGGACAAGGCGTTCTCCAAGGATTATCACGACCCCGACAAGCGCTCCATCGCCAACGGCATCACCATCGAGCTGACCGACGGGACGAAGCTCAAGGAGGTGGTCGTCGAGTATCCGATCGGGCATCGCCGGCGCCGCAAGGAAGGCCTGCCGGTTCTCGTCGAGAAGTTCCGCACCAACATCGCCCGGCGCTTTCCGGCGAAGCAGCAGGCCGCGATTCTTGCGGTCGCGCTCGATGCCGAGAAGCTGGAAGCCATGCCGGTGCACGAGTTCGTCGACCTGATGGTGATCTGACAGGCACGCTCGCGATGCGACGCCTCTTCCTTCCTGCCCTCGCGCTCTGCTTTGGCACGGTCGCCATCGGGCAGGACTTCCCCAAGCTCAAGCCGGGCCTCTGGTCGCAGACCACGACCATCGTCGGGCGCCCGAAGTCGCAGCCGCAGGCGTCGACGCTTTGTCTCGACGACTCGACGCAGCAGTACGTCTTCCGCATGTCGATGGGGATGATGGCGGGCCTGTGCAGCAAGCACGACCTGAAGGTCGCCGGCAACAGGGTCACGATCGACGCCGTCTGCGATCTCGGCGTGACGCGTGTGCAGACGACCTCGGTCACGACGTTGACGGGCGACACGGCTTATCGCACCGAAGCGCGCGCCGTGTTCGATCCGCCCCTCAAAGGCACTCCGCGCGATTCCGTGACAATCGTCGACGGCAAGCACGTGGGGGCTTGCAAGGAAGGGCAGCAGCCGGGAGACATGACGTTGCCGAACGGGCAGACGATGAACATACGCCAGTGGATGGCGCCCAAGGGCTGACGGCCCTGCGCGATCGCCTCAACCGATTAAACCGAACGAAGAAAGAGCGAACATGCCGCACAACCTGCACAACACCCTGCAAACGCTCAAGCTTGCCTCCGGCGCCACCGCACAGTACTACTCGCTGCCGGCGCTCGAAGCCGCAGGCGTGGGACGCGTCTCGCGGCTGCCGGTGTCGATACGGATCGTGCTCGAAAGCGTGCTGCGCAACTGCGACGGCAAGAAGGTCAACGCCGAGCATGTGAAGGAGGTCGCCAACTGGGCGCCGACCGGCGCCCGCACCGCGGAGATCCCGTTCGTCGTCGCGCGCGTCGTGCTGCAGGACTTCACCGGCGTGCCGCTGCTCGCGGACCTCGCGGCCATGCGCAACGTCGCGTCGGACATGGGCCGCAATCCGAAGGCGATCGAGCCCCTCGTGCCCGTCGATCTCGTCGTGGACCACTCGGTGATGATCGACTACTACCGTCGCAGCGACGCGCTCGACCTCAACATGAAGCTCGAGTTCAGCCGCAACGCCGAGCGCTACCAGTTCATGAAGTGGGGCATGCAGGCGTTCGACACGTTCAAGGTGGTGCCGCCGGGCATCGGCATCGTCCACCAGGTGAACCTCGAGTATCTCGCGCGCGGCGTCCACCAGAAGGACGGCATCTGCTATCCGGACACCCTCGTCGGCACCGACAGCCACACGACGATGATCAACGGCATCGGCGTCGTCGCCTGGGGCGTGGGCGGCATCGAGGCCGAAGCCGGGATGCTGGGTCAGCCCGTGTATTTCCTCACGCCGGACGTCGTGGGCGTCGAGTTGAAGGGACGCCTCAACGAGGGCATCACCGCGACCGACCTCGTGCTGACGGTGACGGAGCTCCTGCGCAAGGAGAAAGTCGTCGGCAAGTTCGTCGAATTCTTCGGCGAAGGAACGGCATCGCTCGCCGTGCCGGATCGCGCGACGATCGCCAACATGGCGCCGGAATACGGCGCAACGATGGGCTTCTTCCCGGTCGACGAAGCCACGGTCGACTATCTCACCGCCACGGGCCGCACCGCCGCGGAGATCGACGCGTTCGCGTCCTACTTCAAGGCGCAGGGCCTGTTCGGGATCCCGCGCTCCGGAGAGATCGATTACACGAAGGTGATCACGCTCGACCTGAGCTCGATCAAGGCATCGCTCGCGGGGCCCAAGCGGCCGCAGGATCGCGTGGAGCTCGGCGCCCTCAAGAAGACGTTCACCGAGCTTTTCAGCAAGTCGGTCACCGAGAACGGCTTCGGACAAGCGGCCGACAGGCTCGCGCGCCGCTATTCCACGGGGCCCGCGGGGTCGTCCTCCGCTGTCGTGACGGACAGCCCGCCCCTCCCCAACAGCCCGCAACCCCGAGACGTAGTCGAGATGGTCAACAACAAGCCCACGCCGGATCACGTCGCGCCCCCGCCCGTCGCGCATCCGCCGATGCCCTTAGGGCAGACACCAATCGGCAACGGCGACATCCTGATCGCGGCGATCACGTCGTGCACGAACACGTCGAATCCGGGCGTGCTGCTCGCGGCGGGCCTGCTCGCGAAGAAAGCGGTCGAGAAGGGCCTCACCGTCAAGCCGCACATCAAGACTTCGCTCGCGCCCGGGTCGCGCGTCGTCACCGACTACCTGACGAAATCGGGGCTCCTGCCCTACCTCGAGAAGCTTGGCTTCGGCGTCACCGCCTACGGGTGCACGACGTGCATCGGCAACGCCGGCGACCTGCTGCCGGAATTCAACGAGACGATTACCGCCAACGATCTCGTCTGTGCGGCGGTGCTCTCCGGCAACCGAAATTTCGAGGCGCGAATTCACCCCAACCTCAAGGCCAATTTCCTCGCATCGCCGCCGCTCGTCGTCGCCTTCGCCATCGCGGGCACGGTGCTGAAGGATCTGACGACCGAGCCGGTCGGCATCGGCACGCAAGGGCCCGTATACCTGAAGGACATCTGGCCGAGCTCGCACGAGATCGCCGCGGTGATGAGCTTCGCCAAGGATCCGCTCATCTACCGCTCGCTCTACGGCGACGTCGCCAACGCGAATCCGCTCTGGAAGACGATCTCCGGCGCCGCGGGGCAGGTTTACGACTGGCCGCGCTCGACGTACATCGCGAAGCCCCCGTTTTTCGAGGGCTTCAAGATGGCGACCGGCGGCATTGCGGACATCCGCGGCGCGCGGGCGCTCGGCATCTTCGGCGACTCGGTCACCACCGACCACATCAGTCCCGCGGGCTCGATCAAGCCGACGTCGCCGGCCGGCATTTACCTCCTCGAGAACGACGTATCGGTCGTCGACTTCAACAGCTACGGCTCGCGGCGCGGCAACCACGAAGTGATGATGCGCGGCACGTTCGCCAACGTCCGCGTGAAGAACCTCATGCTGCCGCAGAAGGCGGACGGCTCGCGCGAGGAAGGCGGCATCACGCTGTTCCAGCCGTCGGGCGAAAGAATGCCGATCTACGACGCAGCCATGAAGTACATTGCGCAGGGCACGCCGACCGTCGTCTTCGGCGGCGAGGAATACGGCACCGGATCGTCACGCGACTGGGCGGCGAAGGGAACGCAGCTTCTCGGCGTCAAGGCCGTCATTGCGAAGAGCTTCGAGCGGATCCACCGGTCGAACCTCGTCGGCATGGGCGTGCTGCCGTGCCAGTTCAAAGGCGCCGATTCCGTGGCTTCGCTCGGCATCAAGGGTGACGAGACCTTCGACGTCACGGGCATCGAAGCGGGCATCGTGCCGCAGATGGATGTGATGCTCGCCATCCGTCGCAAGGACGGCACGGTGCAGAACGTGCCCGTGCTGCTGCGCATCGACACGCCGATCGAGGTCGACTATTACCTGCACGGCGGGATCCTGCCGTTCGTGCTGCGCGAGCTGATGGCCGCGGCGTAGGCTCTCGCTCTCACGTCTTGTCGGGCGCTCGTTCGCCAATTCGAACGAAGGCACAGCGACATGCAGAGTGGGCATCGCGGTCCCGGGGCTTCGCGATCGGCAGCGACGTTGCGCTGCGGCGAACGCTAGTCGGCCGTGAAGCCGGACGCTTTCACGATCGGACCCCACTTCGCATAGTCGGACGCGACGATCTTCGCGAACTCGTCCGGCGTGCTGGTCGCGGGATCCATCCCGAGCTTCGTCAACCGCTCGACGACGTCCGGCGACGTGAGCGCCTTGTTGATGCCGCGATTCAGCGTGTCGATCACCGCCTTCGGCGTGTTGGGCGGCGCAAAGAACCCGAACCAGCCGGACGCGACCATGTCCTTCAGGCCCAGCTCGCTGAACGTCGGCACGTCGGGCGTTGCGGGCGCGCGCGCTGCGCCCGTCGTCGCGAGAATGCGGATCCGTCCTGCGCGATGCTGCTCGGAAAGATCCGCAACGGTGTCGATAGCCGACGGCACCTGGCCGCCCATCAAGTCGTTCATGTACGCGCCGGATCCCTTGTATGGAACGTGCACCATGTCGATGCCGATGTCGCGGGACAGCAGCACGCCGACGAAATGCGGGAGACTGCCGGCTGCCGACGTCGCATACGACGCCTTGTTGGGATTGGCCTTCGCCCAGGCGACGAACTCGCCCCACGTCTTGGAGCCGCTCGCGGGCCCCGCGGCGAGCGCGAACTGGAACGTGGCGCCGAGTCCGATGGCGGTGAAGTCCTTTACCGGATCGTAGGGAATCTGCTTCAGCGTGTGCGGGACCACGGCCATCGGCCCGATCGGCATCACCATGATCGTCGAGCCGTCGGGCGCTGCGGCCTTTACCGCATCGGCGGCGATTCGCCCCGCGGCACCCGGCCGATTGTCGACGATGACCGGCTGGCCGACGGTGTCCTTGAGCTTGTCGGCGACCACGCGGGCGATGAGATCGGCGGTGCCGCCCGGTGCGAAACCGACGACGATCCGCACCGGCTTGTCCATGCGATCCTGCGCCGGCACCGGCGGCGCGAACGCGAGCAGCGCGCAGGCGCCGATGAAGAGCGTTGACGTCACCGCGGACCGAATCGCCATGGGTTTCTCCGTTTCCGAGCGCCTCGAACGGCGCGCAGCGAAGTATACGAGAACCCTGCTGCGCGAAGGGAAAAGGGTCGGCTGCGCTATAATCGAGGGTTCTAGTGGCGAAGGCAGCCGTTCCCTTGAACACGGAGCGCGGCTGCGGGAGCTTCGTCCACGCATCGTCCACCAAGGAGAACCAGATGCAATCCCGTTTGCTGATCGCATTGCTGTCGCTCGTCGTCGCGACGACATTCACCGCCTGCGGCAAGGATTCGAGCCAGGCTGCCGACCAAGCCAAGAAAGCCGCGGCCGAGGCCGCCGACAAGGCGAAGGAAGCGGCAGCCAAGGCTGGCGAAGCGGCGAAGGAAGCCACCAAGGAAGCGGCGGCCGCGACGGCCGACGCCACAGGCAAGGCCTCGGACGCCGCGAAGGATGCTACCGCCAAGGCGGCTGATGCCGCCAAGGATGCGACGGCGAAGGCCGCCGACGCGACCGCGAAGGCCGCGGACGCGTCGAAGGAAGCGGCGGACAAGGCCGTGGAGGCCGCGAAGCAGGCCGCTCAGCCGAAGAAGTAATTCGCGGTCGTCGACGAGTCGGCAACTCCGACTCGTTCGGAGTCGAGGCGCCGCTCCGCGCTCGTCAGGCACCGGCCGGCGTTTTTGCGCGTGGCCGCCTGCGTGCCGCAAATCCCAACAGGCCGACGCCCAGGAGCGTCAGCGACGCTCGCGCACGTCGGTTCGCCCTGCGGGGTCAACGCGCATGGTCCAGGATGGGAGACGAAAGCGACGAAGGCCGCGGCGACGTAGCCGCGAGGCCCCTGTCCCGCAGATAGTCGGCGATGGCATCCGCGCCGCGCTGCGCCGCGGTGGACGCCGGATCCTGATGGAACGTCTCGGCGAATCCGGCTCGTTGCGCGGGCAGGTACCGCGGGTGGCTCGCGAAAGCGTCGTCCAAGGCGCGGCCGAGGTCGCGCGCCACATCGGCGACGACCGGCCCGAAGCGCCAGTGCGCGTAGTGCGGGTCGGTTTTCCACGCGACGCCGTGCGCATCGAGAAAAATGCACGGCCGCGGCTCGATCAGGAATTCATAGACCTGGCTGCTCACGTCGCCGAGGTAGATGTCGGCGGCGTCGAGGTAGGTCATGTCCGCCAGCGCGGCCGTGTCCGTGTCGATCAGGATGTTCGGCGCGCGGCGGTACGCGTCCGACAGCCGGGCGCCCTGGCGCCAGCGCCGCTTGAAGAGCCCGAGGTGGGGCGCGAAGATGAGGTTGTACCGGGGATTGTCGGCGAAGAAGTCC
>Ga0068863_100002910_pt1 | contig 16973 bp, 12 predicted proteins | sample KBSSwiS62_FD_66596 | JGI IMG/M metagenome (GOLD analysis project Ga0068863, IMG submission 66596) | Switchgrass rhizosphere microbial communities from Kellogg Biological Station, Michigan, USA - KBS Switchgrass S6-2 | ecosystem: Host-associated > Plants > Roots > Rhizosphere > Soil ...
GTCATGATGGAGGGTCGTCCGCATATCGTGATCGGCGTGATGCCGCCGCGATTCCGCTTTCCGATGGACGACGTGGAGCTCTGGGCAGCCATCAGGGACAACATGACCGGCATGCCTCGGAACAGCCGGTTCATGAACGTGGTCGGCCGATTGAAGGCAGGCGCGACGCTCGAGTCGGCCCAGGCTGAATTGGACGCCACCGCCGCGCAGCTCGAAGCGGCGTATCCAGAGACCAACAAAGGATGGCGGGTACGGTTGGCAGGCGCCCACGAGGCGGTCGTGGGAAACACGAAGCCGGCGCTGATGGCATTGGCCGGTGCGGTCGGTTTCGTACTGTTGATTGCCTGCGCCAACGTCTCGAACCTGTTGCTCGCCCGCGCGTCCTCCCGCCGGCGCGAATCGACGATCCGGCTCGCGGTCGGCGCGAGCCGCGGTCGTCTGGTGGCACAGTGCCTCACGGAAGGCATCGTCCTCTCGACCATCGGCGGCGTCTGCGGCATCGCCGGGGCCTATGGTGCGATTCAAGCCGTCTTGGCGTTCGGGCCGGCCGACATTCCACGCCTGAGCGAAACCGCGGTCGACGTGCCCGTGCTCGGATTCGCGCTGTTCGTCGCGATTCTCGCCGGCGCGCTTCCTTCGCTGGCACCAGCGATGCGCGCATTGCGGGCGTCATCGCTCAAGGACGGCTTCGACGACTACTCGACAACCGGCCGCAGCCGCGTTGGCGCCATCCTGATCGTGTGCGAGGTCGCGCTCGCGATGACGCTCGCGGTCGCCGGAGCCCTCGTACTGAAGAGTTTCGCGCGGCTCACGGCCGTGCCGCCCGGCTTCAACTCGGAGCGGATCCTCAGCCTCAAAGTGTTCCTGACTCCTCCGCGCTATCGGTCGGTCGCGTCGGAAAAACAGTACATCGGGAGCGCACTCGCGCGCATGACGTCGGTTCCCGGTGTCGAGGCCACTGCCGCCATCTCGCAGCTGCCGCTCGGCGATCCGTCGTCCGGTCAGCCGTTCACCATCGAAGGACGCACCTTTGAACCTGGCGAGCGTCCCAACGCCGATTACCGCGCCGTCAGCCCCGCTTACTTCGATACGCTTCGGATTCCCGTTCGGCAAGGACGCGTTTTCTCGGAAGACGATCGCGACGGTGGAGCGATGGTCGTCGTGGTCAACGAGGCGATGGCGGGTCGGTTCTGGCCTCACGAGGATCCGGTTGGCAGGCGCATTCATTGGGCGACGGGCTACCCGCAGTTCGACACAGCGCCACACACAATCGTCGGTGTCGTCGCCGACATCAAGAGCGCCAGCCTCGACAAACCGGAAAGGCCGGCCGTCTACGCCCCGTACACGCAGCGCGCGTTTCCGTGGATGCGCTGGAGCAGTTTCGTCGTGCGGACGCACGGCGAGCCGGAATCGATGGCCCGGCTGATCCGCCAGCAACTAATGAAGATCGATCCGCTTCAACCGATCTATCAGATGGCGCCGCTCGGCGACGTGCTGGCGCAGTCGGTGGCCGCGCGGCGGTTCCACACGGGGCTGATCGATCTCTTCGCGCTTCTCGCTCTCGCGCTGTGTGCGGTCGGCGTGTACGGCACGATTGGCTACTGGGTGGCCGAACGGTCGCGCGAAATCGGAGTGCGGATGGCGCTGGGCGCGACCGGCCAGGGAATCCGCGCGATGGTCGTCGCCCGCGCCAGCGCGCTCACCGCCGTCGGCGTGGTTTTCGGAATCGGTTTGTCACTTGTGACCAGCCGGTTGCTGTCCAGCCTGCTCTTCGAGGTACAGCCGTTCGACGCGAGCACGCTCGCGACGGCATCGGTCGTCGTCCTCGCTGCCAGCGCCGCCGCGGCATACATGCCGGCGCGGCGCGCCTCTTCAGTCGATCCCCTGACCGTGATCCGAGGCGAATAGGAAGTCCCCCATGGAGAACTGGAAGGCATTGGTTCGCGCCCAGCTCGCGCCGCTGGCGGTCGATCCGGCGCGCGAAGCCGATATCGTCGACGAGCTGGCACAACACGTCGCCGAGCACTACGCGGAGCTCGTCGCTTCGGGCGTGTCCGAATCCGACGCGATCGGCAGGGCGCTCGCGCCGCTCGACGATCCCGCACATGTCGCCGCCGAAATTGCCCGCGCGGATCGCCCGCGCGCCGCCGCGCCGCCTCCGCCGGCCGGACGATCGAGCGTTCTCGTCGATTTCGGCCGCGACGTGCGCTACGCGGCCCGTCTGTTGTGGCGTACTCCGGGCTTTACCGCTGTCGCGTTGGTGACGCTCGCGCTCGGCATCGGTGCAAACACCGCGATCTTCAGCGTCGTCAACGCCGTCCTGCTGCGGCCGCTGCCCTACGCATCGCCCGAGCGCCTGGTGATGATTGGCGATCGTGGATCCGATGGCGAGGCGGGCAATGTCGGCTACACGACGTTCCTCGACTGGCGCGAGCGCAGCCATGTTTTCGAAGAGATGGCGCTCATCCGCTCCTGGAGTCCGACGCTGATGGCGGACGGCAGCCCGGAGCGGATCGGCGGCATGCGCGTCTCGGCGAATTTTCTCCACACCCTCGGCGTGCGGCCGGCGATCGGTCGCGATTTCCGTCCCGACGAAGACACGCCAAACGGCTGGCGCGTCGTCATCCTGAGCGACGGGCTGTGGCACCGCCGCTTCAACGGCGACCCTTCCGCGATCGGGCGGGTCATCTCGATGAACGACTTGCAATTCACCATCATTGGCGTGATGCCGCCGGCGTTCGAGCCGCTCATATCCGAGCGGTTCTATCGACGCGCGGACATGTGGGCGCTGGTCGGATACGACCGCTCGCAGCCGTTCGCATGCCGCAACTGCCAGCATCTGAAGGCGATCGCCCGCACCAGGGCCGGCGTGCCGCTGGAGGCCGTCATTCAGGACCTCGAAGCCGTCCAGGGGCAGCTGCTTCGGGAGTTTCCGGCTGACTACTCACCCGATCCGATGACCGCCGTCCCACTCGCGCGGGTGCTGTCCGGCGACGTGAGGCCGGCGCTTGCGGTACTGATGGGAGCGGTCGCCTTCGTCCTGCTCATCGCCTGCGCGAACGTCGCCAACCTGATGCTCGCGAGACTGTCCCGCCGCGAACACGACCTCGCCCTTCGCGCGGCGCTCGGCGCCAGCCGCGGCCGCCTCGTGCGACAGCTGCTTGTCGAAAGCGCGCTGGTGGCCGCCGGCAGCGCCGCGCTCGGCGTCGCCGGCAGCGCTGTCGCCGTCCCCGCGCTCGTTCGCTTGGCGCCGGCGACGATGTCACGCATGACAGGCGCGAGCCTGGACCTGCGCGTCCTTGGCTTTTCTGTCGTGCTGTCAGTCGCCACGGCCTTCGTCTTCGGCCTGGTACCGGCCATCCGCGCCTCACGGATCAACCTGCAGGCCTCGATTCACGGCGATACGCGCAGGACCGCGCGTGCCGCGACATCGATCGCGCGTCGAGTGCTCGTCGCCGCCGACGTTGCACTCGCGGTCGTGCTGCTCGTCGGCGCCGGTCTGATGATCAAGAGCGTGGGCCGTCTACTCGACGTGCATCCGGGATTCGATCCGGATCATGTGCTGACGATGCAAATCTCTATGGTCGGCCAGCCCTATCGACAGGACGAAGCGGTGGTCGCCAAGACGGAGGCGATGGTGGCGAAGCTCCGCTCTCTGCCAGGCGTCGAGGCAGTGGCAGCCGCCGGGCAGATTCCGCTCGGGGGCAACGGCGACACGTGGGGATTCCACGTCGAACATCGCGCGTGGGGGCCGGAGGATCCTTCGGTTGAGCGCTATTCGGTGACGCCCGACTACTTCAATGTGATGCGGATTCCGCTGCACCGTGGTCGGTTGATTACGGACGCGGATCGCGCGGGCGTCGATCGCGTGATGGTCATCGGAGAGCGGACGGCACAACGGATCTGGCCTGGCGCCGACCCCATCGGACAGCGTGTGAAGATTGGTGGGTTCGAAAACCAATGGTACACGATCGTTGGCATTGTCGGCGACGTGCGGCACAAGGCGTTGTCGGCGCCGGCGACGATGCAGATGTATCTGTCGCAGGCACAGCTGACTGACTCGTTTCTGACATTCGTGGTTCGATCGAGCGGCGATCCCTCGGCGCTCGCTGCCGAAGCGCGCCGCGCGATCTGGTCGGTCGCGAGCGACGTGCCGGTGTATGAAGTTGCCCCACTCTCGGATCTGGTGGCGAAATCGGTCGGGCCGCGGCGGTTCATGATGGTGCTGCTCGAGTTGTTCGGCGCGGTGGCGTTGTTGATGACGGCGATTGGCGTCTATGGCGTGATCGCCTATTCCGTGGCGGAGCGGACGCGCGAGATCGGCATTCGCGCGGCGCTCGGCGCGTCGTCGCGAGACATCGTGCGCCTTGTCGTCGGTGGCGGCATGGCGGTCGTCGGCGGCGGCCTGGTCGCGGGTGTCGCGATTGCGGTTGCCGTCACGCGGTATCTCGAGGGATCGCTCTTCAACGTCAGCGCGACCGATCCGTCCACCTTCGGCGCGGTCGCGGTCGCGTTGATGCTGGTTGCGCTGGCGGCGCAGAGCGTTCCGGTCATCCGCGCGATGCGCGTCGATCCGACCGTCGCACTCAAGGCCGAGTAACGATTCACGACGACCGACGATCAGCCAGCGTTCACCTCGCAGCCCAGCCGTGGCATGCGACAGGATCGTGCAAATACGACGAAAGTGTCGTCTCGCCGCCAGTTGCACCCCCGTAAGTTGTAGATTCTTCAGGGTCATACGGCTGGCATATCGCTTGCGCCTGGAAGCGCGGAACGGAGGAGTTATGCGAATCGCCCGAATCTCGGCCTGTGCGGCCGCGCTGTTCTGCCTCGCGCTCGCGCCTGCGTACGCTCAGAAGGGAAAGGGCGGCGGTCCATCTGCCGCACACGCTCCGACGCCGACCACACACGGTCCGTCGGCGTCGGCGACGACTCAGGGCCCGAAAACGACAACGCATGGTCCGACGACGCACGGCGGTCCCAAATCGACCACCGCGACGACGACCACGACCAAGACACACGGCAACCCTCACACGACCGCCACGGCGTCGGGCACTCCGACTGATGGAACGACTACGCCAACGACAACGAGCTCCTCGACAACCGGAACTGCCACGAGCACGGGAACGACCGTCACAACGACCGCGACGCCACTGAATCCGATTGCTCTAAAGCTCCAGGGCAAGCCGCTTGGCGACCGCATCGCGAAAATGCTGCCGGCCAAGATGACCCTCAACGACGCCTCGTCTGGCTTTCGTAATCAGGGTCAGTTCATCGCGGCGGTTCATGTCTCGCAGAATCTCGGCATCCCGTTCGCCGATTTGAGGGCGGCGATGCTGGGATTGCCAAAGCCAGGTACGACGACAACGTCGACGACCACCACATTGACTCCACAGAGCCTGGGACAGGCCATTCAAAAGCTGCAGCCGTCGGCGAATGCGACGACCGAGGCAGCGCACGCCGAGACGCAGGCCAGGGCCGATCTCTCGACGACTACGACCGGCACGACTACGACGACGTCGAGAACGACCGCAACGAAGACGTCCAAGAAGAAGTCGAACTAAATGCGAACGCCGACCGTTCTGGCGAGCGCCATCCTGGCGCTCGCCGTTTCCACTCCGGCGGCGGCTCAGGGCAAGAGCCAGGACCATAAGAAGAATCCTGCTCCGCCCAGCCGCAGCGATCTGGCCGCGCCGTCCAGCGTCTCCATGCCGGCAACCGCGGTGGCCGGTCCGACGCCGTTCGCGTGGGTCGACGATGCCAGCCTGCTCGAGGCGGGTAGCGTGTCGATCGCCCTGTCGGTCGCTCGCTGGCAGGGCGGCGGTATCAGCGAGGTGGACGTGCCGGTCATCGATGCGGCGATCGGGCTGGCGCCCCGTGTCCACCTGACGATGTCGCTGCCGCGCGTGGTCGGAAGCGAGGATCCTGTGGGACCGGTGGGCGGCATGGGCACCAGCTACTTCAGCGCGAAGATCGCGGCACTCAATGACGCGAAGCGGGGGCTGAAGCTTTCAGTGGCGCCGACGCTGGAGGTGCTTGGCAGCGGCGTCCTTCAGTCGACGACCGCGGGGGCACGGCGCGCTCATTTCGGGCTACCGGTGAGTGTCGAACTGGATCGAGGTCGTGCCCGCCTGTATGCCGGCGGCGGGTATTTCACCCGCGGCGTCTGGTTCACCGGCGCTGGCGTCGGTTCGCGGGTGAACGACAAGCTGTTCGTGTCGGGTGGATTCAGCCGCTCGTGGCGCGGCAGCGATGTACCGGACGTTCCTCTCTCGGATCGCGATCGCAAGGAGATCACCGGCAGCGCCTCGTATACCGTCACGCCGCAGGTCAGCGTCTACGGGGCGCTCGGACGAACCATCGCGACGCTCGACGAAAACGGCGCCGGCACCAGTCTGGTCGGCGGCGTCTCGTTCTTCTTCGCGCCGCCGCGCAAGTAAACCGCCTCCGCTCGCCCGAGCCACACGACCTACGCGACTCACACGACCTACTCGACCCACACGACCTGCTCGACCGGGTAGCGGCTTCGGGTACGATGCCGCCGATGCCAACCGCCGCGCCCCGCGTGCGCACCCGCGTCCTCGGGTTCGCGTTTCTTCTCGCCGTCGTCACCTACCTCGATCGCATCTGCATCTCCGCCGCGGCGCGGTTCATCATGAAGGATCTGCAGTTGACGATGCTGCAGATGAGCGCGGTGTTCAGCGCGTTCACCCTCGCTTACTCGCTGTTCGAGATTCCGTCCGGCTGGCTCGGCGACGTCAAGGGACCGCGGAGCGTGCTTACACGCATCGTGCTGTGGTGGTCCGCGTTCACGATGCTGACGGGCGCCGCGCGCGGCTATCAGTCGCTGCTGGCGATCAGGTTCCTGTTTGGCGCGGGGGAAGCCGGGGCGTTTCCGAACATCGCGCGCAGCTTCTCGCAGTGGTTTCCGGTTCGCGAGCGCGGACGGGCGAACGGCGTGATGTTCCTGGGATCGCGGATGGGCGGGATGCTGTCGGCGCCGATTGCGCTGCACGTCATCTCGCGGTGGGGCTGGCGCGCGAGTTTCGTCTGCTTCGGCCTGCTGGGGCTGGTGTGGGCGGCGGCGTGGCACGCATGGTATCGCGACCGGCCTGAGGATCACCCCGGCGTCGGCGCGGAGGAGCTCGCGTGGATCCGGGGTCGGATACCGTATCCGACCCCGGATCCGACCCCGACCGCGCCGGCGACCACACCATGGGCCGCGCTGCTGCGCAGCCGGAATCTGTACGCCATTTGTGCGATGTACTTCGCGTTCGGATATGGCCTGTATTTCTATTTCACTTGGCTGCCGACCTACCTGATCGACGAACTCGGGTTCTCGCAGTTCAGCGGCGGGTTGTTCGCGGCGCTCCCGTTTCTGCTCGCCGGCATCGCCGACATCGTGGGCGGCTGGTTGACCGACTTCCTGACACGCCAGCGCGGCCTCAGAGCAGGCCGCTGTCACCTCGGCTTCGGCGCGTTCCTTACGTGCGCAGCGTTTCTCTTCACATCGACCATCGTCCCTTCGCCGATACTCAAAGCGATTCTGATCGCGATGGCGCTTGCGTCAGCGGACCTCGCCCTTGGCGCGTGCTGGGCGGTGCCGATTGATATCGCGCCCGACCACGCCGGCGTCATCACCGGTTTCATGAACACGCTCGGCAACATCGGCGGCCTCATCGGCCCGCTCGTGGTCGGCTACGCCGTCGATCGCTGGCACTCGTGGACGTTTCCGTTCTATGTCACCGCGCTCGTCTACGCGGGCGGCGCGGTGGCGTGGCTGGCGATCGATCCGACACGACGTATCGTGGGATCCGGTCGTCCGGGACTCGGACAACCTTTCCGATCGGCAGAATAGGCTTCAACTTCGCCTTCCCGCATGCTGGTGAAATACCCAGGTCATGCAACACCCACTCTACGTCCTCGAAGTCTGGATGCGGCTGCAGGGTTCGATCTTTCGACCGTCCTCCGTGTGCCGCCTCGCGTAACTTCGAGCGGCGCTCGCGTCGTTGCATGACCCAAGCGCCTTTCCAAGCTGCAAATGCGCCGCCACGCGGCACCAGCTCTTCCTGTTGAGAATGTAAATAAACCGGCTGGTCGACTCTAGCCCGCGTCTTGCAGACGCCACCGTGGGATTCAACGTGGGGACGAAATCAGTCTATTGTCACGAGCGGCGCGGGCACATCACCCTCGAGACGGATCACGACGGTGTTGTTCGTCGGATCATCTGTCCGAAGTACGAACACTCAACCGGCCTGTGCCGGCTCCGGCACGACACGCTTGAAGGCGGGCCGCTCTCGCAATTACTTGAGCGAGTGGCGGGGAACACTCTGAACGCGCGAACTATACGCTGCGATTTTGAGCCATGAGAAGATTCACGAGAATCAGCAATGGAGCGCCGCTGCTGTTCTTGGGGGTCTGTGCGGTGGTGGCGGTCGCGGGTGTTGCGGTTGGCTCGTCGTTGGGCTTCACCCCTGCCCCGGCTGCTGTGTCTTCCACCATCGACGAGATCTCGAGGGCAGACATGCCGAATCCCGGCGTGAGTTCCTACGCCGAACACCGCTACCGCGTTGTGGGCAAACTCCGGATGGCGGTGATCTGGGCCAAGCACGATGACATCGGGAGCGCCCGGATGACGTGGCGCTCCGACCCGAGCAGCAGCGCGCTGACACTGATGGTCGGCTCCGATCCGCAACGCGCACCCCGCAGCTTGAACAAGTGGGGATATCTTCGGGAGGAGGTCCGCTCGGGCCACGCAGAGGTGTTCACGGTCCGCAGCCTCGGCGGCTCTGAATCATCCTCGGCGACCGACTACGTCTCGGAGGGGCCGCTGTTCGGTGCGTCCTGCTCGTCGATCGAGAACACCGATGTCTCAGGCGCCAAGACGACGGTCTCCGCCGCCGGGGTGACGTACCGGATGTTCGATCGATTGCTGGACCGCATTGCCCTCGCTCCGCGATGGCAGGGCAAGCACACCACGCGTCCGGAGGGTGCGGATGCCGGGTTCCTCACCGCACTACAGCACGTGATCCGCGCCGGCCGGAATGATTTGACGTCCGACAAGGCAGTTCCTATCACGTACATCTACAACGGCACCATTTACGACCTCACGATTCAGGGGTCGCATCAACTGGGCCGCACGACGGTGGGCTCGCGGACGTTCGAACAACTGATTCGGACTGACGTGGCTATTCGGAATCGAACGACGGAGGAGATCAGCAAGTTCGCCGTGACCTATTCACCCGATCGGGCAGGCACCCCTCTTCCCATCCAAATCTTCTGTCAGCCCAACTTCTGGCTGAGCGTGGAACTGAGGCTGGATGATACGGCCGATGTGCCGCCCGATCCCGCATCGGATATCAGCGCGCTCGCGCGCATACGAGCAATCTGCCACACCGCGATTCGTTGATTCAGATCAGAGGCTTTCAGCCGCGTGCAGAGAGGCTCTTTCAGTGCGGCCGCGCCACCGGCTTGGAAAGCGTCGGACGGGTGAACGTGTATCGATGTGGCAGATTGAACTGGAGTCCCACGTCGAGGCGGAGCTGCAAGCGCTCGTCGGGCGCGCCATGGACGCTCCTTCCGACGGCGACCATGAAAGTGACCCGACGTGTGAGCTGCTGCCGCGCGCCGACGTTGACGATGAGCTCTGTCGGCGCCGTGCCGCTGCGGTCGCCGTGCACTTCTCCCAGCAACTCGAAACGTGAATGCAGCTCGGCTTCGGTGGACACGCCGAAGCTCCATCCGTCGTCGCCACTCTGGACGAAGGTTCTGCCCACCTCGCCGTTGATCTCGAACCCGCCTGTCTGGAACGTGAGTTCGGTGGGTATGAAGAACGCCGGGCCTTCATCGAGAAACCCCTGTTGCGCCATCGAACGCCCCGTATTGATTTCCAGCTGAGGATAGATCGACCATGCGATCCGCCAGCCTTCCTGGCCGAGAAAACGCCACTTCACCCCCAGGAGGGCGTTACCCGGCCCGGCTTGGACAGGCATTCCAGTTTCACGAACGCTCAGCCAGGGCATTTCAAACTTGAGTTGAATTCGCCGACCGACGCCGTAATTGATGTCGGCCAGCGGCCCTTCGAGCCGCCGCTCCAACCGCGATTTCTGGAGGATGGTGACGACATTGATTTCCCAGTAGCCGGGGCCCGGCGTGTCCGGATCGTCAGTGATCATGGGCGGACCGCCCTGCGCCATGGCGGCGACGGGAAACAAGACCAGAACCATGATTAAGCCTGCCCCGGCCCATCCGCCTCTCATCGTCTTCTCTGAGCGCCCTCGTCGTGAGCAGATCGGTCAGCCAAGAGCAACTCCTGAGCCGTATCGCACTTCGAGCCCCGCCTTCAGCTACGGTCCATTGAGGTTCACTGGATCTCGTGAGCACGTAACGGGATTTCGTCGCGCGAATCGATGTTCCTTCGACATTTCCATGGATCTCGTTGGGCACAGCTCGTGCGTTGGACAGAGCGCTCGAGCGTTCCTCGTTTGCGCAGGCGAAACTCATATGGCGTCCACGACAAAGATCAACGATCAGACCCATCGAGACGACGAGTGGCGTGTCATCGTGTCCAGGCCACTGGACGTTCCGGCCTTCCAGCCGCTCTCATCAGCGGTGGGGATTGAGGCTGCCGCGGCTTCGTCCTGCGGGAAGGCGCGGTCCCAAAACACGGATCACTACCTCGTCGTCCGTTTTGGCCGCCTTCAGGAAACCATGCTCACCAGCCTGGTTTCGGCTGATCTGCCTCCACCGTTCGAGGAATACGCGTACGCCATGCTGGTGGCCGACGGGCTCGACGAAGAAGGCGGCGGGGCACGCGCCAGCCGCCTGGCGCTGAGCACGGTGGCGCATCTGGCCATCCGCTATGGAAAGTGGAATGTGCGCATCGGGCCCGACAACATCGCCGAAGTCGTCGAACAGAGCGAGCTGCTCTACCGGGAGGTCAACAATGCCATGCGCGACGCAAGCCGGGCCGAAATCCGGTTGGCCGACATGGCGGCGAGCCTGACCTCCGTGTACATTGCTGGCGCCGACCTCTTCTACATGCACGTCGGTCACTCGAGAGCCTATTTGTTCCGCAACGGCGTGCTGATACCGTTGACCACGGACCACACGTTGGAACAGTTGCGCCGCGAGACTCACAAGCCAACGCTTCTCGAGCAATCGAAGCGGGACCAGGCACACGTGGTGATCGAGACGATCGGCGGCAGCCCGTCTGGTCCTGACGTGGCGATCGAGCACGTTCAGCTATGGACCGGTGATCGGGTGATCCTGTGCACGAACGGCCTGACCGACGTCGTGAGCGATGACACGATCGCGGACGTGCTGGCGTCGCAACGCCGCCCCGCCGAAGAATGCCAGCGACTCGTCGACCTTGCCCTCGCCGCGGACGCACCGGACAACGTGACGGTCCTGGTGGCGGACTACTGGATCGATCAGCCGCACACGACTACGCAGTCCGAACGGGAGGCTGCCGCTTCGCCGGCGGGCTAGTCTAGTGGCCGCGCCGAGACCGCGATCCGCGCGCGCTATCTTCCAGCGCTCGACGGCGGCCTCGACGCCGGCTGCCGTGGCCGCCGCCGGAAAATCGTCACAAGCTCGTGGGGAATGCCCGCCTTCTGCACACCTCCTGCAGGCGGACCGAGTGCTGGCGCTCTCCTGACAGGACGCTGTCAGGAGGCGGTTGCTAGTGTCGCCTGGTTCGCATTGAGCGAAAGGAGAGACACATGACGCACCCGGTGATGTGGTTCGAAGTGCTCGGCAACGACGGTGGAAGGCTCCAGCGGTTCTACGGCGAGCTGTTCGGCTGGACGTTCGACGTAATCCAGCCGATCAACTACGGGGTAGCGAAGACGGGCGACTCGCGCGGAATTCCTGGAGGGATCGGCCAGACCTTCCCCGGCACACGCCCGTGGGTGACGTTCTACACCGAGACGCCCGACGTGACCGCGTCGCTCGAAAAGGCCGTCGCGCTTGGCGGAAAGGTGATCACTCCGCGCACGGTGATGCCTGACGTCACCCTCGGCGTCTTCGAGGATCCAGAGGGACACGTGCTCGGGCTGGTCGAGGCCCAAAAGGCTGTCGCACAATAGGCGGATGCGTCGCGCCGATCGTCTGTTCCAGATCGTCCAATTGCTCCGACGGCGCCGCACGGTCACGACCGCGGCGGACATCGCCCGCAAGTTGGAGATCTCGGAACGGACGGTCTATCGCGATGTCCGCGATCTGGTTCTGGCGGGAACGCCGATCGATGGAGAAGCGGGTATCGGCTATCGCCTCCGTCCCGGGTATGACCTGCCGCCGCTGATGTTCGATCGCGACGAGATTCAGGCGCTCGTGCTCGGGGCGCGCATCGTTCGCCAGTTCGGCGATCCGGCGCTCGCGCGCGCCAGCGATTCGATCCTCAACAAGGTCGCGACGGTGCTGCCGAAGGACTTCGAAGCGCTGCTGACCGACATACCGCTGTTCGTGCCGACGACGATTGGCGGTTCGCGTTCCGCGGACGGCCTCGCCATCGCACGGGAGGCGCTGGTGGCGCGTCGCCGAATCCAGATGCGCTACGACAACGAGCGTGGAGAGGCGACCGACCGAATCGTGCGGCCGCTCGGCGTGTTCTTCTGGGGCCGCACGTGGACGCTTGCGGCATGGTGCGAGCTGCGGGTTGGCTTTCGCAATTTCCGGCTCGATCGCGTGAAGACCGCCACGATCCTCGACCCCTTCGAGGACGAGCCGGGGCAGACGTTGAGAGATCTCCTGACCCAGTACGGACCCGAAGCGGTCAAATTGTTGGACTGACTCCGCAGAGTCCCCATGTCGCGTGTCCCGTCGTCGCGACAGCGATCACGGAAACAGCGGCGGCGGAATCCGTTTCTTCGTCGCCTGCTCGAACGAATACGCGAGTTCGATCAGCTTCGGCTCGCTGCACGCCATCCCGCTGAAGCTGACGCCGTATGGCTCCGGCTTCGCGTCGAATCCGGATGGGAACGGCGCGATGTTGGGTCCGCCTGCAGGCGCGCCACCACGGCCAGCTCCGGTTCCGGGAGCGTTCGGTACGAACCCGAACGGCACGATCACTGTTGGATAACCCGGCTTGGCGGCGATCGCTGCACCGCTCGCCGCTGGGAAAAGAAGCGCGTCGAGCCGCTCGGCCTTCATGATCTCGTCCATGCCGTGCGTGCCGCCCAGCCGCACGTCCTTCGCACGATCGGCCTCGTATCGCGTGCGATCCTTCTCGAGGTCCATCTCGTCCGAGACGTCGAGGTTCGACTGGCCGTACTTAATCGAACCGGCCTTCTGATGGGCGGTATTCCAGGCGATCAATTCCTGCAGCGATTTCAGCGGCGCAGCCGGACCGAGGCTGGCAAGCCACGTGTTGAAGTCGCGCTTCATCCCGTACTTGAAGTCGATCGAGCAGTTCTCGTCCTTGCCGCGGCCGTTGTTGACGCCGCCGCACGTGTTCCACAGCATGAGGTTGTTCTTCGGATCCTTGTCGACAACACTCGGGATGTTCGCCGGATCGACGATGACGGCGCCGCGCTGTTTCAGGACGGCGATCGCCTCGTCCATCACTTTTCGCTGCGCGTCGTTCAGCCCGCCACGCGGATTCTCTTCGCCGGGCGGTGCGATGCGGTCGTAGAAAAAGGCGCGCGGGATGCCGATGCGGGCGCCTTTCAGGCCGTCGCGATTGAGAAACTTCGTGTAATCGCGCCCGGGCGGCGGTGTGCATGTCCGCGTCGCGGGATCGTTGGGATCTGGTGCGGCGCTTTCGAGGACGCCGAGCATGATTGCGACATCGCCGACGCTTTTGGCCATCGGACCGGCGGTATCCTGATCCGCGGTGATCGGAATCACGCCGTAGCGGCTGATGCGGCCGACCGTTGGTTTGATGCCGGCCAGCATATTCTGATTCGATGGGCTCAACACCGAACCGGATGTCTCCGTGCCGACATTGCCGGCCCAGAAATTTGCCGCGGTGCCGACGCCGGAACTCGATCCGCCGGTGCCCAGCGCCGGACGACCGTCGAAGGTCGCGTCGCGCGGATCCTTGCGGGGATCGTACGGGTTGTAACCCTGTCCACCGACGGCGTTGTAATTGCCAGGCATCGGCGTCGGCGCGCCGGCGACCCAGTTGGCCAGCTCGGTCATCCCGGTTTTGGCGATGATGATCGCGCCGGCGTCCCGGAGGTTTTTCGTGAGCGTCGCTTCATACGGCGGCACGAGATGCTCGAAGGCCAGCGCGCCGCCGGTGGTCCGCATGTCGGTCGTATGGATGTTGTCTTTGAGCGCGACCGGAATGCCGTGCAGAGGGCCGCGCACCTTCCCCTGGGCACGCTCGCGGTCGCGCTCGTCGGCGAGCTTGAGCGCATCCGGATTCACTGTCATCGCGGCGTGGAGCTGGTCCTCGTACGTTCCGATACGCATCAGGTACTGCTGCACCAGCTGCCGCGACGTGACGCGTCCCTGCTCCATCGCGGCGCGCATGTCGGCAATCGTCGCTTCGACGACCGTGAAGGATTTGGACGCCGGCGGCGCGGAAGCTTTCGTCGCTTTCGTTTGCGCGTGCGTGGCGAGTGTCGCGGAACCGAGCAAGGTCGCCGCTATCAGAAGTCGTCGCATGCGCGGGATTATAGACCTGTCATAGGCTGAAGATGCTGCTGAAGCTTCAATCGCTCGCTCTGGCGCTCACGACGGCAGTCCTCGTTGCCTCACAAGCACCCGCTGCGCCGGATCTGATTCTGGTCAACGGCCGTGTGTTCACCGCCGACGCCCGGATGCCCTGGGCCGAGGCGGTCGCCATTCGTGGGGATCGGATCCTCGACGTTGGCAGTAACACCGCCATCCGGCAAGGCGCCGGTTCGGGGACGCGCGTCATCGACCTCGGCGGACGCGTGGTCATTCCCGGCATCAACGACGCGCACACGCACGTCGGCGCACGTCCACCCGGCACGGTGCTGAAGCTGAGTGACGATCCGACGCTCGACGATGTCATCGAGTCGGTCCGGACGACGGCGTCTTCAACCCCGGCCGGCCAATGGATTTTCGGCACGATCGGCGCTCGCGCGCTGCTCGATCCGAAGGCGACGCGACTCGTGTTGGACGAGGCGGCGCCCGGCCGGCTCGTGAAGCTCGCCGCATGGACCGGCCACGGCAACATCCTCAGCACGGCGGCCCTTCGCGCGCTCGGCATTGGCGAACGTGATCCGGACCCACCGTTCGGCCGCTACGGCCGCCTCCCGGACGGAACGACGAGCGGTCTGCTCGAGGAGTACGCCGACGTGCGCGCGAATCGACGGATGACCGCTCTCGCCGGCAGGACTGCAGCCATTGAGTCACTCAGACGCCTGGCCAATGAAGCGATGGGATATGGCGTCACGACGATTCAGGCCATGGGGAACAGCCTCACAGCAGCCGATCTCGCGTCAGAGTTGCCGGAAGCCGACACGCCGATCCGCTGGCGCGTGATCAGATTCCCCGTCGCGCTTGCAGAGAAAGACGACCCCGGTAGCTACGCGGCCGTGCCGCGCGCGCCAGCGCCGCTCGTCACGGTGACAGGCGTGAAATGGATTCTGGATGGCACACCGCTGGAGCGACTGGCGGCAATGAATGAACCGTACGTCGATCGCGCGGGCTGGTCAGGCCGCTTGAATCTCTCCGGCAGTGACATCGAGTCGATTCTGCGACGGGCGCTCTCTTCCGCCGACCAGCTCATGCTCCACATCGTCGGAGACCGTGGAGTCGACGAACTGTTTTCCACGATGGAACGTCTAGCGCGGCCGGAACGCTGGGCACGGCTGCGCGTCCGCATCGAGCATGGCGAGTTCGTCAGCGGCGCTCGAATCGGCCGCGCGCGGCAATTGGGCATCGTGGTCGTGCAGAATCCCTCGCACTTCACACTCGCGGAGCTCATGCGCGTCCGCCTCGGTCCGCGCCGAGCCAAGAGTATCGACGCTATCCGATCGCTGGTCGCCGCCGGCGTCCCGTTCGCGCTCGGCAGCGATGGACCGCTGAACCCGTATCTCAACATGATGTGGGCCGTCACCCACGAACACCACCCGTCCGAGGCGCTGTCGCGCGAGCAAGTGATTGCCGCCTACACGGCCGGATCTGCGTTTGCCGAGTTCGCGGAAAACGACAAGGGCCGCATCGCGGCGGGGCTGCTGGCGGACCTCGCGGTCCTGACGCAGGACATCTTCACGGTCGCCGCGGACCGCTTGCCGGCGACGCTTTCCGCGCTCACAATGATCAACGGCCGCATCGTGCGCAATACGCTCTAAGGGTTTCGACGCATCGGAGGAGGGCTTATGGATTGGCCGATCATCGTTCTGGCGCTGATGACCGCTTCGCTGCCGGCGCAGGACCACTCGCACGGGACGCCGACCGAGCGGCTCGGCACGGTCAACTTCCAGACCTCGTGCAGTGGCACGGCTCAACCCAACTTCAACCGTGCCGTCGCCCTGCTGCATTCCTTCGAGTTCTCGCGAGCTGTCGACGCGTTCGACGCGACGCTGAAAACAGATCCATCGTGCGCGATGGCGCACTGGGGCGTCGCGCTCAGCCGATGGGGGAATCCATTCGCGGCCGGGTTGAAACCTGCCGCGCAGCTGCAACTGGGCCTCGCCGCGATTACCGCCGCCCGGTCGCCGGCCGCGAAGACCGAGCGGGAGCGCGCCTACGTCGAGGCAGCGGCGCATCTCTACACGGACCACGAGCGCATCGGGCAAGCCGAGCGGACCAGGGCATATCGCGATGCCATGTCGGCGCTCGCCGAGAAGTATCCGGCAGACGACGAGGCCGCGATCTTCTACGCGCTGTCGGTCGCGTTCGCGTCGGATCCGGCCGACAAGACCTATGCGGGACAGTTCAAGGCCGGCGCCATTCTCGACTCGCTGTTCGCGAAGCATCGCGATCATCCAGGCCTCGCGCATTACATCATCCACAACTACGACGTGCCGCCGCTGGCCGATCGCGCGCTCGAG
>Ga0068863_100002912_pt1 | contig 16972 bp, 13 predicted proteins | sample KBSSwiS62_FD_66596 | JGI IMG/M metagenome (GOLD analysis project Ga0068863, IMG submission 66596) | Switchgrass rhizosphere microbial communities from Kellogg Biological Station, Michigan, USA - KBS Switchgrass S6-2 | ecosystem: Host-associated > Plants > Roots > Rhizosphere > Soil ...
CGCGCCGAATGCCAGGAGCCGTGGCGGCGCTGGCGGCTGACTTTCGACGGGATCGTCACCCGCTCCCCGGTCGAGGATCTGCGGACGGGGCCAGCTCGCGACGGTGCGCGTGAGGTGCTGCGCTTCGATCTCGAACTGACCATGGCGGGCCCGGTGTGGGACGCCCATGCCTCTGCCGAGAGCATGCATGGCGGCGGATCGATGGCCGAACAGGTCTGGGCCAAGGATCATTACCAGCAGCTCTACACCGTCGCCGGAACGATCACGCTGGACGGCAAGGTCCAGCCCTTCGCGGGAAGCGGAGTGCGCGACCATTCGCGCGGCCAGCGCGGGCTCCGCGCCGATCAGTTCGCCGGCCACGCGCTGATCTCGGCGTTTTACCCCGACGGTCGCGGCTTCGGGATGCAGCGCGTTTGGAATCCGGAGGGTCGCGTCACGCTCGATACCGCCTTCGTCTACATCGACGGGCGCTACGAATTTGCCAGCATCGTTGAGTGTCCGCGGCTGGGGGGCGAATTGCGCTACGCGGGCGAGCAGCTGCTGCTCGTTCTACGCTCCGAGCTGGGCGAGCATCGCCTGACCGGCGAAGTCGTCGCCTCGGGCTTCATCTCGCTAGACAACAGCGGGCTGGGTCTCAGCATCGGGGCGCGACCCGACAACCCCGACGGCTATTTCGTGCCGGCCTTCGCACGCTGGGAGTGGGACGGGGTATCGGCGATCGGCCTCACCGAACGATCCGAGCGCAATTTCGCGGACCCTGCTGTAATCGCATGAGCGCGGCCGACGCCACCGATGGCGGCTACGTCATGCCCGCTCGCGGCCTCTCGCTGGCCCCAGAACTGCTGCGCGCCCAGCTGACCGACTGGCTGCGCGAACGGTTTGCGGCTCCCGACCTGACCATCACCGGCCTCAGTTCTCCAGGAGCCGCCGGGGTCAACAACGAGACCTTGCTGCTCGATTTGGTCACACAGGCGCCCGAACTGCATGGAGCCGGCGGGCTGGTAGTCCGCCTGGAGGCGCCGACGACGTTGTTTCCGGGCGTGGACATCCATTCCTCCTACGCCTGCTATCGTGCCCTGCAGAGCTATGACCTGGTGCCGACACCAGTGGTCTATGGTCTGGAATCGGACTGTGCGGTGCTGGGCCGGCCGTTCTATGTGATGGAACGGATCGCTGGACAGATCCCCTCGGACAATCCGGTCTACCACCAGGCGGGCTGGCTGAAGGAGATGGCTCCCGCCGATCGCACCCGGCTGTGGGACAATGCGATCCGAACCATGGCGCGGCTGCATCAGGTGCCGCTTGGTGGCTTCGATTTCCTACGAGACTTGGGGCTGGGTTCCCCGCGTCAACTGATGGCCTACTGGCGGCGGCACCTGGATGAGAGCCTGCCCGACGGTCCACCAGATCCGGTGCTCGAACAGGCGTGGGCCTGGCTCGAGGCCAACTTCCCCGCCGACGCGCCGATAGGCTTTGCCTGGGGCGATGCCCGTGTCCCCAACATGATCTTCCGCGGCGTGGACTGTGTGGGGGTGCTGGACTGGGACATGGTCAGCCTGGCCGGGGGCGAGTGCGACCTGGCTTGGTGGCTGGTCAACGATCTGTCGAGTGGGACACCCGGCGGCAGGCTGAAAGGGCTGCATGATGGACACGCCACGCTGCGCGTGTGGGAGGAAGAAACCGGCCGCGCCCCGCGCGACTTGGAATTCTGGTTGGTGTTCAACCTGTTCCGCCTGGCTGCCGTGCTGGTCCGTCTGAAAGGGTTCCTCGGTGCGCTGGGAACCCTGCCCGACACCATGCGCCACATCGACCGCGTGAACTCGCCGCGATCGGTCCTGGCCAGCCGGTTCTGCGCAACCGGCTTGCCCGGATTGGGCAGCTGGACCGATCTTGCCGGGCTGCTCGACCGCCAGGCCTAGCGCGGATCGACATTCACTGTAGCCAGATGGCCGGGCGTGAGGATGAAGCGCAGCGGGCGACCGAGTGCGTCGGTCAGCGTGAACAGGTCATCTCAAACCCGAATGGGAGATCCGCTGGCTCAGCCAATTTGTCCACGCCGCCTATACGTCTAAAGCGCGCTGCTACGGTATAAACCTTATGCCTCTCGCTGCAAAATCGCGACCGCTGCCTGCTAAAAAGCTCGAGATTTCCCGCTTTTCAGTGTCCGACTGAAGGCGTGGGTTATGCGCAAGGGTCGCGATATGCTCGAATGGTTTGAAAAAGAAGCACCAATCCGGAAGAAATTCCAAACTCTGTTAGTTGTCTATGGAGTTCTCTCCCTTCTCGGTCTCTCCGCCACCGCGCTAGCGGCTTCGGGCTCTTATGGTACTGTGGCGATGGGGCTTGGACTGCTATCCTTGCTGGCGAGCATCGCAACGACGCTTATCGCCACCGACCGCATTTGCCGGCCTTACGTTAACACGGTACTGCGGATGGAAGCTCTTGCTGCAGGCGATACGCAAAGCGTGATTGCGTACACCGATTATCGCGATTGCGTTGGGCGAATGACCAAGGCCATGGCGGCCTTCCGTGACAATGCCGTTGAAGTTCGTCGTGCTCGCGAGGAGCAGGCAAAGGTCGTAGAACTGCTCAAGGACGCGCTTCGCGCGTTGGCCGACAATCGGCTCGATTGCCAGATCAACGTCGCGTTTCCTGGAATCTACGAGGAGCTGCGTGGCGACTTCAATCGTGCGGTAAGTTCGCTCTCCCAAGCCATCCAGACCGTGAACCAGACCGCGCAGATCGTGATGACAGGCGCTTCAGAAATCAACACCGCATCGGACGATCTGGCGCGCCGCAACGAGCAGCAGAGCGCCAGCGTCGAAGAGACCGCTGCCGCTCTGAAGCAGGTGACGCAGGGTGTAAACGCCATGGCGAGTTCGGCTGGTGGGGTTCAGCAGACCATTGCCCGAACGCATGAGGAAGCCAGCACCGGCGGCGCGGTCGTGAAGAAAGCTGTCGAAGCGATGGCAGCGATTGCCACATCGGCTGATGAGATCAGCAGCATAGTCGGCTTGATCGACGGCATTGCTCTCCAGACCAATTTGCTGGCTCTCAACGCTGGAGTCGAAGCAGCACGAGCCGGTGACGCTGGCAAGGGGTTTACAGTCGTCGCGACCGAGGTTCGAGCGCTGGCGCTGCGTTCGGCAGATGCCGCCCGAGACATCCGTGCTCTGATTGCGACATCGAGCGAACAGGTGGCGTCTGGAGTGAATCTCGTCGGTCAAGCCGGCACGGTGCTTTCAAGCATTGTCGACCAGGTGGGCGAGATAAACGGGATGGTCTCGGACATCGCCAGCAGCGCTCATAGTCAAGCCGCCAGCTTGCATCAGGTCCATACTGCGGTGACCGAGGTGGATCGTGTGACCCAGCAAAATGCGGCGATGGTCGAGGAGTCGACCGCGGCTGCCCGCTCGCTTTCTCAAGAGGCGCGCGAGCTTGCGAATGTTGTTCAACGGTTTGTCACGGGCAGCAACGGGACCGATCGACAAATGGGCGAATTTGCGAGCCGTCAGCGTCCGGTGCTCGGACATGCGCATCATCGACACGCTGGTAATGGGGCGCTGGCGATCGTTGCCGATCAGGATTGGGCTGAATTCTAGCCATTGGCTCGTCTCGTGCGCAACCAAGTCAGATGCGCAAGCCAGAGCTCTGTTCAACACTGACTTAAACCGACCAGATTGGGTCATTCATAGGTTTGGCGGCGAACGATGACTTCAGAAGCGAGTCCTCGTCTGGGAGCAATATCATTCGGCAGCGACCGCCAGCACGACCTTGCCTTGAATACCTCCCTCCATGGCGCGAGCATGGGCACGCGAGGCCTCAGCGAGCGGATAGCTCTTGTCCACCACGACACGGATCGTGCCGTCATCGAGCAGGAGACCCGCCTCTGCGAGCTGCGGGCCATTAGAGCGGACTTGCGTGGAGGAGACGGTGACGCTGCGCTCACGCGCCCTATCATGGCCTTCGAAGCCCACAGGGTTGACGAGAAACAGCGAGCCGCCCGGCTTCAGCACACGGAGGAACCGCTCCATGCCGGCGCCCCCGACCGCGTCGATCACCAGATCAGCATCGCGGATCACGTCTTCGACGGGCGACTTTGCGTAGTCTATGAACTGATCCGCTCCCAGATGGTGCATCAGCGCTTCGTTCTTAGCCGAAGCGACCGCGATGACCCTTCCGCCCTGCCATTTCACGAGCTGAACAAGGAGGTGCCCGACACCGCCACTGGCGCCGTTGACCACGACCGTCTTTCCCGCGAGCGGTACTGGCGCATGCGGCTCGGGCTGGAACGGATTGGGGGCGTCGTGCCCCACGTCTATCAGGAACTGCCAGGCCGTGAGTAGCGACATCGGGGCGCCGGCGGCATGGGCGTGGTCGACAGCTACGGGCTTATGCGCCAGCTCCGACTCCACCACCCGCACATATTGCGCGTATGCGCCGCTCCCCTTCATGATATCTTCGGGAAAACGGACCATTGAGAACACCTCGTCCCCGACGGCGAAGCCCGTGACATCGTGCCCGACCGCTTCGACGACGCCTGACACGTCGGTGCCGATGATGAGTGGGAACTCCGGACTCGGTTGCCACTCTGGCGGCAAAGCCCGATATCCGTCGCGCAGATAGAGATCGGGTGGATTGACACTGGCTGCGTGGACACGGACCAGCACATCTGCCGATCCGATCACCGGCTTGGGCGCGTCCTCGTAAACCAGCACCTCAGGCCCGCCGAATGCGTGCAACCGTACTGCTTTCATCATATCGCTCATTTGTGATCTCCTCTCGGACGACTGCCGCTGTTGCCGAGGATATGGAGCGCCAGAAGAGACTTGATAATGCGGCCGGGTCTCGCTTCAGTCATTCCATGACGGAACGAATAGCGCTTGATCGTCTAACCGGGCTGGTCGCGTTCGCACGCGCTGGTTCGCTTGGGAGCTATGCAGCGGCAGCGCGCGCAATCGGGATCACGCCTTCCGCCATCAGCAAGAGTATAAAGCGATTGGAACAGCAGCTTGGTCTGACACTTTTTACGCGCACGACGCGGTCGCTGAAGCTCACATCGGAAGGCCGCGAGCTTCACGAAAGGACGCTTCGGCTGCTTCGTGATGCCGAGGAGATCGGGCAAGTAGCCGCACGCGCTCGCGCCGAGCCATCGGGTAATCTGCGGATTGCCGCTTCGCTGCCGATCGGCATGCATGTGATTGCCCCTATGCTGCCGAGGTTCCGCGCCCAATATCCTCAAGTAACGATCGATCTGCGGCTTGACGACCGCCATGTCGACCTCATTGAAGAAGCGATTGATGTCGCGGTGCGGATCGGCGAGCTCGCAGACTCCGGGCTGCTGTCGCGACGGCTCATGACGATGCATCTCTGTGCCTATGCCTCACCCGGTTACCTTGCAGCGCGCGGCACTCCGCAGCATCCGGAGGACCTCGCGGCACATGACACGATCAACCTGCGATACCAGAGCAACGGACAGATGTTCTGCTGGCCATTCAGGATGGGGGACCGCGTAATCGAGATCGTGCCTTCTGCCGCTATAGTGGTGGATGCAAGCGACGTCGCCTTGGCGACCATGATCGCGGGGGGCGGAATCGGGATGGCCGCAAGCTTCGCCGCGGCGGCACCCGTCGCGAGAGGAAGTCTCGTTCCGGTGCTGGCCGACCATGCCGCGGAAGCGCATGCGGTCACCATAGTCTGGCCGGAGAGTCGAAGGGCGAACCCTGCCGTCAGGGCGTTCGTATCCATGCTTGTCGGGACGATGGGACGCGGTGAATCGCTGTGACCAGACCGGCTTGCAGGTCACAGTTCGTGGTGCGTTGCTCCGGATCTGCTGGCCACGCCGCGGAAACCTTCTAAGAATGATTTGCGGACGGCTTACTCTGGTGTGGTCAAACGATAACCGACGCCGGGTTCGTTGCGCAGTAGCGTTGGTCGTGATGCGTCGTCTTCGAGCTTCGTACGAATACCACGGGCAGCGACACGCAGGTATTCTACGTCACTTTCGTGTCCCGGGCCCCAAACCGCCCTCAGCAACTGCGAATGAGTGATGACTCGGCCAGGATTGCGAGCGAGTTCTGCCAGAATGCCGTACTCCTTCGGCGTCAGGTGAATGGCAGCGCCCGCTTTTCGAACGCTGCGTGATGTCAGGTCGATTTCGACATCGCCGACATGGATCGCCTGTTCCGCGGTGCCCGAGGGAAGCCGCTGGCGCAACACGCGGCGGATGCGGGCCAGCAGTTCCTCGCTGTCGAAGGGCTTCGATACATAGTCGTCTGCGCCGAGGTCCAGCGCTGCGACTTTCTGTTCGGTTGCATCGCGCGCAGACACTACGAGAACCGAACTCCCCGCCGACTTGATCAAGGCAATGAGCTCCAAGCCGTCGCGATCCGGCAGGCCAAGGTCGAGCAGGACCAAGTGCGGTTTGACGATCTGCACCGCCGACAATGTCTCACGCGCGTTCGCCGCTTCGACGATGCGATAGCCCGCCCGGGCGAGGCTGGCGTGAAGCAGACGCCGGATCGCGGCCTCGTCGTCGACAACCAGCACTGTGTCCGAATTGCTCATTCTTCCGCCCAGTTCCTCAATTTCTCCGCCGGAAACCGGAGGCGGAACGACGCGCCCAAGCTGTCCTCGCGGTTGAGGGCATAGACGGACAGGCCCATGGCCTCTGCAAAGCCCTTGACGATGGCAAGACCCAGCCCGCTACCGCCGCTGCGGTCGGATCCCTCGATCCTGGCGAAAGTTTCGAAGATGCGTCGCTCCTGGCCAGGTGGAATTCCGGCGCCTTCATCCTCGATCGATAAAACAAGGTCATTCGCATCGTAGATTGTGCGAATGGTGATGGGCCCGTCGTGAGGTCCGTGTTTCGCGGCATTCTCGATCAGGTTGATTAGGCAGTGATGAAACAGTTGCGGGTCGACCATAACGAATGGAAGCGACGGTGCGATTGCGATCTTGGTAGTGTGACCCAGCAGCGCCGCTTGTAGGTCATCCAGAGCACTGGCAACCGCTTCTGCGATATCCACTGGTTCGGTGCTCTGTCGCAGCGAGCCTGCTTCTATGCGTACCATGTCCAGCAGGTTAGCGAGAAATCGGTGAAGGCGCTCGGCCTCAGCCCGTGTAACCGCCAATTGTTGTTCCTGTTCGGGCGATGCCGCGCGGATTTCGCGTAGAAGGCCCAGGATGGCGGTGAGAGGCGTTCGCAGGTCATGACTAACAGAGGACAGCAACGCGTGACGCAGCCGGTCCTGTTCGCGCACGTGAGCAAGACCGGTCATCTCGTCTTCGAGCAGGATGCGGTCCAGAGCCAATCCCGCCTGATCCAGCAGGCTCAGGAGAAGCGGCAACTGGTCGGTGCGGACAGGCGCACGGGCATCGGAACGTGACAGGCCAAATACGGCCAGAGCCTTGCCGCCAGTACCAACGGGATGGAACAGCCATTCTGATGCGGTCAGCGTATCAGACCCCCGTCCCGCTGGCTTGCTGTTGACCAATGTCCATTGTGCCGCCGCAAGATCGAGCATTTCCAGCGTGCATCCCGCAGGCGAAGATGAACGGATCGTCAGGCCATCCTTATTGGCCATCAGCACCACGGCATTCCCCTCGAAAATGCGCCCCACTTCGGTGCAGAGCACGAGAGCCAGGTCATCAATCACGCGAATGCCGGTCAACTGGCGGGCAAAGCCGGCAAGCGCACTGTTCTGCGATGCGCTGGCCTGCGCGAGCAAAGCATGCTCGCGAACGCGCGAAGCCAGCTGGCTGGCGACCACTGCCACACCGAGCAGGACCAGCACGGTGATGATGTTCTGGGGGTCTTGAATAGTGAAGGTGTGCGTAGGGGGAATGAAAAAGAAATTGTAGGCGAGCGAGCATACGAGTCCTGCGATGATGCCGGTACGCAGGCCGTAGCGCGTGGCAGCCAGCATGACCGGGAGCAGGTATAGCAGGCCGATATTCGTGATGCTGCCACGTTCGAACATGACCTTGCCGATGAAAGTGATAAGCGCGCTCAGTCCGAGTGCTACTCCATAGCCGGATAGCGGTCCCCACGGTGAGGCAAGTCGCGGCGGCTTTGGCTTGAGCGACTGCGAAGGCACAGTGATCGGCAGGACGTGTACCGCGAGGCCGGGCGTCTGGCGGACAAGCTGGTCCACAATCGACCCATGGCGCAGTTCGAACCAGCGTGAGCGTGCCGATTTGCCCACGATCAGTTGGGTGGCACGCGCCTCGAGTGCAAAGCGCTTCAGGCCCTGCAGCACGGACTCGGCTGGGAGTGTCGCGACTTGGCCCCCAAGTTGCGCCGCCAGATGCATGGTTTCGCCCAGCTGCAGGTTTTCCGGGCCGCTGGACGCCACTGTTCGGGGCGTTTCGATATGCACGGCTGTCCAGGGAGCACGCAACGCGTCGGCCAGGCGTTTGGCGGCCCGGACAAGCTCTGATGCGCCTGCTTGCTCGCTGATCGCCACGACCAATCGGTCGTTTACGGCCCAGGCTCCACCCAAAGCATTGGCCCGCATGTAGTCAAGCATCTGCGCATCCACCGCCTGCGCCGCGCGGCGCAGTGCGAGTTCGCGAAGGGCCGAGAGATTGGGCTTGGAGAAGAAGTGTCCCAGCGCGCGGGTAACCTCCTCGGGCAGATAGACCTTACCCTCGCGCAGGCGCTCGATCAGCTCGTCCGGCGGGATGTCCACGACCTCGAGTTCCGCGCCATCGATCACGCGATCGGGCAAGGTCTCGCGCACTCGCACGCCGGTGAACGAGGCAACCAGGTCATTGAGGCTTTCGAGGTGCTGGACATTCAGCGTCGAGTAGACGTCGATGCCTGCCTCGAGCAGCTCTTCGACATCTTGCCAACGCTTGTCATGGCGGCTGCCTGGCGCATTGGTATGTGCCAGTTCGTCGACAAGGACGAGTGCCGGGTGGCGGGCAAGAATGGCGTCGATGTCCATCTCTTCCAGTACGTGGCCCTGATATTCCATGCGCAGGCGAGGGATCACCTCGAAGCCGTGAACCTTCGCTTCGGTCTCCTTGCGGCCATGGGTTTCAACCACGCCCACGATCACGTCGATCCCGGCTGCTCGGCGGGCCGCGCCTTCCGAGAGCATCTCGTAGGTCTTGCCAACACCCGGAGCCGCCCCGAGGAGAACCTTGAGGCGGCCCTTGCCCTTACGCACGGCAGCGCGCAGCAGGGCGTCAGGGTCAGGTCTGGCGTCTTTCATCAACGATGATGTGCGCGCGATGCACTCCTCCTGTCGAGATCAAGATGAGTTCGAGCACATTCGCCCGCGGCTCTCCCAGGAACCTGGACAGGATTTTCGACGTGAGCGGCTACCATTCGGCCGCGTGGAGTTGGCATTGCGAGGCCGCCGCCATCTCTCTTACATCTTGATTGCCTCTTGCGAGACGACCCGCTCAAGTATCACCGTCTGTCTTGCGCCATCGAGGGTCATCGGGTTCAAGGACGAGGCCAGCGTCTGGGGTAAGCCATTGACGACGAGAAACAGCGCGTAGATCAGGTAGATCGGCAGCAGCAAATAAAGCGTCACCCGCGTGCAGTCGGTCCATCAATTGTCGACTGTCGCGATCTCGCGCCGAGCACCCCGCGGAACAGGGCAAAGGCAATCGCGATGCCAGTCGCCGGGGCGAGGAAGGATCGTAAGCCCGATCATCTGGCTGAAGTTCGAACGTGTTGCCTCGTCGCGGGCCGGCAAGCAGCATGGATGTGGTCATCGCCTCAGGCTTTCTCGCAGAGCCGCACGAAGGCGAGCATCAGGGGAAGGGCGGCGAGAAGCGCCAGCCATGCAATGTCGTTCATGGCTTTTGTCCGGATAGAGCGTGAAATGCGGTGGGAGAGGGACGTGGCGGAACAGGCCCGGTCCCACCCCGACCAGTGTCAGTCCGCTGCACAGCAGAGCCACGCTCGCGGCGCAAAGGGCCAGTTCCCAGAGGGAAGCCGGATGCCGAGGCAAAGCGGCCGTCAAACGATGGACGAACTGGGCAAGCCGCCAAGAAGAGACCAGCGCAAGCAGGCCAAGTGCGCGCAGCACGATTTCGGCGGCCCACCAGCGCTGGCCTCCGCGCAGCGTGGCGAGTCTGTTGTTCAGACCGGTTCCGGTCACGACGGATTCTCCCGAGTACAAGGTCGGGGCGTCAATTGGACCCGGTCGGCGTTAAGTTTCCATGGGGAATGCGCCTGGGGGGCATAAAGAATTCATAAATGTCATGGTTCCTCGTCGCCCGCGAGCGTAAAGGCGCGCGCATGGATATTCCCCAGGAAAAGGGTCACCGCGAAAGCCTGACCACGCTTGCCATCGGCGCTATCGGCGTGGTGTTCGGCGACATCGGCACCTCGCCGCTCTATGCGCTGAAGGAGAGCTTCATCGGCCACCATCCATTGGTGGTCGACCAGCCTCACATCTTCGGCGTGATCTCGTTGATGTTCTGGACGATGATGATGATTGTCACTGTCAAATACGTCTTCATTATCCTGCGTGCTGATAACCAGGGGGAGGGCGGGAGTCTCGCGCTGCTAGCGCTTATCCATCGCAAGTTGGGCAAAACCCGCTGGAGCCCGGTGATCGCCATTCTGGGGGTGGTAGCGACGGCCCTGTTTTATGGTGATGCCATTATTACTCCAGCCATTTCCGTGCTGTCGGCCGTGGAAGGCTTGACCGTGGTGCATCAGGCTTTTGCTTCTTGGGTTCTGCCGATCTCAATTGCCATCCTGATCGGGCTATTTTCGATCCAGTCTCACGGGACGTCGACCATGGGCAAGTTGTTTGGCCCGGTCATGATCGTGTATTTCCTGATTTTGGCCGTGCTGGGCGCCCTGTCGATCGCACAGACGCCGCAGGTGTTAGCGGCGCTCAGTCCATTGCATGCCGTGACCTTTTTCCTGCTGAACCCCACGCTTGCTTTCCTTGCGCTGGGGTCGGTGGTGTTAGCGGTGACCGGGGCCGAGGCACTGTACGCCGACATGGGGCATTTCGGTCGCAAGGCGATCATGATCTCGTGGCTCTACGTCGCGTTTCCATGCCTGCTGGTCAACTACCTGGGCCAAGCAGCGCTAATCATGCGCAATCCGGAGCAGATCGAGAATCCGTTCGTCCTGCTGGCGCCAGACTGGGGGCGCCTGCCTTTGGTCATCCTTGCGACGATGGCGACGATCATTGCCAGCCAGGCGGTGATATCAGGCGCCTATTCAGTATCCCAACAGGCGGTGCAGCTTGGCTATTTGCCTAGGATCAAGATCATGCACACCAGCGCAAAGGCGGCTGGCCAGATTTACGTCCCGCTGGTCAATTGGGGCCTGCTGATCATGGTCATCGCCCTCGTTCTCGGCTTTCGCACGTCGAGCAGTCTCGCGGCCGCTTACGGCATTGCGGTGACCGGCACCATGGTGATCACCGCCTGTATGCTCGGCGTTCTCGTCTTTGCGGTGTGGAAATGGCATCCGCTGCTGGCAGGGCTCGTTACCCTCGTATTCGTCGCGATTGACGGCCTTTATTTCGCCTCCAACGTCACCAAGATCCCCGACGGCGGCTGGTTCCCGCTCTTGGTGGCAGCCATCGTGTTCCTGGTTTTGACGACATGGGCAACCGGCCGACGTTTGATGCGCGACAGGCTGGACGAGGACAGTATGCCGGTCGATGTTTTTCTGAAGTCCATCGCCGGAAAAGTCAGCCGTATAGCGGGCACCTCGGTGTTCCTTGCATCGACGGTCGAAGGCGTCCCTCCAGCGCTTCTGCACAATCTCAAGCATAACCACATCCTGCATGAGCGGGTCGTGATCCTGACCGTGCTGACCGAAAGCATGCCCCACGTTCCCGCCGCGCAGCGAGCGGAAGTGGGCGACCTCGGCCAAGGCTTTTTCCGCATGGTGTTGCGCTACGGTTTCATGGACGAGGTGAACATACCCGAAGCGCTCGCAATCGAAGACCGGGCAGGAGGTCCCTTCAAAGCGATGGAGACCAGCTACTTCCTGTCCCGTCAGACACTGATCGCCTCAAGTCGGCCCGGCATGGCCATCTGGCGCGAGAAGTTGTTCGCCTGGATGGTCCGCAATGCCCAAAGCGCTATGGAATTCTTCAAGCTTCCTACCAACCGCGTGATCGAGCTGGGAAGCCAGCTGGAGATCTAGGAGATCGCTGTCAGCCCACTGCGGCGACGGTTCGGGCAAGTCAGGCGCCCAGGCTGAACCAAGATCCTGTGCCATCCCGCCTAGTCCGCTTCGACGCTCCAATTCCTCGCCGGAAGTGATCTACCTGGTCGTGCCCATTTGTGTGCCTGCCTTACGTTGCGGCCCTCGGTCTGCCTAGCGGGCCGAGATAGAGGCTGAATCCCAATAAAGCGGCGCACCATCCGCATGCCACCCACAAAGCGGACAAATCCAGCAGTGTGAAGAGCTCGGCGCCGATCACCGCGCCTAGCACGAGGCTGAGCCACAGAAGCAGATGGGGCAGCCAGCCAAAGCGCGGCCCGGCCGTCAGCGCAACAGCGAGCGACTGGCCGAGCTTGACCAGTGCTCCGGTCATATAGGTGACGCCGATGCTGACCTCGCCGTCTCGCTGAAACACGTTATTCACCGCGCCCATCGCGGCGGCCATCAACAAGGTTGTCAAGCCTCCGCGGTAATGGGAGGACAGCGCGCCCAGGATCAACATCCCCAACACGCCAGCCAACACCGCCTGTATGCGCCAACGCCCTGCCAACTTACCGATCAGCGCCCCACCGACCACCCCGCTGACAAAGGCGCCGATCAAACCCATGGCAATGCCAGCAACCGCCGTTCCGCTTACAATGCCTACCGCCATCCGGGTCGAATTGCCGCTCATGAAGGAAACGAACAGGCCGCCTAGCTTGAGCAGGCCGAAGGCATCGACCATCCCCGCCAGCGCCGCCAGCCCAAAGGCGAGCGGATAGCGCGCCATAGGGTTAGCAGGCATCGGCCGACTCTTCCGCTATCATGTCCTGTTGCGCATGGGTCTCCGGCTGGTTCGTCAGCGAGAGCACCTGAGGGAGGCAGTGATCTGTTGAACGCGCCGCAAAGACCCGCTTGCAGGTCCTCGGCTGCGAGGGAATTGGGGGTGGAAGCATTGGGTGGTGTAGATCAGAAAAGTCGATGATAGGAAAGCGAGGGAGCCAGCAGGGGACGTCCGTACCAGAGGCGGGGGTGCGGGGTAGCGGACGTTCACGCCGCATCGGATGCCGCGCAGCCCCCGCATTGGCCGTTCGACGACCCGCATGTGAATGGCCGCTGCTCCGCGGAAATTTGTAGTTGCGGACAGGCAGAGCGCGATAGTTGGAACTCGGCCGTACAGCTTGTACCTGATAGGCAAGTTACGGGTGGTTTTGGTGGGGGCAGGTCGGCGATGGACGAAACCACGGCAAACATCGGGCGCGAGCGTCTGGTGGTCGCTTTGGCGCACGTGGCCGATGGCGACCAGGGAGGGCTGCGAGAACTCTATCGCGCAACGTCCGCGAAGCTTTTCGGCGTGTGCCTGCGTATCTGTCAGGATCGCGAAGCTGCCGAGGACGTCTTGCAACAGGTTTACATCAAGGTTTGGGAGCGCGCGGGTCGCTTCGACGCAAAGCGGGGCAGCCCGATCACCTGGCTTTGCGCGATCGCTCGCAACACCGCGCTCGACTGGCGCCGTGCCAATCACGCCCAGCATCTTCCCGAGAGCGCAGCGAGTGCGGTCGCGGACGGTGCGCCGCTAGCGTGGGAAGCGATAGCCTCGCAGCAGGATGCCGCCCGCATCTTCGCCTGTCTCGATGCGCTCGACGAGCGTCCCCGTCGCGCGATCCACGCCGCGTTCTTCGATGGGCTTACCTATCTGCAGCTGTCCCATGCCATGGCGGTCCCGCTTGGAACCTTGAAAAGCTGGGTGCGCCGGGGCCTGCTTCAGCTCAAGGGATGTCTTGGCCATGAGTGACACCTCACCGTCAGAGCTCGACGCCTTGGCCGGCGAATTGGCGCTGAACCTCCTCGACGGCGAGGAACGCGCGCGAGCGATCAGCCTCTGCTTGTCCGATCCCAGCTTCGCTGCCGCTGTGGAGGAGTGGCGTACGCGCCTCGAGCCTTTGCACGAGGCCTTTCAGGACAGCCCGGCCACAGATTTGTGGCCGGCGATCCAGCGCCGATTGTCGAGCTCCGGTGAAAATCATTTACGCCGTGCCGTCAATCGGTGGCGCGTGGGCGCCATCGTTAGCGGGCTGATCGCGGCGTCGCTCGCGGCAGTCATTGTGCTGCGGCCTCCGCCGGCGCCCGTGGAGGTCGTGCGCCCAGCCGGGCCCGCAGCGATCGCGCAACTGAGCGACGAGGGCGCGGCAGCGCTACTGGCGGCGAATTACGATCCGGCCGGCGGAGTGCTGCGTATCCGCGCAGTGCGCATGCCCGCCAGCGCGCTGGCGCCGGAACTTTGGGTGATCCCGGCCCATGGCCTGCCGCGCTCGCTCGGATTGGTAGCAGCGAGCGGCGTGAGCAAGGTGGTGGTTGCGCCGGAAACCCGGGCATTGCTGCAAGACGGTGCCACTCTGGCGATTACACTCGAGCCTCGCGAGGGTGCACCGCATCGCGCTCCCAGCAGCGCACCGATCGCTGCAGGAAAAATTTCGACGATTTGAGATCTTGATGCATCCGCTATCAGATGGCGGCCGTAGCTTCTTTCGCAGCCCGCCCCATGGGTTGCCGGAGAAGGAATCTCAGATGCCCAACCTCAAGAAAATCACCGTGATCGTTGCCGGCGCAGCCCTCCTGTCGACCGGCGCGTTCGCCACGACGAAGCACAATCCGATGGTCGGCGGCGCGGCGATGTACCCCACGAAGACCATAGTGGAGAATGCCGTCAACTCCAAGGACCACACCACTCTTGTAGCCGCGGTGAAGGCAGCGGGGCTTGTCGAAACCCTTTCTGGCCCCGGGCCGTTCACGGTCTTCGCTCCAACCAATGCCGCATTCGCCAAGCTCCCCGCCGGCACCGTCGAAACGCTGGTGAAGCCTGAAAACAAGGCGATGCTGACCTCGATCCTGACCTATCACGTGGTTGCCGGAAAGATGAGCGCAGCGATGCTGGCCAAGAATGCAGCCGCTCATGGCGGCAAGGCGACGTTGACCACCGTCCAGGGCGAGCCGCTGGTCGTCAGCAAGGGGCCGGGCAAGAGCTGGATGCTGACTGATGCGAAAGGCGGAACGGCCAAGATCACCATCGCAGACGTCAACCAGTCCAATGGCGTGATCCACGTCATCGACAGCGTGTTGATGCCCTGATCTGGAGATTGCGCGTAGCCCATGCGCGCAGACATGTCCGGCGGCGGTCCATCCCCCGGTCGCCGCCGGCATGTCACAGACTGATTCCCCCCCAAACTATGCCTGTGGCGGCCGCCGGCGGTCGTTGCACTCACGAGAGCAAGCGGCTACTCGAATACACGGTCCGCTGGGCGCGGCGGTCGGATACGGCGCTAGTCTCGATTTTGCGCTCGATCCCCGCTAGGGTAACAAGCGCCGTGCCTACAATGATTTCTCAGCCGAATGCACGGCAACATGGAACGCCGCCGATGATCTGGTCTTCGCCTACCGAAAGGTGTTCGCCAAGCGTGGTGCGACCCTGCGCATCTCGGAGCGGGCCGAAGAGATAAGCGCCGCACATCCGACAGGGCCTAAGCCCCATACCTAACTTTGCGTCTCTGTCGCCAACTCCGATGCGGGCAGCGCATCAACCCGCTATCACTCTTGAACTGACGCCCTTGGGCTGGACTATTGGCGGTCTGTTCGCGGCGCCATACGAGAGCAAGTGGAGCACTGCACCTTGGCTATGATATCCGAGCCTGTTTCAGGAACGGCATCAAATCCCGATGCCGACGGCGTGAACGCACCCGAGTTGCAGGCCTTCGTCATGGCCTTGTTCTTCATCTTCGGAGGCATCACCAGCCTCAACGACGTGCTGATTCCCAAGCTCAAGGAACTTTTTACGCTCAGCTATCTGCAAGCGATGCTGGTGCAATCGGCGTTCTTCTTTGCCTACTTTGTGCTCTCGGTTCCAGGCGGGATGCTGGTCCGGCGAATCGGCTATATGCGCGGCGCTGTGGTGGGGCTGCTAACGATGATGGCGGGATGCCTGCTCTTCGTCCCTGCATCGGCCAGCGCTACCTTTGGCGTTTTCCTGCTGGCGCTATTCGTGCTCGCCAGCGGTATCACGATCGTTCAGGTCGTCGCCAATCCGCTTATCTCCTTGCTCGGTGCCGCTAAGACCGCGCACAGCCGGCTGACTTTCGCCCAGGCTTTCAATTCGCTGGGTACAACGATTTTCCCCTACGTCGGCTCGCTCGTGATCCTCGGCAATCTGGCAGCGGTTAATGCCGCAGATTTGTCTGGAGCTAGCCTTGCCGCTTACCGCGTCCAGGAAACGCGCGCTGTCGTCCACGCCTATCTTGGTCTGGCGGGAGCTCTGGCGATCGTGGCTCTTGCGGTCTGGATGGCGCGCAAGCGATTGGTGGAGGGGCGGCACGATGATGTCTCGCTGCGCTCCAGCCTGGCGCTACTGCGCGAGAAGCGTTTCGCGTTCGGGATGCTGAGCCTGTTTCTCTATGTCGGTTCGGAAGTCGCTATCGGTTCGCTGATCGTCAGCTACTTGCGGCAGGATCACGTTCTCGGGCTCGATGACCGGACGGCCGGGACGCTCATTCCGCTGTACTGGGGCGGCGCGCTGATCGGTCGCTTCGTCGGTTCTGCGATACTACGCAAGTTTGCGCCCGGGAAAGTCTTGGCCTTCAACGCCACCGGCGCAATCTTGCTGCTGGCGTTGTCGATGACCACGACGGGCGCCGTGGCTGGCTACAGCCTGCTGGCGATCGGACTGATGAACTCCATCATGTTTCCCACGATTTTCAGCCTGGCCAGCGAAGATCTGGGAAAGCGCGCTGCCGAGGGGTCCGGGCTTATCTGCGTCGCCATCGTAGGCGGAGCCGTGAT
>Ga0068863_100002918_pt1 | contig 16952 bp, 17 predicted proteins | sample KBSSwiS62_FD_66596 | JGI IMG/M metagenome (GOLD analysis project Ga0068863, IMG submission 66596) | Switchgrass rhizosphere microbial communities from Kellogg Biological Station, Michigan, USA - KBS Switchgrass S6-2 | ecosystem: Host-associated > Plants > Roots > Rhizosphere > Soil ...
GAACGCGCGCTGGAGACGCGACGGCAGAACCTGGAACAGGGTATACCTGTTGAACCATCGATCTTCGAACTCGTGCGCAGTCTCTAAAGGGAGGTTGACCGTGAAGCATCTGCGTTTCTATGCCGTGCTGTTCGTGCTGCTAGGTGTCGTCACCTTCGGCGCCCAGACACAGAATCCGCAACAGCCGCCGTCGCAACAGCCGCCGCCGACTGCCGATCCATACGCGAACAACGCGAACGCCGGCACATTGCAGTTTCCGCTCGCCGCGCCGGCCGGCCGCGACAGCAACGCCCGCAACGTCGCGCCCGCCGGGGCGGTGAACCAGGGTGTGTTCAATGCGGCCAACTGGAAGTACGGACCCGCGTTCGATCCACCCGCCGGGTCGCAGATCTGGAATCCGGCCAAGCTGAAGATGATGCAGGGTGGCAAGGTGACCGGCGGCACGCTGTTCAGCGCGACGGATCCGGCCACGTACTGCGCGATGGCGAACGCCGGCTACGACTTCATCTGGACCGAGATGCAGCACAACGATCGCGACTGGGGCGCCCTCGCGCGGATGTGGCGCACCTGTCCGAACGCGACTGCGGTGCCGGGCGTGCGCGTCGCGTACACCGACGAGCGGGAAATCCAGCATGCGCTCGACGCCGGTGCACTGGTTGTTGTCGTCCCGACGGTGGACACCCTCGAAGAGGCGATCGAGGCGCGGAACTGGACCTACTTCCCGCCGCTCGGCCGGCGCAGCAACGGCGGCGGTCAGGCATTCGACGGCAACATGTGGGGCGGCGTGCCGGGTGGCTATCGGCAGACGATCAACGACAACGTCGTGCTGATTCTCATGATCGAGACGCTCGAAGGCCTGAAGAACGCCGACGAGATCGCCAAGGTGCCGGGCGTGACGGCGGTGTTCGCGGCCAGCGGCGACCTGGGCAACTTCTCCGGCTTCCGTCAGGGCTCGCCCGACTACGAGCGCGCAATCAACATCGTGCACGACGCCGCCATCAAGGCCAAGGTGCGGCTGTGCGGACCGTTTGCGTGGCGCGATCGTCCGGACTTCACCTGCTTCCAGGCCGGCAGCGAGACGGCCGCGATTACGCGCGGTGTGAAGGACGAACTCGGCGCGCTCGCCAACACGCAACCCAAGCCGACGGTGGGTCCGTTTGCCGTGAAGCCGAAGTCGTAAGGTAGTATCTGAGGTTCCAACTCAGGAGGTTTCCGTCATGTCCATGTGTTCCGCCGTTCTTCAGGAATTCGACAACGAGGCCGGCACCACGCGCCGCGTCCTCGAACGCGTACCGACCGACAAGCTTTCGTGGAAGCCGCATCCCAAATCGATGTCGCTCGGAGAGCTGGCGCTGCACGTCGCCGCGAGTCCCGGCGTGATCGCCGGATGGTGCGCGGAGGGCGAGACCACTTTCTCCGGCGAGAAAGCTCCGACGCCGTCGTCGACCGCCGACATTCTGGCGGCGCACGACGCAGGCGTGAAGACGGTGAAGGAGACCCTCGGCAAGCTGGGCGACGAGGGACTGCAGGGCACGTGGACTGCCAAGGCCGGCGGCAACACGCTGATGTCGATGCCGAAGTCGGCGTTGACGCGCGTGCTGATCATGAATCACTGGATTCATCACCGCGGGCAGCTGTCGGTGTACCTGCGGCTCCTCGACGTCGCCGTGCCGTCGATCTACGGTCCGAGCGCCGACGAGAACCCGTTCGCGGCGCGCACCTGAGAGAAAAGTCGAAACGGGGTCAGATCTTGACTTCATGCATTGTGCTGAAAATCAAGATCTGACCCCGCTCAGCACCTCAATGAGACCCATTGCTCTAATCGTCATCGCTCTGTCGCTCGGGGCGTCCGTCCGCGTCGCCGCCGAGACGCATCGCTTCGTCCCGCAGCAGTTCTACAACACCTACTCGTTCGCTCATCCGCCCGCGCTCCGCGTCAAGCCCGGCGATCGCGTCGTCACCAAGACGATCGACGCGGCGGGCGTCGACTGGAACGGCAAGCAGGTCGGCACTGGACCGAATCCGCAAACCGGACCGTTCTACGTCGACGGCGCCGAGCCGGGTGATGTCCTAGTCGTCTCGATCGAGAAGCTGGAAACGAACCGGGCGATGGCGTATTCAGGCAGCCTTCTCTCGCCCTACACCGTCGATCCGGCCGCGATTGCCGCGCGTGTCGACCGAGACGCGAAGCGCCTGACCTGGACCATCGACAAGGCGCGCGCCGTCGCGCGGCTGGATCAGACCGACGTGCAACCCGGCGGCATCGAGCTGCCGCTGCGGCCGATGCTCGGCTGCGTCGGCGTCGCGCCGGCGCGCAAGGAAGCGATTTCGACCGCGGCGCCAGGCGCCTTCGGCGGAAACATGGACTACGCGTTCATGGGCGCCGGCGTGAAGCTGATGCTGCCGGTCAACGAGCCTGGCGCGCTGTTGTTCCTCGGGGACGGCCATGCCCGTCAAGGCGAAGGGGAAGTGGCGGGCACCGGGCTCGAGACGTCGCTGGACGTCGAGTTCACCGTCGACTTGATCAAGAAGAAGGCGATCGGCTGGCCGCGGCTCGAGCAGGAGACCCACATCATGGTTCTCGGCAGCGCCCGCCCGCTGCTCGAGGCCTTCCAGCACGCGACGAGCGAACTGCAGCGATGGCTGATGGCCGACTACGGCTTCACCGAACGCGGCGCGCAGGCGTTCATGGGGCAGGCCACCGAGTACGAAATCGCCAACGTGGTCGATCCGAATTTCACCGTCGTCGCCAAGATCCGCAAGTCGACGCTGCCGCGGCGCTAGAGCCCGAAGAACGTAAAGGCCGCCGAGGCCGCAAAAGCCCCATTCCCCGACCGATCCCGGGTTTCCCGCCTTTGACCGGGAAATACCCCCCGTTCACCGAAAGGCCCGGTCCGGCGCGCGTCCGGTCCCGTATTGTCATGCGTGGTCGGACGGAACGGAGAGCGCGCCATGACACGAACAGGCGAGACGGTGTTGACGGTTTCTTCGCTGGTGGCCCTCGGGACGTCGGCTGCCGCGGCGTTCATCACGTGGCTGCTCCTGACTCAGCCGCTGACCGTGGCGGGTGCCGTCAGCGACAGGGACCTGATGCCAGTCCTGGAGGCGATGGCGAGTGCCGTCGCGCATGTGCTGGCGGCGGTCCTGCGGTATCTCTGACGTTCCTGGTGAACCATGACCATCACTGAATCTTCGGCGCCGCGGATCAGGCTGACGTCGCAGCTGTTCGCGGGGCTGCTGCTCGCGGCGCTCGGTGTGCTCTTCACGCTCGACAACCTGCAGATCCTGCGCGCGCGCGAGGTGCTGCGCTACTGGCCGGCAATCTTCCTAGTGATTGGTATCTCGCAGTTGGTGCAGGCGCGCTCGATCGGCACGATGATTGGCGGATCGATCTGGATTGTGTTCGGCAGCGTCCTGCTCGGCGAGCGGCTGCACCTCATCTCCAGCGGCCTCCGCTTCTGGCCGCTGCTGCTGGTCGCGGTCGGCGTCTGGATCATGGTGCGGTCCATGACGGCCGCGGGACCGTCCGGCGTGACAGATTCCTCGGCTCGTCTGTCGGCCCTGGCGGTGCTGGGCGGCGTGGATCGACGGGTGACAGCGGAGGGGTTCCAGGGCGCCGATATCACCGCGTTCATGGGCGGCGGGAAGCTCGATTTGCGCGAGGCCAAGATGTCCGGACCGGAAGCGGTCGTCGACATCCTCGCGATCATGGGCGGCTTCGAGATCGTCACGCCGGAGACCTGGCACGTCATCGTCGACGTGGTGCCGCTTATGGGAGGATACGAGGACAAGACGCGCCATCCGGCCGACCCGTCCGCGCCGCGCCTCCGCTTGCGCGGATTCGTCATGATGGGCGGACTCGAAGTGCGCAACTGATCGATGCATCCGATTCTCGCCCGCGCCGAACGGCTGACGTCGTATCTCGCCGCCTGGCTGATCGTCGCCGTTCTGCTCGCGGCGGTGTTGACGCGCCAGGGCCTCAGCTGGCTGGAGGCGCTCGCGCTGCTGCTGCCGATGTGCCTGGTCTACGGGTTCGCGTGTCTCTCCGCCTGGTATGTCTGCCGCGCCACGCCGCTGACCTCCAGCGGCGTGCTGCGCGTGCTGTCGTCGTCGGCCCTCGCCGCGGTCCTCGCGAGCGGCTTGTGGGTCGAACTGATGCACCTGTGGGTCTCGGCGCTCGTCGCGCTCCCGTTCTTTACGGAATCGGCGGCCCGCTACGCCGGCCACGATCCGGTGCTCTTCGCCGCCGGCGTGTTGCTGTTCCTTCTCGCGCTGACGGTGCACTATCTGCTGCTCGCGTTCGAGCTGGCGCGGCAAGCGGAGCAGCGGCAGCTGCGGATGGAAGTTCTCGCGCGCGAAGCCGAGCTCCGGGCGTTGCGCGCGCAACTCGACCCGCACTTCCTGTTCAACAGCCTGAACTCCATCAGCGCGCTGACCGCGGTCGATCCCGCCGGCGCGCGCCGGATGTGCGTCCTTCTCGCCGATTTCCTGCGAGACACCCTCAACGTCAGCTCCCGCAGCCGGATTCCGCTCGTCGAGGAACTGGCGCTGACCGATCGCTTCCTTGGGATCGAGCAGGTGCGGTTCGGCGATCGGCTGCAGGTCGAGCGCCATGTCGACGGCGCCGCGTCGCAATGCCGTGTCCCGCCCTTGCTGCTGCAGCCGCTCGTCGAGAACGCGGTGACGCACGGCATCGCCGGCTTGGTGGAGGGCGGCGTCATTCGACTTAACGTCTCGCGACGCGATCAGCGACTGTCGATTGCGATCGAGAATCCGCGCGATACCGACTCGCCACGGTCCGCGCGCAGCGGCGTCGGCCTCGAGAACGTCCGCCAGCGGCTGATCGCCATGTTCGGCGCCGATGCCCGGCTCGACACGCGCGCCGATGACGCGTGCTACCGCGTCGAGCTGGCGATGCCCTGCCTGACCGATGACTGAGACGCCTTCGTCCCGTCTCCGTGTCGCGATCGTGGACGACGAGGCGCTGGCGCGGTCCGTGTTGCGCGAGTATCTGACCGCGTCAGCCGACGTCGACATCGTCGCCGAATGCCAGAACGGCTTCGAGGCGGTGAAAGTGGTCTCGGAGCTCCATCCCGATCTGTTGTTTCTCGATGTCCAGATGCCCAAGCTTGACGGGTTCGAGGTGCTCGAGCTGGTCGGCCGCGACGTCGCGGTCGTGTTCACGACCGCGTACGATCAGTACGCGCTCCGCGCCTTCGAGATCCACGCGGTCGACTACCTGTTGAAGCCATTCAGCTCCGATCGGCTTGCCGAGGCTCTGGCGCGCGCGCGCGAGCGATTGCAGCGTGGTGAACGGCCGCCGACGCAGGAGATCGTCAGCGAGGCGCGGGCGCATGCGGGCCAGGCCGGCCGGGTGCTGATCCGAGACGGCTCGCGGGTGCACGTCCTGTCGATGGAGAAAATCGACTACGTGCAGGCGCAGGACGACTACGTGTCGTTTCGCTGCGAAGGCAAGGACTACTTGAAGGATCAGACGCTAACGCAGGCCGAAGCCGCGCTCGACCCCGCGAAGTTCGTGCGGATTCACCGTTCGTACGTGCTGAACCTCGACCGGCTCGCCCGCGTCGAGACCGACGAGCGCGAGAACCGGCTCGCCGTGCTGTCCGATGGTCGAAAGCTCCCGGTCAGCCGCGCCGGCTACACGCGCCTCAGCGCGCGGCTCTGAGAGCCCTTCACGTCTCCAGCCGGAGCTTCGCTGCCTCCCACGCCGCCAGACCACCCGCCATCTCGCTGACCCGCTCGAAGCCAAGGCGCTGCAGAAGGCTGGCCGCAATCGACGAGCGGTAGCCGCCGGCGCAGTGAACCAGCAGGGGACGATCGCGCGGCAGTTCCGCCGCGCGCTCCGCGAGGTGGTTGAGCGGCAGCGCGACGCTTCCGGCGACGTGCTTCTGTTCCCGCTCGCCGGGCGCGCGCACGTCGACGAGAATCGCTTCGTCGTGCGCGACGCGTTCGGCGGCCACCGGCGCGCTGACGCGCTCGGTCGTGGCCGTCAGATCGGTGCGCGATCCGATGCTGTGCAGGCCGTCTTTCAGGTAGCCGACGACGTGATCGAAGCCGATCCGGCCGAGCCGAACGGCCGACTCGCCCTCGCGCCCGGGGTCGGCGATGATCACGATCGGCCGCTCGCGGCTCAGGATCGTTCCCGCCCAGGTGGCGTACTGGCCTCCGAGTCCGATGTTGATGCTTCCTTGCAGGTGCGCGGCCGCGAATTCAACCGGATCGCGGGTGTCGAGCAGCTGGCCGCCGACGCTCTGCAGTGCCAGCACCTGATCGAGCGTCATCGGATTCAACTCGCGCGCGAGCGTCTCATCGAGAGTCGGCCGCTCCTTGCTGTTCAGGACCGCGTCGTAGGTGAAATAGGGCGGCGCGTCCGGCTGATCGGCCGTCACGAGTTCCACGAACGCGTCCTTGGTCATCGGCTGCAGTGCGTAGTTCGCCTGCCGCTGCTCGCCGATGGTCGACACGGTTTCTTTGCTGATCGCCTTGCCGCAGAGCGAGCCGGCGCCGTGCGCCGGGTAGACCAGGCTCGCGTCCGGTAACCGCAGCAGCTTCTTCGTGAGCGATTCGTACAGCATGCCGCCGAGGTCGGCCGCGGACCAGCCGAGCGCCACGCGGAGATCGGGCCGGCCGACATCGCCGACAAACAGCGTGTCACCGGTGAGGACGGCGTAAGGGTCCGTCCCGCCGCGATCGCGATCGAAGACCAGGATGGAGATCGACTCCGGTGTGTGTCCCGGGGTCTCGAGCGCCTGCAGCCGTACGGCCCCGAACTCGATGCCATCGCCGTCAGCCAGCGGCGTGAACGCGTATTCCGCTTTGGCCGCGGCGCCCAGATAGATCGTGGCGCCGACGCGATCGCGCAGCTCGAGATGACCCGCGATGAAATCGGCATGAAAGTGCGTCAGCAGCACGTGCGCGATCCGCAGGTCGTGCTCGCGTGCGAACGCCAGATACTGATCGACGTCGCGCTGCGGGTCGACGACGGCAGCACTATGCGAGCGCTCATCGCCGACGAGATACGACGCGTGCGCCAGACAGTTCAGGTAGAACTGATGCAGAATCATTCGCGGGCTGCCGTGGGCTGGATGAAATACAGGATGTACCCGTTTGGATCGCGAATCCCGAACTGCCGTGCGCCGTAGAACATGTCCTCGATGTCCTGTTCGAACACGATGCCTTCATTGTCGTCCAGCTGACCGGTCAGCTGCGAGTGCGCGGCTTCGAGGCGCCTCGACTTCAGCAGCTGATACAGATCGTCGATCCGGTCGGTGTAGAACCAGAGCGACGCGTCATGAACGCCGGGCCTGCCGTGCATATTCAGCATCAGCTCGGCCTCGCCGAACGACACCATGCCGAAGTTCACGGAGCCGTCGTCCCCGTATCGCGCGATTTCGCGAAAACCGATCGACGTGTACCATTCCAGAGCGCGCGCGACGTCTGGCACCATGATCATGGTGACGCTCTTCTTGACCGAACCTGCCAGCCCAGCCATTTTCTCGCTGAAGTTCGCCGTCTCGACCGTCTTCGGCGGCCTGGCGCCGGCCGCGTGCAGGCGGCTCGTCGCCTCTCGATCGCCGCGCAGCATCGCGAAGGCGAGCGGCGTTTCGCCGTGCATGTCTTCGGCTTCCAGGTTGGCGCCGAGCTCGATCAGCAGATCGACGATGTCATAGCGCCGGCGGCTGATCGCGAAATGCAGGGCCGTCTGTCGATGCTCGAAACGTGACCGGCGACGGTCGAGCGCCGCCGGGTCGTCTTTCACCAGCCTGCGAATCGGGTCCATGTCGCCGACGGCAATCGCCGAGAAGATGTGATGACGCGCGCCACGCGCGAGCAGCAGCGTCACAACGTCCCGGCGGATCGCGTCTGGACCGCCGAGTGTCGCCCAGCCGATGACGTCGCCGTCATGCAGGTCGCCCACGCCGTGCACGTCGGCGCCGGCGTCGAGCAGCGCACGCACCACGTCGACGTGGCCGTGGGCCGCCGCCCAGTGCAGCGGGGTAGTGTTGTCTCCGGGTTCGCGCGCGTTCGGATCGGCGCCGTGTTCCAGCAGCAGACGGACGTCGTCCACGTGTCCGCGTTTGGCGGCCTCGTGCAATGGAGTCCATCCTCGGTCCCCAGGCATACGCTCGTCTGGAATTTCGGGCATTCTACGCGATACTACCAGCCTGTCCGCCGAAGCTCGAATGTGTTACATACGAGCGAGGGCGGATGGATCGGCAGATCCGGCCCTGAAGGAGGCGCGCTACGGCTAAGTACACACGCGGAGAATTTCTCGGCTTCGGCGCTGCGCTTGCCGGCGCCTTCACGCTCGACCCCAGGGCGCAGGCTGCGCAGCCTGCCGCACCGCAGACGCCTGCGCCTGCCAGGGTCGAACCCGACCTCATCGTGATCAACGGCGTCGTCTACACGTCCGATCGGGCGCAGCCGCGGGCCGAAGCGTTCGCGGTGACGAGCGGACGGTTCGTCGCGGTGGGCTCGACGCGCGACATCCGCAACCTGGCAACCCCGCGGACCCGAATCGTCGACGCGCAGCAGATGACGGTAACGGCCGGCTTCATCGATGCGCACTGCCATCCGAGCGGCGTCGAGGAGTTGTACGGCGTCAATACGAACCTTCGGACCGTCCGGGAGATTCAGGCCGCCATCAAGAAGAAGGCGGACGACACGCCGCCGGGCTTCTGGGTCACCGGCTTCCAGTTCGACGACACCAAGCTCGATCGGCCGCTGACGCGAAAGGACCTCGACGAAGCCACGACGGAGCACCCGGTATCGGTGGCGCATCGCGGCGGCCACACGAACTTCTACAACAGCAAGGCGTTCGAACTGGCCGGCATCACGGCGCAGACGCCGGATCCGGAGGATGGCCGATTCTTCAAGGAGAACGGCGAGCTGAACGGACGCGTCGCCGAGAACGCCCGCGGCGTGTTCAGCCGCGTCGGCAAGAGGGAAACCTTCACGCCCGAACAGCGGCGCGAACGCGCTCGTAACGGCATGCGGCACATGTCGCAGCTGTTCAACGCCTGCGGGCTCACGTCGGTCCATAACGCCGGCACCAGCGCGGACCACATCCTCGCCTACGAGGACTGTCGCAAGAACGGCGAACTGACACACCGTGCCTACCTGATGATCCGCGCGCCTCAGGTGCAGACGGCGATGAAGACGGCGAATATCTACACCGGCTTCGGCGACGAATGGATTCGCATCGGCGGGTTCAAGTTCGTCGCCGACGGCTCGGCGTCCGAGCGCACGATGCGGATGAGCACGCCGTACGTCGGCACGAACGATTACGGCATCCTCACGCTGACGCAGGATCAGCTCTACGAAGCAATAGACGACGCCCACAGCCACGGGTTTCAGGTCGGCGTGCACGCCAACGGCGACGTGACCATCGACATGGTGCTGAAGGCCTACGAGCGCGCGCTCAAGACATGGCCGGACGCCAACCGGCGTCATCGCATCGAGCACTGCACCCTCGTCAACCCCGATCTGATCGCGCGCCTCAAGGCCAGCGGCGTGATCCCGACGCCGTTCTGGACCTACGTCTACTACCACGGCGAGAAGTGGACGCAGTACGGGGACGACAAGGTGCGGTGGATGTTCGCGCACCGGTCGTTCCTCGACGCGGGTATTCCCGTGCCGGGAGCGTCGGACTACAACCCGGGACCGTTCGAGCCGCTGATGGCGATCCAGAGCATGGTGACGCGCAAGGACTACAAGGGACGCGTGTGGGGGCCGAATCAGAAAGTGACCGTCGACGAGGCGTTGACGATCGGAACCATCAACGGCGCGTATGCCTCGTCAGAAGAGCAGCAGAAGGGCTCGATCACGACGGGCAAGCTCGCCGACTTCGTGTTCCTCGAGAAGGACCCGCACGCGGTGGATCCGGATCAAATCATGAACATCAAGGTGAATCGCACCGTCGTCGGCGGGAAGACCGTGTTCCCGAAGGGGAATTCATAACGTACGGAGTGTCCGGCTTTAGCCGGACCTGGACCTGTCACCTGCAGCTTGGCGGGAGCATGTTCAGCCACCGACGCGCAAAGTCCCGCGCCGCGTCGTCGCATCGCATGCCATCGATTACCGCCGGTCCGACGGCTCCGCCGCCGATCGCGTAGATGAAGCCCACGGCGGCTCCGCCAATGGCGACGGAGCCCAGCGCGAATCCACCGACTGATACGCCAAGCCCCAGCGCAGCTCCGCCGACGGCCATCAGGATGCCGATTGACGCGCCACCGACGGTCAGCAGGCCAATCGCCACGCCGCCGATCGCCAGAACGCCGACGGCAACATTGCCGACGGCGACAATGCCTCTGGCCACCCGCAGACGCATCGTGACCGGATCGACGCCGGAACACACGTGGACGAGCGGCCACCCCGCGATCGTGGTCGACGACTTGTACTCGTAACCGTAACCGTACCAGCCGCTCCAGCCGAATCCGGCCGGGGCGGCCGCCGTCGAACACGTCCGGCAGACGAGCCGAGGCGACTGGCGAGCGACGCACTCATGGCAGACACCTTTCTGACAGACGACGCAGATACCGACCGCTGGCGTTCGACTGTGTGTAAAGCAGTTCATGGCGGTCCTCAAAAGTCCTGGCGCGCGAGCGTCCGCGTCGCGGTGTAGAGCATCGCCGCCGATGCCGTCGCACTGGCGAAGAGTCCCAACCATGGCAGGCGGCCCGTTCTGAAGTAGTCCTCGCCGCTCATGACCCGGAAGATGCCGTAATGCGATTGATCACGAAGAACGGCCTCGTAGAGCGACAGCGCGACCGCGACACCGCACGCGATCAATATCGGACGCCACAAGTCGGTAAAGACCGTCGAAAGCAGAAGCGCCAGACTGAAGAAGGTGGCCGCGGCGACGAAGAGACAGCCACCGTGCACGAGCGCATCCACGGGCGAATAGTGCTCTCCGACCCCGGGCGACAACAGCGGCAATAGGATCACGGGAATCACGGTCATCGCGGCAAGTTCCGCAAGACCGGTGACGGCGCGCACGCCGAGGACGCGGTCGCGTGATGCCGGCATCGACAGCGCGTAGAGCGCGGAGTCTCCGGACGCTCGCGAAAACAGGCCGCCCGCTCCCAGGAGCACCGCGAAGAGGGTCGCCAGATTCGTCATCGCCTGACGCATCCATTGCGCCCAGACGTAACCGCGAAAGTTGCTCGAGAGCTCGGCGCCTTCCCGGATCCGACGCCCAAGCTCTCCGCCGACCTCGATGGTATTCGCCATCGGTATCAGCTTCAGCACCTGCGGGTAGTAGAAAACGGTGCCGCATGCGGACAGCACGAGCAGCAGCAGCCCCACGATGAAGCGGGACCGCGTGTCGAGCCACGATTTGTACCAGATCATCTCAGTCCTCTGCTTTCACGGTTTCGAGGAAGATCTCTTTCAGCGTGACGGGGACGACTTCGGTTGACAGCGGGCCGAGCGTGCGCACTTCGTCGAGGATGCCCGCGGCCCCGGCGCTCGACAGCACGCTCAGGACGCGGCCGTCGCGGCGAATCCTCACGACGCCTGGCGTCCGCAGCGCCGGCTCCGGCGCCTCGCGATCGAATACCAGCTGAATCCGGCAATACCGCTCCCGTAGCTCGTCCAGCCCGCCGGCAACCGCAACCTGACCGCGTTCGATGATCGCCACATGGTCGGCTATCTGATCGACTTCAGCGATCTGATGCGACGAGAAGAACACGCTCATCTCCGCGCGCGCGACGTGGCTGACAATCGCCTGCAGGACTTCCTCGGTGACAACCGGATCGAGGCCCGACGTCGGCTCGTCGAGAATCAGCAGATCAGCGCCGCGCGAGAAGGCCAGGAGCAACGCGAGCTTGGTGCGCATGCCGCGGGACAGCGCCTTGACCTTCCGGCCCGCCGGCAGGTCGAAGGCGCGCAGGTAGCGCTGTTCGAGGTCCACGCGCCAGCGCGGATAGAAGGCCCGCGTGTAGCGGATCATCTCGTCCACGGTCATCCCGTCGTAGAGATCCTTGTCCTCGCTGACGAATCCCGTGCGGCGGCGGATCTCGACACTCGGCTCCGGTCGATCCGCCGGCAATCCGAAGACCCACGCCCGACCGCTGGTGGGGCGAGCCATGCCCAGTAGAAGCTTGATGGTCGTGGTCTTCCCGGCGCCATTGCGTCCGAGGAACCCGCAGATGGATCCCGCCGGAACCTGCAGGTTCAACCCGCGCAGCGCCTCGACACCGTCGTAGGTTTTCCGCAGGTCGGCGGTCTCGATGACGAATCCGTCAGCCACGGCGCTCTCCAGTCTTGCGCAGGCCCGCCAACTCCGCCTCGAACAGCCGCCGGATCTCCTCGTCGGTGACACCGCGTGCGCGCAGCTTGTCCACGGTCGCGGCGATGACCGCCTGGCCGGCGCGGACCTTGTCCGTCAGCTCCTTCGCGCGCGCGTTGCCGGACACGAAGGCGCCGGCGCCCTGGCGCAGCTCGATGATCCCTTCGTGCTCGAGCTCGCGATAGGCCTTGGCCACGGTATTGGGATTGATCACGAGCTCCTCCGCAAGCGGACGAATGCCGGGCAGCTGGTCACCCGGACGCAGCGCTCCCGTTTCAATGCTGTGCTTCACCTGCTCCATCAGCTGCAGGTAAATCGGCACGCCCGAGGCGGGATTGGGACGGAACAACATGTCGTCAGCCGATGAACGGTCTGATGCGGTTGCCGATGGTTTCCAGCAGTCCCAGCGCCCAGCACATCGGGCACCCGCGCATCGCGACGACCGCGAGAACGATCGCGAGCACCGCGAACGCAGGGTTCGAGACCTGATCGAGTGCCGCCCACGCAATGAGCGCTGCCGCGACGGCGCCCCGCGTCAGGTGAGCGGCGATGCTGCTGCTGGCGAACATGACGTCTCCTACTTAGCGAGCTTCAGCGTTAGCGGAAACGCCGCGCCCTGCTGGGTCCACGTGCCTGCGAGCTCCGTTGCCGCAGGGTTCAGCACCGCGACGTAGGAGGCATTGACGGAGGGGACCTCAATCGTCAGGCTCGAGCCCTTCTGGGTCATGCCGATCGGGATTTCGACGCCGCTGCCATCCTGGCTGACCACCGTGCCGGAGGCCGTGCCATCCGGCTGATTGGCCATTTTCACAACCAGCCGCATCGGTACCCCGTTGACGTCGAGCGTACCGTTCCAGGTGCCTTCCAGCCCCTTTGCGATCGGAGCGCTTTTTGGCGCCCGAGCAATTCTCGCGTCGCCCGTCCGCGACAGATTCATCGGAATGGTGAAGCCGCTCTGCGAAACGGCGCCGGAAATCGACGTGCCGTCCGCCGAGAGCGCGCCATCGAAGGTCGCAGGCTCCGCCCCGCCTTTGACGACGAAGCGGACCGCGGACGCCTCGACGGTCACGGCCGAGAGCGGCAGGCCTTTCACGCCTTGTGCGGGTTGACTGAACGTGCCAGCGAAGACGCCCTGGCTGTTTCGGGCGAGGTCGATTTCGACCCTGAGTTCCATCTGAGGCACCTTCAGCGTGCCTTCCCAGTGGCCGGATGGGTCGGCGGCGCTCTGGGCCTGCGCGAGCGAGCCGGGCACCAGGAGCAGGACGCCGAGGAGCAGGGTTCGACGGTGTGAACGCATATGAGCTCTCCTTTTGAGTAACTGTACTAGTGACATAGCACACTACTACTGTCAAGGAAGCCGCGTCGGTTTGTCAAGAGGAAAAAACTTACCGGTCCTGGGCTTTGAGGATCAGGATGTGCGCCCCGGTATTGGGAGATTGCAGGACGTCGACGCCGTTGGTCATCAGGGAAGCGCCCGTGGCGGCCCCGAGCACGCCGGTGTCCACCGATCGCACCAGGTACACGGTCGATGCGTCGAGCCCGATCGGCTTGATGTTGATCTGGTGCACCCCCTGGTCGGTCTGGAACGCGCTGAGGAGCAACTGGTAATTGCCCGGCCCGGCCTCCTGCAGGACGTCCCACGCCGGTCCATCGGCGGCCTGGGCCTGCTCGGTCAGCAGCGCCCCCGACGCAGAGGACAGCGTCTCGCGCATCGTCTTGTAGATCGCAATTTCATGCGCGATGCTCGCGGACTCGCCCTCGCGGAAGTCGGCGGTCCGGAAGCACAGGCCGAGCGCCCCAACCATCCGGCTCCTGAAGTACAGCGACAGATCGGGCGCGTCGTGGAGCGGCTCGCCTTCATGGTCGGTCACGAACGAGAGCAGGTAGGCGGGTGGGAATACCGCGCTCAGTCCTTCGATGTTGTGACGGACATGGGCGGACGGCGCCGTGCGGTCGTCCATCCACGCGACGTCGGTGTACTGCAGCATGCCGACGTCGAGACGGTTCCCTCCGCCCGATACGTTTTCGATCTGCAGGTCGGGATAGCGTGTTCGCAACGCGGACAGCATGCTGTAGAGCCCGCGGACGTGCGCAAAGTTGCCGTCAGCCGATCCGTGGCCGTGTCCATCGCGGTCGCAGTTGATCCAGAGGTTGTTGTCCCACTTGACGTAATCCGGCTGCACGTCGTCGATGAGCGCGGACAACTGTTCCAACAGCCACTGGCGAGCGGCCGCGGTCGCCAGACAGATTTGTCCAGTGTACTCGGATCCGTATTCGCCGCCGCGCGTCGCGAGCCACCGCTCGTCGACGCCGGCCAGGCCGACGATCGAACGGTTGACGCGTTCGGGCTCCACCCAGAGGCCGAATTGCATGCCGAGTTGGTGTGCCGCGTCGCGCAGCGGCTTCAACCCGTTCGGGAAGCGGACCGGATCCGCCGTCCACGAGCCTAGACCGGAATCGAAATCCATCGGACCGGCGGCGCCGGCCCCTTCGTACCAACCGGCGTCGAGGACGAACAGCTCGACCCCGAGCGCGGCGGCGCGCTCCATTTCGGCAAGCAGCGACGACTCGTCGACCTCGGTGCCGAACGCAAACCAGGTGTTGTAGGTGACCAGCGACGCGAGCGGGCGGCCGGCGCGGATGCCTTCGAGCACGTACGAGCGCAGGGCTGACGTTGCCTCGGTGAGGCCGCCAGGCACGACGCCGAAGACCGCGTGCGGGCCGTCGATTGCTTCGCTGGTTGTCGTCTTCATCGTCGCGAGGCCGAACGAGAAGGCGACGCCCGTCGAATTCCTGTCGATGACGAGCGACCACGCACCGGACCACATCAGCGCCGCATAGAATTCGTCCTGGACGCCGTCGATGGCGAACCACGGCACGTTCTGCTCCGAAGCGCGGCCCTGCGCGCCAATCGCGAAGTGCTGACCGTTGGTCAACTGCTGCTCCTGGAGCGTGAAGGGATTGTCGCCAGGGACATCAGCGGAATCGCCGAGCAGGCCGGACAGATAGCGGACCGTTCCCGCGCCGACCGTGAGCTGCAGCGCGTTGAGATCCGAAAGGACGACGTCGCCGCTGGTCGGGACGTACGTGTTCCAGACCTCGAAGGTCGGCGAACCCGGCACAACCGCGTAGTGGCGTGTCACGCGCAGCCGCGCGCTCGTGAGCGTGAACGACGCGCTCAACTGGAGTTTGCTGCCCAGGGTTTCGACGTTGACGTTCTCGAAGGTGAACCCGGCGGATCGCCGGCCGAATGGCACCGCGCTGCCGTTGGCCTGGATCAGCGAGTCCGACACGCCGGTCTGCGCGATGCTTCTTCCGGACGGCGACAGCAACCGCAGCACGGCGAAGTCGCGCGAAGAGTCCGCGGCGAGCGTCAGCGCGGCGCCGCCGGCTGCGAGAATCCAGGTGCCATCGGTTTCATGGGAGATCGTCGCGTCGCCGGAGGCCGCAAGCGTGGCTGCCGAGGAGGGTCGGGCGGCGGCAATGACAGCGACTGCAATTGCGGTCAGAAGCCGCTCGAATCGTCGTGGTCGCATGCAGCTGGCGGAGCCCGACACTGCATGGCTTGGACCAGTTCCGTATGCAAAGGTTTAATGTCGTCATCGATGACAACATGTAATGCGATGTATCGTTTATGAGGCCAACGGTGACCGATCGCATGACATGGACGGTGTTCGGTTTCGGTCAAGCGTTTACATAAACGTCATCCGCGCCCGGTCTGGTAGCATCACGCCATCATGCGTCTGTCGTTCCTGGTGTCACTTTTGGCGGCCACTGTCCTGGCGATTGTCACCGTTGCGCAACAGCCGCGGCGTTTTGACGTCCTGCTCATCAACGGCCGTATCGTCGACGGCACCGGTGCGCCATGGTTTCGCGGCGACGTTGGCATCGTCGGCGATCGGATTGCGGCGATGGGCGCGCTGAAGGATGCGCCGGCCGGCACGACCATCGATGCGGCCGGGCTGGTCGTCGCGCCGGGATTCATCGATCTCCTCGGTCAGTCCGAGTTCAACGTCCTCGTCGACGGACGTGCGGCGAGCAAGCTGCTCCAGGGCGTGACCACCGAGATCACCGGCGAGGGCTCGTCGATCGCGCCGGTAAACGACCGGATGATTGGCGAGGCGACCCCGAGCGCGACGCACTTCGGCATCGTCATCGATTGGCGGACCCTCGGCGACTATCTCCGGCGGCTCGACATGCGGTCGCGCCCCGCGATCAACGTCGGCACGTTCGTGGGCGCCGGCGGCATTCGCAACTACGTCGTCGGAAAGGACGATCGTGCGGCGACACCGGCGGAACTGGAGCGCATGAAGCAGCTGGTCGCTGAAGCGATGCAGGAGGGAGCGCTCGGCTTGAGCACGTCGCTGCAATACGTTCCCGATCGGTTCGCGTCGACCGACGAGATCGTCGAGCTGGCCAAGGTCGCCGCGCGCCACGGCGGCGTGTACTTCACGCATCAGCGGTCGGAGAGCGCGCGTATCTTCGAGTCGCTCGACGAAGTGTTCGCGATAGCCGAGCGCGCCGCGATTCCTGCCGAGGTCTGGCACCTGAAGACCGCGTACAAAGCCAACTTCGGCAAGATGCCGGACGTGCTGAAACGGATCGAGGCGGCTCGCGCCCGCGGCCTGGACGTCACGGC
>Ga0068863_100002920_pt1 | contig 16928 bp, 12 predicted proteins | sample KBSSwiS62_FD_66596 | JGI IMG/M metagenome (GOLD analysis project Ga0068863, IMG submission 66596) | Switchgrass rhizosphere microbial communities from Kellogg Biological Station, Michigan, USA - KBS Switchgrass S6-2 | ecosystem: Host-associated > Plants > Roots > Rhizosphere > Soil ...
GCTCCCGTCCGGGTTGATCGCCACGCGCCACTCCTCGGCGCGGCCGGCGACGTCGCCCTCGAACATCGCGTACCGCACCTCCCACAGCGGTGGCGACAGCGTCGTGCCGATCAGCGCGCGATATGCCTCGGGCCCTGCCTCGCGCCACACGAATCGGTGCTGCGTCCACTGGCCTTCGTCGGTCGCCTTGCGGATCGTCGCGAACCGTCGCCATTCGGGACCGAGCTTTATTCCGCGCGCTTCCAGTGCGGCGTCGGAAGCGCGTTCGGCACCCGCACGATCGACGACGAGCGGCGGGACGTCGGCGCGGCTGGGCGTGAAGGTGATCCACGCGGCGAAGCCGGCAACGCCCAGCAACGGCAACGCGCGCTGCACGAAAGTCTGGATGCGCGACGCCATGATGGATCGCTGCGAGTGAATGCGCGCCGGCGGCGGCGGGCCCGGCTGCCAAGCCGCGTTACGCAGCGATTGGGGCAATTCCCCCCACTGCCCTGCGTGCACACGCCGCCACACGATGACGGCGAGCGGCACGATGCCGGCCGCGAACACAAGTCCGCGCTGTGCCGACGCGCCCGGAGCTTCGACGAGGAACAGCGGGATTGCGAACAGCGACAGGTCGTACAGCGCATGCAGAAGGATAGTCGACAACAATCCGAAACGAAGGAAGATCGCTGCCCACATCATGGACGGCACGACGAGCTCGACCAGCCGCGAATAAGCGGGAAACCCCGGATAGTTCGCGTGCGCCGCGCCGAAGACGAGCGCCTGCAGCACGAACGCGACCCCGATCCCGAGACGGCGCCGGCCGAAGTGCGCGCCGATGAGCGAGCCGAGCGCCAGCGGGACGGCGCGAAACAGGCACTCCTCCATAAAGCCCGCCTGGAGCGAGATCGCAATGGGCATCAGTGCCGGAACCGCCGCCGACAGAATGTTGGGGTCGGTCAGCACTTCCGATGGCTGCCACCAGCCAAGCCAGCGGTTCGTGGCAAGGTAGAAAAACGCGACCAGCGCGAGCTCGACCGGGACGAACAGATAGCCGCCGACGGTGCGGCCGAGCACGGCGCGCGTCGGGGCGGCGTCGCGCGACCACACGCGCCAGAGCTGCGGCTGCCAGGGGAACGCGCGCCGCGTGAGGCTTTCCGCGGCCATGAACACGAGGCCATAGGCCAGGCCGCCGCCCAGGACGATCGCTGCGGCCAAGCCCACCTGCCGCGACCAGAACGTCGTCGCCGACTGCGCAGTGTCAAAGTCGAACCAGGCAGCCGGCGCGCCCGACAGGCTCGCGGCCGCCATGAGCCCGCCGACGACGAGGCCCGCAACGAGCGCAGGACGCGGCGCGAGCCAATGCGAACGCGCGAGCCACAGCACGCCGAGAATGCACCCGCCGAGTCCGTACAGGAGGCCCGCGGCGATACCGGCGATGCCGGCGATCGTGTCGTTGGTGCTGCGCAGCTCGCGGAAGCGGCGATCGAACGATTCGGGAACGTGCACGTAGGGGGCGATCTCGACCAGCTCGTCGCCGGCGACCGAGAGCCGCATCCGGAAGCGCGCCTCCCCCAGCATCTCGGGACGCTGGTAGACGAACGCGTGATCGATGCGGCCGGTCGCGCGCACCTGCTGCGACTGCTCGAGCAGGGTGTAGGGCTTGAGATCCATTCCCCAGTCCGACTTCGCGTGCTGTTCGGCGAGCGCGCGCGCGGTATCGGCGGACAGCGCCTTCGACGCGTCGTCGCGCACGTACGTCTCGGGCACTCGCCGCGTGAAGCCGTTGGGCCCGCCGTCGGGACGATAGCGAACCGTCGCCTCGGTTACTTCACCCGGCCTGAAAATCCGGACCTCCCACCAGTACGGCGCGTAAAGGTCGCCCTGCACCAGCGCGCCGAACGCGGTCTTGCCCCCGCCTTCGAGCTCGACGTAGTTCTGCGTGTCGCTGTCGTGCGCGAAACGCACGGCGCTGTTTGCGCCTTCCGGCGCGATCTTCTGCTTTGCCGCTTCCGCCTCGGCCCGTGTTCTCGCCTCCGCGCGCGAAAGCGTGATGTCGAGATTCACGAGCGGGATCGCCTGTGGAAAGATGTTCCACGCGATCGCGAGCGCCGTGGCGGAGAGCGCCGCATACGCGATCCAGAAGGCAGGCGCGCGGGTCCAGCTTCGCGGGGCAGCGTTCATCGGCCTACCCGTTTCCGTTCACGCCCGCACGCCGATGACGCCGCGTGCGGCGAGGCGAGCCAGCGCGTCGCCGTCCATGCCGAGACGATCACGCAGCACGGAAACCGTGTGCTCGCCCAGAAGCGGTGGCGGATGCTCGTACGCCGGCGGCGTCGCCGAGAATCCGATCGGCGTGCCGACCTGCGGCACCGTCCCGCCGAGCGGATGCGGGAGGTCCATCCGCAGCCTCCGCGCCGCAAGTTGCGGATCGGCGAATACCTGGTCCAGCTTGTTGATCGGCCCGCAGGGCACGCCGAGCGGCTCGAGCGCGGCGAGCCACGCATGCTGGGTGCGCGTCCTCATCACGTCGGCGATCAACGGCACCAGCACGTCGCGATTCCGCACGCGATCCGCGTTCTTCGCGAAGCGGCTGTCGGTCGCCCACTCGCGACGCCCTGCCGCGTCGCAGAACTTCGCGAACTGCGCATCGTTGCCCACCGCGACGATCACGTGGCCGTCGGCGCACGAAAACACCTGGTACGGCACGATGTTCTGATGCGCATTGCCCGCGCGCTGCGGCGCCTTGCCGGTGACGAGGTAGTTCAGATTCATCACGGCCATCATGGCAACGGCGGAGTCGAACAGGCACGTGTCGATCCACTGCCCCTGCCCCGTGCGCTCGCGATGCGCGAGCGCCGCCTGGATCGCGACCGTCGTGTACATGCCCGTCATGAGATCCGTGATCGCAATGCCCGCTTTTTGGGGGCCGCCGCCGGGCAGGTCGTCGCGCTCGCCCGTGACGCTCATGAATCCCGACATTCCCTGGATGATGAAATCGTAGCCGGCGCGATCGGCGTACGGACCGCTTTGGCCGAAACCGGTGATGGACGCGTAGACGATGCGCGGGTTGTCGCGCGACACGCTATCGTAGTCGAGCCCGTATTTCGCGAGGCCGCCCACCTTGAAATTCTCGACGAGCACGTCGGCCGCGCGCGCCAGATCGTTCACGATGCGCTGCCCTTCCGGGGTCGTGAAATCGACGGCGACCGACAGCTTGCCGCGATTGCAGCAGAGGTAATACGCGGCCTCGCTCGTCTCGTGCCCGCTCGCATCCTTGAGGTACGGCGGGCCCCAGGCTCGCGTGTCGTCGCCGCCGCCCGGCCGCTCGATCTTGATGACGGTCGCGCCGAGGTCGGCGAGGAGCTGCGTGCACCATGGCCCGGCCAGGACGCGGGACAAATCGAGAACGGTCAGGTGGGACAGCGGAGCGGGCACGGCAGCGAATGGCGCAGGGGGCGTAACATCGGCAAGGAATGACCGGCTCTGCGATTCTAACCGGTAGGGCAAGGCCGCACGTATCGAGGCCGGATTGCGTTATCCTCGTGCACGTGCTCTGGTGCGCTCGGGACCGACTCGGAATGCTTTGAGGGCTACGCACTTGGACGATGACGAACGAAACGGCTGCGCTGCGCAAACGTTGCGGCAACCGCGGCAATCCCGGGACGATGGTAGTCCGCGCATAAGCTCGATCACTTTCGATCGAGGCAAGTATGGCCAGCCCCTGCTTGTCGATGCCGGCGAGATGCGATCGCTCCCGAACTTCATTGCCACCGAGCAGCCGCACCGGCTCAACTTCTACGAAATCGCGCTCATCAGCAGAGGCCGGGGCGTGCTCGACCTCGACGGAACGGAAATGCAGGTGCGGCCGTTTCGCCTCTGTTGCACGAGGCCGGGAGAGATCCGCCGCTGGCGTGTGAAAGGAAAGCTGAACGGCGCATTGGTGTTTTTCGAGAGCGAATTCGTCGAGGACTTCCTTCCGGATCGACGGTTTCTCGGGCAGTCGCCGCTGTTTCACCGGGATGTGCGGCGCGACTCCGTGGAGCTCGACCGCGCGGCGTTCGACCGCATGAGCGGCATCGCCGGCGACATGATGGACGAGCTTTCAAAGCTGCGTGCGGACAGCGCCGACATGCTTCGCGCACTCACGTATCGCCTCCTGGTGGAGCTTCGGCGCCAGCAACCGTGGCTTGGCGGCGCGCCCGAAAGCAACCGGCACGGAATCCTCGATCGCTTTGCGGCTTTGGTGGACGCTCATTTCAGGCACCACCAGCGCGTGGCGCACTACGCCCGCTTGCTGAGCTTATCGGCGTCCCGTCTCAACGAGTGCGTCCGACGCGCGTCGGGCTTGACGGCGAGCGCGATCATCCATCGGCGACAGTTCATCGAAGCCCGGCGACTGCTGCTCTACACCGACCTCACGGTCACCGCAATCGCCGCGAGCCTCGGGTTTGGCGACGCTCCGTATTTCAACCGCTTTTTCAAGCGAATGGCCGGCGTCACGCCAGGGGAGTTTCGCGCACGCGAGAAAAGTCCAACGTTTCGGCGGAAAAGTGACTTGAACAGAGCTTCGCACTGACCCTACATTGACCCGGGCGGGACGGCGCCTCCGCGATCGTCATCGCCTCGCCGCAACGAAGGAGTGCGAATGACTTCTGCTTTTGCGCTGGAACGCATGGCGCGGCGCTTCGTCCTGCTGATCGGATGCCTCTCCGGTCTCGCCGGCGCGGCGTCGGGTGATTCGGTCAACTCCACAGAGCGCCGCGTTACCAGACTCGCAGAAGGCGTGTACACGATCCGGCATCCGGACCCTACCGACGACTTCCCGGACGGCAATACGACGGTCGTCATCGGTGCCGATGGCGTGCTGGTCGTCGACACCTGCTACCTGCCTTCGTCGGCGCGCGCCGACATCGGTCTCATTCGCAGCTGGACCGACAAACCCGTACGCTATGTCGTCAACACACACTGGCATTACGATCACAACGGCGGGAACAGCGCGTACGTCGAGGCTTACCCGAGCGTTGTCGTGATCGCGCACGCGGAGACGCGCGCGATGATGGACGCAAGGACCCCGTCGTACATCGCGCGGTACGTCGCGGAAGATTCCGTCTTCGGCAACGACCGGGCGCGATTGCGCGCAATGCTCGAGAGTGGACGCGACCCGGAAGGCAAGCCGATCACCGCCGAGGTGCGCGCGACGACGGCGCGCAACCTCGCGCGGAAGGAACGGGCACAGCGGGAGTTCCGGGAATTCGTCTATCGGCCGCCCGCCATCACCATCGAGCGCGAGCTAGCGGTCGACCTCGGCGGCCGGCAGGTGCAGCTCAAGTTCCTCGGGCGGGGCAATACGGGCGGCGACCTTGTCGTGTATCTGCCGCAGGAGAGGGTCGTGATAGCCGGCGACCTCATCGATCATCCGGTCCCGTACGCGTTCGGCGGCTATCCGAGCGAATGGATCCGCACGCTGCAACGCCTGGGCGAGCTCGACGCCGACGTGATCGTGCCGGGCCACGGCGACGTCATGCACGACAAGATGCATCTGCGCAGCGTCATCGCTCTGCTGTCGTCCGTCACTGCACAAGTCAACGAAATCGTCGACCGGTTGGGTTCGGCGGCCACCCTCGAGATCGTGGCCAGATCCGTCGACGTCACCCGGTTCCGGAAGGAAATGGCCGGCGACGACAGCGACAACCTGGAATTCTTCGATGCCTCGATCGCGAGCCTGGTGAGGATCGTCTACGCCGAGGTCAAGGCGCGCTAGGGCAGTTGTTGGCGCCCGATTCAGGATTTGAGCGCGGCCAGCACTTCTTCCAGCATCTTCTTCGCATCGCCGAAGAGCATGCGGTTGTTGTCCTTGTAGAAGAGCGGATTGTCGACGCCGGCGTATCCCGACGCCATGCTTCGCTTCATCACGATCGAGTTCTTCGCCTTCCACACTTCGAGCACCGGCATGCCGGCGATGGGGCTCGTCGGGTCGTCCTGCGCGGCCGGATTCACGATGTCGTTCGCGCCGATCACCATCGCGACGTCGGTGTCGGGGAAGTCGTCGTTCAGCTCGTCCATCTCGAACACGATGTCGTAAGGCACCTTGGCTTCCGCCAGCAGCACGTTCATGTGCCCGGGCATGCGGCCCGCCACAGGGTGGATCCCGAAGCGCACGTTGACGCCCTTCTCGCGCAGCACCTTGGTGATCTCGTTGACGGTGTGCTGCGCCTGCGCTACCGCCATCCCGTACCCCGGAACAATGATGACGCTCTTCGCTTCCCGCAGGAGCTCGGCAGTCTCGGTCGCATTGATGGGATTCACTTCACCGGCAGGCTGCACTGCGCCCGCCGCGGCCGGCGCGCTGCTGTCGGTGCCGAAGCCGCCCGCGATGACGCTCAGGAAGTTGCGGTTCATCGCGCGGCACATGATGTACGACAGGATCGCGCCGCTCGAGCCGACGAGCGCGCCGGTGACGATCAGCAGATCGTTCGACAGCATGAAGCCGGTCGCGGCGGCCGCCCAGCCGGAGTAGCTGTTGAGCATCGACACGACGACGGGCATGTCGGCGCCGCCGATGGCCATCACCATGTGGACGCCGAACAGGAGCGCGATCACCGTCATCACGATCATCGGCGTCATCGCCTCGGCGACGCTTCCCGCGCGGATGAACTGATATCCGCAATAGACGACAACCAGAAGCCCGGCGAGGTTGAGCAAGTGCCGGCCAGGCAGCAGCACGGGCTTGCCGGTGATCCGTGCCGAGAGCTTGCCGAAGGCGATCACCGAACCCGAGAACGTGACGGCGCCGATCAGCACGCCGAGGTACATCTCGATCTCGTGGATCACGCGCTCGGCGGGCGTCATGCCGACCGACACCGCGGGGTCGACGAAGTTGGCATATCCGACGAGCATCGCCGCGAGGCCGACGAGGCTGTGCATCAGCGCGACGAGCTCCGGCATCTGCGTCATCTTGACGACGCGTGCCGCGTAGAGGCCGATGGCGGCGCCGATCACCATCGCGCCGACGATGTAGGGGAGACCGGCCGTCGTGACCTGGGGGCCGAAGATCGTCGCGAGCACGGCGATCGTCATCCCGATGACGCCGTACAGGTTGCCCCGCCGCGACGTCTCCGGATTGGAGAGCCCGCCAAGGCACAGGATGAACAGGATCGTCGCCGCGATGTAGGAGACAGTCGAAAGGCTCGTGGTCATGTTCTCTCGCTCGTTGTCGTTCTTATTTGCGGAACATGTCGAGCATGCGCCGGGTCACCGCGAAGCCGCCGAACATGTTGATCGTCGCGAGGGCGATGCCGCCCACCGCGAGCCAGCGGATCCATTCGTTCGGCCGCGAGAGATCGGCGGAGATCTTCGTCAAGTCGGGCGCGATCTGCACCAGCGCGCCGATCGCGATGATGCTGCTGACCGCGTTGGTGACGCTCATGAGCGGCGTGTGCAGCGCGGGAGTCACGTTCCAGACCACCATGTAGCCCACGAAGCAGGCAAGCACGAACACCGTGAAGTGGCCGAGGAACGTTGCCGGCGCGTATCGGCCGACCAGCAGGAACAGGAGCGCGCCGACGCCGAACAGGACGGCGGTCTTCGTGGCGCTCATCGGGCCGCTCGCCTCCCCGTGGCCTTTGGGCTTCGGCGGCATCGCGGGCGGCTTGGCGGCGGGCGCCGCAGGCGCGGCGGAAAGCTTCGGCGCGGGCGGCGGCCACGTCACCTCGCCGTTGTTGATGACCGTCGTGCCGCGCAGGACCTCGTCCTGCATGTCGACCTTGACGACGTCGCCCTCGATGCTCTTCGTCTTCAGCATGTCCTCGACGAGGCGCAAGAGGTTCGTCGCATAGAGCGTCGACGCCTGCTTGGCAAGGCGGCTCGGCAGGTCCTTGTAGCCGATGATCGTCACGCCGTGCCGGACGACGACTTCGCCCGGCACCGTCAACTCGCAATTGCCGCCCTGCTCCGCCGCCATGTCGACGATGACGCTGCCCTCTTTCATCGACTTCACCATGTCTTCGGTGATGAGCTTCGGCGCGGGCTTGCCGGGGATGAGCGCCGTCGTGATGATGATGTCGACGTCCTTCGCCTCGCGCGCGAACACTTCGCGCTGCGCCTGCTGGAAGCCTTCGCTCATCACCTTGGCGTAGCCGCCGACGCCGCTGCCTTCCTCCTGGTAGTCGACGCCGACGTATTCGCCGCCGAGCGACTTGATTTGGTCCGCGACTTCGGGGCGAGTATCGTTCGCGCGCACGATGGCGCCAAGACCGGACGCCGCGCCGATCGCGGCGAGGCCCGCCACGCCGGCACCGATCACGAAGACCTTCGCGGGCGGCACCTTGCCGGCGGCGGTGATGGAGCCGGTGAAGAAGCGCCCGAACGCATGCGCCGCTTCGATGACGGCGCGATAGCCGCCGATGTTCGCCATCGAGGAGAGCGCGTCTAGCTTCTGCGCGCGCGAGATCCGCGGCACGCTGTCCATCGCGAGGACCGTGACCTTCTGCGCCGCGAGCGCCTGCAGGAGGTCCGGGTTCTGCGCGGGCCAGATGAAGCTCACGAGCGTCGCGCCTTCGCGCAGCAGCGACACTTCGTCGGGGTCGGGCGCGCGGACCTTGAAGACGATGTCCGACATGGACCAGAGCTGCTCGCGGTCGGCGACGATCTCGACGCCGGCGGCGCGGTACGCATCGTCGCCGATCTGCGCCGCTTCGCCGGCGCCCGCCTCGATTGCGACCCGGAAACCCTGCTTGATGAGCTTCGCGGCGACGTCGGGTACGGTGGCCACCCTCTTCTCGCCCGCGAACCGCTCGCGTGGAACTCCGATCAGCAACGACATCCCCATCTCCCTTTAGCTGCCCGCTTGAGTTTTGCGTAATGCTGCCACAAACTCCCCCGCCACGGGACTTGGTCGTGAACGAACACTGGAAAGAGCACTTCGAGCACGACATCGCGTTCCACCGCAAGACCGCGGCGATCTACGATCACGTCAACGGCGAGCCGCGGATCCTCGCGAACGACCTCCTGTTCGCTCCGCTCGACCGCCGCGTCATGCCGGGCGAGTCGATGCTCGACCTGGGATGCGGCACCGGGCAAATGCTGCTCCGGTACGCTGCTCGATTCCGGCGCGCGATCGGCGTCGACCACAGCCGCGAGATGCTCGACATCGCCGAGCAACGGCTGACGCAGGCGTCGCCGCGCCCTTGGACGCTCGTGCATTCGGACTTCTTCCGCTACCTGGACGAGCATTCGCAGCGTTACTCGCTCGTCACGTGCGTGGGCTGTCTTCATCATCTTCCCGTCGAGGCCTTCGACGTCTTCTTCCGCCGCGCGAAGGGCCGGCTCGTCCACAATGGCCAGCTGCTGCTCGCGGAGCCAGTGGCGACCCACGGCCGCGCAGCGCCCGATGCGATCACCCGCTGGAACTCGAAGTCGGTGATGGCCGCTCGCGCGCCGCTCATGCCGATGGAGGAGAGTCACGAGGCGCCGATCGCCGCCGACGTGTTGCTGCGGCAGCCGGAAGCGCACGGGTTTCGCCTGGTCGCCGCGTCGCGCGCCTGGGAGATGTTCCAGCGCGCGCTGCCGGCGAGCGCGCTCGATCACATCGCGATGCGCTACTTCCACGCGCGCTACGGCCGGACGGGCAACGTCGTTGCGGCCTTGTGGCAGGCGCCCTGAGGGCGTGGCGGCAGCACACGCCGTCGATCGCCGTCGCTGGTGGGCGTCGCCTGCCGTCTGCCGACGCCGCCTTACTCAGATCGCTGCCGCGATCGCCTTGCCCACGTCCGTCGTCGTCGCCTTGCCGCCGATGTCGGGCGTTCGCGGCGCCGAGGGGTCCGCGAGCACGCGCTCGATCGCAGCGACGACGGCCTTCGCGGCTTCCGCGTGACCCAGGTGCTCGAGCATCAGCGCACCCGACCAGATCTGCCCGATCGGATTGGCGATGCCCTTGCCCGCGATGTCCGGCGCCGAGCCGTGCACCGGCTCGAACAGGGACGGATGGGTTCGCTCGGGGTTGATGTTGCCTGACGGCGCAATACCGATGGTGCCGCAAACGGCGGGGCCGAGATCGGACAGGATGTCGCCGAAGAGATTCGACCCGACGATCACGTCGAAGCGCTCGGGCCGCAGCACGAAGTGCGCGACCAGGATGTCGATATGGAACTGGTCCGTCCGCACGCCTTTGTAGCGCGCCGCCATTGCGCGAAAGCGCTCGTCCCAGTACGGCATCGTGATCGAGATGCCGTTCGACTTCGTCGCCGACGTGAGGTGCTTCGACGCGCGCTTCGAGGCGAGCTCGAACGCGAACTTCATGATGCGATCGACACCCTTGCGCGAGAAAATCGATTCCTGGAACACGATCTCGCGGTCCGTGCCTTCGTACATGCGGCCGCCCACCGACGAGTACTCGCCTTCGGTATTCTCGCGGACGACGATGAAATCGACGTCGCCCGGCTTCTTCCCCGCGAGCGGCGTGGCGATCCCCGGCATCAGCCGGCAGGGTCGGAGGTTCACATACTGATCGAACCGCCGGCGAAACTGGATCAGCGAGCCCCATAGCGAGACGTGATCGGGAACGGTCGCCGGCCAGCCGACGGCGCCATAGAAAATGGCGGCGTACGGCGAGAGCGTCTCGAACCAGTCCTCCGGCATCATCGCGCCGTGCTTCGCGTAGTAGTCGCAACTCCAGTCGAACTGGGTCCACTCGAGGCTGAGCGCGAACTTTTTCGCGGCGGCCTCGAGTACGCGCAGGCCTTCGGGGACGACCTCCTTGCCGATTCCGTCGCCCGGAATGACCGCGATACGGTGTGACGTCATGATTCCTCCGCTGCGTTTGCCAAGGATTCTACCCGCCTCGTCCATCCGCATGATGGCGGGAGCGAGAGGCGCGCCGTAACCTGTGATCCACGGCCGCAAACTAGCGAACTGCGCCGATACCGCCACAGTGAGAACCATTTTGAAGCTGCGCCTCGTCTACCTGGCGACGTTGTCGATCCTGCAAGTCGTGCTGATCGTCCAGCTTGCGCCGCCACTCGCTCTCGCGCTACGCGCTCACGCCATCGCGGGCCTCGCGCCGAATGGCTGGCCGGCAACACTGCAGCTCTTCGCCACGGGTCTTGCCGTCGCAGGCACTGCGCTCACACTCGTCTTTCCGCTCGTGGTCCTCGCCCGGCACCGGCGCGCCGGCGCCATGCGATTTCTCGGCCTGCCACGGTGGGCGGTCGGTTTGGCGATTGCGGGCGTGGGTGTGCTTGGCACAGCGACGCTCGGGCTAGCGGTCGCTTCCGGTTTGCCGGCCGATGCACGCATCGCCGTGCTGCTCGTATCGCGGCCGGCGCAAACCGGCGGCCTCGCGCTCGCAACGGCCGGCGTGCTGTGCGCCGAGCTCTTGCGGCGCAGCGTTCCGGCGCGCGGGCTCAAACATGTGCCGCGTCATTCGACCGGTCGCATCGAGGTAACGCATCCGCCCGAGCATCGGACGTATGCATCACCTTCCGCCGTACGGCACCTGCAAGGGAGATCGGGATGAACTCGCGCAGCTACTGGATCGGAGTCGTATCGAAGGACCACGTCGACGTCGGCGTTGCCGGGGCATTCACGCAGGTGAACCACGGCAAGGCGGCGCCGCTCGAGCGCATGCACGCAGGCGACGGCTTTGCCTTCTACTCGCCGCGCACGAAATACCCCGACGGCGAACCGTTGCAGGCGTTCACCGCGATCGGCCGCATTCGCGACGGCAGGGTCTACCAGGCCGCGATGGGCGACTTTCGGCCTTTCCGCCTCGATGTCGATTTCTTCCCTGCGCACACGGCGCCCGTGCGACCGCTGATCGACGGCCTCTCGTTCATCCGCAGCAAGAAGCACTGGGGCGCCGCGTTTCGTTTCGGCGTGCTGCGCGTGCCGGAAGCCGACTTCGCACTCATTGCGGCAGCGATGGGCCGCTCGTTCGCCGACGATTTCCCGGCCGCGGTCCCATCTGCCAACGCATTCGCCAACGTATCCGCCAACTCATCTGCCGGCGTTCCCGGCGCGTCGTCCAACACCCGTGCCTCGACGTGACCATCCGACTGCGCTATGTTCGGCGCGATGGATTCCGCGCCGCACGTCGTCTCCCGGGCTCACGCTCCGAACGTGCGCTGGCACTGGTCGCGCATGGAGGCGCTCGCGCCGACCGATCTCTACTCGGTGCTCGCCGCGCGGCAACAGGTCTTCACCGTCGAGCAGCATTGCGCGTTTCAGGACGCCGACGGCCATGACCTTCACGCCTGGCATCTGCTGGGATGGGACGAACGTCCCGACAGGCGCACGCTCGCCGGCTACTTGCGCGTGCTTGACCCCGGACGCAAGTTCGAGGAGCCGTCGATCGGTCGGGTGCTGACGGTTCCGCCCTATCGCCGCATTGGCTTCGGCAGAACGCTCATGATCGAGGGCCTCGCTCGCACGAGGCTCGCCTGGCCCGGCCGGCCGATTCGCATCGCCGCGCAGCAGCGGCTCGAGCGCTTCTACGCCGAGCTCGGTTTTCGCGCCGCGTCCGATCCCTACGAAGAGGACGGCATCGCGCACCTCGACATGCTCGTCGCCGGCGAACGGGCGTAGCGCCGCGTGTCGGTGTAGGTAGGCGGCTCGAGCGGTCTTCCATCCGGTCGTTCCGGTGCGCGCAAGCGTTCGGCCATTTGTGCTCATTGCCGCCCATTTGCGTTACGATCGCACCCGTCCATGGCCGCCCCGCCGCTCAAACAGACATTCCTCGACTTCGAGCAGCCGATCGCCGAGCTGCAGGCGAAGATCGACGAGCTCCGTTACGTCCACGAGGACTCCGCCGTCGACATTTCCGACGAGATCACGCGCCTGCAGAAAAAAAGCAACCAGCTCACCAAGGAAATCTACGGCAAGCTGACGGCGTGGCAGATCGCGATGGTCGCGCGGCACCCCCAGCGCCCGTACACGCTCGACTACATCAACAGCCTGTTCAGCGACTTTCGCGAGCTGCACGGCGATCGCAGTTACGCCGACGACCCGGCCATCGTGGGCGGGCTCGCCCGCTTCAACGGCAAGCCGTGCATGGTGCTCGGTCACCAGAAAGGCCGCGACACGAAGGAAAAGATCCACCGCAACTTCGGCATGCCGCGGCCGGAGGGATATCGCAAGGCGCTCCGGCTGATGAAGCTCGCGGAGAAGTTCGGTCTGCCTCTTTTCACGTTCGTCGACACTCCCGGCGCTTATCCGGGCATCGGCGCCGAGGAGCGCGGCCAGTCGGAGGCCATCGGCCGCAACCTTTACGAGATGGCGGGGCTGCGAATTCCCATCGTCGTCACCGTGATCGGCGAAGGCGGCTCGGGCGGCGCGCTGGCGGTCGCGATCGGCGACGTCACGCTCATGCTGCAGTATGCAACGTACTCCGTCATCTCGCCCGAAGGATGCGCGTCGATCCTGTGGAAGTCCGCCGAGCAGGCGCCCGAGGCCGCGGAGACGCTCGGGATCACGGCACCGCGCCTGAAGCAGCTCGGCCTCATCGACAAGGTCGTGAACGAGCCGCTCGGCGGCGCGCATCGCGACCCGGCGGCGATGATGATCGCGCTCAAGAAGGCGCTCACCGAAGCGTTGCGCGCGCTCACCGATCAGCCGCTCGACGCGCTGCTCGAGGCGCGCGAGGACAAGATCCTGTCCTACGGCAAGTACAAGGAGATTCCCGCGGGCTGACGACGGCGCCTGGCGCTCGCTCGCGTGCTGCACGGGTGTCGCTGCTCCGACCCGGGGCGATGGCTGGATGCCGGACTCCGCCGATCCGACCGAAACCGTCCTCGATGCCGTCCGTGCGGCATTCGCGGTGACGGGCGTTGCCCGGCCGGGCGGCGCCAAGCTCCGCGTTCTGGTCGCGTTGTCGGGTGGCCGCGATTCGATGGCACTGCTCGACGCGCTCCGCAAGCTTGCCGACGACCTCTCCATTGCGCTCTCCGCCGCGCACGTTCATCACGGTTTGTCGTCGCACGCCGATGCGTGGGCCACGTTCTGCACGGACGCGTGCGCCGCCCGCAACGTGCCGCTCGTCGTCCATCGTGTGCGCATCGTGCGCGCCCGCGGCGAGAGCCTGGAGGCGGCCGCGCGGGCGGCGCGCTACGCGGCGCTTGCGACAAGCGATGTCGACCTGATCGCGCTGGCACACCACGCCGACGACCAGGCGGAGACGATGCTGCTGCAGCTGATGCGCGGGGCCGGGCCGCCCGGGCTCGCTGGCATGCCCCTGCATCGGTCGCCCGCAACGGGACCCGCGCTCTTCCGCCCGCTGCTGACCATTCCGCGAAGCGCGATCGACGCTTATGCGCGCGCCTGCGGCCTCCCCTTCGTCGACGACGAATCGAACGTCGACACCGGGATGCGGCGCAATTTCATCCGGCACGAGATCGCGCCGCGCCTTGCCGCGGCGTTTCCCGGCTATCCGGCGACGCTCGTGCGCGCCGCCGCGCACCAGGCCGACGCATCGCGGCTCGCCGACGATCTCGCGCGGCTCGATGCGGCGAATGCGACGGCGACCGACGTCGCCCGCGGGATGCTGCTCGATCGCGGCGTGCTGATCGCCCTTTTCCGGCGCGCCCCCTACCGAGCGCGCAATCTGCTGCGGTGGTTCATCGCCGAGCACGGCCTTCGCACCCCGTCGGCGGCGCGCCTTGCCGCAATGCTCGACCAGCTCGTCAACGCCGCCGCCGATTCGCGCGTGCGGCTGCCCCACGACGGAGCGGAGATCGGGTTTTATCGGCGGCGCATCGTCGTGCACCCGCCGGCGGTCTCGCCGTTCCTCATCCTGTGGCGTGGCGAGCGCGAGCTCGCACTCCCTCACGGCACGCTGGTCTTCGCGGCGTGCAACGGCAGCGACGCCGGTTGTGCGGCGCTCGATCGGCGTGAGGTCACCGTTCGGCTGCGCGTTGGCGGCGAGCGCCTGCAGCTCGCGCACGACCGCCCGCGGCGCGCGCTGAAGAGCATCCTGCGGGATGCCGGGGTGCCGTCCTGGCAGCGCGAATCGCTGCCCCTCGTGTTCTGCGGTGATGACCTCGCAGCGGTCCCCGGCATCGGAGTGGACCTGGCCTTCCAGGCCGAGCCCGGCGAGGCAGGATACGCGGTGCATTGGCATCGCAGCGGCCGCAACCCTTGACTCGCATCAAAAGGGCTGCAGCCGGGCCGTCGTAGCCTGTGAGCGGTAGAGGACGCGCGTCAGGTTGACAGCGAGGGGTTGTGCGGGCCTAATTTCCTGAAGCGTGCCCGGACTTCCCGGGACACGCTCCGTCCAGATCCAGTCGCTCATTCGCCAGGAGGATTCATGAAGTCGGGTATCGCACTCGCCGCCATCGCTGCATTGCTGATGGTGGGCGGTGTGGCGTCGGCGCAGCAGCCGATCGTCATAAAGTTCAGTCACGTGGTCGCCGTGGACACGCCGAAGGGCAAAGGCGCCGAATACTTCAAGAAGCTCGCCGAGGAGCGCACCAAGGGACGCGTGAAGGTCGAGGTGTATCCGAACAGCTCCCTGTTCAAGGATGGCGAGGAAATGGAGGCGCTGCAGCTCGGTTCGGTCCAGCTGCTCGCCCCGTCGCTCGCGAAGTTCGGCCCGCTCGGCGTCCGCGAGTTCGAAGTCTTCGACCTGCCGTACATCTTCGATAACTACGCCGAGTTGCATAAGGTGACCGATGGGCCCGTGGGCGCCGCGCTGTTCAAGAAGCTCGAGCCCAAGGGCATCGTCGGGCTCGCTTATTGGGACAACGGCTTCAAGGTGATGAGCGCCAACAAGCCGATCCGCATACCCGCCGATTACAAAGGCCTCAAGATGCGCATCCAGTCGTCGAAGGTGCTGGGCGACGAGATGAAGGCTCTGGGCGCGATTCCGCAGGTGATGGCGTTCTCGGAGGTCTACCAGGCGCTGCAGACCGGCGTCGTCGACGGCACCGAGAATCCGCCGTCGAACTTCTACACGCAGAAGATGCAGGAAGTGCAGAAATACCTCGCGCTGACCGACCACGGATACCTGGGCTACGCGGTCATCGCCAACAAGAAATTCTGGGATGCCCTGCCGGCCGACATCCGGACGACACTCGAAGGCGCAATGAAGGACGCCACCAAGTTCGCCAACGACATCGCGCAGAAGGAGAACGACGACGCGCTGGCGGCGGTCAAGGCGTCGGGCAAGACGGAGATCATTACGCTCACGCCCGACCAGAAGGCAGCGATGAAGAAGGCGCTCGTGAGTGTCCACAAGGAAAACGAGCCGCGGGTCGGCAAGGACACGATCGCCGAGGTGTACAAGGAAACCGGCTTCAAGCCCTGATCCTCGGCAGCAGATCCTCGCGTGCGCCGCCGCTTTGCGCGGCCTTGGCGCCGCGGGCGTAGCGGTGTGAGCAGCGGCGGGTTCCCGATCGGGCGCCCGGGCGAGCGGGAGGAGACCGCATGAAGTTCCTGGATCATCTCGAGGAGTGGCTGATCGCGTTCCTGATGGGCGCGGCCACACTCCTGATTTTCGTCGCGGTGGTCCACCGGTATGCGGCCGGTTTGCCGATCCCTGGCGTCCAGGACGCGCTGCTCAAGATCGATCTCACCTGGGCGCAGGAGCTTTGCATCTACATGTTCGTTTGGATGGCGAAGTTCGGCGCCGCGTACGGCGTGCGCACCGGCATCCACGTCGGCGTCGACGTCATGATCAATCGGCTGCCGCCGGACACGCGCAAGTTGTACGTGCTCTTCGGGCTCCTGGCGGGCGCCACGTTCACGGCGATCGTCGGCACGCTGGGCGCGACCTTCGTCTGGGACATCGCGCACACCGACTCGGTGTCGCCGGACCTCGAGCTGCCGAAATGGATCGCCTATCTCTGCATCCCGCTCGGGTCCTACCTCATGTGTTTCCGCTTCCTGCAGGTCGCGTGGACGTTTGCGCGCACCGGCGAGCTGCCGCACCACGACGTCGCGCACGTCGAAGGCAT
>Ga0068863_100002922_pt1 | contig 16925 bp, 13 predicted proteins | sample KBSSwiS62_FD_66596 | JGI IMG/M metagenome (GOLD analysis project Ga0068863, IMG submission 66596) | Switchgrass rhizosphere microbial communities from Kellogg Biological Station, Michigan, USA - KBS Switchgrass S6-2 | ecosystem: Host-associated > Plants > Roots > Rhizosphere > Soil ...
AGTACCCCCACATCACGGTGGTCAACCGGCCGGATTTTGACCGGCGCCCGTCGGGAGTTGCTTTATGAGTGCCGGTGGCGCCGCCGTTTGGCGGCAGTTCGCTACATTGCGACGGCAACTTGCAAGGACTGACATGTCCTATCGCGACAAGATGACGTTCGCAGCATCCCGACTGCTCGTAATGTCTCGACTGTCGCCGACGTTTCGCGTTGCACGCCTCGCGATCCTCGAATTACGTGACGCACCTGCGGGTGTGGGCCGCCTTCGCGACCTCGAGGTCCGGCGGGCGGGAGTCGCGGATCTGGAGGGCCTATGCGCAGTGGACCAGACACCAGCCGATGTGGTCCGCGCCCGCCTGGATCAGGGCAGTCTGGCTTTTGTGGGTGCCGTCGGCGGGCGCATCCTATGTCACGTCTGGTTCAACAGCGGACCGGTCCCTTGCTCAGATCACGACATCACCTGGCCGCTCGAGAAAGGGACGTTCTTCTCCCACAATATCGCGGCGTCGCCAGAAGCCCAGGGGTTGGGCGTGCTCGCGCAGGCCTTCCAGAATGCTCTGGTCACGCTGTTCGCCGAGCAAGGGGCTCGACGCGTGGGTTGCGTGGTTTGCCCAGAGAATCTCGCGGCCCTTCGGCTGCGGCTCCATGTAGGTTTTCATCGAGTGGGTACGGTGACGTCGCTGACGGTTCCTGGAGCCCTTATAGCACGGTGGAGTTGTGGCGGCACTCGCAAACACTGGATCGGCCGCCGAGGTCAGGAACCACGAATCGACCTTCCTCCCATGTCCATGCCTGGTCCCTCCCGATTGATCACACACACCTGAGGAGAGCGCGACGGAGGCGACAAGGATGGCGACACAGCTGCTCACGGAACTCGAAGACAACGGCGTTATCGTGTTGCCCCAGCTTGTCTCCCAGGATCAGCTCACGCGCATGCAAAAGGCGTTTGGCGCCCGGCTCCAGCGCATGCGCTGGAATGACGTCGATGGGTATGTGACAAACGAACCTTCGCGTCATTTCGTCACTGACCTTCTGACCGTGGATCAAGCTTTTCTCGAGGTGGCTCTGGATCCCGTCCTCAAGGAATTGCTTCGCGGATACATCGGGACGACGTTCGAGCTCGTCGAGGCGAAGGGCTGGTTGTCGGTCCCCGCTCGGCTGGACTATCACGGCTGGCACAGCGACTCCTGGTATGACCCAGAAAACTCTCCTGGCATTCCGCGGGAGCTCAAGCTCGGGGTATACCTCACCGATGTCCGCAATGGAGCGTTCAACTACCTGAGGGGCACCCACAGGAAGTACTCGGCGAGGGTGTACCGCGAGGGAGATCTACCCGATTTTCCCGCGGACATGTTCATGGAAATCGCGGGCCCCCCAGGAACCGCGTTTCTCTTTGACACATCCGGAATACACCGCCAGAGCATGCCGATACTCGATCCGCGGTGGGCATTCTTCTTGGTCTATCACGATCCAGATGTGCCCCTTCTCCAGCGGGATCTCGATTACTACCGATATCACCCACTGCTGCTCAATGCAGCATTTCTCAGCAATTTGACCGAGGAGGATCAACGCATTCTAGGCTTCGGAAGCAAGGTCGGTTACCGCGAAGCTTTCGATCATCGAATCGACCACCCTCGCTTCGAGAAGATCATTCGCACGACCTTCGACGTCCAACTGCGGGCAGCCGATGTGACGCGGCGCATTGCGACGAAGGTGAGTCACAGCCTCCGGCAGGTTTTCAGGCCAGGCAAGGTTCGATAGAACGGCCACCACGGTCGTCGACAAAACGGCCTGGCGGCCACACCGGATGAATGTCGCGGTTTAGCCGGCGGCAGAGACTCGCGAGTTGCCGGTTGACTGACCGTTGGGGCTTCCCGTGTTGCATCTGATTCCCTTTTGCCTGCATGCCGTCGCCAATACCCTGGCAGATCCGATGGAACTCTTTCGCTCGTGTTCTTCCATCGTCGTCCGCCTTCCCTCGATTCTCGACGGGTCGGCTTCTGCATCACTCGTTTCGGGCCTGCTTACCGGCCGGAGCGAACCAGTTCCCGGTGGGTTTTATCTTCAAGTCCCACTGTGGACCAGCGCTTTTCACGGCGCACGCGAAATGCGGCTAGGCCTTCGTCGGCCTCATCGGATAGCTTCCGAGTAATCGGACGGATGCGCTGATTTTCTTCAGTTCCCCGAGCGCCTCCGCGACCACGCTGTGTCGTCCCGGCTCGGAAACCAAATCTACATAGAATAAATACTCGAAGGGCGAACCTTTAATTGGCCGGCTCTCGATTTTGGTCAGATCTATACCGCGCTCCGCGAACGGCCGCAGCGAGTGGAACAGCGAACCCGGGTTATTGGCAAGCTTCACAACAAGAGTTGTCTTATTGCGAACGGAATCGTCGACTTCGCGCTTTTCCGGCGACACAAGAAGGAAGCGTGTGTAGTTCTCCGCATGATCCTGAATTTTGTCCTCGAGAACGACGCCACCGAAGATCTCGGCGACACGGCTTCCCGCTATAGCCGCGCAGTCTTTTCGGTTCTCCTTGATCACTTTTTCCACGGCGCCGGCGGTGTCGTACTCGGGGACGGCCTGAATCTCCGGATGCGATTGAAAAAACAATTCGCACTGCGCAAGCGCTACGGGATGCGACATCACTTGCCGGACATCCTTCAAATGAACTCCGGGGGCTCCGATCAAAGCATGCTCGATCCGGCAAACGGTCTCGCCGATGACGTGCAGATTATGTTGAATCAACAGATCTACGCCGAGGAGTACCGAGCCTGCGAGCGTATTTTCGACGGGAACAACTCCATAGAGTGCGGTGCGGCTCAGCACCGCCTCGAATACCTCCTCCAGTCTCGGACAAGGAAGCAATTGAGCGTTTGTCCCCAACAATTCCCAGGAGGCAACCTCGCTGAAGGCCCCCCGACTTCCCTGAAAGGCCGCATCATATTGTGGCATGCGTGGAGTATAGCCGAAACGAACGAGCCGCCAGACATGCTACATTAACCCGTTATGTTCAAGCAGATATCGGACAAGGTAAGCCTGCCCGACCTCGAGAAGGATGTCCTCTCACACTGGGAAAGCAGCGACCTTTTTAAGAAAAGTCTCGACGCCCGGAAAAACGCGCCCGACTACACCTTCTACGAGGGGCCCCCAACCGCCAACGGCCGTCCAGGTATCCATCATGTCTTCGCCAGAACAATCAAGGACCTCGTCTGCCGTTACCGGACGATGCGAGGATTCCAGGTTCATCGCAAGGCCGGCTGGGATACGCACGGGTTGCCTGTCGAAATCGAAGTCGAAAAGAAGCTTGGCCTGAAGCACAAAGGCGAGATCGAAACGTACGGAATCGCGAAATTCAACGCGGAATGCCGAAAATCCGTCTTCGAATACAAGGGGATGTGGGAAGACCTCACCGCACGAATGGGTTACTGGATCGACATGGAACACCCCTACATCACGTGCGAGAACGCATACATCGAGTCCGTGTGGTGGGCCCTCGATCGGTACTTCAAGGAAGGCGCCATCTATCAGGGTTTCAAGATCCAGCTCTATTGCCCACGCTGCGGCACTCCCTTGTCATCGCATGAAGTCTCGCTGGGATACAAAGACGTCCAGGACCCTTCTGTTTACGTTAAGGCCAAAGTGAAAGGCGAAGAGAGCACGTACCTCCTCGTTTGGACCACGACACCATGGACGTTGATCTCCAACGTGGCGCTCGCGGTAAATCCCGATGTCGAGTACGTGAAAGTGCGCTTTAAGGACGATACCTTGTTCCTTGCAAAGGCCCGCCTCAGCGTGCTGGGTGAAGGGGCTGAAGTTCTTGAGACCATGCCCGGCAGCGCGCTGGTCGGCAAGGAATACGAGCAGTGGTTCAGTTACTACCCGGTAGACAGGAAGGCCTGGTTCGTCATCGCCGGAAGCTTCGTCACGACCACCGACGGCTCCGGCATCGTCCATATGGCGCCCGCCTATGGTGAAGACGATTACCAGGCTTCGCTCAAACACAATCTGCCTATGATTCAAGCCCTCGATAGTCGCGGCCAGTTCACCGCGCAGGCTGGGCCGTACGCAGGGAAATTTTTCAAAGCGGCGGATCCGGAGATCACCGCGGACTTGAAAGCGCGTGGGTTGCTCTTGAAGAAAGAAACTTACGTGCACGCGTATCCGCACTGTTGGCGATGCGATACTCCCCTGCTCTACTACGCACGCAAGTCCTGGTACATCCGCACGACCGATTACGCGCCCGACATGATCGCATTCAACAAAACGATCCACTGGTATCCGCCGGAGACGGGCGAAGGCCGCTTCGGGAACTGGCTGGAAGAAAACAAGGACTGGGCTATCTCGCGTGATCGATATTGGGGAACGCCTATTCCGATCTGGGTTTGTCAAAGCTGCGACGCGAAACGATCTGTAGGCAGTGTGGAGGAACTCCGTCGCGAAGGGGCGACGCTGCCGGAGCCTCTCGACCTGCATCGCCCCTATATCGATGATGTCATTCTGAAGTGCTCTTGCGGCGGTTCCATGAAACGCATTCCTGAGCTTGTTGATGTGTGGTTCGACTCGGGCGCCATGCCCTTCGCGCAGTGGCACTACCCGTTCGAAAACCAGGAAACGTTCAAACATTCATTTCCTGCCGACTTCATTTCAGAGGCCGTCGACCAGACTCGAGGATGGTTTTATACGCTGCATTCCATCAGCTCGTTTCTGTTCAAGCAGCCGTGTTTCAAGAACGTGATCTGCAGCGATCTTGTGCTCGACAAGAACGGTCAGAAGATGTCGAAAACGCGCGGCAACACCGTCGATCCATTCCAGGTCATCGGACAGTATGGCGCCGACAGCGTTCGCTGGTTCCTCATCGCGAGCAGCCCCACTTGGAAGCCAAAGCTCTTCGACGTGGAGTCCATTGCGGACGTGCAGCGGAAGTTCTTCAGCACTCTCCTGAATACGTACGCATTCTTCGCGTTGTACGCCAATATCGACAAATTCGCGCATCAGGAATCCGACGTGCCGATCAACGAACGTCCGGACATCGACCGCTGGATCCTTTCGGTGCTCAACAGCACAGCGGCGGAATACGTCGACGCGATGGAGTCTTACGACCCGACGCGCGCCGCACGGATTGTCGCCAATTTCACGACCGAGCAGGTCTCGAATTGGTACGTCCGGAGGAATCGCCGACGTTTCTGGAAAAGCGACCCGGGACGCGACAAGACGGCAGCATACCAAACCCTTTTCGAATGCCTGGTGGGCATCGTCAAGATGACCGCACCGATCGCGCCATTCCTCGCCGATGAGATGTACCGCAATCTCATGAGCGTAACGAAGCGGGAGCCATTCGAGTCCGTTCACATCGCACGCATGATCGAGCCCAACAAAGCATGGATCGATTCCGAACTAGAAAGACGAATGGATGTCGCCCAACGTGTCGTCGGGCTCGTGCGGTCGATGCGGGCAAAGACGAGCCTCAAGACACGTCAACCGCTTTCCCGTGTCGCGATTCCGGCCGCGGCCGAAACTCGGCGCCTTATTGAGCACATGACTTCGGTCATCCTCGAAGAAATCAACGTCAAGGCCATCGAGTTCATCGACGAGTCGTCTCCTATCGTTCGAAAAACAGCCACAGCAAACTTCAAAATCATTGGCCCGAAGTTTGGGAAGCAGGTCAATGCGGTTGCGAAGCGCATCAAGGAGATGTCTTCCGCGGAGATCGTTCAGCTCGAGAAAGACGGAACCGTCTCAGCGGAAGTCGCAGGCAATCCTGTAACGATTTCCCGTGAAGACGTTTCGATAAGCGCTCAGAGCATCGAGGGATGGCTGGTCGATTCTGAAGCGGGGCTGACGGTAGCGCTCGATACCGCACTCACTCCGGACCTCGTCAACGAAGGACTTGCGCGGGAATTTGTGAACCGCGTTCAGAATATGCGCAAAGATGCGGGATTTGACGTAACAGACCGGATCCGCATTCAGTTTCAGGCTCCTTCACGGATCGCTGAGGCTGTGGAGAAGCTGTCCACATATGTGATGTCGGAAACCCTGGCAACACAGATCAGTCAGGGCACAAACGGAAACGCCACCCGCATGGATATCGATGGCGAAACCTGTGATATCACAATCACGCGCGTCTGAACATTTCTCGAGCGGCCAACTCCGAACCATTGTCAGTTGGTGCCTATTCGACTTCGCCAATTCCTTCTATGTTGTGCTGCCGGCAGTCGTCTGGCAGGGCTTTTACCAGAACGCGATTGTCGGGAACGCCGATGGCCGCGGCGATCTCTGGTGGGGCCGGATTATCTCCATGTCCATGCTGGTGGTGGCGGCCACGTCCCCCATCATGGGCTCCGTCGCGAATTTTGCCGGCGTACGCAAATTTCTGCTCATTGCCTACACGCTGGGATGTGTCGGCGCCGTCGCGCTGTTTGGGACAGTGCAACCCGATATGCTGCTCTGGGGGTTTGCGATCACCGTTATCGCGAACATCGGTTTTGAGGGTGGCCTGGTTTTCTACAACGCTTATCTGCCGGAGATCGCGCCCCCGGCATATCAGGGACGCGTTTCAGGATGGGGATTCGGTACGGGCTACGCGGGCTCGGCTCTTGGCCTGCTGCTGGCGCTGGCGTTCGTATTGAAGCAGCTCTATAAGCCCGCGTGGATTGCAATCGCGGCTGCATTTCTGATCTTCGCTATGCCCGCATTCCTGTGGCTTCCGCGCGATGCTCCGGCTCGAATGGGAATTCTCGAAGCCGCACGCGGGGGCATTCGTGAATCGTGGCAAACATTCCGGGAGATCTTTCAACACAAGGCCCTCCGCCGATTCCTGCTGGCATACTTTTTCTTCGAAGATGGAACGAACACCGTTGTCTACTTCGCCGCGGGTTTCGCTCAGAAAACTCTCGAGTTCACGCAACCGGAAGCCATCTATCTTTTCCTCGTGGTCCAGATCTCAGCGCTCGTCGGCGCTTTTCTGTGGGCCAAACCCACCGATACGCTCGGACCCAAGCGCGTCCTACTGATCGTCATCGTTCAATGGTGTTTCGTTGTAACAGCCGCGTATCTCGTTCAAACGAAGATGCAGTTCTTCGGTATTGCCGTCTTTGCGGGCACAGGACTGGGCGCGATTCAGGCGGCGGCGCGCGCATTCATGGCGTCGCTGACTCCGAAAGGCAGAGAGGGTGACTTCTTCGGGTTCTTCTCTCTTTGCGGCAAGTCGGCCGCGGTGCTTGGACCGTTGATCTTCGGCCAGGTCTCCCATGCGACGGGTGGCAATCAGCGCCTCGCGATTCTGACCGTAATGATTCTCTTTATCCTCGGCGGTGTGCTGCTGACGCGTGTGCAAGCCGGAGGGCCATCCATCGAGCGGAGGACGTAGATGCCGGCACAGGCACAAGCTTCAAATATCGTGCGCTGCGCGTGGGCGAAAGCGGAACCGAATATTTCCTATCACGACAGAGAATGGGGAGTTCCCGTCCACGACGACAGACTGCTGTTTGAGTTTCTGATTCTGGAAGGCGCGCAGGCCGGGCTGAGCTGGGAAACCATTCTCAAGAAGCGCGAGGCCTATCGGAAAGCCTTCGACAACTTCGATCCCCAGCGTGTGGCACGATACACGACCGTGCGCGTAGAGAAACTGATGAAGAATGCCGGCATCGTTCGTAATCGACTGAAGATTGAATCGACGATCGATAACGCCAAGGCATTTCGTCGGGTGCAGAAAGAATTCGGCTCTTTCGACGCCTACGTCTGGGCGTTCGTTAGCGGAAAGCAGAAGATCAATTCTCCGAGATCGATGAAGGATGTTCCACCATCCACGCGAGAATCCGATTCACTCAGCAAAGACTTGAAGCGCCGCGGCTTTCGATTCGTGGGGACCACGATTTGCTATGCATTCATGCAGGCAGTGGGGATGGTGGATGATCACGTCGTGGGTTGCTTTCGCAAGAGTGTGTAAACCCACTCGCCGATTTAGATTGCGGGAATGGCGATCGGCGGTCGTTCCTTCAGGAACTGACGGCCCTTGGTGGTTACGCGAATAATCGGGCGGAACCCGTCACCGGGATCGATATAGCCCTCTTGTATCAGATAGTCGATGATGCCCACGATGGCGCGAATCGAATACTCAGGCAGAATGCCATAGGTCGTCAGGTGCTTGAAGCTCTGAATTGACGCGTCGTTCGAACCTGCAAGAATCCTGGCCACTTTTTCTCTGCCGAGTTGCTCACTGGCGCGGAGAATGCAGGAAAGAACCTTCAAAGCGATGGTTGTAGAGTCGCCCGCGAGACCTTCGGATTTTCGCTCAGCGGGCAATACCGGAGAGTTCACTGTCGTGCGCGGAACAGCTGTCCTGAACCGGTCTCGCGCCGTAGGCGCGCAACGGCTGCAGTTGCCGCAATCCTTCACTTTCGTCCATTCGCCGAAGTACCGCAGCACGAACGAACGATAGCAGTGTTTCTTGAACCGGCTTGCGTACTCGAGCATGACGCGGAGTTTTCGCAGTTCGAGATCCCTCCGACGTTCGAGGTCCTCGAAATTGAAGTCTCGCAGCTCGCTGTCGTTCGGACGAAGGATCCGCACTCCGGAGCCAGCGGCCGTGTGCATCCGTTCGACATGGCCGGAGCGGTGCAGAATGGTAACAGCCGAATGAAATTTTTGATCCATGCGCGCCGCGACCTGCCGCCATTTGTCTCCGATGATCACGCGCTCGCCTGACGCAAGCAGTCGGCCGTAGACTTGCTTGAGGTAGTCAGGCGGCGGATGACTCGCGTCAATGAACACCTCCGGGATCCATTTGTCCGCATAGTTGAAGAGAAGCAACCCCTGGGCGGGATTGCCATCACGACCTGCGCGGCCCACTTCCTGGTAGTAAGCTTCGAGTGAATCGGGTATGTCGGCGTGAACAACGAAGCGAACGTCGGATCGATCAATACCCATTCCGAATGCATTCGTGGCGACGATAATCCCGGTTTCCCGCGACATAAATCGGTCCTGCACGGCTTTTCGGTCCCGGATAGCCAATCCCGCATGGTAGGCGACGGCATCGACATTATGTCTGCGCAGTGCTCGATGAATGTTTTCAACGTTGCCCCGGGTGCCCGCATAGATAATCCCGGTCCCACCCCAATCACACAGATCGACGATTGCCTTGACTTTCTCTGCGACTGACGCGACTTCTCGCACTTCAAGGTAGAGGTTCGGTCGATCGAATCCGCTGACCACCTGCGCCGCGCCCTCGATCTCCAGTTGCTTCAAAATGTCGGCACGAACAACCGGAGTAGCGGTTGCGGTCAGCGCGACGACGGGAGGATTCCCGAGGCTATTAATGGCACGGCGCAATCGCAGGTAATCGGGGCGAAAATCGTGTCCCCACACAGAAACGCAGTGCGCCTCGTCGACGGCGAACAGGCTCACCTTTAACTTTCGGATTTCCGCCATAAACTCTTGATTCTGAAAACGCTCTGGCGCCACATACAAAAGCTTTATTTGACCGGAAGCCGCCTGATCCATTCGGTCACGTTGGATGTCGCGCGGTATGGTGCTGTTGATCACGCCGGCGGGTACACCAAGTTTGTCGAGGTGATCCGTCTGATCCTTCATGAGAGCAATTAATGGCGAGACAACCAGCGTCAGGCCGGGCAGGAGGAGCGCCGGAAGCTGGAAGCACAGGGACTTTCCGCTCCCGGTCGGCATTACCGAAAGAACATTCTGGCCGCTCAGAACGAGATCGATGACTTCGCGCTGGGCTGGACGAAACTCATCGAATCCAAACCGCTCTCGAAGAATCCTGCGCGTGTCCATGCCCTTCAGCTTATGGATTGGCCGGACAGCCAAGGACCGTCTCCGATCGCAATTCTTGTCATTCCCGCTGGATTGTTATAAAGATAACATGTCAGGTACGCGGGAAGGTGACAGATGACGTCGCAAGTCTTTCGTTACTCTTACCGTGATGCTTATCTCGTCGCGCTTTCTCTGCTCCATGGATTAGCGCTCGTCGTCGCGCCATCGGTTCCAGTGATCGCCATCGGAGTCTGGTGGAGCTCGAACACGATCTCGCATCACTTTCTGCACCTGCCTTTTTTCCGATCAAACGCAATCAATCGCATTTATGCCCTGTATCTCACTGCGGTGCTTGGCATTCCACAAAGCATCTGGAGAGACCGTCACCTTGCGCATCATCGCGGACTTTCCATGCGCCTTCGATGGACACGAGGAGCCGCCACCGAGATATTGCTGATCGTTGCCATTTGGGGAATGCTTGCGTTGGCAAATCCAGGTTTTTTCATAGGGGTTTATCTGCCTGGAACCGTTCTCGGTCTGGTTCTTTGTTATCTTCATGGATACTTCGAGCACGTCGGGGAAACGACCAGCAACTACGGCAGCTTTTACAACTTCGCATTCTTCAATGACGGGTATCACGTTGAACACCATGAAAACCCGTCACGGCACTGGACGCGCATGAGCGATTCCGGCGTTCTTAATGCGAAGACCAGTCGGTGGCCAGCGGTGCTCCGCTGGATAGAGTTCTTCAACCTGGAAACGCTCGAACGCATCGTGTTGCGATCGAGGTTGATTCAGTACTTTCTACTCCGCACCCATGAGAGAGCCCTGCGGACGCTTGTGGCAAATCTATCCGGAGTGCGAAGAGTGACAATTGTTGGCGGTGGGATGTATCCCAGATCTGCAATTCTGCTGCGGCGTCTCTTCCCTGCCGCAGATATACAGATCCTCGATTGCAGTCTCGAGCATCTGGAAATGGCGAAGGCGTTCGTGGACGAAAGCATTCGGTTGGAACATGAACTCTTTCGTTGTGAGGGGGAGGCGGATTCCGATCTTGTCGTTATTCCCCTCTCTTTCACCGGATGCCGCGAAACCGTGTACCGCAATCCACCCGCGCGTGCCGTTCTCGTGCACGATTGGATCTGGAACAAGCGGGGTCGAAGCGCAGTAGTTTCGGTCCTGCTCCTGAAGCGGCTGAACCTGATTCTCCGATGAGAGCGGCCAGTCTTTTTGGAGTCCTTACTGTGGCGCATCTGCTGATGCTCGCCGGACATTCAATGCCGGTGTCCCTGTGGACACCCGCCGCCTATGTTTGGCAGGACCTTCTGATGGCGCTGCTTTTCGCTGCAGTGGACCACGCGATGAAGCGGCCAAAGCCGGCATGGGCGCTCTATGCAATTCTCGCCCTGTACAGCGCCGTTAACGTTCCGATCGCGCGGATTCTTTCGTCGCCGCTGACATGGCCTATGATGCGCGCCGCACGCGGTCCGCTGCTGGACTCGATCCGCCACTACCTCACTCCGGGAAACATCGGAGCTATGGCGACGGTTATCACGGCAGCTGTCGTGTTCCCGCTTCTATTGCATCGGTTGAAGTTTCGATTGCGGCCGTCTGTTGTGGTAGCTGCAATCGTCGTGACGATCATTGGCCTGCTTGCATCGGCACACGTTGAAACAGCGGGCAAGCATCGCAACGCTTACGGCGCTCTGCTGCCTGTGAGGATCGAGAAGCATCGAGGGTTAGAAGACGGATGGATTGATTGGAGAACTCCTCCGTTTCCATCAGATCTGTCTTCGACACCGCTTCGATCCTTTCGTGGAACAGCCAGGGGACGGAACGTGGTGTTGATTGCCCTCGAGTCCACGGCTGCCCAGTATCTTGGAATCTACGGATCAATTGCGGACCCTATGCCGAATTTGAGCCGGCTTGCGGAGCGATCGATAGTGTTTGAACGCGCCTACGCGGTGTATCCGGAAAGTATCAAGGGGTTGTTCGCTGTGCTGTGCGCGCGCTATCCCGCCTTTCAGACGCCGGCCGAATCGTACGCCAATGTTCGATGTCCGTCGATGGCGCAAACATTAGCCGATGCGGGGTACAGCACGGCGCTCTTCCACTCGGGACGATTTATGTACCTGGGCATGGAAGCCGTCATCAGGAACCGGGGGTTTGATGTCCTCGAGGACGCGGGGACGATCGGGGGAAACGTGAACTCCAGCTTTGGCGTCGACGAGCCGGCCGCGGTGGAGCGAATTCTCAAGTGGATCGATGCGCTGCCGCGAGAGCAACCCTTCTTCATTACCTATCTTCCAGTTGCGGGACATCATCCTTATGCGACTCCGACACGCGGCCCATTCCCCGGAAGTACCGAGTTCGCGAATTACCAGAACGCGCTGCATTACGGAGACGAGTCGCTCGGCGATCTGCTTCGAGGGTTGCGCGAGCGCAACCTTGAAAACAAGACGCTGTTTGTCGTGTTCGGAGATCATGGCGAGGCATTCGGGCAACACGAAGGAAATATCGGCCACTCGCTGTTTATCTATGACGAAAACGTTCGCGTACCGTATCTGATTGGCATACCCGGCGTCGTCACGCAGCAGATTCGAGCTCGGCACACAGCCAGCCTCATCGACACGATGCCGACTATTCTCGATTTGCTGGGGCTCGCAATTCCTACGAGCAGCATGGGCTCATCGCTGTTGGACCCTCGCAACGATATGGCTCTCTTCTTCACCGATTATTCCCTCGGCTTCCTTGGGTTGGCGGATGGCTGTTGGAAATACATCTTTGAGGTCGACTCGCAACGTTCAAAGCTGTATGACATGTGCGCAGACGCCAGGGAAACGAACGACCGTTCCAGCGATGAGAGTGTGCGCGTGGACCGGTACCGGCAATCGTTACAGGATTGGATCAGTGCACAAACACTGCCGTGACGATCGGCGGAATAGCCAGTCTTTCGCCTCTTTCGCGACTTCACTGCGAGGAACTCTTATTATTCGGCGACAATTTGAAGGGTCGCTCTTTGAGCTCAATGATTTCTGTCTGGCTCATGCCGTGCACTTGGTTAGCACGTGAACCGGTGGCGGCTATACAATGACCACAATGTCCATCAAAGGCACTGCAACGATTCAGGATCTGCTCAACACCCCGAAGGACGGCCGAAAATATGAGCTCGTCGATGGAGAGATCCTCGTGAGCCCCGCTGGCATGAGGCACTCGGAAGTCGCAGGGAAGGTGGCAGGTTTAATCTGGGAGTTCCTCGAAAGAAATCCGATAGGAAAAGTCTACGGCAGCGATGTAGGAATCGCATTTCCGAATGGCAATCTGCGTTCCCCCGACGTAACTTATGTCAGCCTGGAGAAACTGCCTGGGCGCCGGTCACCCGACACCTTTGGCGAAGTCATTCCCGATCTGGCTGTCGAGGTATTGTCACCGTCCGATAGCCTGAAAGAGCTCGGAAGGAAGATCGGGGAATTTCTCGAGAATGGCGTCCCTCTAGTCTGGCTCGTTGATCCCGCGCGCGAGACCGTGACGGTCTACCGGTCCCTCAGCCAAACCGAACAGTTTGGTGCCAGCGACACGATCACGGCAGAACCTGTCCTGCCCGGTTTTTCAGTCATGGTAAGCCGGTTTTTCTGAAGCAGAGTCAACCGAAAGATCTCGGTCTCCAAATCGGTCTTTACGGCACAGGCCCGTATTGGTTATCTTTCCAAGGCTACGCTAGCCGAGGTAGCTCAGATGGTAGAGCGCGGCCCTGAAAAGGCCGGCGTCGGCGGTTCAATTCCGTCCCTCGGCATTTCCTTTCAATGGCTTGCACGTGTTACTTCGACCATTAGCGGGCCATTTTCTGGATTTTGCACTTTTTTAGCACTTTTGCTTCGCCCACCACGACGTCCAAAGCCGCCTGATGAACGTGTTCATCGCGCCAGTGAACGTAAATATTCTGAGTGATCGTCGGATTGGCGTGACCCAGCAACTTGGAGATGGTGCCAATGTCCTTTCCTTTTTCGTGCAAAATCGTGGCGTAAGCATGCCGAAGGGAGTGGTGCGTACAATGGGGCACCTTGGCGTTTTCACAAGCGGACTTGAGCGCCTTTCGCATCTTGTGCGTATTCCTGCGAATCCCACCAGTGATTCCAATCGAAAGCCGCCACCGATTCCAGTGGAAAGCATCCAGTGATCGGAGCGAAGCGACGCTGGAGATGAAATCATTTCCGAAGTGGATGACTTCGGTCAAATGAGAAGCGAGTTTTCTCCTCCTTTGAATCGGAAAATAAATATCGCCGGGCTTGTGGAAATGTGGGAAAGCCGAGCATGTTTTTTGCGAGGCTTTTCCAAGTGGCGGTGTGAAATCCTGTTTTTTAGGATTTCCACGGCCACGCCATTTCCACAAGCCGTCCCTCGTCCGGGTTTGAGTTTTCTTTCGATTTCTCCTTTTTTAGAAAATGTGCCGAAAATTTTGGTTCAGGATCGTTTATAGGCCGCGTTCGGCATCGCCGACGATGTATAGCCCTCCCGATTTTTCCGGTCAGAAGCGCTTGCCGAGTCATTGGCTGAGGTCCTGATCGCTGATGTGTTTGCCGGTTTTTGTTTTGCGCATGGAAGCTCCCTGCAGCTCGATGCGGTGAGAGTTGTGGACCAGACGGTCGAGGATGCTGTCGGCGACCGTAGGATCGCCGATTTGATCGTGCCATTGAGCGACCGGCACCTGGCTGGTAAGAATGGTCGAGCGCGTCTGATAGCGGTCATCACAGATTTCCAGAAAGTCGCGGCGCTCGCTGTCGGCCAGAGGAGCCATGGCCCAATCATCGACGAGAAACACATCGATGCGGGCGATGCGATCCAGGAGCCGGCCGAAACTTCCATCGGCACGGGCCACAGCCAGATCGCGAAACAGACGCGGAGCGCGTACATAGAGAGAAGTGAATCCTTCACGTACGGCCTTTTGTGCCAGAGCGCCAGCAATGTAGCTTTTCCCCACGCCGCAGGGTCCGGTCACGATCAGATTCTGATGATGGCGGACCCAATCGCAGGACGAGAGACTGCGGATGAGCCCTCGGTCGAGCCGGCGAGGGTGACGATAATCGATGTCTTCGACGGCGGCACTGGTTTTGAATCGTGCATTTTTCAGTCTGCGGACAAATGCCTTGTTCTGGAGCCAGTCCCATTGGTGGTCGACCAGCAGGGCGAGCCGCTCTTCAAAACTCAGGCGGATGATTTCGGGATCTTCGTTCTGAGCTCGGATAGCGTCGGCCATACCGGCCAGTTTCATGGAATGGAGTTTTTCAATCGTCGGTTGCATGAGCATAAGAGGGTCCTCCTTAAGAATTGAAGTAATCGGTTCCACGGATGTTGGGATGTTGGATCGGGGGCCGGTCTGATGGAGATTCCGTATCCGGCTGACGGTCCAGTCCGGTGTTTAAAATCGATTTCACACTTTGGTAGGAACAGGCCTGGAGCTTGATGGCCCGGGCCGATGCGGCTTCCAGACGATCGGGACTGAAGGATTTCGCCAACCGCAGAATACCCAGGCAGCTACGAAAGCCCTGCTCGGGGTGCGTGCGGGATTGAAGAATCGTATCGACAAGGGAAGCTGTGGATGGACCAATCGTCGATGCCCAGTGGACGAGCCGTTGCGGTGTCCACTCCAGGTAGCGTTGGTGTGACTTGGGCCGGTGCGCTTCATTCGTCGTATGGCTGCCGGGTCTGGAACTGCGGATATGACTGGCAACCCGCTGGCCGCGATGGAAAATTTCAACGGTCATCGCGGTGTAGCGGACATCGACTTCCCGGTGGAGCAACATGTAGGGCGCGCTGTAATAATGACGATCGATTTCGACGTGATAATCGATGTTCACCCGCGCCTTTTTCCATTCGGCAAACACGTAGGCTGTCTCTGGTAATGCACGCAGAGCCGGACGATCAATTTTTGCGAAGCGTTCGGCGCGGTTGCCTTCGAGCTTTCGAAAATTCCGGTGATTGAGCCGGTCGAGCAATTCCGCGATGGCCTGATTGAGAGTGGCCAAACTGAAGAACATGCGCTTCCGCAGAGCGGCCAGTATCCAGCGCTCCACCAAAAGCACGCCGGCTTCGACTTTGGCTTTATCCCTTGGTTTTTTCACACGTGCAGGAATAATGGCCATGCCGTAATGAGCGGCCATGTCCTGATAGGTGGGATTCAGATCCGGCTCATACCGGCTGGGATGAAGGACCGCGGTTTTACAGTTATCCGGAATCAGTAGGGCGGGTGCGCCTCCCAGAAACTGCAGAGAACGCACATGTGCCCCGATCCAGGAAACCAGTTCCTGATTCCATGTGGCTTCGGCGTAGGTGTAATTACTGGCGCCGAGCACAGCAACAAAGATAGATGCCTTGTGAATCGTGCCCGTCTTGGAGTCGACAATCGGCACGGAGTCTCCGGCATAGTCGACAAATAGCTTTTCTCCAGCCCGGTGTTCCTGCCGCAGAACCAGATCCAGCTTGCCGGTCCATTGCTGATACAGCCAGCAGAACCGGCTGTATTGATACCCATCCGGATTAGATTGTTTGTATTCCTGCCACACCAATTGCAGCGTCACGTGCTTGCCGGTCTGAATCTCTTCATGGATGACAGGCCAATTGGGTATCGTCCGCGGCTGATCCGGCCGTGGAGCCGGTATGGGAAACAACCGCTTCTCCAATTCGGCTTCATCCAGATCTTCGGGCAATGGCCATTGACCCAGACCTGCTGCTTTGGCACGGTTCAAATAATCGGCCACCGTGCTGTGGTTCATCGAACAACTACGGGCAATCTGCCGGTTGGCAAACCCCAGTCCGAACTTGAGACGTAAAACTTCCTTGATCTTCCGCATGGACAATCTTTCTGCTGGCAACGCGTACCCCCTCTTTCGAAAAGGGAGTCAACGTACCAGCGGCTGTCCAGCGCTGCTATTCGCTTCCGAAACCGGAATTCCGGCATTGCCTCCACCATTCCGGTGGCACCCAAAAAGTGGATGCTTTCCCGCTGGAATCAGTGGATGGCTTCGACTGGAATCACTGGATGACTTCGATTGGAATCAGTGGATGCTTTCGATTGGAATCGCTGGATGACTTGCCCCGGAATACGCAACCCCAGCTCGCTGGTTTGGCCTACGCGCTTCGAGGTTGGAGTCTCGAAA
>Ga0068863_100002923_pt1 | contig 16925 bp, 15 predicted proteins | sample KBSSwiS62_FD_66596 | JGI IMG/M metagenome (GOLD analysis project Ga0068863, IMG submission 66596) | Switchgrass rhizosphere microbial communities from Kellogg Biological Station, Michigan, USA - KBS Switchgrass S6-2 | ecosystem: Host-associated > Plants > Roots > Rhizosphere > Soil ...
GCACCTGACACCTGGGCCTCCCGCTTCGACGCACCGTTGACGGTGAACCCGCGGCAAGTGCAAGACAATCGCAAGCCGATCGTCTTCTTCAGCATCGTCGCGGTGGTGGTTATCGCCGTAGTGGGTGGTTTGATCTACTGGCTCGTTCGTCCCTCGTCCGACAATGCGGAGTCGTCGACCGCGAATCAGCCGACACCGAGCACGCAGGCCTCAGACCAGCCAGACGCCCACACGCAGGCGCTGATGCGGCTACTTCCCGCCGGCTACCCGGCAGGCTCATGCAAACCGGCCACCCCGCCCAAAAGTGTGCTCGCACAGGTCAAATGCGATATCAACTCCGACTTCGGCGGTCCGGCGACTGCGACCTACAGCTTGGTCAAGGACAAGACCTCGCTCGACGCCGCCTTCAACGACGTCGTCCAAGCGTCGACCAGAGTCAACTGCCCCGGCAATATCCAGTCACCCGGGCCGTGGCGGCGCAACGCGACCCCGGACAGGACCAGCGGGACCCTGTTCTGTGGTCTGGAAGGCGATCGTCCGACGATCGCGTGGACGGATGACGCGCGACTCGTGATGAGCTCGGTCCATGCGGGCCCCCAGGCCCCAACGTTCGACCAGTTGTACGCCTGGTGGGCTTCCCACTCATGACTGCTCAAGCGGCAGGCAATTGCACTAGCAACCAATCCATGTCGGCGAAACTGCTTTGCCACGGCGTTAATAACGCAACCGACAATGACGACACCAGCTGGAACTGGCGGATATGCGATGCTGGCCGCCGATTGGATTCGGGGGACGGCAGAGGCGTCAGAACTGCACGACTACATCTACGCGCATTTGCAGACGTGCCCGGCGCCGCGCCCACGATCGGCCGATGCTGCGCTGCACAAGGCGGCGGGTTAGGCAGGAGCGGCCGCCGCTCAGGCGGCGGGTGCCGGGGGAACCGTCGTCACTGGCGTTGCGGGCGTCGCCGGAGGAGTAGCCAGAGTGCCTTGGCTGGCGGCGGGCAACGGTGTGGTCCCGGTGCTTGCCGGAACTGGAGTGCCCTCAGGCGTGGCCGCGGCGGGAGCGCCCTGGCTGCCCGCGGGCAGCGGCGTGCCTTGAGAGCCGGCCGGTAGCGGTGTGCCTTGCGCAGCGGCAGGAAGCGGCGTGCCCTGGCTGCCTGCCGGAAGAGGTGCTCCTGGACTGGCTTCCGCCGATGCGGGCAGCGGAGTGCCGGGCGCAGCGGTCGGGGTGGGCGTGGCTCCTGGAGCGGCGGCGGGTGCGGGAGTCGCCGGTGTAGCTGCCGGGGCAGGCGAGGTCTGACTGCGGGCGGGCGGTGACCATTGCGTGCCGGTCTGGCGCGGCGCAGGTGGCGCTTGCACCCACGCCAGAAGGTCTTGCCCACCGGCGCTGTAAACGACGGCATCGGGTGAATCGCCGGTCACATCGAAATACACTTTGCCCGTTGTCTTTTCACCTTGACCGAGGGTTGCCGGGTTGACGCCCTGCGGGGTCGCGACGCCGAAGAGAACGCGGTAGGTCTGGCCGCTACGGGCGCGGGCGTTCAGATTCGACACGATCGGCGTAGCCGCGCCCTGGATGGCTTCGTCGGTGGCAGTCGCCTCCCACAGCGTGCCGGCGACGGGATAAGGGATCGCATCCGAACTCGGTCGCAAATCGGTGATGGTCCAGCCCTGCACGACATTGCCGTCGACGAGCTTGCCCTGGGTGCCGATCGAGGTCGTCGCTACGTCCTCGGCCGCTGAGATTGGCGCTGCAACGATGCCGAGGGCGCTGGCGGCGACGGCGGCCGCTGCGGCGGTCAATGCGGTGGCAGGCGTGCTGATCTTCACTGTGGTGCGCTCCTGAGTCGTCCGACTGGCCCGCAACGGGCTCGTGCACTTCTTTGCAAAGGAAGTTATCAGGTTGTGTCGGGGTTGTGGACCGCACACGGCTCACCCTCTGACGCAAGGCAATTCGACAGACGGCGGATATCCCGACGTCAGCACACGGTGAAGCAACGTCGTCACATTTTGCTCAACACGAGTTCCACATAAAGTTGCGTACGTTTCCCGCCCGAAGCGTCGCCGGGTGGCGCTTGCCTAGGTGCCAGCAGCAAGGACCGAGCGACCTAGCGCCGCAGGGTCACTTCGTGCACGCGGGAACCGATACCTTCGGAGTGACTTCGTCCCGCAACGGTTGAATCGGTACGCGTACTTCACCCGGCGCCGTCGGCTCGCTGAGTTCCCATCTGATCACGACGGGCTGTTCGCGCTGCAGGCCCACCTGTACTTCGAAGGTGGGGTGACTGCGCTCCGTGCCGCCGAATACCGACGGCACTTTCAGGCCGTTGACGAAGGCCCCCGTCAGCGTCGCCCCCTTGGTAGCGAGAAGGGTTACGGACGTCGGGTTGGTTCCGGGCGGCAAATCGACCTGCCTGCCGGTGAACCCACCGTATCCGGCGACGTAGTCGGGTAACGGCGTGTCGGGGACGTGGTTGATCAGGCGCACCGTGACTGCCGTCTTCCGGGTGTCGGAATCGCAAGCGCTGCCGTTGTATTCGATCTCTCTCGACAGGTAGTAGTCCAGCTTGTTTCCGCCGATGTTGTTGATGATCACCGAGGCATACGGTGCTGCATCGTCTGGCACGATGTGCGCCAGCTTGGTCTGCTCGAGGAGCTTTTGTTGTTCCGGCGAGCTACTCCACACCGCGATGCGGCCTTCGCCGACTGCCTTGCCAAGCGCATCGAGAAGCTGGCGCGGCGAGTCCAGGTGCCCCGTCATCTTGCGCACTACCGCAGCGGCGACATCCTGCAAATACGCCTTGCGCGCGGCGTTGTCGTCAGCGAACCGGATGTAGGCCGTCGATTCAGTCAGCTCGACCACATTGTCTGCGGTGATCGTTTCGCCGTCCGCCATGTTGACAGAACCCACGGCGCCGAGGATGTAACTCAGTGCGATGGGGTCGATCGAAATGGCGCCGTCCACACTTTCTCCGGATTGCTGTTGCCACATGGATTTCCAGATCTGGGCGGCGTACGGAAAATGGGGACTCCAGTTGCTGTTCCGAAAATCGGTGGAGGGGTTGTTGTACCCGTACTGCTTGGTGAACTCTGGCCCGAGATCGAGCGGTGAGAAGGGCTTGTTCAGATCGGCGTTCTGTCCAAGCGTATCCACGGTCGCGGTGCCGTTGTTGAAGCGCAGAATGCCGAATCCACCCATCAGACCGCCGGTGCCCCGAGCCTCGGCGTTCGTCTGGAACCCCATGAAGTACGCGCGCGGGCCTTCGGCACCCATCAGTGGCGCGGCCAGACGCCCCGCCAGGGCGGTGTTCGCGAGCAGTCCAGCGAGTTCTGACGTCTGCGTCTGAAGCGCGGACCGCGCGTCTCCGATGGCAGATAGATACGCGGGGTCGGTGATCGCCTTGGCTTGGGCGTCCAGTTTGGCGGCAGCAGCCGATAGCTCGTCCAGCTTCGGCGCGTTACTGCTGAGCAGCTGGACATCGACACGGCCGTCGCCGTTCAGCAAGTGATCCGGTGAGAGGGCTTGTGCGACGTTGACCGACGGTTTCAGGACATCCGAAGCCAGATCAACTACGACGTCGGAAATCTGCTGGGCCGCCTTGAAGGGACTGCCAAGCCACGGCACAACCGCGGCGATGTTCCACGGCACTGAATGAGTCGCGTCGCGTGCCTGCTGGGCGTGCACTTGCGCGGCGTCCGCCCATTTCGTTGCTTCACCGACGTTCGCCTTCGAGATCGCATCTTTTGCTTGTTGGGCGTCGCTGCGCGCCTGCTCGAGGTACGACTTCGCGTGCGTCGCTTGGAAACCGAGCCAGCCGGCAAAAGCCAGGGCTAGAAGTAACAGCAGCCCCGGCACTGCCGCCCGCCGCACCCCTCGAGGCATCGACTGCCACCGAGACCGCCGCTGCTCTGGAGAAACGCAGCTGTCTTGCTGCGGGCCTTCCTCTGCTAATGGCGAATCTTGATCTTTATCCCCCGTGTTTGCCACCTGGACAGTATCCCTCGCTCAACGCGGTCACTTCGCAAATCAGACAACATTCTTCGAGAATCAACAAAGTTGCCAGACTGAAGGCCGCGGAACGTCAGCAACGCAAAATCGACCGCCCGACGGGTGTCGAGCGGTCGATTTTTGCTTACTTGCAGTCGGAGGTGGCTAGCAGCCCAGGCCTACGCGGATGCTGAACCCGCCGTACGCCCCGAACTGGATGCTGGCGCCGCCGAGGCAAATTTCTTTGCCGTTCAGGCCCAGCGCGGCCCAGAGTGGATTGAGGAACTGTGAGAGCGGACCGAGGATCGGGAAGCCGGGGCTGAACAAGGTGACCCCCGGCGGTTGTGTCGCAGGCGTCGGGCCGAAGAAGAAGAAGCTGAATTCGGGGATGCTCGCGGCCCCGACACCGACACTCGATGCCACCCGGTCGATCACCTGCGTGATCGGCGCTGTGGGAGCCGAGATCTCCGGTGCGGCCTGCGCTGCGACCGGAACTAAGGTGGCTGCCGCCGCTACCGCAATCGCCGCTGTTCCGACTTTGATCCTTGTAGCAATCGTATTCATGGATCCCCCTGCCGTTCCTCCGTGGAAGTCTCTGCTAGCGTCTCAGACTCGTATGCAGCCTGTCAACCACTAGATTCGTTGAAATATCGGCTTTGCCAGCAACTCTTGTCGGCCGTTCGGACGATTTAATTCAACGGTAGCGTCAGCGAACTTGGACGCCTGATTCGACGATTGAGATAGCGAACTTAACCGGAACTGATGAACGTCATAGCGTACAGACGGCCCGACGAGGTAAGACGCTCTAATGGTCCCGCCGGATGCGAGTTTGCTGCAACTTGATATTGCAACTAAACGCCCTGGTGGCGCGCCGCGGGTGTATTTAGGCGGGAGTCAACTCGACGCCGGCCAATGCCACCGCATCGTCCCTTTCAGGCGCGGTGACGACGGCCTGAAAGCCATCGCCGTCCTTCCAAACGCTGGCCTTCAGCGTTTCGCCGGGGAAGACGACACCTGCGAACCGGGCGCCGTAGCTGCCGACCCGCGCGGCGTCGCCATCGAGTAGATGGTCGACCATGGCTTTGCATGTCATGCCGTAGGTGCAGAGCCCGTGCAGGATCGGGCGGGGGAACCCGGCCGCGGCGGCGAAGTCGGGATCGGAGTGCAGCGGGTTGCGGTCCCCGCACATCCGGTACAGCAGCGCCTGCTGCGGCGACACCGGGATGGAAAGCTCGAAGTCTGGCGCCCGCTCTGGCGGTTCTGACGATGTCGAGGGGCCGCGTTCACCGCCGAAGCCGCCTTCGCCGCGGGCGAAGATGGACCGCTTCTGTGTCCACAGCACCGTGCCATCGGGCGCCTTCACCGTGGTCTCCGACCAGATGACAGCGGCCTTGCCCTTGTCCCAGATGTCGGTGAAGCGTGTCACCGCGATACCGGTTCCCGTCGGGGGAATGGGGCCAGGTGCCGACACCGCCTCGCTGGCGTGCAGCACCTTGCTCAATTCGATGTCGATGCCGGGAAACTGCACTGTCGGTGGCTTCGTCATGTGGAAGCTCTGCGCGACGTTGCCGAACGTGGGCAACACCTGCGGAGTCTCGTCGGTGAGGTAGCGCAGCTCGCGCTTGTCCATCGGGTCGCCGCCAGCCCCGAGGCCGAGGTGATAAAGCTGAATATCGCTACTGGTCCAAGAGAATTCAGCGGGTTCGAGTTCAGCGCCCAGTGCGACGTCCAGGTTGATCGGCATTAGCTCTTCCCCGAGTCGGATGTCGCCGCCTTCGCGGCTCCGGCTATGTGTAGCGCGGCAAGGTACCCGAATGTCATAGCAGGGCCGATCGTCCCGCCCGGTCCCGGGTACGTGTGGCCCATCACCGGCGCGCTGACGTTGCCGGCCGCGTACAGCCCGTCGATCACCGAACCGTCGTCGCGCAGCGCGCGGGCGTCCACATCGGTGCGGATGCCGCCCTTGGTGCCGAGGTCGCCAGGAACCATCTTGGCCGCGTAGTACGGCGCGTGGGTGATCTCTCCGAGGTTGGGGTTCGGCTTGTTCGTCGGGTCACCGTAGTACCGGTCGTAGGCGCTCTCGCCGCGGTGAAAATCCTCGTCGGTGCCTGATCGGGCGAACCCGTTGAACCGCTCGATCGTCGCCTTCAACTCGTCAACGGGCAGGCCTGCCTTGGCCGCCAGCTCCTCGAGAGTGTCGGCCTTGACGATGACGCCGGATTCCAGCCACTTGTTCGGAATGCGCTGTCCTGGTTGCAGTCCCGCGAAGATGTAGCGGTCGCGGTACTGCTGATCGAACACCAGCCAAGCGGGGATGTTCTCGCCGGGCCCTGGTCCCTGGCCATACTGTCCGCCGTACATGTGGTGGCATGCCTCGACGTAGGGCATCGATTCGTTCATGAATCGCTTGCCCGACATGTTCACGATGATCGAGCCAGGGGAGTTGCGTTCGGACAATGCGAACCACGGCGCGCCCACCAGTGGCACTGTCGGACCCCACCAAGCGTCTTCCATGACGTCCAGCGCGGCGCCCAGTTTCTCGGCGGCCAGGATGCCGTCGCCGGTGTTCGCTTTGGCGCCGACAGTCCACTCGGTGGTGATCGGCGCGCGCTGGTACTTCACCCGCATCTGCTCGTTGTGCTCGAACCCACCGGCACCGAGGATCACACCGCGTCGGGCCCGGATCAGTTCGGGCTCAGTCGATTCCGGAGCATTGGTGTCGCGGACGTAGATTCCCCGGACGACTCCGTCCTCGACGTAGAGGTCGGTGAGCGCAGTGTTCAATCGCACTGGGACGCCGGCCTTTTGCAGGCCGATCCGAAGAGGGGCGATCAAAGCACGCCCCATGCCGACAAGGTTCTTTCCCGTCGCCTTCGCCCACATCGTGCGCCCGCCGACCTTGAGGCTACGCAGCACGCCCCGCGGATGACGCTTGAGCTGGTTGAGCCGTACGTAATCCTGTTGCATCACAACGACATTGAGCGGAACCTTGCCGTAAGGCGGTTCCAGACCGGACTCGTCTGCTCCGAGCTTGCGCGCGTTGAACGGCTTCGGCTCGATCGACCGGCCCGTGGGGCGACCGCCAGGCGTCTCCGGGTAGTAGTCCGAGTAGCCGGGCACCCAGCACATCTTCAGCGGTGAGTGCTTCAGAACGAAGGACAGCATCTCGGGGCCGCGCTCGAGATAGGTGTCGATACGCTCCGGTTCGACCACGTCGCCGATGATCGTGTGCAGATATGTGCGCGCTGCCTCGGGGGTGTCCGTGACGCCGGCGCGCTTGAGGACCTCGTTATTCGGAATCCACACGCCGCCGCCTGACCGCGCAGTGGAACCGCCATAGTGTGGCGCCTTCTCGACGACTACTGTGGATAGTCCCTGGTGGGCCGCGGTGAGGGCGGCGACCATGCCGGCCGCGCCACTGCCCACCACGACGACGTCGTACTCCTGACCCGTCATGTAGAACACGTTATAGAATTGCCCGGCCGACCCACAACTGCGCCGGTGGAAGAGACGAGGGGAATTCGCGGACATGCTCAGTGCCGAGGTGCGTGAACAGCTGGCGGCCGACCTGGCCGAGGCCGAGCGCAGCCGCGTCCCGATTTCGCCGTTGACCGACGGGAACCCCGACATCGACGTGGTCGACGCCTATGAGATTCAGCTGATCAACATCCGGCAGCGGGTCGCAGAGGGTGCCCGCGTAGTGGGACACAAGGTTGGCCTGTCGTCCGAGGCCATGCAGAAGATGATGAACGTGGACGAACCCGATTACGGGCACCTGCTCGACGAGATGGCTGTGTTTGAAGACCGGCCGGTGAAGTCGGCGAAGTATCTGTATCCGCGCGTCGAGGTCGAGGTCGGTTTCGTCCTTGCCGACGACTTGCCGGGCGCGGGCTGCACCGAGGACGACGTGCTGGCGGCGACGGCGGCATTCGCGCCTTCGATTGAGTTGATCGACACCCGCATCACCGACTGGAAGATCAAGCTGTGCGACACCATTGCCGACAACGCGTCGTCGGCCGGGTGGGTGCTCGGTGAGGCGCGGGTGTCGCCGAAGGACATCGACATCCGCAACATCGACGCGGTGCTCACCAACAACGGTGAGGTGGTCGCCAAGGGCCGCAGCGATGCGGTGCTCGGAAACCCGGTGACCGCCGTGGCGTGGTTGGCGCGCAAGGTCGAGAGTTTTGGCGTCCGTTTGAAGGCCGGAGACATCGTGCTGCCCGGCTCGTGCACGCGTGCGATAGATGCACCGCCGGGCAGCAATTTCGTTGCGGACTTCGCCGGGTTAGGTTCTGTACGACTGAGTTTCGAGTAGCTCCAATAGCAAGGAATTGCATATGCCTTCCAAAGCCTCGGTGGCGATCGTCGGTTCGGGCAACATCAGCACCGACCTGCTGTACAAATTGCTGCGCTCGGAGTGGCTCGAGCCGCGCTGGATGATCGGCATCGACCCGGAGTCCGAGGGTCTGGCCCGCGCGCGCAAGCTCGGACTGGAGACGTCGCACGAAGGTGTCGATTGGCTGCTCGCGCAAAGCGACAAGCCGGATCTGGTGTTCGAGGCGACAAGCGCCTACGTGCACCGTGACGCGGCGCCGAAGTATGCCGAGGCCGGTATTCGCGCCGTCGACCTGACGCCTGCCGCTGTCGGGCCTGGCGTGATTCCGCCGGCGAACCTGCGTCAGCATTTGGACGCGCCCAACGTCAACATGGTGACCTGCGGTGGGCAGGCCACCATCCCGATCGTGTACGCGGTTTCGCGCGTCGTTGATGTCCCGTACGGCGAGATCGTCGCGTCGGTGTCCTCGGCGTCGGCCGGACCGGGCACCCGGGCCAACATCGACGAGTTCACCAAGACCACCAGCGCGGGCGTGCAGAACATCGGCGGTGCGAAGCGCGGCAAGGCGATCATCATCCTGAACCCGGCCGAGCCGCCAATGATTATGCGCGACACCATCTTCTGCGCCATCCCCGAAGACGCCGACCACGACGCAATCACCCAGTCGATCAACGATGTCGTCGCCGAGGTGCAGACCTACGTGCCCGGATATCGGCTACTGAACGAGCCGCAGTTCGACGAGCCGTCGGTGGTCAACGGCGGCAACCACCTGGTCACGACGTTCATCGAGGTCGAGGGCGCAGGGGACTACTTGCCGCCGTACGCGGGAAACCTGGACATCATGACCGCGGCGGCCACCAAGGTCGGCGAGGAAATCGCCAAGGAATCACTCTCTGTGGCAGGAGGTGCACAAGCATGAGCACCGATATTTTCTTCAATCCCATCTGGGATATCCGCATCACCGATACGTCGCTGCGCGACGGGTCTCACCACAAACGGCATCAGTTCACCAAAGACGAAGTGCACGCGATCGTTTCGGCGCTCGACGAAGCAGGTGTGCCGGTCATCGAGGTCACCCACGGCGACGGGCTCGGGGGGTCGAGCTTCAACTACGGCTTCTCGAAAACCCCTGAGCAGGAACTGATCAAGCTCGCGGCCGAGACCGCCAAAGAAGCCAAGATCGCGTTCCTGATGCTGCCCGGTGTCGGCACCAAGGAAGACATCAAAGAGGCGCAGAACAACGGGGGCTCGATCTGCCGCATCGCCACTCACTGCACCGAGGCCGACGTTTCCATTCAGCACTTCGGCCTGGCCCGCGAACTCGGCCTGGAGACGGTCGGGTTCCTGATGATGAGCCACACGATCCCGCCGGAAAAGCTTGCCGCCCAGGCGCGGATCATGGCCGACGCCGGCTGCCAGTGCGTGTATGTCGTCGACTCTGCCGGGGCGTTGGTGCTCGAAGGTGTGCGTGACCGGGTCGCCGCGCTGGTCGCCGAATTGGGATCCGATGCACAGGTCGGTTTTCATGGCCACGAGAACCTCGGCCTAGGCGTGGCCAACAGCGTGGAGGCCGTGCGGGCAGGCGCCAAGCAGATCGACGGCTCCTGCCGCCGCTTCGGCGCCGGTGCGGGCAACGCGCCGGTCGAAGCTTTGATCGGTGTCTTCGACAAGATCGGCGTGAAGACCGGCATCGACTTCTTCGACATCGCCGATGCCGCCGAAGAGGTCGTCGCACCAGCGATGCCGCAGGAATGCCTGCTCGACCGCAACGCGCTGATCATGGGCTACTCGGGCGTGTACTCGAGCTTCCTCAAGCACGCCATCCGGCAATCCGAGCGCTACGGCGTGCCCGCCCATCAGCTGCTGCACCGGGCCGGCCAGCGCAAGCTGATCGGCGGCCAGGAAGACCAGCTCATCGACATCGCACTCGAGATCAAGCGGGAACAGGACGCGGCCGCCGCGAAGTAACGGTTCGCTACGGTCGGCGACAAGCAGAGTGGAATTCGTCGACCCTAGGAGCTCGCCCGTGAAACTTCGCAACGCTGTGTTTGCCGCTTTCGGCACCCTGGCCTGCGCGGCCCTGACTGTGCCGCTCGCCAGCGCCGACCCTGAGCCCGCGCCCGCTCCGGCGAGCGACTGCAACGCCAGCACCCTGGCTAAGACGGTCAGTTCGGTCACGGCCTCGCTATCGGACTACTTCGCGGCCCATCCCGACGCGAACCAGGCGCTGATCGATATCACCAGGCAACCGGCGTTTGTCGCAGTCGGGCAGTTCGACGGCTACTTCAACGATCACCCCCAGGAAGCCGACGAGCTGCGCGCCATTCAGCAGCCCCTGGCCGACTACAAGAACCACTGTGGCATGGAGGTGTCGCCGACCGACGCGCTGACGGTCCTCGCCGACGTTTGACCTGCGGCTTGTTTAGCGCTCCCCGGTAACCGGTTAGGCCTTTGGTTGCGGCTTTTCGTCGCAGACCGAAGGAGTGATTCGATGTATATGTCCGCAACGACCGTGCGACGCGGCCTGTACGGCATGTTCGCCGGGGGCGTGTTGGCCTTGGGTTCGGCGGCCATCGTGATGCCGGTCGCCAACGCGACGCCTGACGGTTGTACCCAAAGTGGAATCGCAACCACCGCCAGCTCGGTCTCAGCGAGCACCGCGGCCTACCTGGCTGCCCATCCGCAGACCAACCAGGAGCTGACTGACATCGCGAAGCAGCCGTCTGACCAAGCCGAGGCGGCCTACCAGGCGTACTTCGCGAGCAATCCGCAGATCGCGAACGAGCTGCAGGCGATCAACCAGCCCGCCGACGACCTCTTGGCGCAGTGCGGCGTGACTGTGACGCCGACACCGATCTCGGAGATTTTGCAGACGCTCTAATCGCCTAAGACGGGCAAGATGGGCCGGTGACTGTCGCCGCCCCCATCCAGCGCCGCAGGCGCATCGGGTCGATGGAAGTCTTGCTCGCCTCGCTCATCGCGCTTGCCTTAGGGGCCGGCGCGATGAGTGCTTTTGTGGCAGGTTATGCCGACCTGAGTATGGCCGCGACCGTGTTCTGCGGTGTCTTCGTGCAGGCCTTGCCGTTCTTGGTGCTCGGTGTGGTGATCAGCGGCCTGATCGCCGCGTTCGTTTCGGCCGACCGGCTGGCGCGCTGGCTGCCCCGTCGTCCCGCGGTGGCCGTTGCGGTCGCCGGAGTGGGCGGTGCGGCGTTGCCGGGCTGCGAATGCGGCTCGGTGCCGGTGGCTCGACGACTGTTCGGTGACGGGGTGTCCGGAGCGGCCGCTTTGACGTTCATGCTGTCGGCGCCTGCCATCAATCCCGTTGTGCTGGTGGCCACCGCGGTTGCGTTTCCCGGCCAGCCTGCGATGGTGCTCGCTCGCTGCCTCGCATCGTTGCTCACCGCGATCGCGATGGGACTGCTCTGGCAACGGTGGGGCCGCGCCGAATGGGTGACCCGACGCCTGCCGACGCCGCACGCCACAGACGCGTCTCGCTGGACGGTGTTCACCGAGGCGGCGCGCCACGATTTCCTGCAGGGAGCCTCCTATCTGGTGCTCGGAGCGGCCGCCGCGGCATTGTTGCGAGTTGCCTTGCCGCCCTGGGTATTTCAGCATCTCGCCGGCCACCTAGTCCTCGGGGTTCTGACCATGGCACTGTTGGCCGTCGTGTTGGCGCTGTGTTCGGAGGCCGACGCCTTCGTCGCCGCCAGCCTGACAATGCTGCCACTGCTGCCACGGCTGGTGTTTCTCGTCGTCGGCCCTGCCGTCGACGTCAAACTCTCGGCGATGCAGGCCGGAATGTTCGGGCGCCCCTTCGCAATTCGCTTCGGTCCTGCGACGTTCGTCGTTGCCACGGTCGTCGCGACCATCGTCGGCTTGGTGGTGCTCCGATGAGCCGGGGTACGCAGAACACCCTGGTCCTGCTCGTCGGTCTGAGTGCCCTGCTGATGGCGATCAAGGGCACCTACTTGCACTTCGTGAAGCCGTCGCTGTTGCCGTGGTTGATCGCCGCGGGGGTCGTATTGGTTGTCCTCGCGGTGGCATCGATCGTTCGCGACCTGCGCGACGCCCCGGACGCCGATGCCGACGAACACGGGCATCGGCATCGGTCGTGGCTGGTGTGGCTGTTGTTGGTGCCGATCGCGTTGACGACATTCGTGGTACCTCCGCCACTCGGCGCACAGGGGGCTGCCCCTGAGGCGGTCGCGGTGACGGCACCGCCGAAGCGGGCGTTTCCGCCGCTGCCTGCCGGACGTGCGCCGGCCGTGTCGATTCCCGACGCGGTCATGCGGGCGGCCGCCGATTCCACCGACAGCCTGGACCGCAGGCTCATCACTCTGGCTGGATTCACGGTCAAATATTCCGAGGGCACCGATCTGGGTCGCGTCGTCATCGTCTGCTGCGCCGCCGATGCCCAACTGGCCCGCATCCATCTGTCCGGCGTCGCGGCGGCCGAGGCGGCCGGTTACCCCGAAGACACCTGGTTGCAGGTGGAGGGAACCGTGGTCCCGGGAACGTCGACTGCATCGACCAACTTCGTCCCGACGTTTTCGGTGTCACGCGTCACGCGCATCGACAAACCCGCGAACACGTACGCCTACTAACCCTGTCGGGGCGGCAAGGCACGATGGTCTGATGACCGCCACCAGCTCGCCGATCATCACCCGAGACCGGGCCCAGGCGATCCTCGAACAGCTCGCTGGATCCGCGGCCAACCTGCGTGACGACCAGTGGACGGCGATCGAAGCCCTTGTGGTGCAGCGACGGCAGGCACTGGTGGTGCAACGTACCGGCTGGGGTAAGTCTGCGGTGTATCTCATCGCTGCCAAGCTGCTGCGCGAGAGCGGCCGCGGGGCGACGGTCATCGTGTCCCCACTGCTTGCGCTGATGCGTAACCAGGTCGCGGCCGCCGAGCGCGCAGGCGTCCGTGCGGCCACGATCAACTCGGGCAACGTCACAGAATGGGATGCCATCCATTCCAGGGTCGCCGACGGTGAACTCGACGTGCTGCTGGTGAGCCCGGAACGGCTCAACAATCCCGACTTCCGCGACAATGTGCTGCCATCGCTGGCGGCCGACGCGGGGCTGGTGGTGGTCGACGAGGCGCACTGCGTGTCCGACTGGGGCCATGACTTCCGGCCAGACTACCGGCGCATCCGGACACTTATCGCCGAGTTGGGAACGGACATACCGGTTTTGGCCACTACCGCCACCGCCAACGATCGGGTGGTCGACGACGTTGCCGCTCAACTCGGGGTCGGTGGCAGAGACACCCTGGTGCTTCGGGGCGGCCTGGACCGTGAGTCGTTGCGCCTGTCCGTGGTGAAGCTGACCACCCCTGCGCAGCGAGCGGCTTGGATTGCCGCGCAATTGGATTCGATCGAGGGCAGCGGCATCATCTATACCCTCACCGTCGCCAATGCCCATGACATCGCCACCCTGTTGGGGGACCGCGGCCACAAGGTCGCCGCGTATACCGGCGCGACCGACCCCGCCGAACGCGAGCAACTCGAAGCCGACCTACTCGACAACCGCGTCAAGGCGCTGGTTGCCACCTCAGCGCTCGGCATGGGATTCGACAAACCCGACCTCGGTTTCGTCATCCACCTCGGGGCTCCTTCCTCGCCCATCGCGTACTACCAGCAGGTCGGCCGTGCGGGCCGGGCCACCGCCAGCGCAGAGGTCATTCTGCTGCCCGGCAACGAGGACCAGGACATCTGGCGTTACTTCGCTTCGGTGGCGTTTCCGTCAGAACCCATGGTGCGCAGGGTGATCGACGCCCTCGAACCCGATCGCCCGCAGTCCACGCCGGCCCTGGAACCCCTCGTCGACCTGGGCCGCTCACGCCTGGAGATGGTGCTCAAGGTGCTCGATGTGGACGGTGCGGTGCGGCGGGTGAAGGGGGGTTGGATCAGTACCGGCCAACCATGGACGTACGACGAACCGCGGTACCGCAAGCTGGACGAAGCCCGGCGCCGCGAACAGCAGGCGATGCTGGACTACCAAGGCACGTCGGCGTGCCGAATGGCTTTTCTGCGTGGACAATTGGACGATCCCGAGTTGACTGAAGGCACCCGGTGCGGACGTTGTGACAACTGCGCGGGCGCACGCTACAGCGCTGAGGTGGATTCGACCGCGACCGATGCCGCCCGCGACCAACTCCGGCGACCGGGGGTCGAACTGACGCCCCGCAAACAATGGCCGTCGGGCATGGACAAGCTGGGCGTCGAACTGAGCGGCCGGATCAACGACGGGCCGGCGGTGGGCCGCACGATCGGGCGGCTGACCGATCTCGGCTGGGGTGCACGGCTGAAGCGGTTGCTTGATGAACCGGACGGTCCCGTTCCCGACGAGGTGATTCGAGCCGCGGTCGCGGTACTGGCCGCGTGGCCATGGCAGACCCGTCCGACCGCTGTCATGGGCTTGGATTCGCTTGCCCATCCCGTGCTGATCGGCTCCGTTGTGGATGGGCTTTCCCGACTCGGCCGGCTGATCAACCTGGGCACACTGCAATACGCCCCCGGCCGTCGGCCCGTGACGGCGGCCAACTCCGCCTACCGCGTTGCCGCGCTGAACAATTCATGGTCCGAGCCCGACCCGTCGGTCATCGGTGAGCTGGACGGCCCGGTGTTGTTGGTCGACGATGTCGCCGACACCGGATGGACGCTGACCATGGCCGCCAGGGTGCTGCGTCGTGCAGGCGCGCCGGAAGTACTGCCGTTCGCATTGGCCAGTGTCAGCTAGCGCACGGGCTTCACACCACCGAGTTGTTTGGTGACGGCGTCGGCTGTCGTCACGAGCGCTCGCGCCCGGTCGGCAATTTCGTTGTCGGTCAACGCCTTTCCGATGTGCATGGACGCGACCATGACCTGGCGCTGATAGTGGTCGTAGACGGGTGCGGAGATGACGCTGATGTCGTGACGAGTGCGGCCACCGGCGCTCTCGTCGCGCAGGTACACCCGCTCGCCGATGTCGGACACCAATTCGCCGAGCAGCGCGCGCAATTCGTCGGGCAGATTGCTCGACATACCCGCCATCAACGAATACAGCCGACGTCCGCCCGGCGTCAGGCGCTCCACGAGGTAGCCGTCGGCGCGGCATGCGGCGATCACCCGGTTGAGCCGTTCGGTGTTGGTGCGCAGCGGGATGGTCGGTTCCTTGGCCAGCCAGTTGCGCTCGGCCTCGTCGTCCCACAGCACGAACATCAACCCGACGGGCGGCGCGAACGGGTAACTCTGACCGACCTCGACACCGGGCCGGGCACCTGCGGGCGCCACCAGGTCCAGCAGCGTGATCCGGTCGTCGATGACTCCCGAAAGGGCCGCCGTGACATCGAAGCGCGCCGACAGCCTGCTCAGCTCGTCGCGCGCCGCGGGGCTGACCCGCATCGATTCCTGCGCCTTGTGGCCGAGAGTGATCAGCGACGGCCCCAGCCGGTAGGTCTTGTCCGCGGCGTCGCGGACCAGGTAGCCGGCCTCGGTGAGTGAGGTGACGATGCCGAGGCAGGTCGGCTTGCTCAGTCCCACCCGCCGCGCCAGGTCGGACAGGCCGAAGCGCTCTTCCGGCCGGCCCGCGAGGTAGTCCAGGATGCGGACCACACGCTCGGTGGGTGGCGAGGCACGGCCTGCGGACTCAGGGGCGGACACGCGAGCAGCGTACATCGCCGGTACATATATGGAACAGATCGGTCGATATATTGACTCTGGGTAGAACACGTTCTAGTTTCAAGGGCGTGTACTCGCAGCCATTCATCGACGCGATCGCCGAGGCCGAAGAACTGGTCGCGGCGGCCCCGCACATCGAATCCGAAGCCGACCTGTTGGAGGGCCTGCAGTACCTGGCGGGCTGCATCGCGGCATGTACGCATGTGGCGTTCGACTACGAGCGCGACCATCCGTTCCTGCACAGCGGCACCGGGCCGTTCACAAAGATGGGCCTGGACAATCCCGACACCATGTACTTCGGGACCCGCGTGCTGCCCGGGCACGACTACGTCGTGACTGGCAAGCGCGGCACCACCACCGATGTGAGCTTCCAGCTGCTCGGCGGTGAATACACCGACGAGGTGGTGCCGGACAGCGAGACCGCATTCGACGATCGCAAGCTCGACATCGCGGCCGACGGCAGCTTCGAATGGCGGTTCCGCCCGGAGACCCCGTCACAGTTGGTGATCAGGGAGGTCTACAACGACTGGTCGGCGCAGCGCGGCTCCTTCGCCATCAAGCGGCTGGACACGGCCGGCACTGCACCGCCGCCACTGACCCGCGAGCTCATCGAAAAGCGTTACGCCACAGCAGGTAGGCAGTTGGTGCAGCGGGTCAAGACCTGGCTGCAGTTTCCCCAGTGGTTCTACACGAACATTGGAGTCAACACTTTGGTGGCGCCGCGGCTCACCCCGGGCGGTCTGGCCACGCAGTACTCGTCCGTCGGGCAATTCGATCTGACACCGGACCAGGCGCTGGTGATCACCCTGCCGGTGAGCGACGCGCCGTATCTGGGCTTCCAGTTGGGCAGCCTGTGGTACATCTCGCTGGACTACATCAACCACCAGACGTCGCTGAACGGCACTCAGGCGCAGGCTGATCCGGACGGCAAGATC
>Ga0068863_100002932_pt1 | contig 16866 bp, 12 predicted proteins | sample KBSSwiS62_FD_66596 | JGI IMG/M metagenome (GOLD analysis project Ga0068863, IMG submission 66596) | Switchgrass rhizosphere microbial communities from Kellogg Biological Station, Michigan, USA - KBS Switchgrass S6-2 | ecosystem: Host-associated > Plants > Roots > Rhizosphere > Soil ...
ATCCATACATGCTGCGCTACGGCTTGACGGGTGGAATCGCCAGCGGGAAAAGCACGGTGGCGGCGATATTGCGCGGGCACGGGTTTAGGGTGCTGGAGGCGGACAAAATTTCGCACGCGCTGATCGAGCCGGGCGGCGCCGCGTACGAAGAAGTGATTGCGCGATTTGGACGCGACATTTTGGACGCGGACGGAAGAATCAATCGCGGGCGACTGGGCGCGATGGTATTTCGGGATCCAGAAAAATTAAAGCAGCTGAACGGAATGCTGCACCCGCGAGTAGAAGTAGAGCTGCTGCGGCGCTTGGGGGAACTGGAAAAATCCGGCACGGTTGCGGTGGCGTTTGTGGAAGCGGCGCTGATTTTTGAAGCAGGGTTGGACAACAGGCTGGACGGCGTGGTGCTGGCGTGGTGCCTGCCGGAACAGCAAGTAGCGCGTCTAATGGAGCGAGGGATGAGCGAAGTGGAAGCACGCCAGCGAATCGGCACGCAAATGCCGGTGCAGGAAAAGTTGGCGTTGGCCGCAGAAAAAATCGATTGTTCGGGTTCTATAGAAGAGACGCGGAGCCAGGTGGATGCGCTGGCGGACAAATTGCGCGCGGCGGCCTCGGCGAACTGAGCGGCGGGTTTTGATCGGCGTTATCATTTCCGGCTGAGAACAAAGTCGGTTGTGGGAGGGAGAAGTCCGATGGGATCTGGCAGAATTTCGGTGCTGCGGCCACTGGCCGTGATTGCGATTTTGATTTTGGTGGCGTACTGGGCAGGGGCACGCTGGGGACCGCGCGGACCGGTCAGCGTGGAAGCGGTACCGCCCGTGACCGTAGACAAAGGCGAAGTGCGCAACGTTAGTCTGGCGGATCGTGACGCGGCGCTAAGCAACGATGAAGTGCTGAACGTGCGGATTTATCGGGAGACTTCGCCGGCGGTGGCGAACGTGCTGACGAAGGCAACGGAGTACGATTTTTGGATGGATCCGGTACCGGTGGAGGGAGCTGGCTCGGGGTTCGTGATTGACGGCAAGGGCTACATCCTGACGAATTTTCACGTAGTGCAAGGGGCGCAGACCGTCGAGGTGGTGCTGGGCGACCAATCGCGCTATTCGGCGAAATTCATCGGAGCGGACCAGCGCAACGATGTGGCGCTGCTGAAAGTGGAACCAAAGGGTAAGCCGCTGATGGCTTTGTCATTGGGCGACTCGGCGGCGTTGCAGGTCGGGCAGAAGGTATTGGCGATCGGAAACCCGTTCGGATTTCAGAGCACGCTGACGACGGGGGTAGTGAGCGCGCTGGGGCGCACGGTACAGACGAGCCAGACGACATTCATCGATCAGGCCATACAGACGGATGCAGCGATTAACCGCGGAAATTCTGGCGGGCCGCTGATCAACTCGCACGGCGAAGTGATCGGCATCAACTCCGCGATTTATACGCCGTCGGGCACGACGGCAGGAATCGGGTTTGCGATTCCGATCAATACGGCGAAGCGCATCGCGCACGATCTGATTACAGATGGGCGTGTGCACCAGGCGTTTTTAGGCGTGGAGACGATTCCGATCAACGAATCGTTTGCGGAAGCGCTGGGCTTGCCGGCACAGGAAGGGTTGCTGGTGCAGACGACCAGCCGCGGCGGACCGGCGGCAGAAGCGGGTATCCGCGGTGGCGATCGCGTCGCGCAGGCGGGGATGCGGCGGTTTTACGTTGGCGGGGACGTGCTGACGGCGATCGACGGACAAAAAATCGCGAATCGCGTGGACGTGGACCTGATGCTGAACAAGAAACGGCCGGGCGAAGAAGTGACGATTACGCTGTTCCGCGGCGGAAAGAAGATAGACGTGAAGGTGAAACTGGGGGAGCGGCCGCAAAGCAACTAATCGCGCAGGTCAAGAGCCGAATTCGGCGCGGTAGCGGTTGCGGTCGGATTCGGGGAGAGTGAACCAGGCTTCGGCGATATCGCGCACGCGCTCTAATTCCTTTTGCATTTCGTGGTGTTTGACTTCCATCGCATGGGCGTCCGTATTCTGTGGGACTTCAATCGGCGGCGCGAAAATGACCACGGCACGGCTGAACGGAACCGGAAGCAGGAAGTGGTCCCAGGTTTTTTCGAAAGTTTTGCCGCATTCGACGCCGATGTGAAAGACCGTGATGGGACAACCGGTGCGGCGGGCGAGCATGACTGGACCGGGCTTGGCGATGTAACGCGGGCCGCGCGGGCCGTCAATGGTGAAGGCACAGTCCTTCCCTTCCTCAATTCGTTTGGCCATGACAGCGAGGCCGCGCAGGCCGCCGCGCGACGAACTGCCTTGTGCGGTGCCAAAGCCCAGCCACTCGATTACTTTGCGGGTCCATTGACCATCGAAGGCGGTGGTGTTCATCACGACGATGCCCATATCGCGCGCCCACCAGGAAATTGGAATGATGACGCGATGCCAAAAGGCCCAGATGCAGCGGCGGCTGGAAGCGTGAACGTCGCGAGCGTGGTGCCAGCCGAGAACTTCAAAACGGAGCGTTGGGCCGAGCGCGCAGATTACCGAGTAGACCAGCGCGGCGATGATGGGAATCTGGATTCGGCGCGACCAGGGAAGCTGCGGAAGACGCGTGTCGTAATGCAGGCTGACTTCGCGGGAGCCAGGGTCGTTTCCAGCGGGTTCGGGAGAAGCGGATGGAGTTTCGGCGCTGGTCATTTATTCAGAGTGGTATTCAGTATGGTATTCCGTGTGGCATGCAGGATGGATGTGCCAGGATAAGTGTTTCGACCCTAGAATCCTTTTCGCTGTAGCCGCAGTTGGCACGCCGTATAGTATAAAGAAGAGCGGCTGGTCGGGATTACACATAGAGTATGGAAGGCCTGAAACCCCAAAGACGAGAGTGTCGCCGGAGCGCCCGCTATTTTTGCGGGTTGCAGCTCTTAAGCGCCGCATTTCTGGCTGTTGTTCCCATTTCCCTGATCGCGCAGCAAACTCCACAACAGGAACCGCAAGGCGAAATCATCGGCACGATTGAAGGGCAAGCGATCGCGTTGAAAGGGCCGATGAGCGTCCAGGTAGTCGGCAACGACGTAAAAACCATGCTGCGAAGCGGCGTGGATGTCCGCGTGAAGAGCGGGCACGCGCGGATCGAACTGGCGAGCGGAGGAAGTATCTCCATCTGCGGCCCGGCGCATATTTCCATGCTGAAGGCGGCGAATGGGCTGACCATCGCGCTAGACAGCGGAACAATTCACGCGCATATCGAAGGCAATCTGACGTTGAGTGTGTTCACGACACAGATTCTGGCCAAGTCCATCGCCATCGGAGACGGGCCCCAGGATTTGCTGGTCGGATTTGATACGCCGGGATTGATGTGTGTGCGGGCAGGACGCGGAGCGGTGCGACTAGAGGAACAGTTCGGCAGCCAAACTGTGGTGGTGCCGCAGGGCGGCGATGTGACGCTGGTCAACGGACAACTGGAAGGAATGCGCATGAACAGCGCATTATGCGCTTGCGAGCCATATGCGCAGCAGCAATTAACAGCAAAAGGCGGTGCGCCTGCGAGCACGCCCGAAATCAGCACGCTGGCCAGCAGCGAAGAGATTCACAAGACCGCAGTTCTCAAGAATCCGACTGTGCCCAAGAGAAACATTCTTCCCGTAGATCCGCCAAAAGCGGAGGCCGCACCGACGTATCAGGTGTACATGCCTCCGCTACGCTACGACGCCAGCCAGAAGGTACAGGACGAGCCCGATCCGAAATTGATTATGTTGGTAAGGCGGGTAAGGGTGCGGCCGACGTTGATTTTTGAGAGCCGTGTGGAAGGCGACTCGGTGGGCGCGGAGACCAAGACTCTGGCGGCAACGGCCGCGAAACCGCAAAATTCGGCGGCCAAGCCTGCCACGCCAGCGAGCACCGGGCTGATGGATCGAGTTAAGAGTTTTCTGAAGAGCTTGTGGACGCCAAACTCTTAACAAACCAGTACTTACAGTATTTATGGTAGAGAAGTAGGGAGAGTAATTTTCTTATGTGCTGTGTGTATTCTCGCAGCAAAGCTGAGTGCTTATAGGCTATATTCTCTGTGCTAGTTTCTGGTCCAGAAGTGGTGGCGTCATCCCGCCCGTCCGCCCCTGTGTGCCGCGAGCGATAACCAATAACGGAGAGAGTTGTGTCCATTATTCGGCCCCTAAAAAAGCTGTACGAGATACCTGTATCTCTCCTTGCGCCGTTGCTACTGGCGATTCTTTTGCAGGGTTGCACGGCGACAACCAACGGCAGCGGCCAAAATCCAGATCCGCCATCGGGTGACCAAACGGCTCCGACCGCGCCGGGTTCGCTGGCTGCCAGCGCGACGTCCAGCACGCAAATCAACCTGACGTGGGCGGCTTCATCCGACAACGTCGGCGTCACGGGATACCGTGTGGAGCGCTGCAGCGGGGCGAGCTGCTCATCGTTCGCTCAGGTTGGCACCTCGACGACGGCTAGCTATGCCGACTCCGGCCTTAATGGATCGACCTCGTACACTTATCGAGTGCGGGCCGCCGATGCGGCGGGCAATTTAAGTGGCTACTCCAACACTGCGTCCGCAACGACGCAATCCTCAGGCGACACCCAAGCGCCTAGTGCGCCGAGCGCGCTGACAGCAGCGGCGTCTTCCAACACGCAGATTGGATTGACCTGGACGGCGTCAAGCGACAATGTGGGCGTTACGGGATACCGCGTCGAGCGCTGCGTTGGAAGCGGCTGCGTCTCGTTTGCGCAAGTTGCCAGCGTTACGGCGGTGGGTTTCAGCGATAGCGGCTTGTTGGCCGGAACGACTTACGGGTATCGCGTTAGGGCGACGGATGCGACGGGAAACCTGAGCGGGTATTCCAACATTTCGTATGCGACCACCACGGGCACGGGTGATACGCAAGCACCCACGCTACCAAGCAGTCTGATCGCCACGGCATCTTCAAGTTCGCAAATCGGATTGAGCTGGACGGCCTCCACCGACAATGTCGGTGTGACCGGATACGATATTGAGCGCTGCGCAGGAGCGGGCTGCACGGCTTTCGCGCAAATCGGAACGACGAGCGGAACCACGACTTTTGCTGACAGCGGACTAACGGCATCGACAGCATTCCGTTATCGAGTGCGTGCGAGCGACGCTTCGGGAAACTTGAGTGGGTATTCGAACATTGCCTCAGCAACGACCAGCGCGTCATCCGACACGCAGGCGCCAACGGTGCCGAGCAGTCTGACCGCCACGGCATCTTCGAGTTCGCAAATCGGCTTGAGTTGGACGGCGTCAACCGACAACGTCGGCGTGACGGGATATCGCATCGAGCGCTGCGTTGGAGCGAGTTGCACGACATTTGCGCAAATCGGTACGACGACGGGCGCAACGACGTTCACGGATACGGGTCTAGCGGCATCCACGGTCTATCGCTATCGTACACGCGCCGCTGATTTGGCCGGCAATCTTAGCGGATATTCGAACATTGCCTCGGCGACAACCAGCGCATCGACTGACACACAGGCGCCGACGGCGCCGAGCAGTCTGGCCGCCACGGCATCTTCGAGTTCGCAAATCGGCTTGAGTTGGACGGCGTCAACCGACAACGTCGGCGTGACAGGCTATCGGGTCGAGCGGTGCGCGGGAGCGAGTTGCACTGCGTTTGCGCAGGTGGGAACGACGACAGGCGCGACGACGTTCACGGATACGGGTTTAACGGCTTCCACGGCCTATCGTTATCGAGTACGAGCTGCCGATGCTGCGGGGAATCTGAGCGCGTACTCCAATATCGCGCCGGCGACGACAACAGCGGCAACGGATACCACGCCACCATCGGCACCGAGCAGTCTTGCGGCGACCGCTTCGTCGAGTTCGCAGATTGGATTGACCTGGACAGCGTCGACCGACAATGTGGGAGTGACCGGATACCGGATCGAACGCTGCAGCGGTGGGAGTTGCAGTTCGTTCGTGCAGGTGGGAACGACGACGGGCGCGACAACGTTCAGCGACAGTGGGCTGACGGCTTCTACCTCATATTCGTACCGTGTACGGGCCGCGGACGCCGCTGGGAACCTAGGCGGGTATTCGAACGTGGCATCGGCGAGCACCAATGCTGCGGCGGATACGCAAGCACCGACGGCGCCGAGTAGCCTGGTGGCAACAGCGTCGTCGAGCACGCAGATCGGGCTGACCTGGACGGCGTCAACGGACAATGTAGGTGTGACGGGGTATCGGATCGAGCGCTGCAGCGGGGCTAGCTGCAGTTCGTTTGTGCAGATCGGCACGACTACGGGCGCGACAACGTTCGGCAATAGCGGGTTGACGGCTGCAACCTCTTATTCGTACCGCGTGAGGGCAACGGATGCCGCGGGAAACCTGAGCGGGTATTCGAATGTGGCGTCGGCGACGACGTCTTCTAGCGGCGGCGGCTCCATTACGGTTTCGGTTAGTCCGAAGCGCGGCGGCCTGACCACTTCGCAAACCCTTTCGATTACAGCGACCTTGACGAACGATACGGCCAATCAAGGCGTGACATGGTCGTTCGCTTCGACAGGTTCGACGAGCGGCGGAGGATTTTCTTCGACAAGCAGTACTTCCGGAAATGCGGTGACGTTCACCGCTCCCAGCGGCGCAGGCGTGGTGACGATTACAGCTACGGCAGTGGGCGACGCGACCGCCACCGCGACTGCCACGGTAGGTGTCACCGACCTGACAGGCGTGACGACCTATCACAACAACCTTTCGCGCGACGGGTCAAATCAGCAGGAATATGCCCTGACCACCGCGAATGTAAGTACTTCCACTTTCGGCAAGCTCTTTACCTGCACGGTAGACGGAGCGGTATACGCGCAGCCGTTGTGGGTATCGAAGGTGACGATCGGGGGAGTGAAGCACAATGTCCTGATCGTGGCCACGATGCACAACAGCATTTATGCGTTCGACGCGGATAGCAGCCCGTGCGTCACCCTGTGGCATGCCAATTTGCTGGATAGCGTGCACGGCGGAACGTCGGGCGAAGTGCCAGCCCCGTCGTTCGTGTCGGGAAGCCTTTTGGGAGCAGGCTCGGGAGACATTTCGCCCGAGGTTGGGATACTGGGTACACCGGTCATCGACGGAAGCACCAAAACGATTTATGCCGTCACCAAGTCAGAGAACACCACGACGCAGGCATTCTTTCAGCGCCTGCATGCGATCGATCTGACAACGGGGGCAGAGAAATTCAGCGGGCCGGCCTCGATTGATTCGTCGATCACAGTGCCTGGAACAGGCGTTGCCTCGTCAGGCGGAGTCGTGCCATTTGATCCAAAGCAGGAAAATCAACGTCCCGGATTGGCGCTGGTGAACGGAATTGTTTACGTGTCCTGGGCGTCCCACGAAGATGCGCCTCCGTATCACGGTTGGGTGCTAGGTTTCAGCGCAGCGACGCTGGCACTCTCAAACAAGTTCAACGCCTCTCCGAACGGCGCACAATCCGGTATCTGGATGTCGGGAGGAGCGCCGGCCGCGGACAGCAGCAACAATTTGTACGTCATGACCGGCAACGGATCGTTCGATGCCGATACCGGCGGTAGCGATTACGGCAGCAGTTATCTGAAGCTCTCCACCACGGGTGGACTAACAGTGAGCGATTATTTTACACCGCACAACCAGGACAGCTTGAGCAGCGCGGACCAGGACGTGGGCGCAGGAGGAACAGCGCTCTTATTCGGGCAAAATCTGATGGTCGGCGCGGGAAAGAGCGGCGTATTTTTTGTCCTGAACCGCAGCAATATGGGTCAATTCAACTCGTCGTCTGACGCCGCAGCGGTGCAGACGTGGACGGCGGGCCGCGCATTTTCCACTCCTGCGTTCTGGAACAATACTATGTATTACTTTGGAGTTAATTTCGGTTCTCCCCGAGCCGGGGTGGCATACGACTTCAATACGTCGACCGGCCTGTTCGATACGACGCCCTCGTCGCAAACCGCCAGCGGGCTTAGATTCCCGGGCGCGACGCCGTCGGTCTCTTCGTCAAGCTCGACGAACGGGATTGTGTGGGTGCTCGACACCAACCCATATTGCACGCCGCAATCGTCTGCATGCGGACCGACCGTGCTTCATGCGTTTGACGCCAACAATCTCGGCACAGAGCTTTGGAACAGCACGCAGGGAAGCGGTAATGCGGCAGGCTTTGCGGTGAAATTCGCCGTTCCGACTGTAGCAAACGGGAAAGTCTACGTCGGGAACCGTGGGAACAATACCGGCGATGTGGATAGTTCGACATCAACGCCGGGGCAAATCGACGTGTACGGGCTGCTGCCGAATTGAGACCGCGATCGTTGTGAAGCGAAGAGCCCTGGCGATGAGCCGGGCGTTTTGTTTCGTGTGGATTTGCCGAGTCGGATTTGCGTGCGGGAGAAACGACCGCAAAGCTAGTGGTTACATGCCTTCGTAATTGGGTCCGCCACCGCCTTCAGGAACAACCCAATCAATGATCTGGTAGGGATCGGCGATGTCGCAGGTCTTGCAGTGCACACAATTGGGGAAATTGATTTTTAGTTTTAGTGCGCCGGTGGATTCTTTGGCCATTTCGTAAACGGCAGCGGGGCAGAAATATTGGCAGGGGTTGCCGTATTCCTCCACGCATTTTGTAACGCAGATATTTGACTCGAGGATGTGGAGGTGACATGGCTGGTCATCGTTGTGGCGCGTGCCGGAGTGATAGACGTCGGTGAGGCGGTCGAAAGTGAACTTGCCGTCGCCCTTGAAGCGGTCTTCGGGATTGGGTGGCGCGGCCGCGGGAGACGCGAGCTTTTTGTAGTGCCGGTAGCCGGCGTCGGCGCGCATGGGGTCAACAAGGCCACGGCCGCCGGTAATTTGCTGGAATGCAGTATGGACGAAACCGCGTAACATGCCGTGCTGGAAGGACTGGTGGAAATTGCGGACCTTCCATAGCTCGTCCTTGATGTAGCTTTGCTCGACACGTTGCTGGAAACCGCCTAGAGTCTTCGTCGTGTTGTCGCCCGTATTGAGCGATTCGAAAATAGTTTCGGCAGCGAGCATGCCGCTCTTGATTGCCAAGTGGATGCCCTTGAGGCGCTGAGAATCGAGGAAGCTGCCGGAGTCGCCGATGATGAGGACGCCGTCGACAGTGTTACGCGGCATGGCGTACCAGCCGCCGTAGGGCAAGGATTTTGCGCCGTAGCGCACGAGTTTGCCGCCTTCGAGAATTCTTTTGAGGTGCGGGTGGGTCTTCCACTTTTGAAAAGCAGCATGCGGATCGAGTTGCGGGTCGGCGTATTCGAGAGCGAGGACGAGGCCGATGGAGAGACGATTATTGGAGAGGCCGTAGATCCAGCCGCCGCCATACATATCAATGGAGACGGGCCAGCCCAGCGTGTGAGCGACGTAGCCAGGCTCGACGCGCCCGGGCTGGATGTCCCAAAGTTCCTTGATGCCGATGCCGTAGCTTTGCGGATTGAGGTTGTCGAGTTTTCTTTCGGCGACGAGCTTCTTGGTTAGCGAGCCGCGGGTGCCTTCGGCCAGAACGGTGATTTTGGCGCGGAGTTCGTAGCCGGGAGTGTAGTTATCCTTGGGCTTGCCGTTTTTGTCGAGGCCCTTGTCTTCGGTGATGACGCCCGCGACGGAACCATTTTCGCCGTAAACCAGTTCGGCGCCGCCAAACTCCTTGAAGACGTTGACTCCGGCGGATTCGACCAGGCCGCCGAGCCACCTCACGATTTTATTAAGAGATACGACGTAGTTACCGCTGTTCCGAAAGGGCGGTGGAGTGACGGGAAAGCGGAACGAGGAATTTTGTGTGAAAAACAGAGCGGCGGAATCGGTGACAGGCGTATCGAGCGGGGCGGATTTCTGAAAGTCAGGAACGAGCTCGGCGAGGGCTTTGGGGTTCATGATGGCGCCAGAAAGTTGATGCGCGCCGATTTCGCGGCCTTTTTCCAGGACGTAGATATTTTCCGCAGAAAGTTGTGGCTTGGCGCCGGAGTCGTTGTGCTTCTTGATGAGGTTGGCGAGATGGAGGGCGCAGCTTAGTCCGGCCGGGCCGGCGCCGACGATGAGTACGTCGGCTTCAAGTTGTTCGCGTTGGGTGGTCATCGAACCTATGTTAACAAGGGATTGACGCCGTTTGCTGTTAACCCTTGCTTCGAAGGCGGCCAAAGGTCAGTCCAAATTGACGTTTGGGTGAAGTCAGTGGGATAGCCCACCTGCTGCAGCCCTTAGTTGCCGGTGGGAATGATGCCGGCGTTTTCGACCATGAGCATAACGGTTCGTTCTGGAGCGCGGGTGCGGTGGAGGACGCCTTTGGGAACCACGGTGCCCTGGCGTGGCCCGAGCTCCAATGTCTGGCCTTCGAGGTCGATCAGGAGTTTGCCTTCGACCACATAGAAGAATTCGTCGTCGTCATCGTGTTTGTGCCAGTGATATTGGCCTTGCACTACGCCGAGGCGCACGACTGAGCCATTCACCTGGCACAGCGTCTGGTTGTACCAACGATAGGCGCAATCGTCGGCGAGGGCTTTTTCTTCGACGATTTCGAGCGGCTGGTAAAAAATATTGAGGCGCGTTTCGTAGGGAAAGGTCGGCGTTTCGCCCATGGCTCCTCCGGCATGCTCGAGAGGCAACTTCTACATCCCACTTTCCCGCCTGAATAAGTGGACCGCAAGAGTCAAAATGTCTCGATGCTGCGCGCACGAAAAAGGTGTGAGAACGCCGACGTCACTTGGCTTTTTGCAGTTCTTCGGCAAGCGCGGGCATGATTTCGAAGATATCCCCGACTACGCCGTAGTCGGCGATTTCGAAAATCGGCGCGTTCTGATCTTTGTTGATGGCGACGATGGTACGCGCGCCCTTCATGCCGACGACGTGCTGGATGGCGCCGCTGATGCCAAGCGCGAGATAGAGCTTGGGAGCGACGGTTTGGCCAGAGCTGCCGATCTGCCGCTCCATGGGAAGCCAACCTTCGTCGCAAATAGGGCGTGACGCCGCAATTTCCGCGCCCAGAGCTTTGGCAACGGCTTCCGCTTGCGGAATATTTTCCGGAGCTTTGATGCCGCGACCGATCGCCACGATGAGAGGAGCCTGGGTAAGATCGACCGCGGACTTGGCTTCCTTGAAAAGCTCCAGCGGCTTGGTGCGAATCTGCTGGGACTCAAGTTCGACACTGACTTTGTTAACCGGTCTTGCGCCACCCTCGGCCGCCACGACCTGATCGGCGCGAAATGCGCCGGACTGAAAGGACGCGAACCACGGGCCGGCGCCGACGAAGGAAACGTCCGCAGCGGTCTTGCCCTGGAACATCTGGCGAACGAAAACGAGCTTGCCGCCTTCGCTGCGGTAGCCGATGCAGTCGCCGATCATGCCTTTGCCCAGCATGGCGGCCAGCTTGGGTGCGAAATCGCGCACCTGATAAGTATGGGGAAAGATAACCAGGTCAGGCTTGCTGGATTCGACGACTTGTTTGAGTGCAATGCAAAACCCGTCGGGAGTGTAATTTTCCAGCAAGTCGTGTTCGACTTGAAGAACTTCTGCAACGTTTTTTACGGCGAGCTCAGCCGCCAGCGCGTCAGTTCCTTTGCCGACGACGGCCGCGCTTACGGAACCCGCTGCAGCTGCCGCAATTTGTTGCGCCGCTACGAGCGTCTCGAAACTGCTGTTGTTCCACTTTCCTTGCCGCTGCTCGGTGATGACGAGAATTTTCATGGTCAGATCACCCGCGCTTCGAATCTTAGTTTTTCGACGAGCTTCGCTGCGACTTCCTTTGCCGGGCCAGACAGGAATTCCGTTTTCTTGGTTTTTACCGGCACATAAATCTTCTCGACTTTCTGAGTGGGCTCAATCGTTGCGCCAAGCGATTCGCGGGTAACGGTTGCGAGCTCTTTTTTCTTGGCAGCCATAATGCCTTTCAGCGTAGCGTAGCGAACTTTGTTGATTCCCGACTGAATGGAGAGCACGGCGGGCAGCGGGCATTCGATCCATTGGAACCAGCCGGCCTCGAGTTCGCGCTTAAGTTTTAACTTTCCTTCGTTCGCTTCGATGGCCATGATGATGGTGGCATGCGGACGGTCGAGCAGCGCGGCCAACAACACGCCCGTCTGCCCAAAGCCCTGATCGTCGCTCTGCAGTCCGGTGAGAATCAGGTCGGCGTTTTCGTTTTTGACAGCCGTAGCTAGGGCATTTGCCGCACCCAGCGGATCGAGTTGCGCGAATTGATCATCGGCAATGTGAATGCCGCGGTCCGCGCCCTTGGCCAGTGCTTCTTTGATGGTTTGCTTCACGCGCTCCGGTCCCATGGAAAGCGCCACCACCTCCCCGCCGTGCTTCTCCTTCAGGCGCAGCGCTTCTTCCAGCGCAAAGCTGTCCGGTTCGTTCATCTCAAAGCCGATGTCCGATTCCTTGATCCAGTTTCCGGCTATGGCCAGGGGCGCGTCTTTGGCGGGCACCTGCTTGATACACACGATGATTTTCACGGAGTTTTCCTTACGGGCTTCCACGCCCGCTCGGAATCGCGGGCGCCAAAAAATCAGGACCGCGCCGGCTACTTGCCCGCCCAGCGCTTAAAGATGAGCGCGGCGTTAGTGCCGCCAAAGCCAAACGAATTTGAGAGCGCGTAGTCCACGGTGGCTTTGCGCGCCACGTTGGGAACGTAGTCCAAATCGCACTGCGGATCGGCATGAAACTGATTGATAGTGGGCGGCAAAATCTGATCACGCAGCGCCAACACGCTAATGCCGGCCTCCAGGCCGCCCGCACCGCCGAGCAGGTGACCGGTCATGGACTTGGTCGAGCTGACCGGAAGCTTTTTGTTGATGGCGCGTTCGCCGAAAAGACGCTTCATGGCCGTGGTTTCGATGATGTCGCCGATCGGCGTGGAAGTCCCGTGCGCATTTACATAGCCGATATCGTCGGGCGAGAGTTTCGCGTCTTTCAAAGCCGCGCGCATTACGCGGAATGCGCCATCGCCGTTTTCGACAGGCTGGGTGATGTGATACGCGTCGCCGGACATTCCATAACCGACGATTTCGGCAAGGATGGGAGCGTTACGTTTGGTCGCGTGCTCGAGTGACTCCAAAATCAAAATCCCCGCGCCTTCGCCGACGATAAAACCGTCGCGGTCAACGTCAAAGGGGCGGCTGGCAGTGGCGGGGTCGTCGTTGCGTGTGGAAAGCGCTTTCATCGAAGCGAATCCGCCCACACCCATGGGAGTAATGGTGGCTTCGGTGCCGCCGCAGATCATCATGTCTGCCGCGCCGCGTTCAATAATCTTGAAGGAATCGCCAATCGCGTGAGCGGAAGCGGAGCACGCCGTCGCCGTGGCCGAGTTCGGGCCTTTCGCGCCGTAACGAATCGAAATGTGTCCGCTGGCCAGGTTCACGATGGCCGATGGAATGAAGAAGGGTGAAATCTTGTTCGGCCCGCCGAAGAGCAGCTTGCCGTGTTCGCGCTCGATGATGTCGAATCCGCCGATGCCGGAGGAAACGTAAACGCCGACTTCTTCGAGATTCGAGTGTTCCGGTTTCCACAGCGCATGTTTCACAGCAGCATCCGCGCCGGCCAGCGCGAGCTGGATGAAGCGGCCCATCTTTTTCAGTTCTTTTTTCTCAATCCACTGAAAGGGGTCGAAGTTCTTCACTTCGCCGGCGATTTTGCAGTCGAAATTCGCTGGATCGAAGTGGGTAATGGGACCAATGCCGCTGACCCCGGCCAGAAGGTTCTTCCACGTTTCGTCTGTGCCGATGCCCAGCGCGCAGACCAGCCCAACTCCCGTAACAACGACCCGGCGAGTCACGGTTTTCCCGCTCCTATCCTGCTCAGAGTCTGCCATGGCAAACCCTGAAACCGTCTATATGTGAGATGCCGCGCCACTCGCGCAGGCTTACTTCGATTTGGCGTGCTTATCAATGTACTCAACGGCGTCCTTCACCGTGGTCATCTTTTCGGCGTCCTCGTCGGGCACTTCGATGCCGAACGCTTCTTCGAACGCCATCACCAGTTCCACCTGGTCCAGCGAATCCGCGCCCAAGTCGTCTACGAACGACGCTGTCGGAGTCACCTCCGCCTCGTCCACGCCAAGCTGTTCGACGATAATCTGTTTTACGCGTTCTTCTACGCTGGCCATTCGCATTCCTCCGTCCCGACCGGGTCGGGACTTGTTGTACTTGCTAAAACCCCGCGCCTATTAAATCGCGCCAAAACTCTCGCTTTTTACCGCTTTGGGCAACCTGCCCATTCTATGCACGCCCTACCGCAAGGTCAACTTTAGTGACTACGCCAGATGCATGCCGCCGTTTACGTTCAACACATGGCCGGTGATATAGCCGGCTTCATCGCTGGCCAAGAACACGATGGCGCTAGCGACGTCGCGTGGCGAACCCATACGGCCGAGCGGAATACGTGTTTTCAATTCTTCTTTCACCTTATCGGGCAGAACGTCGGTCATCGGCGTCTCGATAAATCCCGGCGCTACTGCGTTCACCGTAATTCCCCGCGAAGCAATTTCGATGGCGATGGCTTTGGTTAAGCCGATCAAGCCCGCCTTTGCCGCCACATAGTTTGCTTGGCCGGCATTGCCGCTCTGCGCGACGACGGAAGAAATGTTGATGATCCGCCCGGCGCGGGCTTTCATCATGGTGGGCAGTGCCTGCTGGATGCAAAAATGCGCGCCGGTCAGATTCGTCTGCAGAACCGTTTCCCAATCTTCTTTCTTCATGCGCATGGCCAGGCCGTCGCGCGTTACGGCGGCGTTGTTGACGAGGATATCGAAGCGGCCGAATTTCTCGATCACCTGCTTGAATCCGGCTTTTACTTGTTCCGCGTCGGCCACGTCCATCTTGATTGCAAATGCTTCCCCGCCCGCCGCGGCAATCTCATTCGCCAGCGCAGCCAGCTTCTCTTCATTGCGCGCCGCAACAACTACCTTTGCGCCCGCTTCGGCCAATGCCAGAGCAGTGTCGCGTCCGATTCCCTGCGACGCACCGGTCACCACGGCTACTTTGTGTTTCAGGCTAAACATTCTTCTCGGTGTCCTCCGTGGAGAAAATCCTAAGCCGCGTCCGATTTTGCTCCGGCAATCTTCTCCAGCGTCGTCACCAGACTCTTCTCGTCCTCAATATTCAAAGCCGCCACCGACCGCTCGATTTGCCGGAGCAAACCGGTCAGCACACGGCCCGGCCCGACTTCCACGAAGGTGTTCACCCCTTCGTCGATCAGCGAGCGCACTGACTCTTCCCAGCGCACGGGCATCGACACCTGGCGGACCAACGCGTCCTTCGCTTCGCTACTCTTGGTCTCCGTGTCCGCGTCCACGTTGGTGACCAGCGGCATACTCAAATCCGAAAACGCAGATTTCTGCAAATCGTTCGCCAGTTTTTCCTGCGCCGGCATCATCAAGGCGCAATGGAACGGCGCAGACACCGGCAAAATCACAGCGCGCTTGGCGCCGAGTTGCGATGCAATTTCCACGGCGCGTTTCACCGCACCGGCATGACCTGAAATCACCGTTTGCTCTGGCGAGTTCAAATTCGCCGGCGTACAAATTTCGTGCTCAGCGGCACGCTTGCAGGCGTCCGCCACCACGGCAGGCGACAATCCCAAGATTGCAGCCATCGCGCCAACTCCCGCCGGTACGGCATCCTGCATATACTGTCCGCGCTTGCGCACCAACTGCACCGCATCGACAAACTTCAAGCCACCAGCGGCCACCAGCGCCGAATACTCGCCCAGACTGTGACCCGCCACAAAATCCGGCTGCAAACCCTTCTCGGCCGCGACGCGAAATGCCGCTACGGAGCAAGTCAAAATCGCCGGCTGCGTGTTTGCCGTCTGCTTCAACTCTTCTTCCGTGCCTTCCCAGCACATCTTCGAAATGGAAAATCCCAGCGCTTTGTCCGCTTCTTCAAAAACGGCTCGCGCTACGGCGTACTTTTCCGCCAGCTCTTTTCCCATTCCCGGGTATTGCGAAGCCTGCCCCGGAAAAACAAATGCCACTTTTCCCATAGTCTTCTCTATACCTCTAAACTGTCATTCCGAGCGCAGCGTAGTCTGCTTTTCTGCTAAACACGCTCCGTCACCAGCGACAGCTCCTCCTCGATCTTTTCGTTCATGTGTGACTTGGCCAGGCCCGCCGCCACGCGAATTGCGTTCTTCACTGCGTTCGCGTTGGAGCGCCCATGGCCGATCACACAAACGCCGCGCACGCCCAACAGCGGCGCGCCGCCGTACTCCGTGTAATCGATCGTCTTTTTCAACCCCTTGAACGCGCCCTGCGAAAGCATGGCGCCGAACTGGGACACCAGGGAACTCTTCAAAGACTTGCGCAACAGGCCGAAAATCTGCACCGCCAGGCCTTCACAAATCTTCAGCGCAATGTTTCCCACAAACCCGTCGCAGACAATCACGTCCACCGCGCCAGAAAAAAGGTCACCGCCTTCGACGTTGCCGATGTATTGCAGGTGCGCTTTCTTCAGCCGCTCATGCACTTCGCGTGTCAGTTCGTTGCCCTTGCTCTCTTCTTCCCCGATCGAGAGCAAGCCCACGCGTGGCCGGCGATGGCCAAACGTAGCGCGATAGTACATCTCTCCCATAATCGCGAACTGCACCAGGTGCTCGGGCTTCGAGTCCACATTCGCGCCAACGTCAAGCATCACGCTGACTCCGCCCTTGGCATTGGGAAACGGCGCGGCCAGAGCCACGCGGTCCACCGATTCCAAAGTCCCCAACAAAAACCGCGCCACGGTCATGACTGCGCCGGTATTTCCCGCGCTGACCACACCGTGCGCTTTTGCTTCGCGCACCAGGCGCGCCGCCACGTGCATGGAGCTGTCTTTCTTGCGCCGAAAGGCCTGCGCAGGGTGATCGTTCATGGTGATCACCTCGCTCGCCGGAACCAGCTCAATCGGCAGCCCGCGC
>Ga0068863_100002941_pt1 | contig 16836 bp, 20 predicted proteins | sample KBSSwiS62_FD_66596 | JGI IMG/M metagenome (GOLD analysis project Ga0068863, IMG submission 66596) | Switchgrass rhizosphere microbial communities from Kellogg Biological Station, Michigan, USA - KBS Switchgrass S6-2 | ecosystem: Host-associated > Plants > Roots > Rhizosphere > Soil ...
GCGTCAGCCACAGCATTGACTTCCGCGTGCGGGCCGCCCGCCCGGTGATGATACCCCTCCCCGATGATTTTTCCTTTGCGGACCAGTACCGCACCCACCCGCGGATTGGGCAAGGTCAGGCCCGCGCCCAATTGCGCCAGTGCCAACGCCCGGCGCAAAAAGCGCTGGTCAATTATCGAAGAAGTTGTCGACAAATTCCCTCGCTTCGAAGCGCTTGAGGTCGTCCGGTTTTTCGCCACGTCCCAGATAATAAGTCGGCAGTCCCAACTCCGCGCGCACGGCGGCCACCATGCCACCACGGGCCGAGCCGTCCAGTTTGGTGACAATAAGTCCGGTCAATCCAATCGCCTCGTGAAATTCGTTGGTCTGCTGCAGGACGCCACTGCCGGTCGTGCCATCGGCGACGAGCCATGTGTGGTGCGGCACTGCCTCTTCCTTTTTCTGGAGGCTCCGCTTGATCTTGCCGAGCTCGAGCAACAAGTTGCGTTTGTTCGCCTGGCGTCCGGCGGTATCGATGATGAGCAAATCCGTTTTCGTTTCCTGGGCGGCGAAAAGCGACCGTACCGCCACACTGGCCGGATCGGTTCCCGGCGGCGCGCTCGTCACCGGAATCTCCAGCCGTACGCCCCAAGCCTCCAGTTGTTCCGCTGCGGCCGCGCGAAAAGTGTCCGCCGCGCCAAGATGCACCGCGCGCCCTTCCTTCTTCGCCCGCGCCGCCAGCTTCGCCGCCGTCGTGGTCTTGCCGCTACCATTGACGCCAACCAGCAGGATCACCTCCGGTTTGTGCTTGATTGGCAGAGGCGGCGGAATCCGCACCAATTTCTCCATCTTTTCGCGCAGATAAACAGCCGCCTTGTCCGGTACGCGGGAAAGCCCCTTGTCCTTGATCTCGTCGACCCATTCGGTTGCAAGCTTGACGCCGAGATCGGCCTCAATGAGGAGCGCCTCCCAGTCGATCTCCTCTCCTGTGCTGCCGCGAAAACGATCAACCAGCTGGTTCCAGAAACTCATGAGCGGAAACGGTCGGGTCTAGGCGGGCGGCGTCTGCTGGATCAGAATCACCCGCAGCGGAAAATGGAGCTTCATCTCGCCGTCGAGCAGGATCTCGACATGGTGCGCGCCCTCTTCCTTGAATTGAAGCCCCCCAAAGATGTTCACGTTGGTGGTGTGGCTGTTTTCGTTCTCGAGATGGAACTGGGTCGTCGCCGAGGCCAGGACGGTCTCTTCGTCGGGGCCGATCAGCCGTGTTTCCTGCTCAAATTGGCCGATGCCGGAGGACCAGCGGGTCCAGACACACATCTTCAGCACCTGGATGGGCAGGCTCGGTGCGCCGATGAAATTCACGATGCCGACAATGGTGTGTGCGCCGCTCGCCTCGACGCGGACATCCTCGCAGGCGAAGGAGGCCTGGAGATCGGGGATCATGCGGTCCAAAGGTGACATACTTACTTTTTACCACGCGGATCGAGCGTGTCACGCAAACCATCACCAAGAAAATTCAAGGCCAGCAGGGTCATAGTCATCATTCCCCCGGGAAACAGCAGCAGCCACCAGTAAAGTTGGATGGGATTGATGGCGCCCGCGCCATCTGCAATGAGTGTGCCCCAACTGGCCTGAGGCGGTTGCACACCCAGGCCGAGAAAGCTAAGGAAGGCTTCATCGATCATGATCGCCGGGATGGTGAGCGTCAGATAGACGAGGATGATACCGCTAAGATTGGGCAGGAGATGACGAAAAAGGAGGCGGCCATGCGCTTGCCCCAGCGCCGCCGAGGCCTGGATGAAAGCCTGCTCCTTCAGGACGAGGGTTTGCCCGCGAATGATTCGCGCCATGGTCAGCCATTCAGTTAATCCCAAGAAAACAACCAAAAGCACAAGACGTGGCGGAATGGATCCGAGCCACAGATGCTGCAGGGCGGCCGTCACCGGTTTTTCCAGCGTAGCCACCAGGATGATGACGAGGATCAGGCTGGGCAACGAATAGAGAATTTCCACGAGTCGCATCATGATACTGTCGACGCGCCCGCCCATGTAGCCGCTGATCATGCCGTAAGAGACACCCACGGTAAGACTGACAAAGGTGCCAAGCGCGGCGACGAGCAGCGACATCCGCGCGCCGTAGAGTGTTCGCGTGAGTAGATCGCGGCCATTGAGATCAGTGCCAAACCAATGCGCGAATGAAGGCGACTGGAGGGAAGTATCGGAAATCGCCGCGTAGTTGTATCCGGTCAGGTGGGGCCCGATCAGCGCCAGGAGAACGACGGAAATTACGATACCGGCACAGAGCATGAGCCATGGCTTTTGGACAAGCGTCCGCAGCACGATCTGGAATGTCTTCATTCGATCTTGACCCTCCGGTCGAGTAGCGAGATGAGGACATCCGAGACCAAATTCATGAAAAGCAGGAAGGCGCTGAAGACGAGAATGACGCCGGCGGACATCATCGGATCGCGGTTCAGCACACTGTTGATGAAAAACCGGCCGATGCCGGGGATATCGAACAGGGTCTCGATCACCAGCGAACCGGTGAGAATACCCGCCAGCGCGGGACCGCTGTAACTGATCAAAGGCAGGATGGCGATCTTGAGCGCATGCCGGTAAAGCACCTCTTCCTCCGGCAAACCCTTGGCGCGCGCGGTGCGGATAAAATCGAGGTTGAGCACATCAAGCAGGCTTCCGCGCGTCAGGCGGGCGATGGCGGCGGCGAACGGAATGGCGAGGCAGAAGACCGGCAGGATGATCTGGTCCGGCGATCCCCATCCTGCCACCGGCAACCAATGAAGTTTCACGCCGAAAAGCATCACCAGCAGCGGAGCCAGCACGAAGCTGGGCACGGAAAGCCCGAGCAGGGCGGCAAGCATGGCCAGCCGGTCGGCCTTCTGGTCCTGACGAACGGCGGCATACGCACCCAGGGGAATACCTATCATCAGCGCCAGCAGGTAGGCCAGACCCCCGAGCAATACCGAGACCGGCAATGCCTGCGCAAGGATGTCGTTGACGGTGCGGTTGCGATACTGCGTCGAGATGCTCAGGTCGCCGTGCACGAGCTTTCCCATGTAACGCAGGTATTGGCTCGTGACCGTGCCGTTGAGGTCGTACTGCTTTTCCAGCTCGGCGAGAATTTCCGGCGGAATCTTGCGCTCGTTGGAAAACGGATTACCCGGCGCCCAGCGCATGAGAAGAAAGGTGAGCGAGACGACGATGAAGAGTGTCGGGATTGCCAGGATGAGTCGGCGGAGAATGAGGGTCGTCATGGCTTTTTCTCCGGTGGATAGAGTGCCCCCCAGCGATGATCATCGACGAAATTCGGTTCGAAACCCGCGACTTTTTCGTTTCGGTAAAGCGAAATTCCCACGTAATAATAAAGCGGTACGATCGGCATGTCCTGGTCCACGAGGATGGTTTCCATTTCCTGCAGAAGCTTCATGCGCTGGGCAGGGTCGGGAATCGCCTGCGATTGATCAAGCAGATGATCATAGGTGGGATTGCTCCAGCCGGTGAGATTGTTTCCCCCGTCGGTGACAAACATGTCGAGGAAGGTCTGGGGATCGTTGTAATCGCCGACCCACGCGGAAAGGCAAAGATCAAAATCTATCAGCGACTGGGTGTTGAGATAGACCTTCCATTCCTGCCCGCGCAAGGTGATGGACGTGATGCCGAGCTCGCGCTGCCAGAGGGCCTGGAGCTCGATGGCCACCTGCTCGGGCGTGGAGCGCTTGGCGTAGAGCATCTGGACGTTGGGAAATCCCCTGCCGCCAGGATAACCCGCCTCGGCGAGAAGCCGCCGAGCCTCCTCCGGATTGTACTTGGGTCCCTCCGGCGGAATGTAATCCTTATTGCCCGGAGGGACGAGGGTGTCAGCCACCGGTTCACCGGCGCGAGTGATCTTGCGGACGATATCCTCCTTGTCGATGGCGAGGGCGAGCGCCTTGCGGACGCGGAGATCGTCGAAAGGCTTCCGCTTCACATTGTAGCGGACAAACGCGGTGCCTCCAAAGGGATTGGCGTGGAAGTAAGGCTTCTCACGCAGCTTATCGACGAGCGAGGCCGGCACACTGTTCTTGTCGAGAATGAGATCCAGCTTGCCGGAAGAAAAGAGATTCAGGCAGGTCGTGGCATTACTGGTGGGAAGAACCTTGATGCGCTGAAAGGCCACCTTTCGCCAGTAATAGGGATTGGCCTCGAGCAGGATGTAATCGTTCAGCCGCCAGACCTTGAGGCAGTAAGGCCCGTTGCTGACGAGATTGGGTGGCTTCATCCAGTTGCTGCCGTACTTCGCGATGCCGGGAAGATAGACGGGGCAGAGCGTCTGGAATGAGGTCAACTCCAGGAAGAAAGCCGTGGGATGCGTCAGGGTGACGATCAACGTGTGGGGATCGGGAGCCTTCACGCCGACCTGGGAAAAATCCTTCAGCTTGCCGGTGCCATAGGCCTCGCCGTTGACGAGGTAATAGAGCTGATAGGCGTATTGCGAAGCGGTGACCGGATTGAGGGTCCGTTCCCACGATTGGACAAAATCATCGGCGGTCAAGGGCACACCATTGCTCCATTTGGCATCGGGGCGAATATGGAAAGTGTATGTCAGCCCGTCGGGCGAAATCTCCCAGCTCTCCGCCATGCCGGGAACGAGGTCCCCCTTGGCGTTGCGGGTGGTCAGGCCCTCGAAGAGAGCAAGGGCGAGGCGACCTTCCAGTTGGCCGGTGATAATGGCAGGATCGAGCGTCTGGGGTTCATCGCCATTGCAAATCGTCAGGTCGGCAGGCTCACTCAAGGTCCATCCACCAAAGAAGTAGAAGAAGGCGAGAGCAAGGGCAAGAATACCGGCCAGCCACGCGGAGAGGATGTAAGCCGCGGAAATCCGGCGACGGGATGCCGGGGAAGCGTTCATGCGACCCGGGACATATCGCAACCAATCATGCCAAGATTACTTGGTCGGTTTGGTCGGCACGACCGGGGCCACGGCATTGGCGGGAGTCGGTGCCGGAGCAGCGGCAGCAGGAGAAGTCGTTGTCCCAGGCGCAACAGCCGGCGTCACCGCCGCAGGCGCAGCGTTCGTGGTCGCGGGAGTACCGGGCTTGAGCAATTCCTGCTGCAAGGGCGAACCCTTTTCCAGCAAGGTGGCCCGCTTGGCGTAGAGATGCGCGAGCGCAATGCTGAGCAAAAAGAAACCGGCGGCGAGCCAGACGGTCGTCTTGACCAGAACCTGCGACGTCTGTGCGCCAAAAGTATCGCTCATCATGCCGCTACCGAAAGCCGCGCCGAGCCCTTCCTGCTTGCTCCGTTGCATCAGCACGACAAGACACATCAACACGCAGTCGATGACGAACAGAAACAGCAGAAAATCAATGGTAAGATTTAGCCAACCCATAAGGGACAAGCATTGCGCGTTGGCCTTCTAGAGGCAAGCGTTTTTGATGATCGCGGTGAAGCCCCGGGCATCCAGGCTCGCTCCGCCGACCAATGCGCCATCGATGTTGGACATCGAGAGCAGCTCCTTGGCGTTTTCCGGTTTGACGCTGCCGCCGTATTGGATGCGAATCTTATCCGCCGCCGCCGCGCTGAAATTCTTCGCCAAAACACTGCGAATCCACTGGTGCGCCTCCTCGGCCTGGGCGGGCGAAGCCGTCTTGCCGGTGCCGATGGCCCAGACCGGCTCATAGGCCAGAATGACGTCAGCGAGGTCCTTGTCGCCAAATCCGGCCAGTCCTTCTTTCAATTGAGTTTCCAGGACATTCTTCCACTGGTCCGATTCACGCTCGGGCAACGTCTCCCCTACGCAAACGATGGGACGCAGCTCTGCAGCGAGCGCGGCCTTGGTCTTGCGGTTCACCGTCGCATTGTCCTCGTGGAAAAACTGGCGGCGCTCGGAATGGCCGATGATCACGTAGCGGACGTAAAGGGAGCGAAGCATCCCAGCGGAGATTTCCCCGGTATATGCGCCGGAAGGGGCCTCATGCATGTTTTGCGCGCCGAGCCGGATGTTCGGCACCGGGCTGAGCAGTTCGCTCACAGCGGAAAGTGACGTGAAGGGCGGGCAGAGAACAATCTCGGCCTCGTCGAACTTGCCAATGTCGCGAATCAGGTCCTCGACCAAGGCCACCGCCTCGGCCTGTGTCTTGTTCATCTTCCAGTTACCGGCGATGATTTTTTTACGGTTGATCATAAGATAAGTTTTCAGTGCGCCGTGAAGCGCCGTTTCTTCCAGACTGTTTCAAAATCTTCCTTGGTTATCTCCACAGGTTCAAACTCAGGGTCCCGGGCCAATTTTTCCAATTCAGGTAACGGTTGGGTGCTAAGCTTGGCGTTTCCGGTCGATTCATTCGGTGTGGCAAAATCACAGAATCCGTTCCGAAAACACTCCAGCTTGCGCAATTCTGTCCCGTCCTCGTCAAGCTCACTAAATAGAAAGACCGGCTCGTCGGGGTTGGTGTGTTTCCATTTGACCCGGATATATTTCATTCGTATTCAGACGGGTGGATGGGTTGCGAAGTCATGTAAACCTTCAAGGCATCAGGTTTTGTCCGGAATGCCCGCCACGCCCGGCAATTCCTGCCCTTCCAGGAATTCCAACGAGGCGCCACCACCGGTGGAGATAAAAGAAACCTTGTCGGAGACCCCGGCCTTTTTGACCGCCGAGACCGAATCCCCACCGCCAATGATGCTGATCGCCTTGCTGTTGGCCGCGATGGCGTTGGCGATTGCGAATGTGCCGACCGCGCATTCGGGCACCTCAAAGACGCCCATCGGACCGTTCCATAAAATCGTTCCTGCGGAGGCAATTTCAGCCGAGAAAAGCTTCACCGTCTCAGGCCCGATATCGACGCCCTCCCAGCCATCGGGAATACCTTCGCCCGGCTGGAGGTATTTCCCCGGCGAGACTGTCTTGGCCTTGAAATCAAAGTTTTCAACGATGAATGTATCGACTGGCAGCAGGAACTTGACGCCCTTGGCCTTGGCTTTTTCCAACGCGGCCTTGGCAATGTCAACCTTGTCCGGTTCGGAAAGCGACTTGCCGATCTTCTTCCCTTGCGCGAGCGCAAAGGTGTAGGCCATCGCCCCGCCGATGAGAATGGTGTTCGCCTTGTCGAGCAGGCGATCGATCACCTTGATTTTGTCGGAAACCTTGGCCCCGCCGAGAATGACCACGAACGGACGCTTGGGGTTTTCCAGTTCGTCGCCAAGATAACGCAATTCCTTTTCCATCAGGAAACCGATGGCGCGGTGCTTGACGTGCTTGCCGACACCCGCCGTGGAAGCGTGGGCGCGATGGGCCGCGCCGAAGGCGTCGTTCACATAGATATCGGCCAGTTTGGCCAGCTTCGCGCTGAATTCGGGATCGTTGGCTTCCTCTTCGTTGTAGTAACGCAGGTTCTCGAGCAGGACGACCTCGCCGTCCTTGAGCTCCGCCGCCGCTTTCTCCGCCTTTTCGCCGATACAATCGTCGACAAACTTGACTTCTTTTCCGCCGAGCAATTTCGACAGCGCCGCCACGACCGGTTGGAGGCTTTGCTTTGGATCGCGCTTGCCCTTGGGCCGCCCCAGATGGGCGCAAAGCAAAACGCGAGCGCCTTCGTTGATCAGGTGCTGGATCGTCGGAATGGTCTCCTTGATCCGCTTGTCATTGGTGATGACCTGGACGCCATCTTTTTCCTGGAGGGGAACATTGTAGTCCACCCGCACCAGGACACGCTTGCCCTTGAGAGCGAGATCTCGAATCGTGACTTTGGCCATAAACGTAAAGAGCTGCCAACATTGCAACGACGGTTATCGACCGCCGTTGCAATAGAAGGGAATTAGGATTTGCTGACGAGGAGCTTGAGCAGATCGACACAACGGTTGGAGTAGCCCCACTCGTTGTCGTACCAGCTGATCAACTTGAAGAATTTGCTGTTGAGCTCGATGCCCGACCCCGCGTCGAAGATGCTCGAGTGCGTGTTGTGGATGAAGTCCGAGGAGCAAACTTCGTCGTCGGTATAATCGAGGATGCCTTTGAGGTAGGTCTCGCTCGCTTTTTTCATTGCGGCGCAGATTTCCTTGTAGCTCGTCTCCTTGGTCGTCTTGACCGTGAGATCAACCACCGAGACCGTTGGCGTCGGCACGCGGAACGACATGCCGGTCAACTTGCCTTTGATTTCGGGCAGCACGAGCGCAACGGCCTTGGCAGCGCCGGTCGTCGAGGGAATGATGTTGATGGCCGCCGAGCGTCCACCCTTCCAGTCCTTTTTCGAGGGGCCGTCGACCGTCTTTTGGGTCGCGGTGTAGCTGTGCACCGTCGTCATGATGCCTTCCTCGACTCCGAAGCCTTCCTTGAGGAGGACATGGACGATGGGAGCGAGACAGTTCGTGGTGCAACTCGCGTTGGAAATGATGCTGTGCTTGGAAACGTCTAGCTTGTCCTGGTTCACGCCGAGTACAACGGTGATGTCCTCACCCTTCGCCGGGGCGGAAATGATGACCTTCTTGGCGCCGGCTTCGATGTGGCCGCGGGCCTTTTCAGCTTCGGTAAAGAGACCGGTCGATTCGATGACATACTCGACACCGAGCTTGCCCCAGGGAAGCGCCTTCGGGCCTTCCTTGACGGCGAGACACTTGATCTTGTGGCCATTGACGACCAAAACATCGTCCTCAGCGACGTCCGGCGATGACTTTTCGCTCGTTACCGTGCCGTTGAATTTGCCCTGGGTCGAGTCGTACTTGAGAAGATACGCAAGGTTGTCTGCCGGAACGAGATCGTTCACAGCCACCACGTCGACGGTCTTGCCCAAAAGTCCCTGTTCCGCGATGGCCCGAAAGACCAACCGCCCGATACGCCCGAATCCATTGATGCCGATTTTTGTCATAGTCGTAATTTAGTATACCTGAAGTTTAGCTGAAAAGTAGTAGCAGCGAAGCAGAAACTAGGCCGTACGCCGCTCGCGTCAACGGGAAAAAGAAACGATGCAACGTTCCGTCATCTTTCTCCCCGCCCCTCTTCAGGCCCATCGGTCGCATCCGACCATTCCATCCGACCTATCCCTGCGGGCCCGGCGGAATGTAAGGCGGTTTCTCGGTTGGTCGTTGGGTTGGCGGCACGGGCGGGTGGAAATCGGTTGGCGTCGGCCCCCTCGACTGGTTCTGGGGCGGCAAAAGATGGTCCGGCGTTGATGACGACCTGTTACTGAACCAACTCATTACCTTCTTGAAACCCGCCACAACGGCCACAACGATGAGAATGACGAATTTCTTCAAGGCCAGAAGGATCACGAGAAAGTATTTGGCGATCAACCCGAACAGCCCCAGCTTGGCTGCGGCTCCGATGGCACCGCCTGCCACCAGGGTCGCCAGGCCGTACTCGGCAATCTTGTCGATCTTCGGATCGAAGTCGGCGTAGGCATTTCCCGCCTGGAAATCGACCATCGCCAGCACATGGGGAATCTGTTTCTCGATCTCCGGAAACTGTTTCATACCGGCTATCGCGTTGAGCACCAGCACACCACGACGGCCCAGGATGCGGATATTGTAGTTGAGCGAGGTCCGCGTCCCGTCCACTTCCTTCAGTTCCTTGGCCCAGTAAAGCTTGTGGGTCGCCTTGTCGTAGCGTGGCGGGGCAGCCCAGCCAACCAGTTCGATGGCCGGGTATCCTTCCTTCACCCGCTCCTCATTTCCCTCAAGAACTGACTCCTTCATCTGCTTGAGCAGATCGTCATAGTTGATCTTGTCCGCATCGTCGTCCTTGACGTACCCACCCTCTTCATACGAGATCTCAATGCCCCAACCGTGACGATCAAGCGGGCCGGAATCAACCGGAAAGATCATACCGAGATCTTTCGAGCCGGGCGGATTGCCCCAGAGATCGTGGAGCACTTTTTCCGAGTCCTTCGGATCAAGGTACCGGAACCCATCCGACAACGTAATCTTGGCCAGTCCGTCTTTCAGGGTGATCGTTCCCGTCTGCCACTGCAGGCTCGAGGCAATCGCAAGAAGTTCATCTTTCGATGGTCGCTGAGCAGGGGCCTGCCCCTGTACCAACAGGCTCGTCACAAGGCAAAAAATAATCGTCAGGAAAGCAGATCGTTGAATCATCATGAACATTCTCCTTAAGTCCATGAACTAGCCATCCGCTCTCTAATGTCAAAGGGTAAGACGCGTTGAAGTGACAGCCACCTTCCTCGATCTTCCGGAATGATTACTGCTTGCACTTGCCTTGTTCCAAACACCCCCTAGAGTCTACTCAACCTCAACAACCAACCCCTTCATCTCTTATGGAATCTTCCAATCCTACACTCGGCGCCTTTACCAAAGTCGGAGCCATGGGCCTCACCCGCGGCGACGCCGGGACCATGACCATCGACGGGACGATCCACAAAACGGGCGTGCTCGGCGTCATCCTGATGCTCTGCTTCGGCCTGAGCTGGTCGGCGGTTTCCCATGCGGACGCCGTGTACCAGATTCCGCTCTTCGGCGGCATGATTGTCGGCTTCATCCTCGCCATGATCATCTCCTTCGTGCCCACCACGGCGCCGTATCTCAGCCCCGTCTACGCCGCTGCGGAAGGCGTCTTCCTGGCCGCGTTCAGCTATCTCCTTGAGATGCGTTTCCCGCATGTCGTGATGCAGGCCGCGCTGCTCACCTTCGCGACCCTTTTCGCCATGCTCTTCGCCTACCGCACGGGAATCATCAAGGTGAACAATACCTTCCGCGCGGTCGTCGGCGGAGCCATCATGGCCATCCTGGCCTTCTACCTGGTCGGCATGGTCTGTATGTTCTTCGGCATCCAACTTCCGGGCATCGGCATCCAGACCAGTTGGCTCTCCATTGGTATCACCTTCGTGATCGCTGTCGTGGCCGCCCTTACGCTCGCGCTCGACTTCGACATGATCTCCCAAAGCGCCGGTTCCGCTCCCAAATACATGGAATGGTACGGTGCGTTCAGCCTGATGGTGACGCTGGTCTGGCTCTACATCACCCTCCTGCGCCTCCTCGCCAGCCTTCGTGGCCGGGACTAGGACTCATTCCCTGCCGGAACTGAACGCGAGATTCCGGACATTGGCCGCCTTGCAGAGATTCAACACATCCATTACGCGTTGCTGACGCGTGGTGGGCGCGGGCTCGATGTAGACCGGACGATCCGGGGCCTCAGCCAGCACTGCCTTCAGGCGAGCCATCGTCTGGGGCAATTGATGATCGGTCGGGGAATCTGTCTCGGCACCGTTGAAATTCACCTGTCCATCCGCCGTTATCTCCAGTGTGACCGGAACTTTGGGGGACGGACCTTCCCTTGGCCCCGGCAACGGAACCGTCAGGTTCGTTTCATGTTTCTGCGCGCCAGCCGACACCATGAAAAACAGAAGCAGCACAAAAAGCACGTCCAACATCGGCGCGATCTGAAAGCCAAACTCACCTTCACCCGTGTTACTGGCCATAACGATTCCTCCAATTAATGGTTACCGTCTCCACTTGTCTTTGGTCGAATGTCCGCTACGAATCTACCCATAGCCTAAATCGCGAATACAGAAACACAACCTATGAGCGCCAAACTTCCCTGCAGCCCCTACGATGCCGTTAAAGGACTCGTCTATTTCCCCCGCATGCTCGACAAGATCCGCCTGAATGCCGCCGGATCCTTGGGCGAGCTTTACCTTCCCCATCTCGGTAGTGGCTTCGATGGGCGCTGTCTCAATTTCCTCTACATCAAATATGACGCCCTGCGCGAGCGCGTCTTCGCCGGGGGCACTGACGAGGAGATCCTCGAATGGTGCTACGCCAACGGACGCCGGCCCACTGATGAGGAGGTCGAGACCTGGAGCGGCTTCATGCAAAAGCGCGGCTGGCGCGATGAGGCCAGCGACCGGATCATCTTCCGCCTGAAAGAAGCCGGCCTTGAGCACCGCGACAAGGAGGCGGTCACCATGTTCGATTTCATTGATCTCGACGAAGGCCGCACCCCACCCGATTTCAAGAAGTGGGAACCGCCGCGCCTGTCCTAGTGTACCGGCGGTCTACACCATTGCATCTTATCGTTCCCCGTCTTCCTCCCTAAAAAATCCGTAATTCCATCTAAAACCATCCTGCTCCCCATGCTTATCCAACCCAACGACCGCATCCTCTTCACCGGCGACAGCATCACAGATTGTGGCCGCATCCGTGACCAGGAAAAACACCTCGGCGGCGGTTACGCTGCCTTCATTGGCGCCCGCCTCCAGGCCTATCTCGCCTCGCCCGATTTGCAGATCTTCAATCGCGGCATCAGCGGCAACCGCGCGTCCGATCTGCTTGGCCGGATCGAACCGGACCTCCTTGCCCTCAAGCCCACCGTCGTCTCCATCCTGATCGGCATCAATGACGTCTGGCGCCGTTATGACCGGAACGATCCGACCTCAGCTGAGGCCTACGAGAAAAGTTACCGCACCATCCTGGACAGGATCAATCATGAGCTCGAGGCCCGCGTGGTACTGCTCGAACCGTTTCTTCTCCACGTGCCTGATGACCGCCATGCGTGGCGCGAGGACCTGAACCCGAAGATCGACGTCGTGCGCAAGCTCGCGGCGGAATTTGATGCTGAGCTCATTCCGCTCGACGGTCTTTTCGCCAAGATGGCCACTCAGGCCCCCGCCGCTTTTTGGGCTGGCGACGGCGTCCATCCCAGCGCCGCCGGTCATGCCCTCATTGCCGAAGCCTGGCTGGAAAATGCCGATCTGGCCTAGCAGTCATGGTCGTCTACAGCTATATCGACAGCGCGCTGGGGCAGCTCCTGGTGACCAGCCAGGAAGACAAACTGACGGGGGTCTATTTTAAAGGCCGCCACCATGCGCGGATCGCTCCTGCGTGGACCCAGCAGGACGATCTTGAGCTTTTTGCCCAAGTCGAGCAGCAAATTGATGAGTACGCTTCCGGCACACGCAAGACATTCGACCTCCCCATCAGCCTGAGTGGCACGCCCTTCCGCACCCAAGTCTGGGCCGAAATTGCCACCATCCCTTTTGGCCAGACCCTCACCTACGGCGAGATCGCGCAGAGAGTGGGCAAACCGGATGCCGTCCGCGCCGTGGGCACCGCCACAGGTGCCAATCCGCTTTCCATCATCATTCCCTGCCACCGCGTGGTCGGCAAATGCGGGACCCAAACCGGCTATGCCGGTGGCTTGCCGCGCAAGATTGCCCTGCTCGATTTTGAAGCCGGCAAATCGGAAAGCCTTTACTCCGACGCGCTCGAATAGGTCTTCACTTATCAGGACGCCGAACAGCTCTTCTAGTTGACTGACCAGTAAAAATTCTTGATAACATTCTTGACAGCGCTTAACCTTATTTTGTGGCTTCCACAATTCGCCAGATTGCGAACGAAACCGGCCTGAGCGCTGCGACGGTATCACTTGCATTGAGGGGTAAAGGCCGGATTTCAGATGAGACACGCCTCAAGGTTCAGGCCGCGGCCCGCAATCTGAGTTATCAACCCAATCCCGCGTTGGCCAAGGCGTTTTCGCTGATGCGGCGTCCCCTGGCGAGAACCTACCGCGAGTCCCTGGCCTTCATTATCGAGTGGCCCACGCCCGAGGGGCCCGAGTACCAAAAGAAAGTCCACGCCGCCGCGTCGGAACGGGCAACTGCGTTGGGCTACAAACTGGAATCGTTCATTCTCTCTGGAAAGCCCTCGGACCATCGTCACCTTGATCGCGTCCTGCTGGCGCGGGGCATTCGCGGGGTGATTATCATTCCCCGGCTGGGACTCGTCCGGCCCCGGCTTTATCTCGACTGGAAACACTTGGCCGCCGTGGAAATTGGCCGCACGCTTTCTTTTCCGCGCAACTTGCATCACGTCGAGACGGGCGACTACCACAAGGTGATCGAGGCCCTTCATGTGCTGAAGCGCGCGGGCTACCGCCGCATCGGCATGGCCGTGGAACCGATGCATATTCAACAGCACAGCGGCATCTATCACGCCGTCTACCTTTTGCAGCAATCCAAGCTCCCGGCGCAGCAGCGCATCCCTCTCCTGTCCACCTATGGTTCCTGGGGCGAGAAGACTTTCCAAAAATGGATGCTCAAGTACAAACCCGATGTCCTCTATATCCATCACGCCAAGACCATTTTCACATGGCTGAAAAACATGGGCCTGCGCGTCCCCCAGGACATTTCCGTTTTCTGCGTGAACGTCGAGAATGCGGAGTATTCCGGCTTGCGCCGCGACTATGCCGGCATGGGCCGCGCCGCGGTCGACATGGTCTCACTTCTCCTGGAAAACAATACGCTGGGGCTGGTAATCAACCCGCGTTGCTGGCAGGTCGACGAATTTTGGCAACCCGGCAAGACCCTCAGCCGTCCCATCGATCGTTTCATTACCACTGAAGGCTCGCTTCTGCCCCAAGTCAGCGACTCAAGGCATTCGCACCCGGCAGAAAGTTATGCTGCGGCGGTTTTAAAATAGATTTCCTGCTGTCTTTTAGTCGAGCCATTCGATCCGACCGTCGTCCAGTTTGTACACGCCGCCGACGACCATCACTTTCTTGTCCTGTACCATCTGGCTGATGATCGGCGAGGCAGACTTCAGGTTCTGCACGTTGATCCGCACATTTTCGCGGATCGATTTGGCCAGCAAGTCGTTCGCCAGCAGATCTCCCTTGTCCGCTTTCGCCGCCTTCACCGCAGGCTGGATGTGCTCCACCAGTTCCGGCAAGTGCCCGGGCAACTCCGCGCCTTTCGAGGCATCGATCGCCGCGCTTACTGCGCCACACTTGTCGTGTCCCAGCACCACGAGCAGCGTCGTCCCCAGGAACTTCACTGCGTACTCAAAACTGGCGGTCCCGTCGACGTCGGCGAAATTGCCCGCAACCCGGACGACAAACAGGTCCCCCCGGCCGGCATCAAAGGCATACTCGGGCGCAATTCGTGAATCGGCGCAGCTCAAGATTCCCGCGTACGGATTCTGCCCTCCCACAAGCACCTCGCGTTCGGCCTTGAAATCGTGCCGCTTGGCCACGCCATCGACATAACGCGCATTGCCCTTTTTCAGCCGCGCCAGCGCCTGCTCCGGCGAGAGAACATTCTCCGGCTTCGGCGTCGTCGCCGGGGCCGCGAATAGTCCCTGCCCAGTGGCCGCCAGCGCGAGGCCCGCGCCGCCGACGAGTTTCAGAAAGTTCCGCCGTGAATAATCCGGCCCGTGTTGGAGAGAAGGCTTTCCGCAGATGGCGCACATAGTCCCGCCATTTTCATCCGCCTCCGCCTTGTGGCAAGTCATTACTGCGGATAGGGCCCCTATCCGTCGATGAGCCAGTCGTCCTCGGCGCGAACCCGTTTCCCCTCACGATACATCATGAAGTTGAGCAGCAACAGCGTCAGTAGAAATGCAGGCATCACAAAGACAAAATAGACGTTGATGGAGTTTGCGATATTCAGTAGCGGCTCGAGCGATTTCAAAAAAGGCGGCACGTTCTGGGGCGTGTAATAACTCAGGGCATCCGAGTGAAACTTAATTGCGTTCGCGTGATGCCATCCGTAGGGAACCCACGCGCCCACGCTATAACCGCCCGCCGCCACGAGACCAACGGCCATGCCCCCAACCGCAACAAGTCCGAGCGCCATCCCTGCACTAACCATTCCGCCCATGCCGAATCCACCCCAGGCGAGAAGCAATCCCAGCGCAAAGCCCCCGGTACTGACCAGCCCGCAGGCAAATCCGCCGAAGGCGAAAATCCCGACAGCGAAGCCGCCCATCGCCACCACTCCGACCGCTCTCGGCCCGATGGCGATAAAACCCCTGGCCGTGCCGTGCGTCCGAACATCGATCCACGGGAAGGGGCCGCGTAATTTATAGCCGATGATCTTCGGTGCGCCGTGCTGACGCAGGGCCTCCAGCGTCGCTTCCTCCCGGGGCATTCCGGATTTGGTAAGATCCTCCACTTTTTCTTGCAGGTGATCCTGCAACTCGGCGCGAATAGTCTCGGCCTCCGCTTCCGGTTTGTTGGCGTAGACGAGGACGCGGTCGATGTAACGGTCAAGAATGCTTTTCATGAGGTGACTCCGTGGTGTGTGGTGGGTTGGAAAGATTCCGGCGCAGGGTTTCCCCCCAGCACCGTGGTCATGACGCTCTTGAGCGCGGCCCATTGCAGCCGGTTATCAGCGAGCGCCTTCTTGCCCTTGGGCGTAATCCGGTAATAACGGCGTTTCCGCCCGGTCTCCCCGGTGCGCCAGCTCGACTGGATCAGCTCCCGTTCCTCGAGCCGGTGCAGCACCGGATAGATCGTCCCCTCTCCGGTCTTCAGCACCCCGGGTGCCTTGGCATTGAGATCCTGGACCATCTGGTAACCGTAACTGGGCCCCTCGCTGAGCACCGCCAGCAGAAGGGTGTCCATGTTACCATCGAGCGTTTTCTTGGAAAGTTTCATGGAAGCTTGATGGCACATAGCTTTACAGCATATAGCTTTATAGGCAAGCACATATTCCAACCTTTACTGACGATATGGCGGCTACTTCTGTTTCTTCTTCAACTCATACGTCTTCGCCACGCAGAGAAATTCATAAACCGCGTGCAGCCGCGCAAAGTAGTAGCCTTCTTTGCCGTCGAGAAAACCGCCCTGCCCGATGTAAATATAGAGAAATCGCAGCAACGGTCGAAACGGCAGCTTGTGCGAAAGCAACTTCAGCCGTCGCCGCAATCCCACGGCTTCGTGCTGCAGCGATGAATCCATCCCGGCCTTGAGATATCGCTCCAGCGCCACCCGCGCTTCCCAGTTCGAGTAGCGGTTGTGCTTCTCCACAAAGATTTCCACGGACGGAAATGCATAGTGGTTCATCTCGGTCTTCAAGCGACCCGTCTCGCCCTGCACGATTACGTGCTCGTGTACCTCGTTGTCGCCGCTCGCGGT